>JGI24709J26583_10000802_pt1 | contig 26505 bp, 23 predicted proteins | sample BioPla2DNA1_FD_26583 | JGI IMG/M metagenome (IMG submission 26583) | reverse complement strand
GAAGAAAATAATGCTGCTTGGGCAAAAACAATGAGTGCTTTCTCACCATATTTTGCAACTCAAGAAAATGCTGATTATCAAGCAACTGTTGCTGGTAACATNGCATTAACTGCATTAGCTGGNCAAATTAATTATGCAGGTGTATTACCTAATACAAAAGGTTCTGCTGCTATNAGAACAGCTTTAGAAGAANTAGTTAAAACTACTGCTGCTGGAACAGTATCAATTAAAGATGGTCTAGCAATTTGNAAAGCAGCTTGTGAAGCAGCTTTAGCTGAGTAATTTAGTTTAAAACTAGATAATTTAGAGGTGTAACGAAGTAGATGTATTCAAAAACATGAAAAAATTCTATTTAGAGGTTACGCCTCTTTTTTATTAAATTAGCAATTTATACAGATTTTGTTGCTATAATTGAACTTCCTGATTGTATAAGCGTTCAACTATTTAAATAAATCCAAGTTATAGAAGGTATAGAAGCAATACAATTCAAATCATATTTTAACTATGATTTTGTTTAATATTTGTATTTGGTTTTGTTATAATGTACTTGTATTTGTGTGGCTTTTTACTAATAGTTACACGAGACAATAATTATTAAGAAAGGAAATGGAAAATGAAAAGATTATTTATACTTTTATTGATAGTTGCTTTAATTTTAGGTTTTTCTGGTTGTAAACCAAGTGAGCCACCTTTCGAAGTAGAAACTGTTGTTATTTGGCACACTTATACTAATAATCAAAAAGATAATTTAGAGAGAATTGTTGCTGAATTTAATGTTTTACATGAAGGGGAAATTGAAGTTGTTGTTCAAACTCAAGAATATTCTGGGTTTTTAAACAAAGTTAATGAGTCTGTAGCTAATGGTGTTGGACCAGATATTATTTTCGACTATGCTTCTACAGTAACAACATATGTTGAATCTACAGAAGAAGAAACAAAAGTTATTGACTTTAATAAATATCTCAGCCAGGATTTTTCAAAATTGGTTAGTGAAGCTGTTTATGCTGAAATGACTGATTTTGTAGACGGTAAGTTACATATTTTACCAATAGTAACAACTGGTCCTGTCTATTTTTACAATGAAAAGATATTTAAACAATATGAAGTCGAAGTGCCAAAAACCTGGGAAGAAGTTTTCACGGCAGCTAAAACTATTTGGGAAAAATCCAATCATACTGTTGTTGGTTTTGCGGTTGACTCATTGACTGACTTGATTACTACAATGATTATGCAAAATGATTTAGGTTATTATAATGAAGATAAAACTTCAGTTTTATTCTGTAATGAAAATTTAGCTTTTTTCTTAGAAACATATAAAAAGACTGTTCAGGAAGGATGTTTCCAATTAAAATCTGATAATAGCTCTGATATGAATGCTCTAACTCTGGCTTCTTATATAGGTTCAAGTTCTAATTTCTCTTCTTTAACATTTGAAGGAGTTGGTGTTAAACCATTACCACAAGAAATTGATGTCGGAATGGCTGTTACAAACTGGGCTCCAGCATGGAATTTAGGTGTTATCGTATTTAAGAGTAATGAGGCTCAGGAAGCTGCTGCTGTAAAATTTGCGGAATACTTCTTAAAGCCAGAAAACAATGCTTTATGGGCAATAACAATGAATGGTTTTCCACCATATTTTGCAACCCAGAGCAGTGTTGAGTATCAAAGAGAATTAGGCAAGAATCCGATATTAGCAGTAATGGCACGTCAAGGTACCGTTTCTGGTGTATTGCCTAATATAAAAGGTGCTATTGCTGTAAGAGAAGCTTTTGAAGAATTGATTAACACTACTGTTNCTGGAACAGTATCAATTAAAGAAGGTTTTAAAATATGTAAAGCAGCTTGCGAAGCCGCTTTAGCTGAATAACTAAGTTTGAAACTAATGGTTTAATATAGAAGGAGGAAATTCCTTCGGTGTTTTATTTAAGTAAATTTAGACTGCTTAAATAAAAAAAGAAAGGATAATATTTTTATGAAAATTACAATTGAAGGTTTAACAAAGAAATTTGGAGAAGTTGTGGCTGTAAAAGACTTTGATGCAGTAATTGAAAAAGGTCAGCTGGTATGTCTTTTAGGGCCATCTGGATGTGGTAAAAGCACCATGCTTTATATGTTAGCTGGAACTGAAGCTGCTACAAGTGGAAAAATCTATTTTGATGATGAAGATGTAACATATATGGCTCCTGAAGATCGAGGAGTTGGTCTAGTGTTTCAAAACTATGCCTTATATCCTCATATGACAGTTTTACAAAATATTTGCTTTCCATTAGAGATTCAAAAGGTTCCAAAAGCTGAAAGAATTGCTAGAGCTAAAGAAATAGCTAAACTGGTTCAAATTGATGATTATTTACATCGTAAACCATCACAATTATCAGGTGGTCAACAGCAACGTGTAGCTATTGCTAGAGCATTGGTAAAAAAACCAAGACTTCTTCTACTTGATGAACCTTTAAGTAATTTAGATGCTAGATTACGTTTAGTAATGCGAGAAGAAATAAGAAGAATACAACAGGAAACCAAAGTCACTACCATTTTTGTAACTCATGACCAAGAAGAAGCAATGTCAATTTCGGATGTAATCTTGCTTATGAAAGATGGTGAAGAACAACAAAGTGATGCACCACAAGCTATATATGATAATCCTGCTAACGCATTTACTGCCAATTTCTTAGGTGTTCCAGCCATAAATAATATTTATGGAATTGTAAAAGATGGTAAATTCCATACCCATGATGGTAGTGCTGTTATTGAACATGAAGCATGTAAAAAGGTGCCAGAAGGTAAAAAAGTTTCTTTTGCTATACGTCCAGAAGCTATTGAGTTAGCTAAAGATAAGGCAAACTTTAAAGCTTATCTTGTTCATACCTATGCTATGGGTAAGGAAGAATTAAGTTATATGACTGTTGGAACTACAGAGATTAGAGGATATTTGCCAAATGGAACCGAAATAGAAAAAGAATATAATATTCATTTAAGAAATAAAGGTGTATTTATCTTTGATGAAGAAACAGGAGAAAGATACGCATGAAGTTAGATATGTTCAAAAAGAAGGATAAAGAACCAAAAGTTAAGTTTACTAAAAAATGGGAACCGTTTGTTTTCTTGCTCCCTTTTGCTATTGGTGTTACTATCTTTACAATTTATCCTTTGTTTAATGTTATATTTATGTCATTTAAAGAAAATTTTGTTTTATTAACAGGTAAGTACAGCAGTCTAGGATTTGGCAATTTTGAACATGTAATGCAGGATAGATACTTTATTCAAGGAATGCAAAACACATTCAAATATGTTTTAGTAGTAATTCCAATTTCTACTTGTATTTCTATTATTATTGCGACACTATTAAATAACAAAATAAAGTTTATGCCATTTTTTCAAACAGCTTACTTTTTGCCAATGGTAACAAGTGCTACAGCGGTAGGTTTAGCTTGGAAATACATGTTCCACTATCAATATGGTGTTGTTAATTATTTGCTTGGTTTAGTTGGTATTAATCCAATTGCTTGGCTGACAGATGTTTCAAGCAATTTTACAGCTCTATGTGTTTATGGTGTTTGGAATATGTTGCCTTTTACAATTGTATTATTGTTATCAGGATTACAGAATATTGATAAATTATACTACACAGCAGCTAGAGTTGATGGTGCTAGTACCTTAAGAATTTTCTTTAGAATTACTGTGCCAATGCTTTTGCCAACGATTTTTCTAACAATGGTTGTCAACTCAATCAGTGCTTTTAAGGTTTTCCATGAGCTATTCCCATTGTGGTCAGGTCAACCTGGTATAGCTTATAACCTGTTTACAGTTGTGTATTACATTTTCTATCAGTTTAGAGGTTTAACACCTCCACAATATGGTCGTGCAGCTGCAGCAGCAGTAATACTATTTATTGTTATCTTTATTTTTACAAGAATTCAGATATTGATACAAAAGAAATTTAATAATTAGGAGGACATTAAATGAAAGCAAAGAATTTTATTAAATATAGCCTTCTATACTTAGTGCTAGGAATTGGCGCAGTGTTTATGATCTTCCCATTTTTCTGGATGATTACTGGTGGGTTTAAAACTGCTCAGGAAATTTCAGCTTTTCCACCACTTTTATTTCCATCCCATTTTAATTTGGATAATTTTAAATTCGCTTTAGAAACAGCCCCTTTTGCCAAGTATTTTGCTAACTCAGTGGTTGTGACTATCAGTTCAGTAACATTGAGTACACTGACAACTATTTTGGCTGCTTTTGCTTTTTCTAGGCTAGAGTTTAAAGGTAGAGATGCTATTTTTACCCTATTATTGGCTTTAATGATGGTACCATTTGAAATGATTGTTATCACAAACTATCGTACTATCATCAACATGAAGCTATTAAATACCAGATTGGCTTTAATTATTCCGTTTACTTCAAGTATTTTCTATACTTACATCTTACGCAACTTCTTTGTTTCGATTCCTGATTCACTATATAAAAGTGCGAAAATAGATGGCTGTAGTAATTGGCAATATTTATGGAAAGTCATGGTTCCAATGGCTAGACCATCACTTGTAACAATTATTTTGTTAAACGGTATTGCTGCTTGGAATAGTTTCTTTTGGCCAATGTTAGTTACCAATACTAGTGCTGCTAGAACATTACCATTTGGTTTATATGCCTTTATGACTGAAGGTGGAGCTAGAAATGAATACATGATGGCAGCAGCTACAATTGTAGTATTACCGATGATGATTTTATTCTTGTTTGCTAGAAAATATATTGTTACTGGTGTTAGTAAGGGTGGATTAAAAGGTTAATATAATTTAATTAAAAAAATTGAAGATTATTCTTCAATTTTTTCTATTAACTGTCCATTCAATAAATAGTAATCAACATTTTCTTTTGGTAGATAATGTTTAGCATTAACTGGATTTAAACCTTCTGGGTTTGTAGAGTGAACAGCAACCACAGCTTTTGGATTAAGTTTTTGAATATAATAAGCTAATTGATTAGGATAAGTATGAGAGAAGGAATATAAATTAATAAAAGAGAAGAAATTCCATTTCAACTTATCAATAACATTTTTCATAATCTGATAATGTACGTGTTCTTCAGTTAAAGGTTCGCCAAACAAATGGAAATATACCCCATTTATTCCATCATAATCAATTAATTCTAAAATATTTCTGTATGTATTTTGAACAAAGTAATTATTTGGATTAGTAATCACTTCATCTTTTGAAATGATTTTATTGTTTTTTCTAACCTCAGTATAGAAATCATATTTTAGGTTGTTATTAGGGAAAATTACATTTGTGGAGATATTTAATAACTCATTAATAATATAAGCTGTATGAGGTTCAAAAACAGCTTCACGATTGTATTCTTTAGCAATCTTAATTAAATACTCTAACATTCTAACATCACGATGGTAAAGGTTAAAAACAGCAATTCCTTGATGTGTTTTAAGTTGTTCTCTAATATCATCAATAATTTTTTGTTCAGTTATCATATCTTTTAATACTTCTTTAGATGGTAAATTAAGTGAGTCAATTTCATTTTCAGAGTAGACAAACTCGTTTGAAGAAGTAGTGGTACTATCAACAATTAGTAAGTCAATTTCATTTTTACTCATTTGTTTGGTAGCATGCCAAGCTCTTTTAGCTTCTAGAGCATGGAATCTTATGTCTCCTGAATAAACGATAGTGCAATCTTTGGTTTTAATTAAAAAACTTGCTGAACCGATACATGCATGGTCTGAAAAATAAGGAGTTACTTCAATTTCGCCAACCATTATTTTTTCGTTATATTCAAAACCATTGTATTTTCGATAATAAGGCTCTTCTTCAATAGTTTCTAAAGCTTGTTTTAGTTTTAAACCCAAGTGATGGAGATAAATCGGGATTGAAGAATCAACTTTATCTATTTCAGACATATGGTCTTTGTGACAATGAGAAATGAAGATAGCTGTTTCGTAGGGATTTTCTTCGGCTGGTTTTAAATTAATATCATCTAAACTTTCTTTGGAGTAAATATAATCAATCATTGGAGCTTGATTTAAAAGCAAAGAATCTTTAACTCTTTTTTTATTTCTTACTAAAACAGTTCCATCATAAATTTGAGTTAATGGTTCAAAAGGTGCACCAAAATCAAATATGACTCTAGATTTGTTGTAGGTAATCATGATTACTACACCCATTCCTTTTAAACCTCTGACAAAATTTATTTTAGTTTTCATTGTCTACCTCCAGTTGTTTAGTGTGATGATTATATACATAAGTTTCATTTTCTTTACACAAATAGTAATTAGCTTTACTGCTTTCAGCCAATAGTCTTCTTTGTGGACAGTGAGAAGGAATTAATAATTTAGCATTTACTTCATTTATATACCAAAGAATTTGATTAGCTATAGCATGAGAGAAAAACTCACCATCTTCACCTTCATAAATATGTTGATAAGTAATATTTGCCTTATTTAGTATCATTTTTAAGTTTTTAAATTGTGGATCATAATTTCCTAGTGGTTCTCCAGAGTGATGAAGATACATAGTTTTAATATTTCTATAATCCAATAATTCTAAAATATTTTCATAAGTATTTTGAACTAAATAATTATTAGGATTAGCCATAATTTCTTGTTTATCAACAAGAGTATTTTCATTAATAACTTGTTTTAAATATTGTGGATAATTATTTTCTTTATAAGTGTCTGGAATCATTACCTTGTAACCTTGATTGAAAAACCTATTTAAAATGTAGGCACTTTTTGGTTCAAACACTAAAGTTCTACCACTATTTTTCGCAAAATTTAACCAATTTTGAGCATGACACATCTCACGTTCGTAGTAATTAAATAGAATTAAACCATTATAACTATCAATTAATTGTTGGGTTCTTTCTAATAATCTTTCTTCAGTAATAACGCCTTTAACTGGTTCGTAACTAGGGAAAATTTCTTTTTCATATTTTGTGGTTTTCTTAAGCCAACTTGGCAAAAAACTAGTACCTTCGCAAACTAAGATATCAATTTCTTTTTCTCTTAAAAATTGAGCTTCCTTAATAATGTTTGGACCACATATACCATTGACAGAAATATCACCAGTGTAATGTAGTTTTAAATCCGGGGTTTCAATGTAAAAAGAGTATTCTTGGTAACTATTAGGATTTAAACAAAATGATTTAATATAAATATCGCCAATGTTTATTTCTTCAGGAATGTCTAAATAATAATTTCTTTTAGAGTAAACACCATCACCGACATCTTCTAAAGCTTGTTCAATTATTTGGGCATTTTTTGACAAGTAGACATCAACATCACCACTAATAATACCCATATTTTTCATATGATCTAAATGCAAGTGGGTAATAAAGATAGATGTTTGGATAGTTGATTCTTCAGCTGACAATAAATCTAAATCTTTTATGTCTTTTTTAGCATATAATCCATCAATCTTTGGGATACTATTCAACCAGATACCATCTTTGATATAGCTGTTTCTTTTATTAACATTGCCATCATATAAATTAAACTCTGGATTAAAGGTTGAACCTATTTCCATAATAACTCTGGAGTTTTGATATCTAATTTCCATTACAACTCCACCGATAGTTTCTAAACCACTGTAGAATGTTAATTTTGTTTTTGTTTTCATAATAATCACCTGCATTTCATTATAACAAATATATATTAATTTTGTGTTATAATAACCATTATAAGAGGACTGAAAAATGGAAGTTAGAAACAATTATGATGAATGTGTAACTAATGTCGCTTGCTCAATCAGAAAATATTTTGAATTAGATTACCATCACAAAACTATTAAAGAGATTGACGAAATATTAGAAAGAAAACAACCGAAAAATGTTGTTTTATTGTTGTTTGATGGTATGGGATCTATTATCTTAGATAAGACACTAGATGAAAATAGTTTTTTTAGAAAAAATAAAATTAAAACTATTACTTCGGTTTTCCCGGCTACAACAACTGCAGCTACTAATTCTATAAAAACTGGATTAAATCCTAATGAGCATTGCTGGCTTGGTTGGAATACCTATATTAAAAAACTTGATAAGACAATAACGCTATTTTTAAATTCTGAAAAAGGCAAAAATGAACAATGTCTTGAGTTTAATGAAATATTTGATGAATATCAACCAGATTTTATCACAAACTTAATTTCAGCAGAAGGTAAGTATGAAGGAATCGAAATAAGTGATTTCGGCGATATTAATTATAAAGATATTGATGAAATGATTTCTATAATTCAAGAACAGTGTGAATATGGTGGCAAAAAGTATATGTATGTTTATGATACATTTCCTGATGCAGTTATGCATAATTATGGACCATATTCTGTCCAAGCTAAAAAAGAAATTGTTCTAAGAAATGAAAAGATTGAAAAAATGTGTGAAGAATTAACGGATACAGTAGTAATAGTTATGGCTGATCATGGTCATATTGAAGTGGATAATATCTATTTGAAAGATTATCCCGATGTCTATAGTTTGCTAGAAAGAACTACTTCAATTGAACAAAGGGCTATTTCATTTAAAATATTTGAGGACAAGCATGAGTTGTTTGTTGAAAGATTCAATCATCATTTTTCTCAGTTTTTCTCTTTATATTCAAAAGAAGAAATTTTGCAATCAAAGATATTTGGTGATGGAAAAAATCACGAAAACTTCCAATATGCTATTGGAGATTTTATTGCTATTGCTGATAAAGGAAACAAGTGTTTGTTAACAGAAGGGGATTATCCTATGTTTTCTCATCATGCTGGTTATACTGATGAAGAGATATATGTTCCTTTGATTATTATTGATAGGGTATAGTAAATAGGGAGGTCATTAATGAGTGAATATTTTAAAGAATTAGTAACAGATGATAATTACTCGTTCTATACGAGTAGCTACGGCGATATGGAGGGTTCATATTCTTCAACAGGAATATACCAATTAGACAAAACTTTTGCATTTGTTTCTAAAAGATATAGAGAAACTCATAAATCAGAGGAAAATTTAAAACAATACAAGATTCCAATTGAAGTATATAATCGGATATTTGATTTAATTAAGAAAAACAATTTGATAAATCTGGTTAAAGCGCCTAAAGAAGAATATATTGCTTATGATGCTTTGACATTTGATTATCAAATTAGAATAGGAAATAAAAACTATCAATTTTCCTCAAATCAGGAAATTGACCAAAAAAGAAGAGAAATTATCTGGGAAATTCTAGATTTAATACATTTAAAGAAAGAAAGGGAAGTTATGCATTCAAAAAAAATTAATTTAAAAACAACAAGAAATACTAGAGATTTAGGCGGGATTGTTAATAAAGATGGCCTAAAAATAAAAGAAAAGAAATTGTACCGTAGTGACGAATTATCTAGATTAAGTTATGAAGATGCACTAACTTTATATGAGGATTATGATTTAAGAGTAATTGTTGATTTAAGAAACCACGATGAAATGATACAAAGAAAAGATGTTGTTATTTTAGATCAAAAATATGTGGTAAATACACTATTAGAAGAGGGTGCTGTTGGTATTTCTCAGGATGAGGAAACTTTAAGAAAGAAAGAAGAATATTGGAATAAAGCTAACACGATTCCTCATTATGCCAAAAAGGGAATGGAACATTTTTATCGTCAGATGGTTGATGATCACGGTAGTGCCATGATTGGAAATTTCCTAAAAGAGGTATTAAGTAATGACAAAGCTACTTTATGGCATTGTGCGGTTGGAAAAGATAGAGTCGGTGTAACAACAGCAGTCTTATTAAAAGTACTTGATGTCGATGATGAAACAATAAAAAATGACTATTTGTACAGTAATCAAGTATATAGACCAGGTTATATACCACAAGATACCGTTGACGATTGGCGTGATTTAGTTCACCTAGATTATTTAGAGGAAGCATTTAATGAAATAGATAAAAGATATGGAAGTTTTGAAAATTTCTTGATTAATGGCTGTAAATTTACTGTTAAACAACAAGAAGAACTAAAAGCGAAGTATTTAGAAAAGTAGGTGAAAATCATGGATTTTACTAAACTATTAGAAAAGTTAAAAGAAGATTCTTACATAATTGTAAGTGATCTTTTGATAATTTTAATTGTTTTTATCATAGCTAGATTTTTAATAAATCAGATTAGCAAGTTTACAAAAAGAGCAATTGAAAAGAGTAAAGAATTAGAAGACAAGGAACAAGCAAAAAGTATTGTTACATCAATGACCATGTTAAGAAGTGTTATTAGATATGTTATATACTTTGTTGCTTTGGCTGTTATTTTGTATAAATTAGGTTTCGGTAATGTTATGAGTAATTTACTGGTTACCGCAGGTATTGGTTCTTTAGCTATTTCTTTTGGCGCTCAAAGTGTTATTCAAGATGTTGTAACGGGATTATTCTTAATCTTTGAAAGACAATATGCCGTTGGTGATTTAGTTAAAATAGGAGAACATTTAGGAGTTGTTACTTCAATTGCGATGCGTGTAACCTATTTGGACTGTATGGGTAAAAAGGTAGTAATTCCTAATGGCAAAATATCAGAAGTAATAAATTACACAAATACCCATTCAATGTTTGAATTGACTATACCAGTTTCTTATAAAGAAAATTTAAGAGAAGCAATCGACTTTTTAAAGAATATTTTGAATAATTATTATAATGAAAACAAAGAATTGTTTATTGAAGAGCCAGAAGTATTTGGCGCAACAAATTTTAATGTTAATGCCATCGATATTTATATGCGTGGCAGAGTTGTTAACATGAAACACTGGCAAATCGAAAGAGAATTAAGATTAATTATTAAGGAAGAAATGGATAAAAAAGGTATGTACATACCATTTACTCAAGTTGTTGTACATAATGAAAAATAACTATTGAAATATTTTCACAGGTATTGTAAAATACTTACAAGCAAAAGGAGAAGGTTATGAAACACTTACACTTGGCAGTTATGATGATGGACATGATGATGGACATGCGCATGCGTATGTGTTTTAAGTGTGATTAGCGTCTGATTATCCTGATTGTTTTTTAAAGTAGAAACGGGAAGTTGTTAGACGTCCCGTTTTTTATTTGAAAGGAGATTAAGGATATGAATAGAACACTTCAATTACTGATAAAATCCAACTTTAATTTAAGACGAATGTGAAGGGGAAATATTTGATTAAAGTTGAATTATGACATAAATAGAAAAAGGAGAAAAAAGATGAAAAAAATATTTATTACATTATTAACAATTACATTATTATTACTATCTACAGGTTGTAACAAAAAGCAACAAATTACAATTGCTATTCCAAATGATACAACTAATGAAGCTAGAGCTTTATTATTACTTCAAGATTTAGGTTTAATTACTTTAAAAGAAGGCGCAACAATTTTGGCAACAATTGAAGATATTGCTAATAACCCTTATGATATTAAATTCAATGAAGTAGAAGCGGCTCAACTTCCAAACATTTTACAAGACGTTGATTATGCAGTTATTAACTCAAATTATGCAATTAGTGCTGGAATTAATCCGGTCAAGGATTCTTTAGGCATTGAAGGAGGCTCTTCTTTTTACGCAAATATTTTAGCTGTTAAAGAAGGAAATGAAAATTTACCAGAAATAAAAGCCTTAATTGCTGCTTTACAATCACAAGAAGTTGTTGATTTTATTTTAGCGCAATACGGAGGTTCGGTAGTAAGTGCCGTTGAAAATCCTGGTAATGGTTATGATTCAACCATTGATTATACTGCTTTAGAAGGTGCGACAATTTCTGTTGCTTGTTCTCCAACACCTCATGCTGAAATTTTGGAAATTGTAAAGGAAATATTAAAACAGGTTGGTATCCAACTAGATATTCAAGAATATACCGACTATGTTGTACCTAATAATGTTGTTGAAGATGGAACAGTTTTAGCTAATTACTTCCAACATTTACCATACTTAGATGATTTTAATGAACAAAATGGTACTCATATTGTTTCAGTAGCCGCTATCCATGTTGAACCACTTGGCATTTATGGTGGTAAACAAACTAGTTTAGATGCAATCTATGATTCGAATAAATAATTTATCGAAAATTTATAACAATGATATTGAAGCCATTAAAGATATCTCCTTAACCATAAATGATGGAGATATCTATGGCATCATTGGTTTATCTGGAGCAGGTAAGAGTACTTTAGTTAGATGTATTAATCTGCTTGAAAAACCAACAAGTGGAACAATTGAAATTGATGGTGTTGATTTAATAAAACTAAATGAAAAGCAGCTAAGAGAAAAAAGAAAAGAAATTTCTATGATATTTCAAAGTTTTAATCTTTTAAATCAAAAAAATTGTTTAGATAATGTATGTTTACCATTAACTATTTCTAAAGTAAGTAAAAAAGAGGCTGAAAAAAGAGCCTTAGAACTGCTTGAAGTAGTTGGTATCAAAGATAAAGCTTATGCTTATCCAAGTCAGCTTTCTGGTGGTCAAAAACAAAGAGTAGCCATTGCTAGAGCCCTAGCGACTAATCCTAGAGTGCTACTGTGTGATGAAGCTACCAGTGCTTTAGATCCAACTACAACAGCTCAAATTTTACAGTTGTTGAAAGATATTAATCAAAAATTCAATATTACAATTATTATAATTACTCACCAAATGAGTGTAGTCGAAAGTATTTGTAAAAATGTAGCTATTTTAGATGATGGCTTTGTGGCAGAAAAAGGAGAAGTAAGAAGTGTGTTTTCTAATCCTCAATCTATTGCAGCTAAAAGATTGGTTTTTCCTGAAGGCTATGATGATAAGTTAATAACTTCAAATAAAGATGTAAAATTCATTCGTGTCGTTTTTGATGGTGATATTGCGACAAGCAAACCTCTAGTTGCTTCTATGGCGGTAGAAATAGATGTAGTAGCTTCTATTGTTTATGCCTCAACCAAAAGTATTGGAGGAGTAACTTATGGATCGCTGTTATTATCAGTGGATAATGATGATGAAATTGTAAAGAAAGCATTAGATTATTTTACTAAAAATGAAGTTAGTGCTAAGGAGGTGTTCTTAAATGTTTAGTATAGAAAAGATTAAAGAAGCCTTAGAAATTGTAATTAATCAATTTCCTTTAGCTTTGTGGGAAACAATATATGTTACTTTAATAGCGACATTATTTGCGACAATAATAGGTTTACCTTTAGGAGTAATTCTTGTAACGGGTAAAAAAGATGGTATTAAACCTTTGCCAAATTGGTTAAATAGTTTTATTGATTTATTTATAAATATATTAAGATCCATCCCATTTCTAATTGTAATGATTTTAGTTTTCCCACTGACAAGATTAATTGTAGGTACTACAGTTGGTACTGTTGCTTCAATTGTGCCACTGGTAATTGCTTCATTTCCATTTATTGCTAGACTTGTTGAAAGTTCTTTAAAGGAAGTAGATCCTAACATCGTTGAAATGGCTCAGTCAATTGGAGCAACACCACTACAAATTGTTACAAAGGTAATGTTGCCAGAGGCTTTTCCATCTTTGCTTCAAAATTTAACCATTGCGACAACTACAATTTTAGGTTATTCGGCAATGAGTGGGATTATTGGCGGTGGAGGACTTGGCAAGATTGCTATAAACTATGGATATTATCGTTATAAGTATTTAATTATGTTATTTGCGGTGATAGTATTAGTTTTACTTGTTCAAATTTTCCAAAGTGTGGGAAGTTTTGTTGCAACAAAGAGTGATAAAAGATTAAAATAGTAGGGAGTTCCCTACTTTTTTAAAGGAGTTATTTATGAGAATTATTGATTTACACTGTGATACTATAACTAGAATACTTTACGAAGACAAAAGTTTATATGATAATGATTGTCATTTATCGATTAAAAAAATGTTACAGTCTGGCTATATGATGCAATGTTTTGCTATGTTTGTTAATTTAAAGAATACTGATAGTCCTTATCATACATGTTTAAAATATATTGACCATTTCAAAAAAGAAATAGAGATTAATAATAAATATATCAAACAAGTATATAGTTATAATGATTTAATTGATAATATCGATAACAATATAATGAGCGCGCTTTTAACAATTGAAGAAGGGGCTACTATTGAAGGAGATTTAGAAAAACTCAGATATTTTTATAATCTAGGAGTTAGAATGATGACTTTAACTTGGAATTTTAAAAATGAAATTGGTTATCCAAATAATATGACCGATTCTAAAAGTTGGCATGAAGTTACTGATAAAGGTTTAACTGCTTTTGGTAAAAAAGTAGTTAAAGAGATGAATAAATTAGGGATGATAATTGATGTTTCCCATGGCTCAGACAAACTTTTTTATGATGTTATTGAACTTTCAACAAAACCAATTGTTGCATCACACTCTAATAGTAGAGAAGTTAATAATTGTCCAAGAAATATAACTGATGATATGATTTTAAAACTTAAGGAAAATGGTGGAGTTATTGGTGTTAATTACTGTCCAGATTTTGTTAGTAAGGATACTAATGTTAATCAAGTGCCTATGATAGTAGAGCATATTAAACACATAGTTAAAGTGGGTGGAATAGAAACAGTTGCTTTAGGTTCTGATTTTGATGGTATAAAAACTCCAAATGGCTTGTCAGATTGTTCAAAAATGAATTTATTGACTGAAGCATTACAAAAAGAAGGATTTAGTAAAGAAGATATTGATAAAATATATTATAAAAACTTTTTAAGAGTTTTTGCTCATAATTGTAAAAGTGTAAATGAATGTTAATTATAGAAGTAGCTTTGCTACTTCTTTTTAATTGATTTGTTTTTATGATAGAATTAAATTAATTAAATAGGAGAAATAAATTATGAAGTTAGGTTTTGGTTTAATGAGATTGCCTATTGTTAATAATGACGAAAAACAAATAGATATAGAGCAATTTACTGCGATGGTTGATGATTTTATCGCTGCTGGAGGAACTTATTTTGATACAGCTTATATTTATCATGGTGGCAATAGTGAAACAGCGTTTAAAGAAGTTGTTGTTAATAGATATAATCGAGATAAATTTACAATAGCTAACAAAATGCCAATGATGATTATTAAAGAAGAAAGCCAATTAGAAGAAATATTTAATGAACAACTTGAAAGATGTGGTGTGGAATATTTTGATTATTACCTATTACATTCTTTAAATAAAAAATATATTGAAACTTGTGAAAGAATTAATGCTTTTGACTTTGTATTAAAGAAGAAAGAGCAGGGATTGATAAAAAATGTTGGATTTTCTTTTCATGATACTGCTCAAGTATTGGATAATCTTTTATCTAAACACCCAGAAATGGAGTTTGTTCAACTTCAAATTAATTACTTGGATTATGAAAGCGAAGAGATTCAATCAAGAAAATGTTATGAAGTGGCTGTTAAACATAATAAACCAGTTGTTGTTATGGAACCAATTAAAGGTGGCGTGTTGGCAAGTTTACCAACAGACTTTGAAAAAATATTAAAAGATAGAAATAAAGAAGCTTCAATGTCAAGTTGGGCCGTTAGATTTGTAGCCAGTCTAGAAAATGTCTTTATGGTTTTATCTGGCATGTCAGCAAAACAACATATGGAGGATAACCTTTCTTATATGAAAGATTTTGTTGCTTTAACAGAAGAGGAAAAGAAGGTGCTATTAGAAGTAGGAGATGCAATTAGAAACTATACAGTTATTGCTTGTACAAAATGTAAATATTGTGAAAATAGTTGTCCGATGGGTATAGCTATTTCTCACTATTTTGAACTTTATAACGATTATTGTCGTTATGGTGAAATGTTCTTAAAAACTGCAATAAGAAGGTATAATAGGGCAACAATCGATAAAGCTAAAGCTAGTGAATGCATCCAATGTGGAGCTTGTGAAGAGGTATGTCCTCAACATTTAGAGATTAGAGAATTACTTGAAAAAGTAACAGAGAGCTTTGAATAAATAAAAAAACTGTATCACTACAGTTTTTTATGTTCATATTTAATTGTGTTTTTTAACGTCGATTATTTCTTCTAGAAGAGACTATTGAAATATATCTTAATAAAGTCAGTATAACTGATAATAGTGAAACAAAGTAAGTTAATGCTGCAGCATCTAATACTTTTTTACCTGAACTTTTTTCTTCACTAGTGTAGATTCCTAATTCATTCACTAATCTCAAAGCTCTTTTTGAAGCGTCAATCTCAATTGGTAAAGTAATCAAATGAAATAATACAATAACTGAAAATAGAATAATACCAAATTCAATTAAGTTTAAGAATTCAAAAGCTACACCTAAAAAAATAGCAACATAAGAGAAATAACTAACAAAATTAGCTACGGGAACCATTTTAGTTCTAATAACTACTGGCATATATCCTTCGGCATGTTGAATAGCATGTCCACACTCATGAGCAGCTACTGCTACTGAAGCAATTGAACTTACATTATAAACTTCTTCGGAAAGTGAAAGAGTTTTGGTAGTTGGATTATAGTTGTCAGTTAAGTTTCCAGGAATAGAAACAACTTTTACATCTGAAATATTTTGGCTTCTTAAAATTGTATTTGCAGTAATTGCTCCATTATAGTTACTAGAAACTGCATATTGTATGTACTTATTGTATCTTGATTTAATAAGAAAAGAAGCAAATAATGATAAAATAAATAATCCTAAAGCAGCGTAATAATACCACATATAATATACCTCCATATTTATAATAACATTTTTTTAAAAAACTAGAAATTAATATATTTATAGGCCAAAAGGGAAAGCTTACATATTTTTAATTATGAAAAAATTTACATAAAAATGAAAAAAATATGAAAAAATGTGAAATATATGTGAACTAATTGTTGAAATTTCTTTTTCAAAGCATTATTATATATACATTATCTTAGTTTTATGAGAGGGGAAATTTTATGAAAAAAATTGTTAAAATGTTATTAGTAGCCTTATTAGTTATTACAGCTTTAACTGGTTGTAATAATGGCGGCAAAGAAGATGAACCTAAAACAATTAAAATTGGCTTGTCAGGACCATTAACGGGTGGTGCAGCAATTTATGGCCAAGCAGTTAAAAATGGAGCAATGTTAGCTCTTGCAGAAGTTAATGCTAAGGGTGGATTACAGCTTGAAATTAATATGCAAGATGATGAAGCTGATTCAACAAAAGCAGATACAGCATACGACGAGTTATTAGACTGGGGTATGCAGGTTAGTATGTTTACTGTTACTTCAGGAGCAGGAACTGGTGTAGCCCCTAGATATGATGAAGACCATATCTTTGCTTTAACACCTTCTGGAAGTGCAACTACACTTGTTTACAGTGATACTAAGGTCTATGAAACTACATTCCAAATGTGTTTCTCAGATCCTAACCAAGGGGTTGGTTCTGCTGATTATATTAAAGAGCACAATCTTGGGACAAAAGTAGCTATCATTTATAAGAGTGACTGTGTATATTCAACAGGTATTGCACAAAAATTTGTTGCTAGAGCTGGCGAAATTGGTTTAGAAATTGTATTCCAAGGTGCATTCGATGATTCAAGTGCTACTGATTTCACTACCCAGTTACAAGGTGCTAAAGCTGCTGGTGCAGATGTATTATTTTTACCTATTTATTACGAACCAGCTTCTTCAATTTTAAAACAAGCATCTGATATGGGTTATGCTCCAATCTTCTTTGGAGTTGATGGAATGGATGGAATCTTAACTATGAAAGGTTTTGATACTTCATTAGCGGAAGGTGTATACTTATTAACACCATTTGCAGCAGATGCAACAGATGATTTAACTGTCCATTTTGTTACAGAATACCAAAAAGCTTATGGTGAAATTCCTAATCAGTTTGCAGCGGATGCTTATGATGTAGTTTATGCATTATATCAAGCTTTAACAGCTGGTAATGTTACATATGATATGAATGCCCAAACAATTGCTGATATCATGATTGCACAATTTACAACAATGACATTTGATGGTGTAACTGGAACATCAGTAACATGGGCGGCTAATGGTGAAGTTAGTAAAGCTCCAAAAGCTGTTGTTATCAAAAATGGCGTTTACGTTAATGCTGAATAATTTATTAATTTATTTAATTTAAAATAAAGGTTGCCTGAAAGCATGGCAACCTTTAAATGTACTTTAAAATATTAGAAAAGGAGATGAGATTATGGCATTTCTATCATATCTAATCAATGGAATGGGTTTAGGAAGTGTATATGCTATTATTGCTTTGGGTTACACGATGGTATATGGTATCGCCAAGATGCTAAATTTTGCTCATGGTGATGTAATAATGATAGGAGCGTATACAGCATTTTATTGTTTAACAATGTTTAAATTATCAACTTTTACTAGTATTATAATTTCTGTTGTGGTATGCACAATTTTAGGCATCATAATTGAAAAATTTGCTTACAAACCTTTAAGAAAAGCTTCTTCTTTGTCAGTTTTAATTACTGCTATTGGTATTAGTTACTTTTTGCAAAATCTTGCTCAGATTTTGTTTGGTACTGATCCTAAGGTGTTTCCAGAATTGATGAGAAACTCAACATTTTCTTTGTTTAAAGGACAATTAACACTTTCATATAAAACACTTTTAACGATAATAGCTTGTATTTTGATTATGATATTTTTAACTATTTTCGTTAATAAAACTAAAACAGGAAAGGCTATGAGAGCTTGTTCTCAGGATAAAGAAGCTGCTCAGCTAATGGGAATAAATGTCGATAATACTATTTCAATTACTTTTGCAATAGGCTCAGGTTTAGCAGCAATTGCCGCTGTTTTATTATGTATAACATATTCAACATTTACTCCAACACTAGGTTCTATGCCAGGAATTAAAGCCTTTACTGCTGCAGTATTTGGTGGTATAGGATCAATACCAGGAGCATTTGTTGGTGGTTTATTATTGGGAATTATAGAAACTCTTACTAAAGCTTATTTGTCCACACAGTTATCTGATGCAATTGTTTTTATGGTTTTAATTATTGTTTTACTAATTAAGCCTAGTGGTTTGTTAGGTAAACGTATTCATGAAAAAGTATAGGAGGGTATTATGGAAAAGATGTTTAAAAAAATATTTGATAAAAAACATATCTCTCGTACGGTTTCATATTTAATAGTAATAGTGGGATATATTATTATTCAACTAATGATGAATACGGTAGGTATAAAAAATCTCTTTAAATCACTATTAGTCCCTACATGTTGTTATATAGTAGCAGCACTATCACTTAACTTAGTTGTTGGAGTTTCAGGTGAATTATCACTTGGTCACTCTGGTTTTATGTCAGTTGGAGCTTTTGCTGGCATTCTTGTTAGTGGATTATTGGAGCCTTATCTAGCTATGGGTTGGTTGCGACTGTTAATTGCGATGCTTGTTGGTGGAGTTATTGCTGGTATTGTTGGACTACTTATATCAATACCAGTATTAAAACTACAAGGTGATTATTTAGCTATAGTTACTTTGGCTTTTTGCCAGATTATTAAAAGCCTATTAAATAATATCTATTTAGGTGTTGATAACAATGGCTTACATTTTAGTTTTGTTCAAAATAAGGTTGTACTAAGCAATGGTGGAAGGATGTTGTTATCTGGACCAATGGGAGCAACAGCTACTACTAGACTTGCGACATTTACAGCTGGATTTTTATTAATTTTGTTTGCATTATTAATAATATATAACTTAACATATTCTCGTTTTGGAAGAACTATTATGGCAGCTAGAGATAATAGAATTGCAGCTGAATCAGTTGGAATTCATATTAGAAACACTAAGATGTTGGCTTTTGTAATTTCAGCAATTTTAGCTGGAATGTCAGGAGCATTATTTGGTCTTAATTATTCGACGTTACAACCAGCAAAATTTGATTTTAATTTATCTATTTTAATACTTGTCTATGTTGTTTTAGGTGGCTTGGGTAATATGACTGGAACAATTTTTGCGACAATTATTTTATATGTTTTACCAGAATTATTAAGAGGACTTCAAGATTATAGAATGCTAATTTATTCCATGATTTTGATTTTGATTATGTTAGTTACCAATAATCAAAGTCTAAAAGAAAAAGTTGAAGCTTTAATTTTAAAGATTAAAACGAGGTTTTTAAAGAAGGGAAGTGTTGCCAATGACTAAACTAGTACAATATCCAAGTGGTGCATATGTTTTAGAAAGGGATGCCTACAGCACACCTGTTTTAGAAACTTATCATTTAGGTATCGACTTTGGTGGACTAAGTGCAGTTAATAATTTTAATATTATAGTTGGCCCGACAGAAATTTCTGGTTTAATTGGTCCAAATGGAGCTGGTAAAACAACTGTTTTTAATCTTCTTACTAAAGTGTATCAACCATCAAAGGGAACGATTTTAGTTAATGGTCATGATACTAGTAAAATGACTACTGTTGATGTAAATAAAGCAGGAGTTGCTAGAACTTTCCAAAATATTAGATTGTTTGAAAAGATGAGTGTTATTGATAATGTTAAAGTAGCAATGAATAATTCAATGCATTACAATCCGCTAAGNGCAATCTTTAGAACTCCAAAATANTACAGAGAAGAAAAAAGAATCCATCAAAAAGCTTTAGAGCTATTAGATATTTTTAATATGTCAGATTTAGCTAATACTGAAGCTGGATCTCTTCCATATGGAGCACAAAGACGGTTNGAAATTGTTCGGGCTTTAGCTACAAAACCATCACTACTATTATTAGATGAACCAGCAGCTGGGATGAACCCNAATGAAACTAANGAATTAATGGCAACGATTCGAAATATTAGAGATAAATTTAATATTGCGATTATCTTGATTGAGCATGATATGTCTTTAGTAATGAATATCTGTGAAGGCATTGCGGTATTAAACTATGGTAGAATTATCGCCAAAGGAACCCCAAAAGACATTCAAAACAACCCAGTTGTAATTGAAGCGTATTTAGGAAAACCTGAAAAGGAGGATTAATTATGGCACTATTAGAAGTTAATGATATCAATGTATATTATGGTTCTATTCATGCGATAAAATCAGTNTCTTTTAAAGTAAATGAAGGAGAAATAATATCTTTAATTGGTGCCAATGGTGCTGGNAAAACNACAATTTTGCAAACTATTTCAGGTTTATTAAAAAGTACTACTGGCAGTATTATTTTTGATGGTAAAGATATTACTCAAACACCAGCGCATAAAATTGTCTATCTTGGTTTAGCTCAATGTTGTGAAGGCAGAAGAATTTTCCAGCAAATGACCGTTTTAGAAAACTTAGAGATGGGAGCATATTCTCAACCCGATTCAACTATAAAAGAAAATCTGGAGAGGGTTTTTGAAAGGTTTCCTCGTTTAAAAGAAAGAAGAAGACAAATTGCTGGAACACTGTCTGGTGGTGAACAACAGATGTTAGCTATGGGTAGAGCAATGATGAGCAATCCTAAAATACTGCTTCTAGATGAACCTTCAATGGGTTTGTCACCAATTTTAGTTGACGAGATATTTGATATTATCAAAACATTAAATCAACATGGAACAACTATTCTTTTAGTTGAACAAAATGCTCAAAAAGCTTTAAAAATTACAGATAGAGGTTATGTGCTTGAAACAGGAAGAATTGTAAAAAGTGCGAAAGGAAAAGAACTTCTAGATGACGATGATGTAAAGAAAGCATATTTAGGTGGATAAATTTGTAAAAAAATGTAAAAAAGATGAATCTTGTTGAATTCATCTTTTTTATTAGATATAATAAAACAAATATTGGAGGTAAATAATATGAAAAACTTTTTTAAGCTTTTTTTAATTATTCTTCTACTGGTTGTTGGATTATCGGGGTGTGATAAAGGTTTAAAGAATAAAAAATTAAACCAACAACAGTTGTGGGAATATTTAAGTAAGTATCCTCGTTATCTATCTGAAAAAGGTGCAACTGATGATTGTGCGCTTGTTTTTACAGAAGGAGATGATTTGGTTTTTGATTATTCATTCTATAAGGGCGAAGAATATAATCGTTACTTTACTGAACTAATAAGTTTTACTAATGAAAGGGACTATTTATATAAGTTGGAGTATGAAAATCCTTACCCAGAAGAATTTGACAATGCTATCTTTTATATTGATTTAAACCCAAAAGAAGACAATATATTTAAATTTGGCAGACATTTGAATCAAGGAAGTTTAGAATATGTTAATTTCTTTGCTGATATCGGTTTAACATTTGAAGAGTTGTTAAGTAAACTTAATGAGCATAAAACTTGGTTAGAGGTTTCTAGTGATTTATATGGATATTACTTTTTAGAAATACATGATGAAAATCAATTGAGTTTGGGAGTAATGAACAGTGGTTTTGGGTTGAACGGAACTATCTCAAATATTGAATATAATGGATATATGTCATATACCGTAACAGTTGATTATCCAGGTTATGAAGGAGATGAAATAACAGATCCTTATGATGCGTATACAACAGATTATTATATGTACTATAATCCTCATTATGAAATTTTAAAAATGAAACTTTATGATGAGTTAATTGAGTTTGCTCCAGATAAAGGATTGAATCTTGAGGAATTTTTAAAAGCATTAGCTGATTATAACTCTTGGATTGAAGAAAATACTGGAAAAGATTATTATCTTGGTGCTGAAAGTAGTGGTAGATTTTATTTAGGTAATATTAAAAAGGATATTTTGTATGATGGAACTTTATCTAATGTGGAATACAATGGATATAAATCTTATACTATAACAGTTGATTATCCAAAAGAAGGAAATAAGGCTGCCTATGCGGTTGAATATTCAATGTACTTTGGTCCAAAAACTGAAATTCTAATGGTAGAAATTGAAGGAAGTGCAGTTGAATTTGTTCCAGATAAAGGATTGGCTATTGATGAATTGATTGCTCAACTTTCTAGATTTGAATATTGGATTAAAAAATCAAACGAAGGAGTTATTTACTCAATTAATTTTTCTAAGGACAGTATATTTAATTTATATTATAAAAACAGTCCCACTGTTCATTCGGGAACGATAAAAAATATTGAATATCATGGACTTTACAAATATACTTTAGAAATTGAATTTCCATCAACTACAGAGGATAAATCAGATACATTAATAGATTATTACCCTCTAGTTTATGTGCCAAATTCTGAAGACTTGATTGTGGAACTATATCAAGAGAACGAATCATTTATTCCAGATATGGTATTAACACTTGAAGATTTATTTAACTATGTCAGTAAACATGGTATGTGGAAATCAACCAAGGGTGAGGTTGGTTACTTTGTCAGGATGTATGGTGATAAAAAATTCCACATAGGATATTTAAATGCTGGAGGTACTGCTGTTGGAGTGCTAACTAAGCTGACATATAATAGGTTTGGATCTTATACATTAGAAGTATACTATCCAGCAGGGTATTTTTATGATCCTGAACTTGATAGTTATGATGCTTCTACAGAAAATTATAATGTGTACTGTAATCCTAAGAAAAATTATTTGGTTATTGAATATGCTGGAAAATTAGTTCAGTTTTATCAATATTAAATATTAAAAACAAATAAAGATGAATTGCTATTGTAATTCATCTTTTTTATTGAGTATAATTAATTTATAACATGGAGGAGAATAAATGAAACGAATAATAAGTTTATTTATGGTTGTTTTATTACTAATTATTGGTGTATCAGGATGTAATGGGGGAAAAGATGGACCAGTTAAAAGTTTTAATCAACAAGAATTATGGGAATTTTTAGGTAAACATCCACGTTATTTGTCTGAATGGGGTGCTGATGATTGTGCACTTGTTTTTGACAATGGTGATGATTTAACTTTCGATTATTCAGTTTATATGGGAGAAGAATATAACTTCTATTTTACTGAGTTAATTAGCTTTAATAAAGAGGAAGAAAATCTTTATAAACTTGAATACAAAAATCCTTATCCAGAACAATTTGAAAATGCAATTTTCTATATTGACTTAAGTTCAAAGAATAAAGATGCATTTTATTTTGGAATGTATTATAACGGTTCTTTGGATTATGTTGAAGTATTTGGAGATACTGGATTAACAGCAGATGAACTATTTAAGGCTCTTAGCAAGCACGAAAGATGGTTGGATGTAGATGCAGATATGTATGGTGGTTATTTCATTCAGGTACATGACAAAGATCAATTTTCTTTAGGTCTTTTAAATAGTGGTTTTGGATTAGTAGGAACTATCTCTAATGTAAAATATCATGGATACATGCATTATACATTAACTGTTGATTATCCTGGCTATGAAGGGGATGAAATGACAGATCCATATGATCCATATACTGTTGACTACTATATGTATTATAATCCTTTTTCTGAAACATTCATTGTTGAACTTTATGAGGAAGTAGTAGAATTTGCTCCAGAAGTAGGACTTACAGAGAAAGAATTATTTAGTGCGCTTAGTAAGTATGAAAAATGGTTAGAAGTTGATGATGATATATATAGCGGATATTTTATTAAAGCATATGACAAAAACAAGTTTGATTTAGGTCTTTCAAATAGTGGTTTCTGGATTCAAGGAACTATCGCTAGTATAAAATATATTGGTCAAATGACATATTCAATGGTTGTTGATTATCCTGGTTATGAAGGAGATGAAATGACGGATCCATATGATCCATATACAGTAACTTATACTGTGTACTATAATCCAAATAATGAAGTTCTAAAGATAGAGCTTGATGAAAAATCAGTAGAATTTGCTCCAGATGTAGGTTTAACCCAAGAACAAGTAATAGAAGAACTTAGTAAGTATGCTTCTTGGTCAGCAATTCCTTCTTCAGCAAAAGAATATTTCATAAAAGTATATGATAAAAATGTTTTTGAATTAGGTCTTAAACAAAGTGGTTTCTGGATTCAAGGAACTATCGCAAGTATTAAATATAATGGAGAAATGTATTACACATTAACTGTTGATTTTCCTGGCTTTGAAGGAAATGAAATGACTGATCCATATGACCCATACACCGCTGAATTTGCTCTGTATTTTTATCCAAATAATGAAGTGTTAATTATGGGCCTTTATGAGGAAGTAGTTGAATTTGCTCCTGATAAAAAATAGTAAAAGCAATATTAATGAGTTAATCATCTTTATCAAACACTTTGATTTAGACATTTTATATTAAACTATTGGAATGATTCCTGTATTGTACAGGAGTCATTCTTTTAAATTAATTTTGATTTTTTTTGTTCAATTTTTTGCATTTTTCATTCTATAAAAGAACAGCTAATGGTTAAAAAAAGATTGTTAAAAAATCAAATGTTTTAATATATTAAAAATAAATATTGAAAGGCATTTTTAGAAAATATATACTATATCTATCAAAGGATAGAATTAATAAAAACAATAAAGATTTATTTGTTTTTCGATAGTTGTGGATATAAAAGTTATTTTAACGAAAAAACAATTTGGCACATAGCTATTTTAAATGATAGTTATTTATAATATTGAAAATTGAATAAAAACTTATTACTTAAAAAGGAGAGTAAAAAATGAAAAAAATATTAACTTTGTTTTTAATATTGATAATGATGATGGGATTAACTGGTTGTGAATTTTCATGGTTAAGTCCAGGACCAGACCCAAAACCAAATCCAAAACCTACAGATAGTGGTCTGACTTTGCAAGAATTATGGGACTATTTAGATGATTATCCATGCTATTTAGCAGATCATGGACTAGAGGACTATGTTGTTGTTTTTGATGATGAACATAATATTACTATCGATAACTTTAATGTGCTTGAAAAAGAGTCAATTAACTATTATTTTACTGGTTTAGATAGTTTTAATTATGAAGGTGATGATGTCTACAAATTGGAATATATAAATACATATGAAACAAGATTCAATAATGGTACATTCTTTATTAAATTTAATAAGGAGAGTAAAGATAAAATTGAAGTAGGCATGTATTTTAACAATAATTTGGATTATTACGATTTGCATGCTGATGTTGGCTTGACTTTTAGCGAACTTGTAAGTGCTATTGGTAAACATGTATGGCTTCAAGAAACAGGATTAACTGAATGGTTTATTAGAATTGATGACAATAGATTTTCTCACGGTTTAATAGGAACCAGTTACTGGTTTTTTGCCCCTATTACAAAAATGAAATATTTAGGTAAGAATCTATATGAAATAACTATCGATTATCCTGCCAATGAGGAAGGTATTAATCCTGCTAATGATGCATATACTACAACACATTATCTAATTTATGATCCAGTCCATGAAAGAATTAGATTTATAGATCACGATGATAATTTCCATTGGTACTATCCAGATAAAGGAGCAACAATTGCAGAATTTTTTGAATCAGCAAGTGATTGTATATTTTCTGGAAGTGAAAATATGAATTATACTTTTTATACAAAAAATGGTAAATATTATATTTATTTAAAAAATAAACAATACAATTTCTCTAATACTTTTGAAGTAAAATCAATAAAATATAAAGAATATAATCAATATGAATTTACAGTTTTAAATGGAAATGATACTGAAACTTGGTATATAACTTATAATTTTAGGTC
>JGI24709J26583_10000800_pt1 | contig 26571 bp, 22 predicted proteins | sample BioPla2DNA1_FD_26583 | JGI IMG/M metagenome (IMG submission 26583) | reverse complement strand
GAAATAATTTTTTCGACAATCTTTGCAACTTCATTTACAATCATTTTGTGGACCTTCTTGGTTGTTAATATTGTTTCTATCGATACTATACACAGTTCTTCTGTTTTTAGCATCTTCAGCTTAGTGGGTCCACACCATTAAAAATAATTTACATGAGTTTTAAATGTTAACTTGTTTTAAGATTTTTAAATTTTTAAAATACATACCGTCACAGGTGGATGCATATAAAACTGCATCTTTTGCTACAAAAATTTCTTTTTTTTAATACCGGCTTTTCAACAGCACCATGGGCCGTTTTGATGCCTTATGTTCGCACCAGATTAAATATTGATGATATTACCTTAGCATCCTTAATGCTGACCTTCGGTATCGGAGCTACGATCTCTATGCAGCTTACAGGATATCTTGCCAGATTATTAGGCGTTAAAAGACTTATTTTTATTGCGACAGTCGGTATGTATCTGTCGATGACACTTACAAGTCTTTCTGCAATTACACTTAATCTTGCTTTTATTTATGTTTTCTTGTGGGGAGTTTTTTTAGGTTGCGCTGAGATTTCTAACAATATTCACGCAACACATATTGAACAGCAGGTCAGAAAATTACTGTTACCTGGATTTCACGCTTGGTACAACATAGGCTGTATTATCTCCGTTATAATTTATCCTATCTTATTATCTTTTAGATTTTCTACAGGCTTTGTCTCGACGCTTGTCGCAATTACTGGACTTTTACTTCTTGCATATATCACAAAAGATATCATCAACACTCATGGTCAGAAAGATGAGGTTGGTACATCCAAAACTGAAGATCTAAAAGATACTAAATTAAGTTATAAGGTTCTTACCTTACAAGGAATATTACTAGCTGGAATCATCTGTTTTATCATGGATTTATGCGAAGGTATGATTTATGACTGGGGCGGAGTGTATCTTATGGAAAAGTGCAGCTGCGCTATTGCACTTTCATCAGTTGGATATCTTTGTTTTCAGGTAAGTGTTGCCATTATGAGAGTATTTGGCAGTTCTCTTGTAGCAAAACTTGGCAATTTTAAAACACTCTCAATTGGTGCTTTTGTTTCTTTTTTATGCCTTGTAACAGCAGCTGTATCAGACAATTTCTATGTGATTGTAATTTCCTTTGCACTTTTAGGTTTTTCAAGTGCCAACGCACTTCCTATTATCATATCAATTGTGGCACGGCGATCAGGTGGTAATAAAGCAAGAGCAATCTCTATTGTAGGAACACTAGGTTATTCAGGCATACTTGCAGGTCCTGCTCTTTTAGGTGGTGTGGCATCAGTATTTAATCTTTCTGCAATTTTCTATACAGTAGCAGTATTAGTTGTCTTAATGATGTTTATCATTCCTCATGTGGCTGGTAAAAAGGAATGCTGATTAGATAGAGAAGAGGAATAAAAAAAGGGGAGCATTGCTCCCCGTCTTCATATTATCATATTAGTTTTCTAAATCCGATTAGAAAGCTAAGCCTAAATCCTTGTTCCAGAATGCTGCGTAGATAGCTGCAACAATTAGAAGGATTGCGTATGATGCGATAGCAAAACCGCCTGAGGTCTTGAATGTCTTTGCAGTTGTAACAATTGCCTTTGGATCATCGTCGCCTTCGCTAGTAGATAGAGAAACGAATACGATTACAGCGATTGTTAGAACGCAGGTATACATCATCTGATCGAGGAATGGCATGTTGATTGGTAAGAACTTTAATAGTAATGCAATTACGATTGAAGATAGAACACCAACTACAGCACCGGTTGAGTTTGCCTTTTTGTAGAACAGACCGCATAAGAATACAGCTAAGATACCTGGTGATACAACACCTGTGTACTCCTGAATGTACTGGAACGCCTGACCTAAAGTGCTTAACATAGGTGCGATGAAGATTGCAATTACTAAAGCAATAACAGCGGTGATACGGCCTACAGTAACTAAAGTAATGTCAGATGCATCCTTATTTACGTACTCTTTGAAGATATCCATTGTAAAGATGGTAGCAGTTGAGTTAAGCATTGAAGCTAGTGATGATACGATAGCTGCTGCAAGTGCTGCAAATACAACACCCTTTAGACCAACTGGTAATAACTGAGCTACCCATGGGTAAGCCTTATCAGTCTGTGAAGCTGTTGGCATGTTAGATGTTACAACGTCGCCGTAGATGCCCTTTAAGTGCTCTAATAGAGCTGGGTTATGAACAGTGATGTAGTAAGCTGCGATACCAGGAATTACAACGATGATTGGGGTAATGCACTTTAAGAAAGCAGCAAATGCTAGACCCTTTTGAGCTTCATCAATTGACTTAGCCGCGAAGGTACGCTGAATGATGTACTGGTTGAAGCCCCAGTAGTATAGGTTAGCAACCCATAGACCACCGATTAGAACAGCAATACCAGGTAGGTTAGTAAACTGTGGGTTTGACTGGTCTAGAACCATGATGAAGTGATCTGGTAGTTCCTTTACTAGAGTTGACAGACCGCTTAATGCGCCTTCTTCACCACCGATTAGCTCTAGAGCTACGTATGATGTTGCAAAACCACCGATTACAAGAATTGCAACCTGGATAACGTCAGTCCATACAACAGCTGATAGACCACCGTAAACAGAGTAGATTAGAGCAAATGCAGCTAAGCCTAGGATGGTGTACATCATAGGAATACCAAGAATTGTCTCTAATGCTAAACCGCCTAAGTATAGAACTGAAGATAGGTTTACAAAGATATATAAGCAGATCCAGAATACAGCAAGAATGGTCTTTAATGTCTTATTAAAGCGCTTCTCAACGAACTCAGGGATGGTGTAAATACCTTTTTCAATGAAGATAGGTAAGAAGTATTTACCAACTAGGATCAAGGTAACAGCTGCCATGAACTCGTATGCTGCGATACCAAAACCGATAGCATAACCAGAACCTGACATACCGATAAACTGTTCTGCTGAGATGTTAGCTGCAATTAAAGATGCACCAACAGCCCACCAAGGAATAGATTTACCAGCTAAGAAGTAGCCTTCAGCGCTCTTTGTATTTTTTTTAGAAGCTAGAAGACCAATTGCAACGATTACTACGGCGTAAATACCAAAGATAATATAATCTAAGGTAGATAAGCCTGCTTCAATATTTCCCATATTATTAACTAACCTTGTGTTTGATTGTAAAAAGCCCCAGAACATTTTTAAGAAAAAAAGCTCCAGAACAGATCAAGTTGAATTATACCTATTATATTTTTTGTTTCCATTGCAGACAGAGATGATAAGGGGGGGCAGAAATTTTCAGAAAAATCAGGTTAATTTTATGTTTAAATTTGTTGAATTAAAATTTATAAAAATTAGTAAAAATTTTTCATAAATCAATATGATATAGAAAAATATACGCAAATTTTTGCATAATGTGTGATTTGTTTACTTAATTAAATATGCAAATAATTATGGTGAAATGTAATCGATTACATGTGTGTAACATATTGAATTATAAAATAAATATTTTTTATTAAATCTTCTAAAATTGTGATGTATTCCACACTTAATTCATTATAAAAATCATGTAAAAAACAAAAAGCAAATATTGAGCACGTTTTGATGATCTAATACCTGTCCTTAATCTAAGCTTTCTACTGTTAATAGAAGAGTTACATTTATAAGTGTTTTCTCTTTTTCCTTACATAAATGAGGCAAAATACAAATTTTTAAAAATTCCTGTTTATTCTATTGGCAAATTCAATAGAATGAACATAAAATCAGATACATAAGCAGTAGCCATATTAAGGTGTTTATATGACAACAGATGACAACATTTTACTTTGTAAGGTTTCTTATAACTGGTATCAGGTGATCAAATCCCATTACATCTCAAATGGCTCCTGTGTAACCAACTGCTGGTATACAGAATATGAAGAGTCTGCTCATGCAAGTAAGGATGAGGATATTCCTCAGGCGAGCTCCTTAACCTTATTCCTTGTTGAGGAAGATGGCCATCAGTATATTATCGGCGGTGGTTATTTCTTATGTCATACTATTATTGATATTGAATCATGCTGGAATCAGTTTGGTGTACGTTCAGGATATCTTACCTATAAGGAATTCTTAAAAAGAGCAAAAGAGTTTGAAGGAGATATAAGCGAACCGCTAAACTGCTATCTATGTAACGGCTCCTTTATCTTTATAAAGGATAACATTATAGAAATCCCATATGAGTTTAAGATTAACCTTGACAGAAAATCACGTGCCTTAGTGTCTGCAAATGAGCCATTTGGTCTGTTTCTTAAAAAGGTTTCACTACAGCGCAGAGTCGAGCAGTTAAGTGTAAATTCAAATGACTGCACCTGGCCTGGGATCTACTATAAAGCCACCATGCATAAATCAAGAAGCATGGCAGCTCAGTTTAAGGCCCTTATGCTTAGTATCTATGATTTTAAATGTGCAATTACAGGCTGCACTGTAGGTTCTGTTTTATCTATTGCTCATATTAAGACTTTATATGATGACAGATATCTGATGCCTGATAATGCGCTAATTCTCAGATCAGACATTCAAAAGCTTTTCTCAAAGGGTTTTATCACAGCTTATTATGATAATGATGATACTGTTCTAATCAGAGTATCAAAGCATATTAAGATGGATGTCGATCCGATGTATAAGTTTTTAGATGGCGCAAAGCTTACATTACCAGAGAACAGAGAGTACTGGCCAAATAAGGAATACTTAACCTGGCATAATCAGGTTTGCTTTGAGAACTGGTTAAAATATGGTGAGTTCAGTTTGATTGATTCATTTCATTCAGTTAGATAGAGAGGCTTATTATGAAAATTGCTGTTATTGGCGCTGATACAAATCTTGGTAAGAAACTGGTTCTAGATGCTGAGGCAAACGGCATTAGCGTGGTGGCCTGCACTGAGAAATTCACAAGCCTTGTAGGTAACGGCAAACTTGTAATCAAAACCTATGACTCACTTACTCTAGATGATTTTGCAAACTGTCATTATGTAATTGATGCCATTTCATTTATGCATATTCGTAAATACTCAACAGAGCTTTTACCTGTATGGCATTTACTTGAGCTTCTAAAAAACAGCTCACTAAAGCTTTTAGAGCTTGGCTCGTGTGCATTTTTATATACTGACAAATCCAAAAACACTTATGTGGCAAATACAGATGCCTATGCCTTAGATGATGAGCAGAACACCAAAGACAGACTATGTATCAATGCCTATGAACGTCTTTGTCACTGCACTGATGTTCAATGGTCGGTGCTTTGTCCGCCATTATTATTAGATCCTCACGCCTACGGTACAGGTGAAATTGAGTTTTCAGAGGATATTCTGTGTGTAGGTCTTGAAGGAGACAGCTTTATTAGTGAGGTGGATTTTGCCAAAGCCACTATTGAACTTTTAAAGCGTATTCCAAAAGTTCACTCATGCATGTGTGTACGCAGTCTTAAAAAAGCACGTTAAACCGTTTTACTCCAAAAGAATCAGCTTTTTTACCTTGTAAAAAAAAATTTTTGTTCAGATTTAACAAATTAACAATTTTGGACTATGATCTGCACATCAAAAATTTTGTGAGCAGGAGCAAATAATGAGCTTTTTAGACACCTTAACTCAAATGTGTGCCTTATTTTTGCTTGTAATCATCGGCTATGGTTGTAACAAGCTAAAATACATGGATGTGGATTTCAACAGAAAATTCTCATCTTTAATTCTGAATATTACCGCACCTTTTTTAATTCTATCCTCTGTAATGGGCGAGGTTCTGCCAAAGCCTGAGGATATTGCACCTGTACTTACAGCAGGTCTTCTATCTTATGCACTGCTTTTTGTCTTCTCATTTTTCATCAGCAAGGTTATCTGCAAGGATGAAAATGCTTTAGGCTCATACAGATTCATGCTTATTTTTGGTAACATCAACTACATCGGTTTCCCTGTACTTGATGTCTTATTCGGCCCTACAGCAATCTTCTATGCAGCTGTAGTTACCATTCCATTTAATATTCTTATTTTTATGTTTGGTGTACCTATCATCACCTCAGGTAAGGGTAAGTTCAGCTTCAAATGGCTTACAGTATTCTCACCATGTCTTTGCGCTACCTATATCACTATTCTTATTGTTATTTTGCAAAGCAAAATGCCAAAGGAAGTATCTGAAGCCTGCAGTCTTGTAGGTTCAATGACTGTTCCTGGATCACTTTTAATTATCGGTTCAACACTAGCTGGTGTTCCTGTACTTAAAATGATTGGCAATGTAAGAATGTATCTTCTGACTGCAATCAAGTTACTTTTAATTCCAGTAGCTTTATTCTGTCTGTACAAGATAAGCCCACTTGATTATAAGTACACACAGGTTCTTGTAGTGTTATTTGGTATGCCTGTAGCATCAATTGGTACCATGCTCTGTCTTAAGAACAATATTGACGGCACCACCATGTCAGAGGGCACTTTCCTGACAACCTTATTCTCAGTGCTATCAATTCCACTACTTGCACTGATCCTTTAGTCAAAAATAATCACATGGCGCTGCCATGTGATTAAATTCAATAAATTCTTTCTAAATTCTTTAAGTTAACTGATAACTATTCTATGATAGCTATATTAGAGTTTATTTACAGTTAAGTTATGTATAAGAACACCACAAAAAAATACAGTTCACGCCTTAGCATCTATATCACTAAGCTCCTACGCCGCATGGTATCTTTAATTAAAGATGACTCCATCACCAGAATAATAAGTCCATTTTCTGGCAATGTGGTTCCATCAAGTCTTTTAGGTGAAATCAATCTTAAAAACGATGTCTTCGGCATGTCATTTGGTGTGCTGCCTATAAACAATTTGGTACAGGCTCCATGTGATTGTCTTATTGATAAAATATCTCCGCTTGGCAACGGTTATTCACTAATCGTAGGCAGTGTTCAGCTCATCTTAAACATCGGTCTTGACAGGGATTTGTACAGCCAGGATATGTTTAAGGTAAACGTAAAGGAAGGGGATTCAGTCAAGAAAGGACAGACTATTCTTACATTTGATATGGATGCTCTATACGCAATTGACAGATCATTTGTGTGTGTGCTGACCGTTAAACAATTGCGTCAGAATAAGTTTGTCAACTTTATCAATACAAGACGTGTGGACTACGATTCAATTCTGTGTCTTTTAAACACAGACTAAATCATATAGTCGTTACCGTAAATCTCGCGCTGACGTGTAACCAGATCTTCTAGGGTAATAGAATCTAGGTATTCTGTTACCACCTTATAAAGACCTTCCCAAACAGGGAGTGTCACACACTCTTTAGCTCTTGGACAGGTATTCACATCGCACTCTAAACAGGCAACCGGCGCAAGATTTCCTTCTGTAAGCCTTAAGATCTCTCCTACAGAATAGCTTGAGGCCTCACGGGCTAATTTATAACCGCCTTGAAAGCCACGGGTAGACTGCAGAATATTACTTTTATTAAGAATTGGAATGATCTGCTCTAAATACTTTTTAGAGATATTCTGTCTTGCAGCAATGTCTTTTAGGGGAATAAAACCTGAATTGCTGTGCTCGGCAAGATCAATCATCATGCGCAGAGCATATCTGCCTTTTGTTGAAATCTTCATACTTTACCTCGAATGCTTACCATTTTACTAGGTTTTAAGGATAAAGAAAAGTAGTAACTTTTTACGCTAAAGATTAAAAATTTCTTATAAATGTAGTATAAATAATAGCTATAAGTTATAAATCTTTATTTTAATAAAAAGAAGCTGAATATGACTCTTACTCAATTACGTTACGCTATTACCATTTCTGAAATCGGATCATTTAACAAAGCAGCTCAGATTCTATATGTGTCACAGCCTAGTTTATCTAATGCCATACGTGACCTTGAAGAAGAGTTTTCCATCAGTATTTTTCACCGTTCAGGTCGTGGTGTTTCACTGACAAACGACGGCATTGATTTTATTACCTATGCCCGTCAGGTATATCATCAGTATCAGTCCTTATTAGACAAGTTCGGTAAGAACGCCACCATAAAAAAGAAGTTTGGTGTATCCACTCAGCATTATTCTTTTGCCACCAAATCCTTTGTGGAGATGGTTAAGAAGTTCAATACAGCAGAGTATGAGTTTGCTATTCGTGAAACCAAGACCCGTGAAGTGATTGATGATGTAAGCACTCAAAAAAGTGAGATTGGCATTCTTTATCTGTCAAACTTCAACCGCAATATGATTTTAAAGCTTCTAAACTCAGCTGATCTTGATTTTGTGCACTTAATCGACTGCCAGATTTATGTGTACTTATATAAAGATCATCCTTTAGCTTCGAAAAAGATAATCACCTTCGCTGATTTATCAGATTATCCATCACTATCCTTTGAGCAGGGCGATTACAGCTCCTTCTACTTTGCCGAAGAGATTTATTCAACTAAAGAGTATAAGCGTACCATTAAGGTAAACGACAGAGCCTCGATGCTGAATTTGATGCGCGGTTTAAATGGCTTTACCTTATGCTCAGGCATTATCTGTGAGGAGTTGAACGGCGGTGATTATATTGCTGTTCCATTCAAACCTGATGCAGGCGATGTTGATGACAACATGGATATTGGCTACATCGTAAAAAAGAACCTGATCTTAAGCCGCATGGGTAATTTATATATTGAGGAAATCAATAACTACTTCCGTAAATACAATCTGTTATAGTTTTTTTACTATTACTGACTATTTATAATCAGTATTAGACAATACATGTAGAATATAAGATACTGCACTCACAGATTAAAAGGTAATCAAAAGAAATTTGATTAGCGCTACAATATCTTGTTTTCTGAGAAACAGACTCAAGATACTTCTACCTTTTAATTTTAAAAATTTAAACACTGATTTTTTAATTAGAAGGTTAGATTATGTACGATTTCCTCTGGCACGGCCGTGGTGGACAGGGTGCTTTTACAGCAGCAAGACTACTTGGCAGTGCCTACTCCTTAAACAATCAGAATCATTACGCACTTGCTTTCCCATCATTTGGTCCTGAAAGACGTGGTGCACCTATTAGAGCTTTTACAAAGCTTGATACCAAAAAGATTGAAGACAGATCATTAATTTCAAAGGCTGATTATCTTCTGTTCACCGATGACACTCTGTTTTCAGATGCAGCTTTCGATGAGCTAAAAGAAAACGGCAAGATCATTTTATGCACTAAGAGAATTATTACAGACAGTCGCATTGTCACCATTGACGGTGTCTCACTTGCTCTAGAGTATTTAGGTCTTCCAATTACTAATACAGTTCTTTTAGGCGCTCTAGCTGCAATCTTTAATGACATTTCAATTGACGATTTGAATCATGCAATTGAAAACACACTGCCACCTAAATTACACGATAAAAACAAAGCCCTGATAGCTGAGGCTTATAAAAGAGTTTTAGAGGCATAAATGAAAGTAGAACTTTTAAAAAGAGATATAGATAAGTTATCGGATATTCCTTTTGCTCCATTTGCAAAGCCTGGTCATACTACAGTAAACAGCGGCTTTAGAACAGAAAAGCCTGTGTGCGACAGAACAAAGTGTAACGGCTGTAGCCTCTGCTATCTGTATTGTCCTGATGGCGCCATTGTAAAGGATGGCAAGGGCATTAAGTTTGATCTTGGTTTTTGTAAAGGCTGTCGCATCTGCAAAAAAATTTGCAAAAAAGGCGCAATTTCCTTTGAGGTAGAAAAATAATGGCACGTAAATTCTTATCAGGAAATGAAGCTTTTGCCTATGGAGTTAAAAAAGCAAGGCCACATGTGATTTCAGCTTATCCAATCACTCCACAGACAACTGTAGTAGAGGCATTAGCTACCTTTGTGACCAAGGGCGATTTAAAAAGTGAGTTTATTCATGTTGAGTCTGAGCACTCAGCTCTATCAGCTGCAATCGGTGCAAGTGCAGTAGGCGCAAGAACCTTTACAGCAACTTCATCACAGGGGCTTTTATACATGGCTGAGTGCTTAACTTATGCATCAGGTGGCAGATTCCCGATTGTGATGATGAATGCAAACCGCTCAGTTGCACTGCCATGGAATATTTATGGTGATCAGAGAGATTCTTTATCTTTATTAGACACAGGCTGGATCCAGGCATATGCAAAGGATGCGCAGGAGGCATTTGATCTGGCTCTGATGAGTTTTTACATTGCAGAGCACAAGGATGTATCAACTCCATTTATGGCTAATTTAGACGGCTTTACTCTGACTCACACCTACGAGAGTGTGGAGATTGCAGATGACAAGACCGTAGATGAGTTTTTACCAGCATTCAAAACAGAGAATAAGCTTGATCTTGATGATCCTAAGAATCTTGGATTCTCAGCAGGTCCTGATACTAATACTGAGTTTAAGTATCTAGAGCATATAGGTGTTCAAAATACTGTAAAAGTGATTTTAGAGTGTGAGGACAGATTCTATAAACACTTTAACCGCCGCTACACAGGTCTTGTAGAAGATTACAGATGTGATGATGCTGATTTTGTAATCGTAACTTTAGGTACAGTTGCAGGTCTTGTACAGGATGTAGTAGACGCTTTAAGAGCTGAAGGTAAAAAGGTCGGTTTATTAAGACTTCGCTATATAAGACCATTCCCAAATGAGGAGATTGCAAAAGCATTAAAGAATGTAAAGGCAATTGGTGTACTTGAAAAGGATATCTCATTTGGTAATGAGGGCACAGTCTACACCAATGTTAACTCAGCTTTAAAGAAAGCTAATTTAACTTTAAGAAGCTCAAATTACATCGCAGGCTTAGGCGGCAGAGATATCAGCAAGGATGAGATTAAAGACATCTTTAATGATCTTAAAGATTCGGACTCAAAAGTTAAGTTTATCGGTCTTAAGGGAGAATAAAAAATGGCAGTAAACGTTAAGACCATTTCAGATGATGAACTGTTCTTTGGCCATAAAGCCTGTCAGGGTTGTGGTGGAGCATTAGCTGTCCGTATAGCCTTAAAGATTTTAGGCAGACGATCGGTTGCTGTAGTTCCAGCAGGCTGTATGTCAGCTGTAGGCTTTAACTATCCGCAGCTATGCTTTGCAAATAACGCCATTATTTCAACCTTTGCTGGCACTGCTTCTATGATGACCGGTATTGAAGCTGGTTTAAGAGCTTTAGGCAAAAAGGATTTTCAGGTTGTTGGTATCGCAGGTGACGGTGGTACAGGTGATATCGGTATTCAGGCATTATCAGGTGCAATAGAGCGTAACGATAACGTTTTATACATCTGCTATGACAATGAGGCTTATATGAATACCGGCACTCAAAAGAGTACTTTAACTCCATTTGGTGCCCGTACAACAACTACACCTGTAGCTACAAATGCACACGGTAACCGCTCCTACAAAAAGAATATGTTTGAAATTGTAGCAGCACACGGTATTGCCTATGCAGCTACTGCAAGCGTGGGATATCTGCCTGATTTTATGAAGAAGGTAGAGAAGGCAATGTCCATACAAGGTACTAAATACCTGCATGTGATTGCACCATGTCCTACAGGCTGGGGAGTTAAAACCGAGGACTGCATCGAGGTTGCAAAAGAGGTCGTAGATTGCGGTCTCTGGTATCTTGCTGAATTTGAAAACGGGGAGTTTACCTTAAACAAGGACTTCAAAGAATTTTCAAGTGTAGAAAACTACATTAAAAAACAGGGACGTTTCAAACATTTATCTGACGAGGAAATCGACCTTATCAGGAAGTCTAGAGACGATAAGTGGAAATTTATTAATAAGTATTTTAACAAAGTAACAAAATAGAGGATTCCAAGAAATGGCAATCAATAACTCAAAATATTGGGATGAAAAGCTAGAAACTCAGTCTAGAGAAGATTTAGAGGCAAATCAGCTTAAAGATCTTAAGGAAATCGTGCAGTTTGCTTATGACAACGCACCTTACTACAAGAGATCATTTGATGAAGCAGGTGTTAAGCCATCTGATATCAAGACTCTAAAGGACATTGAGAAATTCCCATTTATCAATAAAAAGACTCAGCGTGACACTCAGGGCGTAGGCTCATTTTTAGGCGAGCTTTGCGCAGTACCTGAGGATGATGTGGTATTTATTTCAACATCATCAGGTTCAACAGGTGTTCCTACAATTTCTCCATTTACAGCTAAGGACTTTGATGAGTTCCAGGAGACTGAGGCTCGCTGGTTCTGGCAGGTAGGTGTTCGCCCACAGGACAGATATGTTCATGCATTAAACTTCTCTTTATATGTAGGCGGCCCTGATGTAATCGGTGCTCAGAGAACCGGTGCTTTATGTATCTGGGGCGGTACACTACCATCAGAGAGATTATTATGGGTTCTAAAGACCTATCAGCCAACTGTTATCTGGACATCTCCTTCATATGCATGGCAGTTAGGTGAGAAGGCTCTAAAGAGCGGTATCGATCCTAAGAAGGATCTAAACATCAAGACCATCATCGTAGCAGGTGAGCTAGGTGGTTCAATTGACGCAACTCGTAACGCAATTGAAGAGATCTGGGGCGCACAGGTATATGACTTCTACGGTCTGTCAGATATTTTTGGTGCCTGCGCTGCAATGTGTGAGTATAAAGATGGTTTACATATTGCTGAAAACCATATTCTTGTGGAAACTGTTGACCCTACAACAGGTGAGGTACTACCTCCAGGTTCAAAAGGTGAGTTTGTATTTACCACACTAAGAAAGCACGCTCGTCCTCTAATCCGTTTCCGTACAGGTGATATCGGCTGGATTGATACTTCTAAGTGCAAGTGCGGTCGTACTCATGGCAGAATCCATGTGTTAGGCCGTAAGGATGACATGTTCATCGTCTCAGCTGTTAACGTATTCCCATCAGACGTTGAAGCTGGTATCAGAAGCATCAAGGGCATCACCGGTGAGTATCTGATTAGAATCTTTGAAAAGGACTTTACCTGCAAGTATTCAGTTGAAGTTGAGAAGAAGTTTGATAACAAGGATTCTGACGAGGATGTAGCAGATTTAGTAAGCAAGTCTCTAAAGGCAAGAATCGGTGTTAAACCATATACAGTGGTTGTTCACAAGGATGGCGGCCTGAATACACGTTCAGAGCACAAATCAAAGCGTGTTATTGATGAGCGCACTAAAGCACAGTCTTAATTATCTCTAAATTCAAGTGGTATTAACTGCTCAAAGCAAAACAGGTGACACTCGGTCACCTGTTTAACGTCATACTTAATCAGAATTAAGCTTTTGCAAATTTAATCTGTCTTTTATGCAGAAGTGCAATTAAAAGCAGCATTAAGACTAATGCACTGCTAAAGCTATGTAATAAGCTGTAGCTAAAGCTTGCAATGATATATCCAATAAAGGCACAAACAGCAACTACAGCTGAGTATGGTAATTGTGTGTATACGTGCTCAATATGAATACAGCCGGCACCTGCTGAAGACAGTACAGTGGTATCTGAAATAGGAGAGCTGTGATCACCAAAGACAGAGCCTGCTAGAGTTGCTGACAGACTGATGATTACAAGCTCAGAGCCTGATGTAGGATCGATGCTTTGTGCTACTAAAACAACGATTGGAATTAAAATACCGAATGTACCCCATGCTGTACCTGTTGAGAATGATAAGAAACCTGCAATTGCAAAAATAACAGCAGCTAGAATTGCACCAACGAAAGAAATATAGTTTTGATTGCACTAATTTTTGGAAAAAATAAAACCACCATGCGGTGGTCTTATCATAAAGAATATCTCTATGCTACTGATGCATCACTAGCATCCATCTTGGCTTCAGATTTTGAATCATCACCTTGAAGCACTTTCTTGGCATTTTCTGATGATAGCTCCTGTTGTGCCTGAGTCAGCTGTTTTTGAGCCTGGGCTGCAACTTTCATATCCTGACTTGATGGCTGAGCAGGCGCATTGGCTGCCTTAATAACAGTCTTCATCTTATCGATGGTCTTTTGAGGGGAGCTCTCAGGAGCTATGTCAATAGACACCGACCCGTCAGTTACGTACTTCTTGCCGTCAGGGCCCTGCTCGTATGAGTATTGAGGTTGACCTGCATATGAGCCTCCAGCTGCTTTATGTGCTTGCTCATGAACGCGTACTTCATTGTCTCTTGCTTTCATGCTAGATACTTTTTTCTGCTCATCATCAGTCATGTACTCACCATTTTGTTTGGTGTCATTACCTTTCTGCTTTAGCTCCTCCTGTTCTTTTTCTTTAGCTTTCATAGAAGGAGTTTTGGCTTTTTCTTTATCTTCTTCTTTTACTAAAGCTGCATCTTCAGCGAAGTTTTCTGCAGGTGTTGGCTTTTCATAAAGAGTACGACTTACTTTGTCTGAAGCATTGAAGTAATTGTCAGGAGTATTTTGCAGATAAGCTTTTAGAGCTTTTGAGTATTTCTGACTGTTCTCATCATAAGAACGCTGTTTTTCAGACTTGGCGTTTAGTGTTACCACATCATCCTGAAGGGTATCTTTCTTTTGCTCGTCTTCTTTGCGGTTACCAATCAAATGGGAATTAACACTTCTGTCCTGAGCTGATTTAATCTCAGAACCTTCTATAAAGCTATAGTTAGTGTTAATTAGTGCCATTTTAATATTCCTCATATCTACTTAACGGCAATGGCTTTAACTAACTTTAGGAAAAATTTAAAAATAAATTAAAAAAATTAAATACAGAGAAAAATATCCATAAATCAGATAATAAGTGAAATATAAGAAATGAATTTGAGGAGAGTATTATCGCGGTGATGAGCACCGCGATAGAGTGCTAATGTTTAAACAGCTTCGTTAAACATTACAGAAATTGATTCGTCATTGTTGATACGACGAATTGCTTCAGCTAGGGTAGAAGCAAGTGAAATGTATCTGAACTTGCCTGTTGCCTTGAACTTCTCGGTTGCAGGAATTGAGTTGGTTACAACGATTGAATCAATTACGCTGTCCTTGATGTTCTCATAAGCACTGCCAGATAGAACTGGGTGAGTGCCATAAGCGGTAACAGACTTAGCACCGCTAGCCTTAAGAGCTGCAGCTGCCTTGCATAGGGTACCACCAGTATCAATTATATCGTCAACGATGATACACTCTCTGTCCTTAACTTCACCGATTAGGTTCATAACCTCAGATACGTTAGGACGTGGACGACGCTTATCGATAATAGCGATATCAGCATCGTTTAATAACTTAGAGATAGCACGTGCACGTACAACACCACCCATATCAGGTGATACGATGCATGGATTCTTAAGATCTAAGGTCTTCATATCTTCAACAAATAACTTTGATGAGTAGCAGTTGTCTACTGGCACATCAAAGAAACCCTGGATCTGTTCTGCGTGTAAATCAACAGTTAGAACGCGATCAACACCAACGCTTGATAGAAGATCAGCTACAACCTTTGCAGTGATAGGCACACGAGCTGAACGAACACGTCTGTCCTGACGAGCATAACCGAAGTAAGGAATTACTGCAGTAATACGGCCAGCTGATGCACGACGCAATGCGTCAATCATTACTAATAACTCCATTAGGTTGTCATTAGTTGGTGCACATGTTGACTGAATAATAAAGGTATCACAACCACGAACACACTCATTAATCTGAATGTGAACTTCACCATCAGAGAAGGTGTCTACAGTTGCATTTGATAAGTTTGTATAAAGACATTTTGCAATTTCGTTTGCAAGTTCTGGTGTAGCATTACCAGCAAAGAGTTTTAAATCAGACATTGGATATCTCGATTACTAATGAAACGGTGTGCACATTATATACAATTTTTGTTTCATTAATCATATTTTGTGAAATAAGTTTTCTATTTTTTCTCTAATAATTGACTTATAAAGCTTGTTAACTTTATGGCAATGCTGTATATGCGCTGATGACAACTAATTTTGGTGTTATTTAATGCAGGATCGTTTTAAGGCAAGATATGAATATCAAATGACCTGGTAAAACCAGGTCATTAAAGATTAGTGAGCTAAAGTTTTAGCGTTTTCTTTACGCAAGGCTGCAGCAATCATCTGCGCATTCTTTTCTTTGCGCTTCTGCTTGCGTACTGTCAGTACCCATAAACCAAATGCAAAGCAGGATACTACAAATACAATCACAGATGCTAAAGCGTTAATCTCAGGTGACAGACCTCGACGAACGCTAGAGAAGATCAGCATTGGCAGAGTAGTTGAGTTTGGACCTGCAACGAAACTTGTGATAACAAGATCATCTATTGACATGGTAAATGACAACAGGAAGGCTGCAACTTCTGCTGGCATGATAGCTGGCAGAATAATCACAAAGAATACCTTCATAGGACCTGCACCAAGATCTTTTGCCGCCTCTTCAATTGATACATCAAGTTCAACAATGCGTGAACGGATAACCACTGTAGCATATGCAGAGCAGAAGGTTACGTGTGCAATCCAGATGGTAATAATACCTCTGTCAGAGAACACCGGTATGATGTCGCCTAATGTTACAAACAATAGCAATAGTGCAAGACCTGAAATTACCTCAGGTAAAATCATAGGTGCTGTCATAAACAGTAAGAATGCACTCTCACCCCAGAACTTATGCACACGAACCATTACAAAGGCAGCTAATGTACCTATAACAACTGAGGTAATAGCTGACATGAATGCAATGGTAAGTGAAATACCAACTGCAGTAATAATTGCGGAGTTGTTAAATAAAGCCCTGTACCACTTCAAAGAGAAGTTGGTCCATACAGTAACCATCTTTGACTCATTGAATGAGTACACAATCAGAGTCATGATTGGCAGATACAAGAAGGTTAGTGCAATTGCAAGAATTAGCGCTCTTAATAAGAAGCTCTTAGTCTGTTTTTTCATAGTTATACATGAGCTCCCTGTTTACGCTGGTTTTTAAAGAACCAGATGATAGGAATTGCCATGATAGTCAGCATAGTAATTGCTACAGCTGATGCTAAAGGCCAATCACGGTTATTGAAGAATTCCTGCCATAGAATCCTACCAATTAGAATAGAATCCTTACCGCCTAAAAGCTCAGGAATTACGTACTCACCGATTGCAGGAATAAATACAAGCATAGCACCTGCAATGATACCGCTCTTAGTCTGTGGTACCAGTGCGTTAAAGAAAGTCTTTACAGGTTTGCAGCCTAAGTCCTGTGCCGCCTCAATTAAAGAGTAATCCACTTTCATTAAAGCAGAGAACAGAGGCAGTACCATGTATGGCAGGTAGCAGTAAACGATACCTACATAAACTGCAAAGTCAGTCTGAAGCATGTGAATAGGATGGTCAATTACACCGATTGTCATTAGAATGTCATTGATTAGGCCGTCACGCTTTAGAATGGTCATCCATGCATAGATACGAACAACAAATGAGGTCCAGCTTGGCATGATTATCAGAATAAATAGAATATTTCTTGTAGCACTTTTTGAAGTTGCTAAAGCCCATGCAATAGGGTAACCGATAATCAGGCACAGGAAAGTAGAGAAGGCTGCAACATGAATTGACTTCAAGTAGGAGCGTAAATATGTACCATCAGGATCGGTAAAGATATTTGTATAGTTTTCAAGATGCAGAATAATCTGCATAGCACCATCTTCAAAGGTGATAATTGGAGAGTATGGTGGTATTGAGATCTCTGTAATTGAAAAAGAAATCTTGAAAATAATTAAAAATGGAATCAGGAAGAACAGAATCATCCATAAGTATGGAACAAAGATGATTGCTCTTTCTCTCCATGATATTTTTTTCTCAGGTACAAAGCGTGGTGGTGGTCTGTGACCCTTGGAACCTGGGCGCTTCATAGTGTAAGAGCCTACATTAACTACTGCCATATGAGTTTTTGCCTAAACTTAGAAGGTTAATGCAATACATGATTCAGGATCCCAGCTTAGGTATACCTGATCATCCCATGTAGGAAGACCTACTTTGAATCTGTCAACATTAGGTAATGTTGAGGTAATGATTCTTCCAGAAGGTAGACGTACGTAGTAAATAGAAATATCACCAAGATAAGCAATATTCTCTACGATACCGACACACCAGTTAGTCTCTTCTTCAGGCTGCTCGTGAGAGATGTAAACCTTCTCAGGACGAAGCGCAATAGATACAGGCATACCGTCTGCAATATCAATATCATGCTGTAATTCAATAGGGCATGGGAAATCGTTACACTGAATTAAAGAACGTTTCGGGCTTGATGTGGTCAGTGCACATTCAAACATGTTTACAGAGCCGATGAACTCTGCTGAGAACTTACAGTTAGGGTTTTCGTAGATTTCACGAGGACCGCCAATCTGCACGAACTCACCACGATCCATAATTGCAATTCTGTCAGCCATGGTCATAGCTTCTTCCTGATCATGGGTAACCATTAGACAGGTAACACCAACTGAGTTGATGATATCTACAAGCTCAAGACGCATCTGCTCACGAAGCTTCTTATCAAGTGCACCCATAGGCTCATCTAGTAAAAGCAGACGAGGCTCTTTAGCAAGTGATCTTGCAAGAGCAACACGCTGACGCTGACCGCCAGATAACTGATAAGGCTTTCTGTCTACGTACTCTTCCATGTGCACAAGCTTTAACATCTTGTCTACACGCTCATTGATTACATCACGTGGAAGACGTTCCTGCTTAAGACCAAAAGCGATATTCTGTCTTACAGTCATATATGGGAATAGAGCATATGACTGGAACATCATGTTTAATGTTCTCTTGTATGGAGGTAAATCCACAATATCCTCACCATCAAGAATGATGTGGCCGGCACTTGGATGCTCAAAGCCTGCTAGCATTCTTAAAAGGGTGGATTTACCGCTGCCAGATGAACCTAATAAAGCAAAGATCTCACCTTCGTAGATTGTTAAATCAACGTTGTTTACCGCTGTGAAATTGGTGAAGTTCTTTGTTAAGCCTTTGATCTGAAGAATAGGCTTTTTATTCTGCTCCTGAGGAGAAGCTTTCTTGCCAGGTAATTCACCTGGTCTGTGAGATTGTTTAGCTTGCAATGCTTCATTATTCTTTACTGAAGCGCTCGCACTTGCTGCTGTAGCATTTAGTGGGGTTACGTTTTCCACGCGGCAAATTCTCCTGCATAGAGTAAAAGTAAACTTGATGTTTTTTCGCTGATCTTAAAGCAAAAGTGTAACTAGTCAATCATTTTTTTTGGTATCATGAACCCAAGAGCGAAAAAACACATAAATAATTAAAAATAATTTATTTAAGACATTGAAGTTAAAATAAAAAGTCAGATATTTATTTTATTAGGTCCATTAAATATTTTTAGTTAATTATGTGTTAAAAATTCAGCTGTTTTTGTAGTGAACTAAAAGCATGGAATTTGTAAAAAAAATACACGACACAAAAGTATTCATCGGTTACAACCAGGAAAACAATGTCGGTCGTCATATTAAATATTCAGGCGGTTCAAGAGTACTTGTAAACTACTCAAAGAATAATCCTAAAGTCATCTGTCTTATTGATAAGATCAAACGTTCTTTAAAGGCTGCAGGTCTAGATTTTTTTGAGCTTGCAAGCGACAGTCCTAATCCACGTATTGAGAACATCTTTGACGGAATCAAGCTTTGTAAGACAGAGCACCTTGATTTTGTGCTCTCAATAGGCGGTTTATCTGAATTTGCAACATCAAAGCTTGTTGCTGCTGCAAGTTTGTACGATGACAACTTCTATAATCTGTTCCATCCTGATACTGAGGTTAAAAACGCGCTGCCTGTAGGTATCATCTCCACCTCAGTGTGCGGAGGTAATGCCTTTACTTCCCGTGCTACAGTAAGTCAGAGACTTGATGACAAGTCACTGACCTTCTACTCATGCATGTCCGAGGTTTTAGTTCCAAAGTTTGTCATCTGCAACGCCGAACTTACAAATTATGATGAGCAGCCACTTGAGACTAACATCTCCCGTCTTGTAACACTTTTAATCTACAGATATTTTGAGTCAACTTTTCACAGCTCACTTTTATCCGAGAATCTGTCACTAGCTAATCTAAAGACAGTTTTATCCCTATATGAAAAGATCAAGGAATGCCCACTAAATCTTACCTATATTGAGAACATTATGGTATCAAGTATCATTGCAAATACAGGCTTTGTTTACGATAAGATGAGAAATGATCCTATTATTCATATTGCAAAGGCTGTAGTAAGTGTCTTTGACTGCAGTTTAGATAAGGCTTTAGCTTTAGTTACTATAGGTTGGCTTGATTTTGTAATGCACAAGCATGCTGTGTCCATTGCAAAGCTTGGCAAGGAAGTGTTTATGCTAGATTATGAGTTTTATAATCCTGTGATCTCAGCAAAACACACTGTAAATGCAATTAAAGACCTGTACTCAAAGCTAGGTTATCCTACCACTCTCAATATGTTAGGGGGAGATGCCTCAACCATTGAGAAAATAATCTATAAACTAGGATTCCCTGAAAGACAGCATTTAGACAGCACTGAGGCTTTAGATCAGAAAGAGTGCGAATCTTTACTTGCTCTTACTATGGAATAAAAACACTGAAGGTGGCATTTGCCACCTTCAAAGTTATGATAATGATTAAATTTTTTCAACAGGTTTGGTCACGGTCTCTTTGTCTTCTACCTTTTCCTTTTTATCTGTCTTTTTATCATCTTTCTTTACATTGTTCTGAAGAATTTTAATTTCCTCGATATTGACCTTATCTTCAGTCTTAACCTTATCTTCAATCTTGTCTTCATCGTCCTTGATTTCCTCATTTACGATGTCTTCAACAAGTTTCTTCTTTCCTGTACGATCATCTCCTGGAGATAACTCGTTACTGGTGCTTAGAATTGATAAAGCCTCGTCAGTTGCCTTCTCAACAAAGTCCATGTTGTCCTCAGGTCCGATTTCCTTCATTAGAATGTGCACAAAGGTAATCATATTGTTAAAGAAGGTCTTATCAACATGCTCAAATGCCCTGTAAAGATCACCTCCCTTATAGCTGAAGGTAATACCAGGAGCATTTAGGTTATAGAATGTTGATACAGGAATAGGGCACTCATCCTTTAGAGCCTTAAGCGCAATATCAATACCTACAGGTCTTATAAAGCAGTTGTCATTAGCAGGGCATTCGTTTTCGATGCTCAGCTGATTTTCATGATCTTTATTGAATTCTTCAACAGCCTTGTTCAAACGGATATAAAGCTCTCTGTCTTTAGAATTATTGCGGCGTAACTGCTGCTGTGGAATAAAGTCATTACCAAAGAAGATCACAACAGATGGTCTTGGTAATCTTGCAAGCTCATTCAAACGCTCAATCACGGTCTTGATAATGTCGTGATTTGAAAGATCTTCATTAGCGCATTTCTGGATTAAGCCTTCAATTGCAGATTTTAAGTTACCTTTGTAATGATAACTTGCTCTGATGAACAGATCAGAGAATGACAGAACCTCAGCCTCACGTGTGGCATTATAAGGTTCAATCTCGTTAATCTTGCAGAAGAGTGTCTCTCTGTCTTCCATGTAACCTGCTGACTTCTCAATAGCTTTTGCAGCTACATGCTTTAAATTCTCTAAAAGATCTAAAAGATTCAGATTGATGAAAGGGAAGTTAAAGCTCAAATGAACCACATCAGGTGTATTTGGTGAGCGGTTATTGTATGAGTGCATGTAGTTGAAGGTAGGAGCGATTGCGCTGTGAGAAATATTCTGTGCAATCTTGGCGTTAAGCTCTACCTCTTCAATGATCTTTGAGGCGATAAGGGTTGGACTAAAGCCCTTGAATGGCTGCTCGGTATCAGTACCTTCACCTAAAATATAAAACCCAGCCTCAACTTTACCCATGTTAGCGGTGTAAATGTTGATGGTGTTAGGATCTTTTGCCTGTGACTCTGGCTTAAATGACAGTGCAAGAGTTAAATCAATTTTCTCGTCATTGATTAGATTATGAATATATGGAAGACAGGTACGGATACCCTCATGTCCGTCTAATGATTCTGAATCGCAGACAAATAACAGGTTGCAAGGTAGTTCCCATAAACGCTCGGTGTAATACTTAAGCAGAATAAGCATACCGGCAATAGGGGATTTGTTCTCAAAACTGCCTAAACCGTAAATATTGTTTTCATTATTTAAGGCTGCCTTCTGCGCATCTGTTACAGCAATAGCCTTTAACTTTTTCTTTAACTCATCAGACTTGAAGGCGTATGATTTTAAGGTACCGTAGACCTCATTTGACGAGGTATCGGTATTGCATAAAACCACAAGAGTCTGGGTTGTAAGAATATCGCGACGCACAAAAGCTGTAAATGAGTGGGTCTTCTGATCATCATGAGTTACATAATTTAAGTATTCAGGATGATTCTTAAAATAGGTAAATTCAGATACCGTATTATAAATGGTGTGGTTAATCAGCTCATCACCAGAAGTTCTGGTAATACTTGGAATAGCAATCAGCCACTTTAGAACTGCAAGGGATTCTTCACAAAAATCTTTTTCGCTTAACACAATATCTCTGTCCTTTTCTAATTATAAGCCAGGGCATTCTTATATAATTCTGTCTTTAATATATAAACTGTTTCTTCAAAACTCTTACGAAGCTTTTGGGCCACCTCAGGACTTCCTGATGGCAGGTCAACCTTTAAAGGATCAACAGCACGGCCGTTTACGTGAACCTCGTAATGAAGGTGTGGGCCTGTTGAGTAGCCTGTATTGCCTGATTTTGCAATAACCTGACCTATGCGCACNTGCTGACCTTTTCTGACATNGTATTTTGATAGATGCATATATACAGTCCGGTAACCACCTTTGTGGGNGATAATAACAGTATAGCCACCACCACGCATGTAGCTTGCATAGGTGACAACACCGTCTGCAGGAGCATAAACAGGGGTACCGATNNTCAGTTTGAAGTCTACGCCATAGTGTGGACGCACCTTACGCAGAATTGGATGNTATCTCTTAGGGTTAAATGGTGAATTAACCTTAATCTGACCTGTAATAGGGAAACGTCTGAAGGCCCCTGCTGCAGGTTTGTATTCTCCCTCTTCATAGAAGAGATGATTCTGAGCATTACGATAGAGGGTAATGGTGCCATAGCGTTTGGTATCAAATACTACAGCTGTCATGCTTACATTAGGTCCAATACCGTTAAACAGTACTCTAAATGAGTCGCCTTTTGATAAACGACGGAAGTTAATCTTGCCCTGATACTGTTTTTTAATGGAGGCAATTTCAGAACGGGAAAGACCTAAACGCTTTGCAGCCTTGTCAAAATTCTCTTTGGCATTGATACTGCCGATGATAAGTCTTGGTCTGTTAGCAAAATCAACCTTTGGTGTCAGATTATCAATAACCCTCTGGTTTTCCTCAGCCTGCCTCTGTGCAAGGAGAGCTTTTTCTCTCTCTTCCTTGTTCTTTAATGCAAGCTGTTCTTCCTTTTCCTTCTGAGCCTGCTCACGCTTCTTCTGTGCCTCAACATAGGATGGCATTGCAGTGGACTCTGTTATATCCTTTGTAGCTGCATTATCGTCAAACTGAGCAAACAGATCTTCACGTGAAACTATATAAGTATTGTTCTGATCATCACGTAAAAAACGAACCTGACGATTGTCAGCCATAGGAATTGCAAGTTCCTGAATNTCGTTTTTCTTATCTANAAGAAACTGCAGTTTTGTACCTACNGTCAGGTTTATATCACCTTTCTTGGCAACAGCTACCATCTTCTTTAGCTCATTAGTATCAAGATTCAGGTAGTTGAAGATTTTATAAAGTGAATCGCCCNTTCTAACAGTCTGGGTATACCATTTGCCTTCATGCTTTAGGTACTCATCCNGTCTTGCGTTCTGCTGCTCTTGAGTTTCTTTNATATGAGCAACATTGTCAGGAACAATAATCTTTGAGTCTTTATCAAGTGCGGTTATCCCATTCTGTCCAAAACGTGCTCTGTTCAGACTAGGAATGTGGCTTGCAAGGACATCTTCAGATGACAGGTCTTTATTATCAGTTTCACCTGTGGCAAGCAGAGCCTCAGGAATAACATCATCATCGTAGTTTTCCTGTGAGCCTGCAGTTGATGCAATTTCAAGATTCTGCTCAGAATCGGTTTCATTGTTTTTAAGATAATCCTGCTCAAGCTTTCTGTTTTCTTCAAGTCGGCTTGCACTTAAAGCTGAAAAGGGGGAGGCTTCAATAGGGATCAGCTGTCCAAAAGGCAGTGCTAAGAGTACAGAGATAATACCAACGGAAAAAATACCAAAAACGTGTTTGGACGGTAAAACAATTGCTCCGACTTCACGTTCAACGGCAATGTAATCTTCCGTTTTATTTCTTGCTGTAATCTTAATATTAATCATGATGCAAAATAATACCACAATTATTTATGCACTAATGTGATTTAATTATACGTTTTATCTAGAGTTTTAGTAAAAAACTCTATTAAGTTTGTATTTTGCAAATTTTAACTGTTATAAAAACCTATAGTAAGGAATATTGTATAGTTGGTGTTTCAAAGCGTATTAGAAAAAAATCTGGTTTATGAAAGTTACAACTTTTAAAACAGAAAACTACTTTAACTGTGGATACGTCACCTGTAAAAAAGAAGGTTTTTAGTAACTTAAAGTTTTACACTTTATGGTAAAAAATCCATATATTACAGAAGTTTAAACGCAATATTTTGTAGTAATATTAAATAAAATCATAAGAGAGCACTCTCTAGTACATCAATAATTCCTTTTATACATATAGTATCTGATAGATACCTACATCTTTCTTATAAAATACCTAGCATTCTGTCTTTTACTATCTCAATCCATTTTTTCTGTATGACTTAGTTAACATATTAAAACTAAAGAAAAGACAAATTATTTGAATGAGTTATTACTCACAGAAATTTATAGTAACCTTATATAAATTAAAGAAAAAACAGAAAGTTATAAGGATGCTTATGGATCAGGCAATTATNACTCTTATCGTNTTAGCTGTTGTCGCATTCTTGTTCGTAACAGAATACATTCCTATTGCAGTGACTGCTTTATCTGGAACTGTGGTTCTGACATTTGTTGGCATTTTAACGCCAAAAGAAGCTTTTTCTGGTTTTTCAAACAGCACAGTTATCCTCTTTGGCGGCATGTTCGTAGTAGGTGCCGCCATGCTTGAGTCAGGCCTTGCTCAGTGTATTGGTAATTACATTGTAAAAAAGGTAGGAACAGGTCTGGGAGCACTAATGGTGGCTCTGATGCTACTTACTATTGTGATGTCAGCTTTTGCCTCTAATACAGGTACTGTGGCTTGTCTTCTGCCAATGGTATTAGGTGTATGTTTTTCAGCAAAACTGCCACCAGCTCCTATTCTAATGGCACTTGCTGTTGCTGCTAATGTCGGCTGTAACCTGACTATGGTCGGTACTCCTCCTAATATGCTTGCTGTAGCGGAAATGGAGGCTCATGGTCTTGAACCATACGGTTTCTTTGAATTTGCCTATGTAGGCGGTCCACTTTCAATTGCATCAGTTGCCTTTATGTATTTCTTTGGTCGCAAACTACTTCCAGAGCAGTCAGCTGACAATGGTTATATTGCTCAGTCACGCGGTATTAAAGGTACACACAAACAGAGAGTTCTTGCTGTTTTAATCCTAATCTTTGTGGTTTTAGGCTTAATCATCGGTATTCCAGGTTTGTCACCTGCTATGGTAAGTTTAATTGCAGCACTACTTTGTGTGGTTACAGGCTGTATCAGTGAAAAGCAAGCTTATAAGGGTATTGACTGGATAACCATCTTTTTATTTGCTGGTATGCTGCCAATTGCAGCTGCCATACAGAAAACAGGTGCAGGTGAGCTTATTGCCAACACTATTGTGACACTTTTAGGCGATAATCTGACAGACAGGGTAATTATCACAGCAATCTTTATCGTTGCATCTACACTAACCCAGTTTATGCCAAACACAGCCACTGCATCACTACTGATTCCTATTGCAATGAGTATTGCAACAAAACTTGGTGTATCACCATATGGTGCTGTTATCACCTGTGCAATCGGTTCTTCATGCTCCTTTGCAACACCTGTAGCCACACCATGTAATACATTGATTCTAGGACCTTCAGGTCTTCATTTTAAGGATTACTTTAAAGTAGGTATTCCACTGATTTTTATTGGTTGGATAGTCTGTATTTTAGTTATTCCTGTGGTATGGCCTTTTTACTGATAGTTATAGCTACAAAAGGAAATTTTTATAAAAATTTGCTATAATTTCATACTATTATAATAAGTTGAGGATATGTTATGAATTCCCTAAATTTGGTAAAACAGTTTGATAAAGAACTATATTCATACTTTGTAAAGGAAATTGAAAGACAGCATGCAAGTATTTCCTTTATACCAGATGAGAATAGTACCTCTCCAATCTGTGCATCCATTATGGGTAGTGTTCTTGTAAATTCATCAAATTCATTAAATCTTGGTAAGACAGACACATTAGAGAAGCTTGTGGTTACAAGATTATGTGATGTTTTTGATGCTCCATTTGCAACAGTAAAGACCATTACCATTGAAGCTGCATCACGTGTTGTATTCAAGGCTCTGACACAGCGTGGTGACGTTGTTATGTCTCTTGATTTACGTAAAAAAGAGCACTGCAACAACGAAACTCTAGT
>JGI24709J26583_10000788_pt1 | contig 26803 bp, 27 predicted proteins | sample BioPla2DNA1_FD_26583 | JGI IMG/M metagenome (IMG submission 26583) | reverse complement strand
GTTGTTAAATTATTGGCATCTCTTAATTGATTAACTGTTATACCAAATCTATTTGCTATAGTCCATAGTGAATCTCCTCTTTGCACTATATATGTTCTACCTTCTTGTGTACCCGTTGTTGGAATCGTTAGGACTTGACCGATACTTAACAGATTGCTTGTTAAGTTATTTGCATTTCTTATTGCATCCACTGTCGTTCCAAAGCGACTTGCTATCGAATAGAGATTATCTCCTCGTGCAACAGTATAAGTTGTAACAGAAGGTGGTGGTGTACCATTACTTGGACCTTCTTCAGTGGGTGGTATAATCAACGTTTGCCCTAGACTTAATAAGTCTGTTGTTAAATTATTTAAATTTCTTAGTTCATTTACACTTACTCCAAATTTATTTGCTATACTCCATAGTGAATCTCCCTTTTGTACAGTATAGGTACTATCACTTGGTGGTACTGGTGGAGTTGGTATTGGTTCTTCTACAGTCGGTATTTGCAACACTTGCCCAAGGCTTAATATATCTGTTGTTAAATTATTAGCTTCTCTTAATTGATTAACTGTTACACCTAATTTATTTGCTATACTCCATAGTGAATCTCCCTTTTTGTACAGTATACGTATTACCAGTAGGTGGCACTGGTGTTGGTTCTGGCTCACCAGGAATTTGCAACACTTGACCTACTCTTAGAAGATTACTTGTTAGATTATTTAATTCTCTTAACTCATTTACACTTACTCCAAATCTTCTAGCTATAGTCCATAAAGTATCACCACTTTGTACTACATACCCCTCTTCAGGTACGACCCCACCATATGGAATTCCTTTATATATTGCAACAGCTCTTACTACTGCCTCGGTGTAATCACGCCAATTATTTTTTATTTGAGCAGCATCTGCAGCATTATCGACAAAACCATATTCTACAATTACAGGTTCCGTAACACCGGTATTGCGATGAATAAAATAGTAATCTTTTGAAGTATCGGATGGTAATCTGCGCTGATACCACTTTCTTACATTTTGGCCTTGTTTTGCAATTTCTTCCAATATTATTCTAGAAAGANTATCCTTATTCCTAAGGGCATATATTACTTCAGCCCCATCTCCTCCTCCGGCATTTAAGTGATTTGATANAACTATTACATCAGGGTTATTACCGTATGCATTCATTATACGCAACACTCGCTCATCTGGAGTTAAAGTCTCATCGGTTGTTCTAGTTAATGTAACTGGGACTCCTAATTCTCTAAAAAGTTCTGCCATATAAAGAGATATATCAAGTGTATAATCTTTTTCTATAATTCCATTCCCTGATGTACCAGGATCAGTTCCCCCATGACCAGCATCAATTACTATCATAAGATCCCTCCTCATAATATAGTATTCTTATCATGAGTTTTTGATATAAAAAAAGAAGATTCTTAAGAATCTTACTTTTTAGTTTCCTTTTAAAACAACATCTGTTTCAATTGTTTTACCATCTCTATAATATATTATTTTAACCTTATCACCAACATTATACTTATACAACTCATATCTTAATTCTGCTTTATTTTTAATTTTTGTTTCACCAATTTGTAATATAACGTCTCCTTTTTTCAAACCAGCTTCAGATGATGCAGTTCGATCTATAACAGACTGAATAACAGCCCCAGTTTCAATTTGTTTATCAACTCTAATGTCACTAAAGAACAGCGCATATGTTTCATCTAAATCTAACAATTGAACTCCTAGTACTGGCCTTTGAATAGGTTTTCCATTTTCAAGTTCATCCATATATTTCATAGCATCTTCAATTGGAATTGCAAAACCTATACCTTCTATTTCCTCTTGAACTAATTTAAGTGATGTTATACCTATTACCTCACCAGCTAAGTTAATAAGTGGGCCTCCACTATTACCTGGATTTATTGCTGCGTCAGTTTGAATAACCCTCATTAATATATCGTTAGTACCACCAGCAGTTAAACTAAATGTTATCATTCTATCTTTAGCTGATATACAACCTCTTGTTGTTGTACCACTATATTCGCTTCCCATTGGAGCGCCAATAGCAAAAACGGTACTTCCAAGTCTCATATTACTTGTGTTACCTATTTTAGCTACCTTTATTACCTTATTTGCAGGAATACTTAGCACAGCTATATCACCTAGTGCATCATTTCCAAGAACAGTAGCTTTGACTCTACTTCCATCTGTTAGTATGACCTCTACTTGTTCAGCCCCACTTACAACATGACTATTTGTTAAAATATAGCCCTTGTCTTTATCCTTTTTATAAACAAAACCTGTTCCACTAGACATAACGCTATTGTTTTTAAATGTTTCAACAACTACAACTGAATCATATACCTTGTCAATTGCCTCAAATGCAGTTGTTTCTTCTATCTTATATTCGGTTATATTTTTTTCAACAGTCTCTACCCTTAAAGGAAGATAGCTAATAACTAAATACATTGATAAACATCCTAGAAAAAAGGTAACAACTATTGAAAGACTTATTAATATTTTCTTTCGCATATTATTTCCTCCTATAAATCAATTATATCTCGCCAGTTGCTCGGAAATCCTATTCTATTTAAAATTTTCTCTACTGAGATAATAGATACTTTCGCATCTAGCAAAGATATTTCATATTCTGTTTCACGAATTAATTCTCTAAAATCTTCATCTCTTAGTAAATATTTAAGCATAATAACAAGCGCATATAGATCATTTTTTCCATATATATACTCATCTTCTCTTGCTGGTATATCAAGTTTAATGTGATACTTATTATTTGGAATCATTCTTTGAGTTCTATGATCATAGAGAATGTCCTCATGAGCACATAAATTACGATAATTAGCAATGATCGGTAAGAATACTTCAAAACTTTCCACATCAAGGTCATAATAATCAGCAATAATTGTTTTGTCTTCGTCTCTTAATATAGAATATAATTCACTAATAATCCCAAAGGATAACACTTTAACTAATACCCAAAGTGGGATATAACCATAATTGGTCAAATAGTGCATTGTAGCAGAGTGTCTTGATGCATTTATTCTAACTTGCCTTTTCATTTTACGCAAAACATCGTTTACTTGTCTTCCTCTTGTTCTATCCTCTGTAAAGTTACCAGGATTTAAATAATCTTGCTCCCTAACACCATATTGTTTAGATAATTGATAACTTAAAATTGATTTAAGATTATTTTCAACTACTAAAATATGTTTAAAAAAGATATTTCTTATATTACGATCAAATACAAAGAAAGCATACAATTCTTCAAAAGTTGTACCGTGATGAAAACGTCTTTCCTTATCAGAAATCATAAATATATGACGATATCCATTAATAAAAAAATAGTTTTCTCTAAGAAGAATTTCTTTTGTTTTTTCAACATCGGTTATTATGAGTCCTTTGTTTCTAAGTATTTCTATTTGCTCCTCAAGTGTCTTAAACACTTTCCTTTGCCCCATATCATCACCTTAATAAATTATAACATAAGTATCTTAAAATGTGAATTTTTATTATAACAGTGTTCTTCTATTTTCATTACTTTACNTTGTTTTTAGGTTATTGCCTTAAACATTAAAAATAGGATTTCATACTATATGGCGAAGGAGGAAATATGATGTATGACTATTCTAATCGCTACGACAATATAAACTCGCCTGGCGAAAGAAAAGATAATATTGCAAATATGAATGATCAAAAACAAAGTTTAATTAATTCATATGAAGGTTTTATTAGAGGAAATATGTTCGAAGAGCTATATAAACCTTATTTGCAAGCAGAACCCTTTAATTTAAGACCACAAACTGAAAAAGAAGCTTTATTAAATAGGATTAGAGAATATAGCTTTGCTTTAGTAGATTTAAATTTATATTTGGATACACATCCAAATGATGCTGAAAAAATCAAAATTTATAACCAATATTTAAACGAATTGAAACAAATAACAAATAATTATGAGGCTATGTTTGGTCCTCTCACATTATCTAGTNAGGCATTAAATTCATATCCATGGGCTTGGATATCAGGACCTTGGCCTTGGNAGGGGGTGTAGTATGTGGAAATATGAAAAAAAACTTCAATATCCTGTTAATATCAAAAACAAGGATTTGAAGATGGCAAAATATCTCGTTACACAGTATGGCGGTTCTAATGGTGAATTAGCTGCTGCACTAAGATATCTAAATCAGCGATATACAATGCCTGATGAAAAAGGCAAGGCTCTTCTTACAGATATTGGCACAGAAGAACTTTCTCACGTTGAGATTATATCAGCAATGGTATATCAATTAATGAAAGATGCAACACCAGAGGAACTAAGAGCTGTAGATATGGGAGGCCATTTTGCAGAACATGGAAATGCTTTATATCCAACTGACGCTAATGGAGTCCCGTTTACAGTAAAATATTTTGCAACAACTGGTGATCCAATCGCTGATTTACAAGAAGATATGGCGGCTGAAGAAAAAGCTAGAGCAGTATATGAAAATCTTATAAACTTAACTAATGACCCTGACGTAATAGCACCACTCTCGTTCTTAAGACAAAGAGAGATTATTCACTTTCAAAGATTTAAAGAGTTACACGATGAATATAAAGCAAGAGGATTATAAAGTAAACGATTTCCAATAGGAAGTCGCTTTCTTATTCATAAAAGTAATTAATTACTCCTTCAGTAATAGCTTTTGCTATTTTTTTTTGATAATATGGTTTTTGCAAAACATATCTTTCGTTAGCATTTGATAAGAAACCTACTTCAAGTAATACACCAGGCCTTTGTATCATTCGGTACATATATAAATCATTAATTTGTTTTAGTTTTCTTTTAGATCCTAAATACTTTTTGAAACTAGCCTGTATCTTCTCCCCTAATAGTTTGTTTTTGTCATTTATATCATCATAGAATACTTGTGCACCACGCCAAGTTGATGATGGTGTTGCATTTAGATGAATGGATAAATATAGGTCGCATGCTGATTCATTTATCATTCTGATGCGTCTTGATAAATCACTTCTTTTTCTCTCTGCTATATTAGGTCTTGCTAGGTCATAATCGTTTTCCCTTGTCATATATACAATAGCTCCTTTTTCCATCAGAGCATCAGATAAAATTTTACTAATCTCTAAATTGATGTTTTTTTCTAAAATATCCTTGTAGTTCGCACCAGGATCTCTACCCCCATGACCAGGATCTACATATATCACCTTGCCAAATAAGGGCAGGTCTAAAATATGTTCATTGACTTTTTGCATTGCAAGAGCGAAACACAAAAACACCATAAGCATAACAATTTTATATTTATTCACTATATCACCATTATAATTATATGAGTTAAGTTCTAGTAGATACAAAAAAAGCACTGTAAAGTGCTTTTTGTAATTAACGTTTTGAAAATTGTGGTGCACGACGTGCTTTTTTAAGACCATACTTCTTGCGTTCTTTTTTTCTTGCATCTCTTGTAATAAAACCATGCGCTTTTAATATTCTTCTAAATGAATCTTCACGTTTTTCATCATTAGGACTATCAAAATCAAGTAATGCTCTTGCAATACCTAAACGAGCAGCTCCTGTTTGCCCGGAAAATCCACCTCCAGAAGCAATGATTTCTATATCGAATTTGTCTTTTGTTTCTGTGACTTCTAGCGGTTGCATTAAATCCATTACTAATGTTGGAAAAGGTAGATATTCATTTACATCTTTTCCGTTAATAGTAATCTTACCTTTACCGGAAGTCATTCTTACTTTAGCAACTGAAGTCTTACGACGACCAGTTCCTATATAAACTTTTTTATTTGTCATTACCTTTTTCTCCTTACTTTAAATTTAATGTCTCTGGTTGTTGAGCCATGTGTGGATGATTTTCATCTTCATAAACAAATAATTTCTTGTTCATTTGTCTTCCAAGTCTTCCCTTTGGCAACATACCTTTTACAGCTCTTTCTATCATTTCTGTAGAATATTTATCTCTCATAACTCTAGCTGTTCTTTCTCTTAAACCGCCAGTGTGACCACTATGGTTGTAGTAGATTTTGTTATCTAATTTGTTACCTGTTAAATTAACTTTAGAGGCATTAATAACAATAACATAATCACCACAATCAACATGAGGTGTATAAATTGTTTTGTTTTTTCCACGCAATATAGTTGCAATTTTAGATGCTAAACGTCCTAATGGTTGCCCATCTGCATCGACTATATACCATTTACGAACTACATCTTCCTTTTTTTGCATGTAAGTTTTCATATTGTATCTCCTTCCATTCATATAACAGACCCGGTATCTGTATATGTGGGAATAATTAAATGTACCAGTTAGAATTTTACTAGAAATAACACTCCTTGTCAATCAATTATATGAAGTTTCCCAGTATATTTACTAATATTTTAGAAAAAAGGTAAATAATATTTACCTNTTATCTTTTATTTTTAATAATAAGTGTGACTTTTTTAACTTTTGGAACATAAGTTAAGCGAAGATCCGTCCTTTCAACTATTACATCTACTTGATGTTCTCCAACACCATATTCTTTTAAGTCAACATATGCCCTAATAGATGCTGGATCTAAGGTATCAAGAACTTCTTTTATTCCTTTTACGATAACAGTTATCTTTTGATCCTCTGCTCCTTTGGCATTAACAGTATAATTGCTTCCTAGATTTTCATATTCAACATCTATATTGTTAAATTCTTTTGTAGTTTCATTTCCTACGCTTATTTTAACATTAACTACAACATCACTCATGTGTCTAATTCCAACTGGCTTTGTTAAAGTTAAATTAATTTCTTTGTTATCTTTTAATCCACTTACGTCTATCGGTGCATCGATAGATGTTATTCCATCTAGAACTGAATTGTCACCATAAATAGTAACTTCATTTACATTACTTTCAATATTAGTTATTGCTTTACCAAAACTAAGTGTCCCTGTAGGTATAAATCTAATTGGAACTTTCTTTTGAGGTGACGCTATTGTGACTGTTGCATTTATCTTAGATGGAACTATTTCTACATCCATTACATTACCTCTTTGATCATAAGCTACTAATGGTACATCAGTTAAATTTAAGTTACCAACTTTAGGATCAATAAAATTGTTTACATCTATTAAAGCCTTTACAGTAGCCACTAGTTCAAGAACATCTTCAGACCCTTTTATTATTACCTCATCACGATCTATTTCTGTTTTTTCAATAACTAACTTAGAATCAAGATTGTCAGTATTTAAAAGGTCTGTATTAACAGTCTTAGTTTGTGATACTTTTGGATATATTGTAACAGTTACAACTGATGGATCTAGTTTATAATTAATGGTATCAAGAGCTCTTTTATACTTCAAAGCAACCTCATGGACACCTGGTTTTAAACCAGACAAATCCAATGTTACCTCATGCTTCGATATTTGCTTAGCTAAATACAAATCATAATTACGACCAATAAGTGTTATATCAACTTTTTCTGGTACACCTTTTAATACATATGCTTCTTCATTGTATTGTACAACAACTGGTTGATTATATAACATCTCAGCCGATGTTTCGATCATTTCAAGAGACTTTGAATCAACAGCAATAAATAGACCAATCGATAATATCAAGGTTATAATCAATAAACTGCTCTTGCTATTAAAAACCCTTTCAAATTGCTTGCTATTCTTTGATAGTGCGTCTTTAATTTTAACTGCAAACTTAGTAATAGGAACAATAATATATCGATCAATCAAACGCCCAAATTTAACAAATATGTTTTTTATATTATTCGGTTTCATTATCATTACCGCCTTCTATTTCTTCTGTTGTTATGATATCACTTTTTGGTTTTAATTCATCTAATAAGATTTCTCTAAAATCATCTATTGTTAAATTATAGTTTAATTCACCATTTACAGCGATAGAAATACGCCCTGTTTCCTCAGAAACAATAATTGCAATTGAATCAGTTTCCTCACTAATTCCCAATGCCGCTCTATGCCTTGTTCCTAATCGTTTTACAACCTTCATATCAACACTGGTTGGAAATACCGCTCCAGCACAGCTAATCTTATCACCTTGAATTATAATGCCACCATCATGTAAGGGGCTATTAGGGAAAAATATAGATACAATAAGTTCACTTGTTATATCCGCATATATCTTTTTTGCCCTTTCAATATAATCCCTCAAACTAACATCGCGCTCTATTACAATTAGAGCACCAATACGCGATTTTTTTAAATTCTCTACTGCCGATGTAATTTCATGAACTAATTTTTCACGTTCTGATACAGTAAGAACTTTGTGCCTTCCTAGCAATTGTGTTTTACCTATTTGCTCTAAAACATTTCTGATTTCTGGTTGGAAAATTATTATTAAAGCTAAAGGTCCCCACATAATAACATATTCTAGCAATAAACCTATAGTAATTAAACCAAACCAATCACTGATAAGTTTTAAAATCAAAATAAATAAAATACCCTTAAATAGTAAACTCATCTTAACATTATTTCTTATATTTTTAAAAATATAATATAATACTAGCCACACTAATGCCACATCAATAATCTTTTTAAGTGTTGAAAAAATAAAATCTAGAGTCATACTTTCCTCCTCTAATCTGTCTATAAAAATTATATCACAAAACAACGATTTTGAATATTAAAATAAAAAAGTTCGAATTGAACTTTTTAACTTTATCATTAATTATTGATTCGAACCAGTATCACCATTTAATAAACTGTCATTCACTGGTTGGTTTAAATTACCACTAGTAAATGGTGTTATTGTTTCTGGTTCTGGGTTTGAAGTTGTTATTTCATCATTTAGTGGAGATAAATCAATTACTTCTGTTTTATCAAGATCATCACCATTAACCGCTTGAATGTCCTCAGAAATTGGACCTACAACCGGTTCATTATTGTTAATAAAAGGATCAACGATTGGAGTTTCAGCTATAGTTGGTTCCTCTGATGCAACTGGAGCTACTGGTTGTTCAAAAGGATTGTTTGGTTCCTCTGGTGCAACTGGAGCTACTGGTTGTTCAAAAGGATTAATTGGTTCCTCTGGTGCAACTGGAGCTACTGGTTGTTCAAAAGGATTAGTTGGNTCCTCTGNTGCAACTGGAGCTACTGGTTGTTCAAAAGGATTGTTTGGTTCCTCTGATGCAACTGGAGCTACTGGTTGTTCAAAAGGATCGAATGGTTCCTCTGATGCAACTGGAGCTACTGGTTGTTCAAAAGGATTAACTGGTTCCTCTGATGCAACTGGAGTCACTGGAGTAAAAAACGCCTCTTCAGATACAGCCGGACTTACTGGATGCTCAGGAGCCACAATTGGTTCTGGCGCAACAGTAGATTGTGTTAAATTTTGTTCAACATTTTCTGGTGCAGCCATAGGTGCGGCTTGTTCAAACTGAGGAGCATCAGGCTGAACAGCAGTTTCATTTTGAGGGAATGAAGCAATATCAATTGGTTGCATTACATCGCTTTGAATTGTATTTGCTACATCATTAATATTTCCAGTATTAACTTCGTTAAAGTTAACCATTCCTTCATTTTCCTTAGCTACTTTTCTACCTTTTTTTCTACTTGCTAAAAATCCTATTAACATTAATATAATTATTAGGCCTACGCCTATAACATATACATAATTATCTTCTAAAAATAAAACAACTTCATCTAATATATTTCCCATTTATTATTCCTCCTATTTTAAGGATACCATCAAAATAATTTTTTTGCAATATTTTCACTTAATATTATGAGTTTAGTTAATATAATATGCACTAATATAAAGACCATTTATTTTTTACTATTGTATTATTAAAGAAAAAAGGATCAAAATTGAACCTTTATACATATTCCTTAATTGTTTTAATAGTAATTTTTGATTCTCCTTGCATCACTTTATCTATAATAATTCCCTCTATTTTGTCCTCTATTATTTTTTCTATCTTTCTTGCGCCAAAATCATTATAATTTGAATACTCAACTATCTCATCAATTATACGATGGTCAAGTGTCAAATCTACCTTATTAAATCTTTCCTTTAACATATCAAAATGAGTGTTAATAATTTTCTTTATCTCCTTTGATTCTAATCTATTAAATGGAATAACCTTATATATACGATTCATAAACTCTGGACTAAATTGCTTTTTAAGTTTTGAAAAGAGATTTTCTTCATCATTACTATTAAAACCAACGCTATTTTTATTAAAACCAATATTAGTTGTCATTATAATAAAGACATTATCAAATCTTATTAATTTATCATTAGAATCCTTAATACATGCCTCATCTAATATTTGGAAAAATAAATTTAATACAGCGGGGTGAGCCTTATCTATTTCATCTAGAATTATTACCGAATGCGGCTTATCCCTAATTGATTCCAAAACATTTTTATTATCTTCATAACCAATATACCCTGGAGGAGCTCCAATAATTTTGCTAACAGTATGAGCTTCTGTAAATTCACTCATATCTAATCTAAGTAATCCTTCTTCACCAACTAATTCTCGTGCATAAGCCTTTGCAAGAGCTGTCTTACCAACACCAGAAGGACCACAAAACAAACAAGAGTAGCATTTTCCTTTATCTTTTAAACCTAATTTTATTCGTTTGGTTATATCAAGCAAAGTCTTGATTGCTTTCTTCTGTCCTACGATTTCCATATTAAGGTTTTTTTCAATCTTTTTAAAGATAGTGAAATCTTTATTCAAAAGTTCATATACAGGAATTTTAGTTCGCTCGTGAATTACATCAGCTACATCTTCTTTTTGAACTTCCTTAATAATATTATTGTTTGATAAATTAAGTTCAATATCATTTATCTTACTAATCAATTCTTCTTCTTCTTTTCTAACTTTACAAGCGTTATTGAAATCTTGTTCAACAATCAAATTATTTTTCTTTTTCTTTACTTTCTCAAGTTCTTTTTGAAGTTTATAAAGAGTTTTACTTTCATCAGTTTCCTCAAGTGACACCTTGGCACAGACCTCGTCCATAATATCTATTGTTTTGTCCGGCTGTCTTCTGTCATATATATATTTGTTTGANAATTCGATAATTAGATCTATTATTTCTTCTTTAATTGTGACACCATGATATTTTTCGTATACATCCTTTAATCGTATGAGAATTTCTTTTAGTGTTTTTTCATCTGGTTCTTCAACATAGNCCTTTTGAAACCTTCTATCTAGAGCACTATCACTTTCCATATATTTTTTATATTCTGCTGTAGTAGTTGCCCCAATACACCTAATTTTATTACGTGCCAAAACCGGCTTGAAAATGTTTGAAGCATCAATTGCTCCTTCTGCGCCACCTGCGCCAATTAATGTGTGTATCTCATCTATGAATATTATTATGTCGTCAGTCTCTTCAAGTTCAACCAACACTTTTTTCATTCTTTCTTCAAACTCACCACGATATTTCGTTCCAGCAACCATTGTTGCCATATCTAAGGATAAAATACGCTTATTTTTTAGAACCTCCGGGACATTACCTTCTGCTATCATTTTACTTAATTCTTCTACAATTGCAGTCTTACCGACTCCTGCATCGCCTATTAGTAAAGGATTATTCTTAGTCCTTCTACAAAGTATTTCTAAAACTCTCCTTATTTCATTTTCTCTTCCGATTACTGGATCAAACTCATTATTAATAGCTTTTTTAGTAAAATCTATCGCAAGTTCCTCTATTAAAAGATTCTTTTTAGACCTTTTCTTGCTAATTAATTTTTTAGTAAAGGAACTATATAATTTATCGAGATCAACTTTCATACTAAGTAATGTTCTAATTGCAACACCTTCACCTTCTTCAAGTAGTGAAGAAAAAAGATGTTCAACAGTTACCTCACCATCATTATTTTCCCTACTATCAGATATGGCATTTTCAATTACTCTCTTTAATAACGGCGTGTATAAAAACCATTCGCTTTTCTTAGAACCTATTCCAATAATTGACACTAGTTTTTCTTTAAAACTTTTATATTCAACACCATATGTTTTAATTTTTTTACTAATTGAATTATCAGTTTTTAAAATAGCCAGCAGTAAGTGTTCACTTCCAACATAAGGATGTTTTAATTCGCTCATTTCTTGTTTTGCTAATACCAATACTTTTTGAGTTTCTTCGTTAAACTTGGCAAACACTAGTATTTCCTCCTCTCATGATATCCTATGCATATAATGGTCAAAATAATTGGTTTTTAATCAACAAAAAAAGAAGAAATATTTTTCTTCCGAAAAGATCTCTTCTTTTTGTTATCTTTTATAGTGCTATAGCTAAAGTTAATACAATAAGTGCAATTGAACCTAAGATAAGTAACAATAACCAAGTACTCTTAAGCCATTTTTTGTAATCCACTTCTAAATATGATAAACCTGCTAACAAGAAAATACTTGTTGGTGCAACTAACATAGCAAAACCATACATCACTTGTTGAATTAACATTAATAATGGAAGTTCAGATGTTTCACCAAGAATACTATTGAAAACCCATGTCACATTACTTGCTAAGTAACTTTCATTTACTACTGCCCCACCAATAAATGATGCTAATGAAAAAGTAAATGCATTTATTCCTTCAGTTAAACTTGCAAGAAAATTAATAACAGTAGTTAATATTCCAGATTGAGAAACAAATACAAAAGCCATATTAGACAATACTACTATAATAGCTACAGGAAGCATCTTTACGATACCATCGTACGCTGCCTTAATTCCATCTCTCAATTTAATCTTATATACTAAAATTAAAACCATTGTAATAATCCAAATTAAAGCTGTCACATCGAAGATATCCCAATTACCAAAAGCTGTAACACTAGTACCTAGGAAACTTCCTATAATAGCAAAATCACCTATTTTTAATTCTGTCACACTAGCGTGAAATTCTTCAAATATATTTGTGTTAAATAATTCTTTCCAAGGTGTCATACCTAAGATTAAAAATCCTAAAATTACACTAAATGCTGTAATAACAGGCCATATTTTTGCCTTTTTGTATCCATCTTTCTTTTCGATGAATAATAATTCCTCATCAATTTCTTCTTTAGCTTTGCCTTTAGCAATCTTAGCTGTGAAATGTAAATATAAAATAACAGTTGCAAGTCCAGTTAANATNAAAGCAAGTTTGAACCAAGGAAATGACAAGCCATTTTCAACATAACCATTTATTGCCGAAAATAGAACAGTTGAATTTAGACTTCCCATTGTTCCAATTAGAATAGGAACTATAGTAGCCATCAAAGCAGTCACTTTATTAAATCCTAATGATAAAATAATGCCAACTACAAATGGTACAAATAGCATTAATGGAAAACTAATCCCAGTAAAGCCTGCAACTATTGTAAATAAAACAGAACTAATTATTAAAAATACTTTTTCTTTCTTTTTTAATAATGAAACTATTTTTTCTTCTAAATTTCTAAGCGCACCAGTGTAATTAATAACACCATAGAATACACCTATTGTTAGGATGTATATAAAATTTTGTCCAAACCATAGAGGTAACATTGACAAATAATAGAAAATATCCCAGATTCCTGTTTGATTGACTGTACCCAATACTAATTCATCACCATTACCATAACTTGTCGAAGGTATTAACCATGTTAATAAAAACAGAACACCTATTGTTATTAATAGTGATAACCATAAATTTTTGTTTTTCATTTAAATCACTCCTTATTTTTTATCTTTCATATGTGGAAATAAAATTACTTCCCTAATACTTTGTGCGCCAGTAATTAGCATAATTAATCTATCTATTCCAATTCCAAGACCTCCTGTAGGTGGCATACCATATTCTAATGATTCAACGAAATCCTCGTCCATTTCATTAGCTTCTTCATTGCCAAGATGACGTTCTGCTAGTTGATTTTGAAATCTTTCTTTTTGATCTATTGGATCATTTAATTCAGAATAAGCATTACCATATTCATCACCACAAATAAATATTTCAAAACGTTCTGTAAAACGTTCATCTTCACTCTTCTTAGCTAAAGGACTTATTTCAATAGGATGTCCATATATAAATAATGGTCCTACTAGAGTTTCCTCAACATATTTTTCAAAAAAAGCATTAATGATGTGCCCTATACCAAAGTGGTTTTCGACTTCTATATTATGTTCTAAAGCAAGTTTCTTTGCCTCATCTAAATCAATTTCTTTATAAAAATCTATTCCACAAGTCTCTTTTATAGCATCAACCATATGAATTCTTGGCCATGGTTTACTGAAATCAAGTGTATTATTTCGCCATTCAATTGTATACGTGCCTAAAGTTTGATGAATAACATATTTAAATAAATCTTCCGTTAAATCCATCATACCTTCCATATCACTATATGCTTTATATAATTCAACAGTAGTGAATTCAGGATTATGATTACGGTCCATTCCTTCATTTCTAAACAATCTACCTATCTCATAAACAGCATCCATACCACCTACAATTAACCTTTTAAGTGGTAATTCAGTTGCGATACGAAGATACATATCTAAATCAAGAGTATTATGATGTGTAACAAAAGGCCTTGCCGTAGCTCCACCGAGTACTGTTCCAAGTATTGGTGTTTCTACCTCAACATAACCCTTACTATCTAAATAATTTTGAATAGTACGAATAATTTTAGGTCTTAAAAAAGCGATTCTTCTTGCTTCTTCATTAACTATCAAATCAACATATCTTCTTCTATATCTTTCTTCCACATCAACTAAGCCATGATATTTTTCAGGCAAAGGCCTTAGCGCCTTAACTAGATGGGTATACTCGAATGCCTTAACACTAAGCTCTCCCATGTGTGTTCTAAATACTTTACCTTTAATACCTACAATATCACCCAAATCAGCTTTATCAAATAAATTATATTGTTCTTCACCAACATTATCTATTTTTAAATATATTTGAATCTGTCCATATTTATCTTGAATATGCATGAAGCCTGCTTTACCTTTGCCTCTTTTTGTCATTATACGACCAGCAACTGTAACTTCAATGTCCTTGCTTTCTAATTCTTCGTTAGTATATGAATCATATTGTTCTTTAATATCTTTTGAGTTAGATGTAACATTGTATGAAGAACCGAAAGGATCAATCCCTAGAGTCTTAAGTTCTTCCATCTTGCCTCTTCTTACTATTTCTTGCTCCGTAAGTGCTCTCATTTTATCACCTGATAACATTTTATAACAAATACCAATTAAAGTAAAGAAAAAACGATATACAAATAAAAAAGCAACTACATTTTTTATAGTCGCTATTATTTTAAATAATTATATATCCAATATTTTTTTCTTTTTAGCTTCATATTCTTTTTCATTAATAAGACCTTGTTTACGAAGTTCATCAAGTTCCCTTAATTCTTGGATATAACTAGGTTTTGTATTAATGTTTATATTACTAAAAAGATTCGTTTCGATTGAGAAATAATAAATTAGACCTAAAACTCCACCTATTACAGTTACGAATAAGAAAAATATAGACCAGCCTAATATAGAATTTTTTCTGTCTAAAATTTCACTATCAGATAAATTTGAATAGCCCATCATCTTTGAACCACCTACAATTAGTGGCACACCAACTATAACACCTATAATTGTAATACAATAAGTTATTCCCAATACCAAAGCTATAATGCCTGATATTCTTAATAAAACTTTATTCATAATTACCTCCTATTAAAATTATAGCATATTGTTTATATATTTATTATATAAAACTAAATATCAAGTATTTTCTTTTTCTTTAATTCAAATTCCTTATCACTTATAAGACCCTCTTTACGAAGTTCATCAAGTTCCACTATTTCGTCAATATAACCAACCTTTATTCTTTGTGGCTTACATTTATAATCAATCAAAAAGTATGAAATCAAAGCTAAGATCCCTGCTATAGGTGAAACTATTAAAAAATAAATAGACCATATAAAAATATATTTTTCTTTTTCCTTCAATTCTTCTTCAGTTAAGTCTTTATAACGAAGTAATATAATTCCACCAAAAATCAAAATAAATGAGGCTATAGCAATAAGAAGTAATATTATATAACATTGCACATTTTCTAAAAGATAAAAATAGGACATTGTAAGGTGTGCACTAATAAAAACAAAAACATTTATTAACCCCCAAATAATAGCTATTATAGCGGATGCATGTATAAGTTTTTTATTCATTACTATCAAACTCCTTTATATAATTATTTAACAAATTTATTATTTCTGTTGAATCTGTCATTTTAAAGATTGCATTTTTTACTTCAGTGCTTCTTCTCAAGCCTTTAAGATACCATGCCGCATGACTTCTAATTTCCAATACAGCTTGTTTTTCCGCTTTTGTTTCCATAAGATATGATAAATGTTTCAGAAGCATATTAATTTTATCAACCGGTTCTATTACTTGACTCATCGTCTCTCCATTAAGTAGATCTACTGTTTGTTTAATTAACCACGGGTTTCCAAGCACTCCTCTACCTATCATTATAGCATCACACCCAGTTTCTTCAAGCATTTTTTTAGCATCCTCTGGCTTTTTGATATCTCCATTACCTATTACAGGAATAGATACAGCCTCCTTTACTTGCTTTATGATACTCCAATCTGCTTTACCACTATAACCTTGTGATCTTGTTCTTGGATGAATAGTAATAGCACTAGCTCCTGCTTTTTCACACACTATAGCTATCTCGGTTGCATTGATGTTTTTTTTATCCCAACCGCTACGTATTTTTACAGTGACAGGGCAAGGAACACTTTGAACTACGGATGACACAATATCATATACTTTCTGTGGGTCCTTTAGAAGAGCTGATCCTGCTTGTGCTCTAACAGCTACTTTTGGAACTGGGCATCCCATATTTATATCAATTATATCCGGTTTCATTTGCTCATAGACAATCTTAGAAGCCTCAACAAAAGACGCCTTGTCACATCCAAATATTTGCTGTGCAACAGGTCTTTCTTCTTCCGTAAGATGTAACATCTTTCTAGTTTTCACATTATCATAAACAATTGCTTTATCACTTACCATTTCAGCAAAAGCAAGACCACAACCCATCCCTTTTGCAATCCTCCTAAAAGCACTATTGGAAATGCCAGCCATCGGAGCTAAACAAACTTGGTTTTCAAGAACTAGATCCCTTATTTTAAATTGCATATTATCTCTTCCCTCACTGAATATATGTGATTAATCACATACTTTTTTATCCATCTTTTGAGCTTGAACGGAAGTAATTATAATAGCTTTTACAATGTCATCAACCGAACATCCTCTAGACAAATCATTAACAGGCTTATCAAAACCGCAACATAAAGGGCCTATTGCCTGAGCGTTTGCAAGCCTTTCAACTAATTTATAACCAATATTTCCTGAGTTTATGTCAGGGAATATTAAAACATTAGCAGACCCCGCAACAGGACTACCTGGCGCTTTTACTAAGGCTATCTCTGGTACTATTGCAGCATCAACCTGCAATTCACCATCCACTTTAATATCCGGCCTCTTTGAATTGAGTATATTCAATGTTTCCTTTATCGAATCTATTGTTGAATCTTTTGCACTACCCTTTGTTGAAAAAGATAAAAGTGCAACCTTTGGTTCCATGTTACACAAGTCTTTTGAAATNTCAGCAGTTTGAATTGCTATGTCAGCTAATTCAGCAGAATTAGGATGAGCAACTAGACCACAATCAGCAAAGATAAATAAGCCGTTATCTCCATAATTACAGTTTGGAACTTTCATTATAAAGAAACTAGAAACGATTGATGACGATGGTGATGCTTTTATTATTTGAAGCGCAGGCCTTAGTAAATCAGCACTGCTATGAACAGCACCACCTACTAAACCATCAGCTTGACCTGTTTTAACTAACATAAGTCCAAAGTAAACTGGTTCTAAAATTTTTGTAGATGCTTCTTCATGGGTCATACCTTTATGTTTTCTAAGTTCATATAAAATATCTGCATATTCTTGTTTTTTAGATGACGAGATAGGGTCAATAATTTTTGCTCCATTAATATTAACATTTAATTCTGATGCAATATTTTTGATCTTTACTTCATTACCGATCAAAATAATATCTGCAAGATCATCTTTAATTATTCTAGAAGCCGCTTCTATAATTCTTGCATCTTCACCCTCAGGTAAAACAATTGTTCTTTTGTTCTTTTTTGCTTTTAATTTCAACTGGTCTATCAAATTCACCTAATCACCACCCACTTTATCATCTCAATTATTAATATTATTATACTACATTTTTCTAAAAAAACAGATGTAATACAATGTCTGTTACAATAAATGTAAAGTAAAAAATGCTATTTAGATAGCATTTTTTTAACTTTGTCTATGATTTCATCTTCATTTTCCGCAATTATCGGAATACCGTTAACAATCACAAATGGCTTTGTTGCACCAATTCCACAAAAACCTTGGCAACCTATAACAAACTTTGCGTCCCCGTCAATTTCCTTCAAACGCTTAATTAATGATTCACTGTCAACTGCATCACATATATCGCACACTTTAAATTCATTCATATAATATCCCTTCTCAAAAAACACAATATAATAATAAGATTAACACGCCAACTATAATTCGGTAATAACCAAATAATTTAAAATCATGTTTCTTAATGTAATCTATAAGAAATTGTATAGCCCAAAGAGACATGAAGAAAGCAGTTAAGGTTCCAATTGCTAAAACTGCAATCTCAAGTCCACTAAAAGCAAACCCTACTTTGAGTAATTTGTAAGCACTGGCNACAAACATAATTGGAACTGCTAAGAAAAATGAAAATTCAGACGCAACATGTCTTGATGTCCCAAGAAAAACAGCACCAATAATAGTAGCTCCTGATCTAGACGTACCAGGAATTAATGCAAGAACTTGAAAAAGGCCTATGCCTAATGCAAGTTTGAAAGTTATTCCTGACAAATCAACTGTTTTTGGTTCTTTTTTTCTACTTTCTAAAAGAATAAATAATACACCATAAACAATAAGCATAATTGCAACTGTTATTGAATTATATAGCAATTCATCAATAACATCTTCAAATAAAAGTCCAATTATACCTGCTGGTATAGTAGCAACAGCTATTTTGAACCATAAATTGATTGTTTCATTGCGTTCTTTTTCATCTTTCTTAAAAGGATTTAATTTATTGAAGAAAAGAACCACTACAGCAAGAATAGATCCAAATTGAATAACTACAAAAAAAGTGTTTATAAAATCTTGAGACAAATTTAATTTAAGTAAATCTTCGAAAATAATTAAATGACCCGTACTACTTATTGGAAGCCATTCTGTTATTCCTTGAATTATTCCAAGAAAAAAACCTTTGATTATCTCTATAAAATCCATTTTACCCTCCAATAAATATTAGTCACACATTAAACCTAAAATGACAAACATCACCATCTTGCATCAAATATTCTTTTCCCTCAAGTCTCATTTTACCTTTTTCTCTAGCTTCTTTTTCACCACCACAAGCTACCAAATCAGTATAACTAGTAACCTCTGCTCTAATAAATCCTCTTTGAAAATCAGTATGAATAATTCCAGCACAAGCTGGAGCTTTCATTCCTTTTGTATATGTCCAAGCTCTTATTTCTTTAGGACCACAAGTGAAAAAAGTTTCTAAACCTAAAAGATCATAAGTTGCTCTTATTAAAGAATCAAGTCCACTTTCTTCAATACCTAATTCACTTAAAAATAAGGCCTTGTCATCATCATTTAATTCACTTAGTTCAGATTCAACCTTAGCACACATTTCNATAACTAATGTTCCTTGCTTAGAAGCTATATCCCTTACGATATCAACATATGGGTTTGGCTTTCCAATATCACTTTCCCTTATGTTAGCTAAATAAATTAGTGGTTTCATCGTTAAAAGATGAAATGATTTAATAATAAGTAATTCCTCATCAGTATACTCTANTTCTCTTGCTGGAATATCTTTTGATAAAGCATCCCTTATCTTAGTTAAAACTGCTAGCTCTGCTATAGCGTCTTTTTCTTTAGTTGTTTGAGCCTTCTTTTCAATTTTACCAATTCTATTTTCAACTATTTCTAAATCAGCTAAAACTAGTTCTAAATTAATAATTCCAATATCCCTTTTTGGATCTACAGAATTCTCAACATGTATTATCTCACCATCCTCAAAACATCTTACGACTTCACATATAGCATCCACTTCCCTAATATGAGATAAAAACTTATTACCAAGCCCCTCTCCTAAGGAAGCTCCTTTTACTAACCCTGCTATATCCCTAAACTCATAAGATGTAGGAATTATTTCTTCCGAAGCGTACATTTCTTGTAAAACAGAAAGCCTCTCATCCGGAACTGTTACAATTCCCACATTAGGATCTATTGTTGCAAAAGGATAATTAGCAGCTAAAATGTTTTTCTTAGTTATAGCATTAAATAATGTTGATTTTCCCACATTAGGTAATCCGATAATTCCTGCTGTTAATGACATAGTATTTTCCTCCTAAACTGTCGGATAAACATTAAAGCCAATTGGTAAACCAATAATATACCAAGTACTTAAAATAAATATCCATAATAATATTATTGCAAGAGAATATGGCCAAATCATTTTATAATAATCTCTAAAAGAAATTGGCCTTTCATTTTTATTGTACATTTCTAAGTAACCTATAAATATTACGGAATAAGCCAAAAGCGGTGTTAACATATTAGTTGCACTCTCGCTTACTCTAAACACAGCTTGAGCAAATTCAGCCGTCATATTTGCATTCATAAATAAAGGTACTACAATNGGACTTGCAATTGCCCATTTAGTAATTGACGAAGAAAGAAATATATTTGATATTCCCATAAAAATTAAAACTAATAAGATAAGTGGTATAGAAGTAAAATTCAAGTCTTTAATCAAATCTATAAGTGTTGCTGTTATAAGAGTTCCTAAATTACTTCTTTTAAATATTGCAAGAAATTGAGAAGCAATAAATATTAAAACAAGCATACCCCCTACGTTGTTTAATGAAGAATAAATCAAATTAGTAACTTGATTCTTACCCTTTATTGTTTTAGCTCCTAGCCCATATAAAATNCCCGCTAATAACAACTTAATCGAAATTAAAAATACAATAGATGAACTAAAAAATGAATCTGAACCAAGAAGCATTTCTATATATGTTTTACCACTGCTATCTAATAATAAACCAGAACCTGGTAATCCAGGAATAAGTAAATATATATATAATAAAGTTAATATTATAGAACCTATTGTAGCAAGTACAAGNCCTCTTCTTTCCTTGCGAGCTATAACTACCTCATCAACAAATTCTTCATCCCTTTTATATTTCGGAAGCCTTGGTACGACTATTTTTTCAGTTATATATGTAATTAAGAAAGTTAGCACGATTACACCAACAATACAGAAAAACACATTATTAAAACTACCAATACTATAAGTGTCATCAGTTAATCCAGCTGCCATCTCTGTATATGGTGTTAAACCATAGCTTAAACTAGAAAATAAAAAATTTATTCCTTGTCCGGCTGACACACCAACAAATGTAGCTATCATACCACCTAAAGGATTACGATTATTTGCAAGAAATAATATAGCAGAAAGTGGAATAAGAAGTACATAGCCAACATCATTAGCAAAATTACTTATTATTGCAAGTAATACTATAATAAAAGTCAACCAAAATTTACTTAAACGGCGACCAAAAATAGTAGAAACAACTGTTAAATACTCAGTTTTATGAGCAACGCCAATTCCTAACAATGCAATTATAAATGAACCTAATGGTGCAAAAGTAACAAAATTAATCATTGCATTTCCTATAATAGCACGAATTTCTGTACTGCTAAAAAGATTAGATATAGCAATAACAGATTTTTCAAGTTCTCCTGTTATACTATTTATTCTAGTAAATGATGCTTGCCAACCTAAAAGATTACCGATTAAACTCACAATCATAACAAGTAAAGTAAGTCCTAAAAAGGTCGTTATTATATTTCCAAACAATCGTTTTTCAGTTGAAGTTTCCATACTACTCCTCCACAACTTTCTTAAGTTTTTTATCAAAATCAATTTTACTAAGCATGATACTTCTACCACAATTAATACATTTGATTTTAATATCAACACCCATTCTTGTTATTTCAAACAAATTGCTCTTACACGGGTGAGGTTTCTTCATAATCACTTTTGAATTTAGTTTATATTGTTTTTCCACAATCGTTTCTCCTAACAATGTTAAAATTATTATTCATCAATTTTAATTTTCAATAGATTTAATAACTTTTCTAATTCATCATCATTAGAAAAATAAATTTGAAATTTATTGTTGTCGATAGCAACTTTCATACCTAACTTATCTTTTACCATTTCTTCAATATAAGTATATTTATTGTTTTTTGGTTTTACTTTTTTAGATTTTGATTTACTATCATTTGTATATACTATTGATTCCAAAGCTCTAACGCTTAAATCTTCCTTTACAATACGTTTTGAAAGTTCATTAATCTTATCTGTATCGTTTAGTTTACTAAGCACCCTTGCGTGTCCCATCGATATTTTACCATGTAAAACCAAGTCTTGGGTTTCTTTAGGAAGTCTTAGTAAACCAAGCATATTAGTAACATGACTTCTACTTTTCCCTAATTTCTTACTTAGTTCTTCTTGAGTTATACCAAGAGCATCGATCATTGCTTTATATGCAGTAGCTTCTTCAATAGCATTCAAATCTTCCCTTTGAAGGTTTTCAAGCAAAGCAATTTGCATCATCTCTTCATCTGTAAAATCTCTTACGATTGCAGGAATAGTAGTTAAACCTGCCAAAATAGAAGCTTTTACACGACGTTCACCAGCTATAATTTCATAACCTTTAATACTTTTTTTAATAATTATTGGTTGGAATACCCCGTTCTCTTTTATCGAAGCAGACAGTTCTTTTAATGCCTCTTCATCAAAAACCTTACGAGGTTGATATGGATTACTTCTAAGTTCACTTAAATTAACTTGAACAATCTCATCTTTTCCTGCCTCTTCTACAATACTAGTTTCTAATTGATTGAAATCAAGGTTCTCTGAATTAAATAACTGTTCCAAACCTCTTCCTAAAGCTCTTCTTTTATTTTCCATTACGCATGATCACTTCCTTTCCTAAATTTAAGTAAGCATAGTGCCCTTTACTTGTTGAGTCATATTCTGCTATAGGCTTGCCATGTGATGGGGCTTCTGACAATCTTATTAATCTTGGAATAATTGTATCATATACCCTTTCCATAAAGAAACTTCTAATGTCTTCAATTACTTCTAAACCTAGATTAGTTCTTGAATCAAACATTGTAAGTAATACACCTTCAATTTCTAAGTCTGGATTCAAATTCTTTTGAGCTAACATAATAGTACTAAGGAGTTGTGTTATTCCCTCTAAAGCAAAAAACTCACATTGAACTGGAATAATAACCGAATCAGAAGCAGTTAGAGCATTAGTTGTCAAAATACCTAAAGATGGTGGGCAATCAATAATTAAATAATCAAAACAATCCTTAATCTTGTCTAAACACTTCTTTAATTGACCCACTTTAGAAAAGTCCTTTTCAGTTCTACTTTTCTCTATCAGTTCAATATCAACACCAGCAAGATTAATAGTAGCAGGGCATAAATATAAATTCTTAAACTTTGTTTTAAATACAACATCAGTGATGTCTGCTTTACCTATTAAAGCATCATATACACTTTTATTAATATCACCTTTATCAAAACCTACCCCTGTTGATGCATTTCCTTGAGGATCTAGATCAATAAGTAAAACAGTTTTACCTAAAAGGCCTAAAGAAGAAGATAAATTAATACTTGTCGTCGTTTTTCCGACGCCACCTTTTTGATTAACAATTGATATAATTTTTCCCACNATTATCACATACCTTCTCATTTTAATCTGATATATCTATTTTATCAAAAATTNCACTCTTTTGAAATGTTTTTAATACACATTTCAAAGAAAGAAAGATTTACATGGAATATCATAATATAAATTCACAATTTTAACAAATAAAAAGAAGCCAACTAAAAAATGACTTCAAAATATATCATACATTTTTATCAGCAAGTTGTTCAGCTTTTTCTTTAATTTTTCTTAAACGATGGTTTAAACACGATTTCGTTATTCTTTTACCTAGCTCATGACTCATAATATCACTCAGTTCTGAGAGTGAAGATTCAGGGTATTTTATACGGAACTGTGCTACTTCACTAAGTCTCTCATCAATATTATCTAACCCTATTGCATCAGATATTATATTTATGTGTTCGATTTGACTTAAAGCTGTATTAATTGTTTTTTCTATATTTGCCTGTTCACAATTATTAAGACGATTAGTAATATTTTTTTGTTCACGGTAAACTCTTACATTCTCAAAATATAATACACCATTATATGCTTTTAATATTCTTAAAAAATCACTTATCTTCTCAGCTTCTTTTATATAGACCATATAACCTGTTTTTCTTTTTATAATACGACTATTCAAATCATATTTATTTAGCAAATCACTTATAAATTCTGCATATTCGGCATCATCTAACAAAAATTCAAGATGATATCTTGATGTTTTTGGATTATTAACACTTCCGCTCGCTAAAAAGGTTCCCTTCAAATAAGCTTTTTCTAGTTCTTCATCTTCTATAATGTATTCCTTTGGGACATTTATGAAATAACCTTGATCATTAATAAGTGATATATCTTTTAAAATGTTGTCTTTCTTCTCTTTAACTTCTATTATATACAACATTGATTTTCTAAAATTAAAATTTTTTCTTACAGTTACATTTATTGAAACATCATATAGTTCTTTAATAATTTTAAATAAATACCTACATATTGATGCGTTTTCTGTATGAACCCTTATAAGTTTCTCATCTACATATGCATTTTGGCGAAAATAAGCCGATAACAAAGCAAGATTTTCCAAATTAGTATTTTCTGTCTTTATTATTTCCGTTTTTATTTCGATTGAAAACGACATGTTATCTCTCCTTTAAAAGATATGAAAAAATGCAAAACGCTGTATTCATAGAGTCATGTCTAACCATTTGATCTTGAATAACTATAAGATCATCTTCTAANAATTCCACATCTGTCTTTATTATTTCTTCGTGATCGATTTCAACTGGTTTACTAAGTTCTAACTTTTTATATCTTTCTTGAACATCAATATCAATATGCTTTGAGTTAGCTAAAACAGCATCTATAACGTTTCCCTTTAAATATTTGTTTAATATTTTAATATGATCACTAACCTTAAAGTTATCTGTTTCACCATGTTCTGTCATTGCATTGCATACGTACAATACCCTTGCATCACTTTTCCTTATAGCATCAACTACTTCATCACATATTAAATGAGGAATTATACTACTAAAAAGACTTCCCAAACCAAGGACAATCAAATCAGCACCTAATATTTGATTAATCACTTCATCTAGTACCAATGGTTTTTCTTTATATTCAACATAATCTATTTCTTTTCCAGACTTACGAATATGTTCCTCGCCTTCTAATTTTTCACCTTGCTTAGTGTGAGCAACCAATGTTACAGCATCCTCTGTAAGTGGTAAAACCTTACCTTTTAAATTTAATATTTTTCCAAAAGATTTAACTGCTTCAGTTAAACTACCATTAATATCAGCAAGTGCAGTAAGTAAAAGATTTCCAACAGGATGACCTGAAAGATCACTATTCCCTTTAAAACGATATTGGAAAAGCTTTTCAAATAGTGGTTCTGATTCAGATAGCGAAACAACCACATTACGCAAGTCACCAACAGCAGGAATATTAAATTCCTTTCTTAATCTACCAGTTGACGATCCGTCATCTGACACAGCCACTACCGCTGTAAGATCTATTGGAAAAAGTTTTAATCCTTTTAATATAACTGACAAACCATGTCCGCCACCTAATACAACTACTTTTTTCATATNGAATCAGCTCCATCTAATTGATCATTCTTTTAANTCATTTACTGCACTCATTGCTGCAATACTTCCCTCAGCTACAGATGTGGTAATTTGATATAATTCCTTTTTAATAACATCTCCACAAGCATATACACCAGGGGTATCTGTTCTCATATTGTTATCAACTACAATATAATTATTATCTGTTGCTATGTTTAGATCCCTAACATATTCTGTTGATGGTTCAAAGCCAATAAAAATAAACAAACCAGCAGCATTAATTGTNCTCTCTTTTTCTTCTTCTTTATTAAACACTTGAACACCTTCAAGTTTATTATCAGCTATATTTANCTTTGTTACAACAGAATTAAAATGAACTTTTATTTTAGGATTACTAAAAATTCTATCCTGCATTATTTTTTCAGCTCTAAATTCACTTGAACGATGCACAATCGTAACACTATTTACTATATCACTTAAGTAAAGACTTTCTATTAAAGCACAGTTTCCTCCACCTACAACGACAACATCTTTATCTTTAAATAGAGTCGCATCACATATTGCACACCAGCTTATACCTCTGCCTATTAATTTTTTTTCGTTTTCTAAACCAAGTTCTTTTGGTTTCCTTCCAGTTGCAATAATTACACTTTTACAAGTAAATTCTTCTTGCTCAGTTTTTACAACTTTATAATCACCTTCGTCTTTAATACTAACAACATTACCATATTTATAGGGAACTCCTAGTTCCTGCGTTTGCATAAACATATTATACGCTAAATCAGATCCTGCAACATTAGAAAAACCTGGATAATTTTCAATAAATGCAATTCTGTTTATTTGACCTCCAGGGGCATTTTTATCTAGCATCATCACATTAACATTAGC
>JGI24709J26583_10000785_pt1 | contig 26898 bp, 10 predicted proteins | sample BioPla2DNA1_FD_26583 | JGI IMG/M metagenome (IMG submission 26583) | reverse complement strand
ACTCATCCAAAGTGTGTCTTTATGGGGAGCCTCAGACCCAGCTTCGATAATCTTGTAGGTCTCAGGAGATCCCCATGTGGTTTTGTCCCAGTTTAAAGCTATGGAGTGATTGGAGCCAAACCCAAGTAGCCCAGTGATAGCTATGTTCTTGTTGAACATATATGTTTCAATGTCGCCTTCAGGATCAGAGAAGACGCTGTCTATCTTTACATATTCTTCTCCAGGTGTACCCGATCTGTATATTTCATATTGATTTGCAAAGGCAAACCAGTTTAACTTTAGCTGAGCCACTTGAGTTCACTCCCCTACTNNTCTATGATGTCTTCTTGGTCTATCTGAAACAAGGCCTCTTCCAAGTCTTCGATGTATCTTTGATATCGAGACAGTTCTCCCCTTGCTCCTTCCAGGTCTGTNTCTATGTCTGCCTTGTGTTTCTGTGAAACGAGTTCTGTTCCGTACTTCCACTTACCAGTAATAGGATCTCTATTCAGCATCATTTTTTNCGTCCTCCCAACTGGTTTTTTCTAGCTGAAGNTTTTCTTCTATGCGGTTTATAGCTCCACAAATTTTTTGAAGGAGCTGTTCTTCTTTGCTTGGNTTAGCCTTTAAAAGAACTTTGTTTTTATTAATCCTTGTGTAAGAAAGTTCATTCATGATGCGANCACCAGAATCCTAGAAGAAAGGATATCCCCTTCGACCGCAGATATACTTATTATTCCTGGAGACTCTGTGGAGAAAATTATTTCTCCACGGCCTCCTTCCATTTCTACGGGAATCTTTGCTTCGTTGATATTTAGAACTACGCTTTCAATCTCTTCTTCTGGTTGGAGATGAGTTATTCTTATTCCTATAGTAACTTCGTCTTCTCCATCTGCTTTAATTCTTTTCTTGCTTGAGGAAAGAATAGCAGCTGGCCTTAGAGTAATTTTTCCGTCGTAAACTCTAAGAAACTTTTTTGCGTCTCCTAAATCATAGCCAAAATCAGATTGAATAACATTTTCTTGTCCTAAAACTTCTTTTGCTTGATCTAGAGAATAGTAAAAATGATCAACGGCTCCAACTATATTATTATTGCTATCTATTGCATAGAAAATTTTAATTCCCCCTTTAAACTCCTACGGCAATCCAGTGAACCTCGGGAAGGTCTTCTCCGTCAGATTCGTCGATGGTTGTATAGTCACTAGCCTCATACTTTACATCCATGAATTTAACGTAGGTATCAGAATGATTCTCGCTTTTCTTTACGCTAATTCTTACTCCTATCAGGGATGGAGAATTGATTGTTCTGCTAGAAATCCAATCAGAGCCCACATTATTTTTACCTAGCATTCCTCCACCCTCTTTTCTAATCCAGTCTCCCTCTTTCCAGCCCTCACCATCTCCATAGTCAAAGTCTATTCTAAATCTAACATTTGCTCTGGGCCTAAAAAGGCCTGCCTTTCTTGCACTCCACTCTATCTGCACCTCTATCTTCGTTGCTTCAGCCTCTGTAGTACCCTCCCATGAACCATTATTTGGGATGGATACGGGATAGGCGGGGCCACTCATTGTATGCATCATGTGGGCGTTAGTTTGTAAAAAAGCCTGGGGTACAAAGCCAGTACTTGTTACTTGTTCTGTTACAAGATTTAGAAATTGACTTGACCCGTGCCTGTTCTTTTGAAACGTCTTTATTCTTGCTGGGATTATTATAACAGTAGGCTTTTCGTTAAAGGGAATAGGGAAAGTTACTCTTGAATTTGCTTTAACTGGTGATGTAGACATCATTACCCTTTGGTTCAAGCTATAAACTATATCTCCATTTTTTAAAAAGTGAAGACCATCAGCTGTGATTCTACACCCTGCCAAGTATTCGTTTTCTTCATTGTCTATTCGAGTTTCTTGAAGAAGCATTCCTCTTGGGTCTATGGTTATATCTTGAAGGTTGCCCTTTTTTTCCTGCGGCATCTCCTTGTTGGATATATAAAACCCACCATCTCTAATAAATAGGCCATGGTCCATGACTATTTTGGTTTCTTCATTGTTATCTTCTAGATATATTGTTCTATCGGTTGCAGGAATGTCCTCTTCGCTCATTAGGCCTAAGGCTAAAAGCAATTTGTCTCTACCCGATAGTTTTTCAAAGTAATAAAGACCCCTGGAGTTTAGCTTTGTATATTTCTGGAATTCATTTACATCAATTAGTGAACGAACTTCTAAGCCTTTGTCTCCAAAGACCTGTAATCCTTCCTCTGGAGAAATTATTACTTTTCTTTGTGGGATATCTAGGTTATCAATCATTTCAATTTTGTCGCCAGAAATTTCAACCCTATAGCCTTGATTACCGTTGCCAAGGTCCTCTGTATTTATAAGTTTAAACATTCCGTTTGTAGCTGTGATTCCATGCTCATCAATAACAACAGATTTCCCAAGATTGCTACCTTTGCCAACTATAGAGATCCCCGTGTCTTGATTTATTGATAAGGATCTATTAATGATATCTAGACTAAAGCCATCTTCCTTATTTAGGGAAAATGTTACCTCGTCTCCATCTAGATGCAGTCCATCGCTTCCTAATCGCAGAGATCCGTCAGAGGACAGTATTTTTACTTGTCCGTCTTCAATTTTTACCATATCTCCAGAGGTAAGCTCAGAACTATGTCCCGTAAAGGACCCAGCAATATCTCCTTCGATAATCATTAGATCTGTTACATAAAAGATTGCTCCACCGTTATGAGACTGAATTTTAAAACTAGGTCTTTCAACGGAGGCATCTTTTCTAAACCTTTGATAGACCTGTATGTTCTTTCCTACCTCGTGTTCTGGAATAGTAGCTTGGCTGCCAACTATTATTGGAGAGAGCGCTAGTGAAGACGTTCGGTCTTTCGCCCCACTAATGATTAGTTCGACGGAGCCACTATGAACGTAGACATTCCATACAGCAGTATAAACAACTCCATCGTGTAGAGATGTCATAGGAGGATAGTTAGCTGGGTCGTCATACGATTTATGATTCTTGAGTGGAGTTTGTTGGATTCCTTGTTGTCCAGAGTTGGCCACAATTTTAAATGCGTATTCTCCAGAAATTCCTGCAGGAACAACGGCTGGTGCTTTTTCGCTAATTACTTTAGACCTAGAGATTGTTGGATTCCCTATCGTTTCCCAATACTTGGAGAGTTTAAACACTCCGTTATCATCTTCGCTATAGTCAGCTCTTCCATCTCTAAGAAGATTAGACCCTCCGCCCTTAATCTCTATAGCATTGGCCTTGACTTTACCATCTTTAATTAGGACGGTGGTTCTGTCTTCATCGTATACATTCAATGCGCCACTATGGACATTAATTCCACCAGAATCTATTGTTATCTTTGGATTCTGGGGATCGCCAACTAGGATTTTTGGGTCCTGATTTTTATCAGAGCCAGTAATTAGTAATGTTCCAGTTGTAATTGCATCAGCGTGGATTCCACTGCTGTCAATCGCTGTTTTACCTTGAGATCCAACAACGATGGAGCCAGATCTTTCTGGAAACTCTGGGTCATCTATTAGCTTAATGCCCGCACCTTGGAAAATTTGGATTCCATCATTGTTAATCTTCACTATCTCGATATTTACGTTATCCTTGTCCATGACCCTAATTCCATTTGGGCCAGACACTTTAATGCCCATATCGTTTAGCTCTACGGAACCCTGACTGATTTGAGCATTTCTAACGACTAGAGCATGGGTTTCCCCCTCAACGAGTTTGAATACATAATTCCCTTCGCTGTCTTTAGGGCCATAGATTCCTTTATTGTTGATTAAGACACCTTTGTTTTCGGAGGATATTTCGATTGACCCGTGAAACTTAGCGCTTCCATCATTTCTTAGTTCGTAACCAAGGTCATGCAATGGCCCAGTAGAGCTGCTCTTATATCCGTAGATTCCTGCCCCTATGCTTCCATTCGTTGAAGCTCTAAAAATAATGCGCTCTCCAGACTCTATAGGATTTCCGTTATGGAACCCTGATGTGCTAATTGTCATTCCTTTGCCTATGGCAACGTCTCCATCAGAACCTCTAACTCTAAATGTTAAGTCTCCCTCTGAGTTGTAGGCCCTAATGGATGTATGATCCATTTCAAACCTTGCGTTGCCGCTGGCTAAGCTAGAGATAATGAAGTTGTTTCTAATTTCGGTTCTACCAGTGTTAGCATTCACAGAGAAGGTTGTGTTTCCGCCCTGTCTTAGAGTAATTCCTGATGAGGTTAGGGATAGTCCGCTCGTTTCATCGCTTCCAGTAGTGATATTAAAGCTACCGTCCCTAATGTAGATAATTCCGTCTGTTCCAATTTCCACATTTGCCTGGTCTGACTTTACTCCAAATGCTTTAATACCAGAACTTGAGATCTCTAGGCTATAAGGAGAATCTGCCTGGTTAAGGGATGGGGCGGTGGTTACTCTGAACATTCCTCCAACACTAGTGAAACCTTCGTTCGTCATCTTTGCATACTTACTACCATCTTGCTTTCCTGCTAGAATGCCTTCATTGTTTATAAGAACATGACTTGACTCATCGCTAGAAATATTTGTTTTAACTTTAATTTGCCCATTAAGAACCAGAATTCCAGACTGATTAATCTGGACCTGTCCTCCAGCTCCATAAGACTCTCCAGGGTCTGGACTCCACTTTGTGGACAAGTCTCCCTCTTCTATCTTGATTGCAGTAATATAGAATTCCCCGTATGTATTACAGCTTATTCTCAAGTACGCAGAGTCAGTATTTCCTGAAACATCTAGAACTAAAGACCTCCGCTCCCATCCATTACTGCTTCCAGCAAAGCGAAATCTTTGATATTCTCCTTCCGCATCTAGAATAGAAGAGTCTGTGTCATAGTCATATAAGTCGACCACGAAGCCAGAATCTGGCCCATCTGAATGAATGTACTTAAACTTTGTATAAAAAGAGAGAGCAACTTTTGTTGTTCCTGTTGGTATATCTAGCTTCTGATATACATCTGCTTGCTTATAATGAACAGCATATAGCCTTAGAGCATATTCAGATACGGGAATGCTTGAGTCTTCTTCTCTACTTATAATGGAGGCAAATGCTTCCGTATTTCCTTGATTGAGCAAGAGATAATCAGAGAGCGACTGATTGGAGCCATCTATAATGTTCCAGTTAAGTCCAAGAAGTTCTGAGTCCTTGTCTCTCATTCCAAAGGCAGAGTTCTTAACTAGGTTTCTACTTCCGATTCCAACGTTGAGATGCTCTGCTTGAACTGCTCCAGCCATGATATGTTGAGCCCTAACTGCATTTACATCAAGTTTTTCAAAGTTTACAGACCTTGCGGTAAGATGTTCTGCTAAGATGGAGTTTATCTGCATTAAATCTGCTGTTACTGTTCTTGCAGAAATGTCTTCATGGGAAGTTTTTGCTGGCTCATAGAGTCCAGGGAACACCGCCCATTCTGATGACTTTCCTAGAGTGCTATCTGTTCTTACTCTGTATCTGTACTTTCTGTTGTACGAAAGTCTCCCGTGGCCAAAATATGTTAGCTTTGAATTGGTTACGTGGAACCAGTCAGACTCTTCAGGCTCTTCTCCATTGTTTTCAACGCACTCAAGTGTATATTCGCTAATATGATTAAAACCTACAGGAGCCTGCCACGTTACAAAAAGACCTCTGGCTGACTGTGTTACGTCTCCAAGAATTGGTGGAGGGATAGGATTTGCTAAGTCATCGTACTCGATTTCAGGAGTAAGGTGAATAGTTGCATCTTCTAATTTGGATTCATTTTGATTTTCGTCAACTGCGGTAATTTGAATTTCATATCTTCTTCCGCCAAGTAAGCCATTTACTTTATATCCAGTTGTTCTTGATTGGCCATGATATTGTCCATCAACATAGATTCTGTAATGGTCTAAGTCATCGTCAAGGACTGGGTCCCACATTAGTTCAACGTATACATTTGCAGTCTGGTCAGACGATGAGGTGTCTATGCCATAACTTGGGAAAGTAATATTGCTAACGTGGTTGGGCGGAGTCTGGTCAAAAAGACCCCTTGTTAGGGTTATGGCCTTGAATGGGCCTATGACAGTTGCTTCCCCAAAGTTTGGTGTTGGCTTATTGTCATAAGCGGAGACCCGATAATATCTTGACAAGTCGTCTGAAACATGATGGAGAAATGTTGTTGATGAAACCCTATCAAGCTCAATAAACGCTTCTCCGTCTACACTGGTTTCAATGAGATACCCAGCTAGGTCATAGATGACTGTTCCATCCTCATTTGTCTTTGGAGGATCCCACTGTATTCTAACCCCAAGCTCTACTCCCTTACCTTTCAAATTCCTAACTGCAGAGGGGGTAGTGGTGTCCTCTGGAACAAACTGGAACATTGTTAAGTCTGACTCTTTGCCGAAAATGTCTAAGACGGAGATTCCAAAATAGTACTCTTCTAAAAAAACCAAATCTGCTACAGTGTAATTTTTTATTTCTGGATCAAGAATTTGATGAATGATGGAAGCTGAGCTTGGATTGTTTGTGGTTCCAATATAAACTCTGTAGGACCTAAAGAATTCTGGCTCATCGAGCTCGTAACTAGACCAGTCTATTCTTGCAGAATATAGACCTCCAGGCAACTCTGCAGATTCTATGGAGTCAATAAATACAGAACTGGGGGTAGTCATTCTTTCCGTCTGAACTAAAGTCTCGACGGATCTATCTCCCCTGTTTCCGAGGGCATCGTATCCAACAACATAATACTTAGCGGATCTTGGATAGTCCACCTTGTCTACAAATAAGCCTTCAGAGACCGAACCAATCTGTCTATAAGTAATTCCATTGTTGTCTGATCTAAAGACTTCATAGAGAACAGCGTCGCTATCTTCATCCCAGACTAGACGTACATCCACAACAAGGTTTGTATTGTAGGTTAGACTTTCTACAGAAAGGTTGGGTGCCGCAGGACCGACAATGTCGCCAGCAATTGCTGTGACAACCTCCGAACGTTCACTCAAAACTCCAAGCTTGTTGTAGGCTACAATGTAGTACCAACACTTAAGGCCATTGGGAAGGTGAGAGTCTTCATAGGATACTATGTCTGGATTGTCAATCTCAGCTAGCAGAGTAAAACTATTAGGCACATTCGTTTGTGTCTTGTAAATCCTGTATCCCGTAACTTCCTCAACTTTATTCCACGTTAAGGATATTGTAGGGATAAGCTCTCCATCAANCTCTTTGANTTNGCCCTCAGCTAGCAANACTGGGGCTTCTGGCTTTGTTACGTCCCCAGCTATGATGGAAAACATTTCATCCATCATTTTTGGAGTCCAGTTGTCGCTATGGTCCACTCCTATCAATCTATAAAAATATTCTACCCCGTTTTCTAGCCCGTAGCTATGTTCGAAAGTGTAGATACCGTCTTCGTCNGCGAAGCTCTTTGGAATATTGGATATGTCTGATAGGTGATCNGGAGATAAGCCCATAAAAACNAGGACGCTCTTTAAGTCTTCGTCTGTTGGCATTTTAAACTTAATCCAATTTATAATTGTTTTTCCTTCAACTCTGGACCCATACTCAATCACTTCTGGTGATTGCGGAGGAACATCGTCTCCGATTTCAATAGACTTTACATCGGGCCTCTCTGACTCATTTCCATTATCATCAACAGCAACGACTGTGTAGTAATATTTACGATGACGAATAACTCCAGAGTCAATCCACTCAAATGATTCAATGGAATCATCCGAAGGGGTTTCGTCTACCAAGGTGTGCACGACCATGCTAGGGATGTGAAATTGACTTCTATAGATTTTGTACTTTACGACAGAGGTGTCTTCTCCGTTAACATCTTTGTTCACCTTATTTATAGAAATCCTAACCCTATCGACTCCATCTGCGTTAAGATTTTCCAGTTCAAATTCTGGAGGCATAGGTGGTGCTCCACCTAAAATAATAGACCTTACCTCTGAAAGTTCTGATGAATTTCCCCAAAGATCCACTGCTTTGAGAGCAATAGAGACATTGCTTCCACGAGCATATTTATTGTATATTATTGTTGTTTCTGTCTCTTCTGGAGATACCGCTGAGATCCTTCTAAACTCTNCTCCGATAAGAGACCACACTTCATACTGGAACAGACTATCGACTGNAGATCCGTCTTCTCTTTGTNTCACAGGTTCCCAATTAAGAAACAAGGAAACTGATTCTTCTGTTCCGCTTGTGCGTATTGGTTCTACTGGATCCCATTCTGGTGGGAGGGGAGGAGACTTTGTCCCAATGGTTATAGCAACTTCCTCTGATAGNTCAGATTCTAATGTTATCCCCATATAGGAAGCAACGGCAGAAACCTTATACCTACGAGTAACACCTACAGTTAAGTTTTGAAGATCACTGTATAGAGTCTCCTCACTGATAGTGCGTCCGAGGTAAACAAACTTATTGAAGTTTGCGTCAAAGATCCATACCTTATAGTGTGTTAGATGAGGATGGCTTACAGGGTCCCAGTGTAATTCTCTATAGGCTCCACGAGGTGGTTCCCCTCGAATAATCCATCTAAGGTTTTCTGGAGGATCTGGCCTTTCCATTCCTGCTGTAAATTCAAACTTCACAGGCTGGCTTCGAGGAGACTCGTTTCCTCCATGATCAATTGTAGACATCTGATACCAGTACACTGTATTTGGTTTAAGATTAAAAGAGTCTTCATAGGCAGTTGTACCTTTGTCAAAGGAAATGAGTTGCCTATAAGCACTTGGGTCTATAGGCTTATCAATAGACTCTGCTCGATACAGTCTGTACTGATTTGTATTTATTTCCTCAACTTCATCCCATGTAATGAGAGCATGAACTTTTTCAATACTAGGATCGCTAGTTACGAGAATATTTTTTGGAGCCCATAGGAATCTCTGATCAATTACGGTTATGTCTCCGCCTGGACCAACTATGATTTGTGCCAATCTCAAACTATTCTCTGGAGTATTGGTGTCCGTGGAAAATTCTATGATCCCATTTTCTTTTACATACACAAGATATTCTTTGTTGTATTCGTTAGGGATACTAAACTCAAAGTTGCGAGACAAAACTATCCTAAATCCGTTAATAAATGCGATTCCAGGAGTAACAATAAAATCAAAGTCTACAACATGCTCTACCTTCAGTCCTTCTCGAACCCAAGACTTATTGCTCTCGGCTACATTGTCNNCATCAATAAATGCTTCTANTGTAACAGAGGAGGTGATCCATTCTGTCTGNTTTCCATCCTTAGACATTGAGCAGACTCTAAACGAGTGGTCTCCTGTTTCGGGTACCTCTATCGTAAGAGATTGGACGGGAACGTTACTTCTGGCAACACTCCAGGGATCAATAATTCCGTGAAAACCATCATAGGGCTTCCACGATCTTGAGTGGCGGTCATATCTCTCCAGTACAAAATATTTCACTAGAGTCAAGTCTACGGTAGACCACTGTAGTTTTATTGTTTTTCCGTCTCCAAAGTTTTGTATACTAAAACTGCTGGGAGTGATTGCCTCGATTGACATAGGAACTCCTCCTACTATTCATACTTTATAATCGCATATGAGCCAAATGCTGCGTACTTTTCTACGATACTTCTAAGCTCTTCTTCTGAAAATTGGTGTTGGATATAGGATGGTAAGGTAATAACAATGACTCCATTTACAGGGAAAGGATGACCGTCGTAGCTTCCAATATCCCAGACATATTCAGCTTCAGGAGACAGAGATTTTATAAGAGAAGGAGAGAGATCGTCCCTGAATCCTCCGCCTCTTTTTCTAGTATCAATAAGCTCAATCATGGATGGAGAGTACATATTTCGAACTAAAATCTTTCCCAATACAATTGCGTGCTCTGATACTGANCTTATGTAATCCAATGCCTCATCTTCTGGAATTTCCTGGTCAAATATAACATGTCGCAGGGTNCCATAATTTTCTGAGTGGATGTAATCATCGCCTAATGGGTCTGCGCCATTATTAATAATGAACGCTGGTACAATGTATAGATAGATATTTTTGTCCAGAAGAAGAGACGAATCCTTAAGTTGACCGTCCATATCTGTAAATTTATGTCCAGGCATGGGGTTCAGGTCTAGGTGGTAAAATTTATTATTGGAACTATTGTTTGGATCTACATATCCATATCCCTTATACTCATAGTCTGTGACTTCATAGACATAGTCAACTAGGACAGTGTCATTGTGCTCTATAGTATCTTCAAGGTATATATCTCCTGTGGCAGGATTCCAATCCTTAACTCTAAGAAGAGATCTTTGGTTTAAGGGCTTTGTTCTTTCAGACTCAAGATAGACTCTTAGTGTTTCTGATGTTGGATTTCCCTCATTGGTCTCTACGTATATGGGAGCATTTTGTGTTCTTATATGGTCATTGTCTATGAACATCGCTTCCTCTTCAATGGAAATCGAATAAGGATCTCCAAATTCATCGGAGAATGGCTGAGTTCCGAACTCTGGTATATAGTACTCTATAAGAAGATTTCCGTTGTCCCCAAACTTCTTTACCGAGAAGGACCCATTATTGATTTTCAGAAACCACATATCATCAATNCTTCTGCTTGGCATCTCTTTAATAAAGATATTGCTACTTTCTCTAGACTTTAAAGTAAAGAGATTGGACTTAAGCAAAGAGTAGCTTTCGTTATATATTTCCATTAAAGTAATATTCCTCATTGCCTCTTGGTAACTAATATCATGAAGTGTTTGAGAGAACGTATTCTGTATAGAAGAACCAGAAACTTGCGGCTCATTTGTATTATAAATAAGCTTTCCTGTCTTGTTGTTTCTAAAGACTAAGGTAGAAGTAGGAGAATATCCAGGATTGCTACTTATTGTGGCGTCGCCTATTGCAACTCTGTACCTAACAGAATTTGTAGGGACTTCTTGCGGAGGATTAAGATCTAGGAGATTAATTATCTCAGAGAACCTCTTGGAGAATGGCATATCTTTAGATGACGAAGCATGAAAAGTGGCTGCTTTTCTCCACGGAGAACCTGGCTCTCCCTGTTTAGTTCTGCTTGTAGCAATTACCTGTATCAGTTCCATCCCAGTTCTATACTTGTCCTTGGCTCCAAATATTTTAAACAGCCAGAAGACAGACCTTGTCTTCCACTTTGTTGGAGACAAAGTTAAAATTATTTCAGTAACTTTGGCGGGAGAGTCAAGATTCCATTTGTGCCCCCTAAGCGTACCAGAGATTGTTTCTACTGGATACGAAGGAATAGAAGAGTTTGAAATAGTTTGGCCATTTTCTAGCTTTAATGTCACATTGGAAAGGATTCCGCTTACCCCCATAAGCACTTCTATGCTATCAACATCTTGATACTCTCCTTCAATTTTTGCCGTTTTAATTGTTACCGTTGCATTGTCCATGGGGGGATTTGAAAGATCTTCACTTTCTGCCTTCCATTTTTGATTTAAAGCCGAAGACTCTCTAGGTAAGAATATATCAGAGGATGCGCTAGCGATAACACTTGAAATAGATGTGCGATATGGATACCTAGAAATTCCAGAAACAGAGACTGTAGCTCCTAAAGCTTTACTTGCAACATTCCTTGTTACAGAGGGCTCTACAGGCGCAACATAGTTAGAATATGCTTCTATGGTAACAGGAAAAGTTTCTTCCTCATAGTCAATGTCATATCTTGCAGGTAATGAAGAAATTGTTCCAGTGTTTTTATCTGTAAAAACATAAATAGATCCCGTTACTTCATCAACCTGAGTCATAATGTTTGAAGAGCTAACCCATGATTTTGTAACAGGGTTCCATTCCTGCAATTCAAGATCGTATGACGAATCAGAGGAAACAGATGGGAATAAGTTCTTTGGTGAAGAAATCAACAGCTTTTTCGCATATCCATCATCAACGTCGTAAAGCTTTAGCTCTTCCTTTGAGAGAGATTCAAGGGAGTAAAGAATGTCTTGCCTCCAAGGAGACTTTTGCTGAGGAGAAGATGTTGTTACCCTCCACCTAAATATAATTGGACCAGGAGATCTATTTACTTTGGTGGACTTGCTAGTTACCCAAAATCTAAAACCGCTCTCCCCTAGCTTTTCTGAAGCAAAAACTGGAGTAAAGAACTCACTTGATTTTACTCCCTCTATTGCACTAGGAGAATATCCTAAATTAGTGAAGTAAGGATAGGCTTTGTACCACTCTTCAAAGTCTGGATCGTATTTGTATTCATACTTTCCTCCACCTAGTGGTATCTTATTTCTAAACTTTGTATATCGTATTTTGTAGAAGGCATTATCTGAACTAAGTTTCTCAGAAAAAACTTCTACTTCCCAAAGTCTTGTATCACTTGTTGGAGTTAAGAAAATGGCGTATGGAGTATCGGTCTCTCTGCCGTTCTCAATTAAAGAAATATTGCTTCCAGTATACTCTCCTGTAACGCTATCAGTAGGAGGACCGATTTCAAAATGAAGAAATCTAGTTTCTCCTCTATAGTATAGTGGGGAAACAACTTCATTATTGCTACCAGAGTAAGCATACTTATTCGTAAGAAGGACATCGCTTACTGGATACATTGCTTCCTTGTCTTCTCCAACAAGAAGACCTTCTGTAGTAGTGTGCATATCTACCCTTGAATAATTTATAGAAGAGGAGTTGTCTGGAACTCTCTTGCTATAGTCAAAGATTTGGATGCTTGTATCAGGAGAAAGTTCAGGAGCACTAACGAATGCAAGATTTACACTATTCTTTGGAACCCTTGTGCCAATTCGAATCGAGGGTTGATCTGTGTCAAACATAGGATTAAATTTCTTAGTCATTCGTTATGTCACTCCCTTTCCTTGATTAATTTTATTGTAACTTCAGAAGAGATTGTTTCTCCTCCATCGACTTGAACAGAGAAAATTAGCTTTGCGTCTCTACTACTTGCTATTCCAGATGGTGCTGTATACCTGAAGATTCTTCTATTATAATGCTCAACTGGACTAGAAATACTTCCTCCACCCTGAGCAATAGAGCAGCTAACTGTGTAACCTAGCACTGGATTTTCCCAAATGTCCTGCACATCCACAACAATCGTTGCAACGTCTATGCCGTTCGCANTCAGGATGTCTGGATGACACCTAGCAGATAAAATGGCTGGNTGNTCTTTGTCTTTGGTTAGATAGACAAATCCTTCACTGATATGATTTACAATTGGGGAAAGGTCTACACTCTCAATGGGGAAGTAGGAAGTTTCGTCGCTTCCTTCGTAATACACAGTCGTGTTGCTCATTGGCTCAGAGAGAATAACTGTAGCCTTATTTTCTCCAGGAACAACAACAAAAGAATCCTTCACTTTGTATTTGACAGTTATTGGTTCACTGTGACTCGACAATGTTTCAATAATGTTAGGTGGCACAAAAGTAAATCCAGATGAGCTCCCATTGACCTTTATGTCTATTGCATTTTCGTATGAAAGATAGTACTTATTGCTTTCGTACTGGTTATCTAGGACTTCTGTGTTTTCTATGGAAAAGTTATTTTCAGAGTCAAGAAAGGATACTTGAGTTAAGTACTTATCTCCTGACTTTACTATGACTGGAGCTCCTTGCTTTGGAGTATCTATTTCAATTTGCGATTTCTGGGAAGTGAAGGTCACAGATTTTGGATTGGCAAATAAAAAGAACTCTTCTTGGTTTCCTACATAGTAATATCCATTATGAGACATTAGTTTCCAAGAAGAAGGGTCGACTTTAATCTTAAGATCGTCTCCAAAGCCTATTCCATTCTGAAAGTACTCGTTTGAAATATCTCCAATGTTTGGATCCCACTTGTGAGGAAGAACTTCGAGCCCCATAAGATTTTCATCTACAACGTCCCAAAAAGCCTCATCCCATACGAAGCGGTCCCACATAATTGGAGCTACATTAGATAGCTCTACCTCATATCTCTTAAGTTCTTCTGACGGGAACCCGTCATCATTATAGAGAGATCTTCTGAATTCGTTGTCGTGCATTGCATCAACTTTTATAGAGTGAACGAAATGAATTTCCTTTTCTAGGTTTTTATACCTAAGTTGAATACTTTCAACCTCAGGAGAGTCGTCTGCAAGAGATTCTCTTGACATAAGAATTCTGACCCTGACTGGATACCCAGCATTTCTGTCTATTTCTATCGGAGATCCATTGAAGACTTCCTCAAATAAAACATTATCTGAGTCAAGCTCAAGAAGCTGAACTTTAATTTTTCCACTTCCTACAATATCAATTTCTTTCCACTCTTGGACATTGCCAGGAAAAATCGTAGGAAGAGTTGAACTACCAGAGATATGAGAACTCTCCAACACTATCTTCTTATTGAGGACTCTTGTGTTGATGTTGGTTGGTCTAATGTCGTTCCTGGGAAAAACTTGAATCTGAGAAGATAAGGTAATTTCACCTGTATCTTCATTGTGCACATACTGACTTCTGTCAATTGGCTGAGAGCCAATAACTATTGTTTCTGGATGGACATTCGTATGGGTAATTTTATATGTAGGGGTATTTGCTTCCCAAACTTCTTTTTCGACAAGACCTATGGACTGACCAATTCCTCTAAGTAGACCAACCCTTGTCGAGTTCGCTGGAAATCTGAAAACATTAAGGATTCTTTCCTTTAGTTCTTCATTGCTTTCTAGCCACTCTGTAATTTCTCCATTTTCTCCACTGGAGCGTCTAAATCTTCTATGAACATCAAGGAGCAATCCAAACTCATCGAATACGTTCCATATATGGTGAATGTTCATGTCACTTCCAGAGATGGTAAACTCTTCATTTATTAAAACTGACTCGTAATGGTTCCTTAAGTAACAAACCTGCTCTTCGAAGTCGAAGATTATAAGATCTGGAGAGCCTTCCTGATAGAAAGTTCTTAAAGAGAACGCCTCTTTAATTATATCTCCATTATTGCTTACTATTGAAGAAATCTTTGTACTCGAATTTATCCCCACTGGTATTGGAGCTTTATATGCCATATATATCTCTCCGAGATTTGCTGTTCCAATGTATTGATTATTGAGGGCTTCATTGAGAAATCTTTCTATTTCTTCAAACTCAAGAGCAAAAACGTTCAGAAACTGTTGTCCTGCAGACTCTCTGTTTTTTCTTACCTGAGTCCATGAGGGAAATAAAGATGCCATCCTGGGCGTATACTTTTCGCTGTATTTGTTTTTACCTTCTCCGTAGGCAGATGCCACAGGTTGTCACCTCAATTCACTTGAATGTCTTCTGTACTACGCACGTAAAGCTTTTCGTCCCACAGGGTAGAATAGTTTGTTACCATTATGGGCCTAGAATTTATATTTATATAATGAACAATAACATCATAGATTGAAGGAGATATATTTCTTACTGTTTGATATATAGCAGAGGCAATTAGGGGCTCTCCCATATCTAGGTTGTCAATATAGGACTTAATTCTTCTCGCTGCTTCGCTTTTATTGAACGATTTTTCAGAACTTGTTGTGCCNGACTTATGAACAATCGTTAGAGACATCCCTACTGGAACAGTCCTTGGCAATTCTGCCACACCAAGAATTCCAAAGGATGTTTTTTTATCCAAAATTCTTTGCACGTTCTCTACGGCCTCATTGGCCTTATCTAGAGTTGTTGCAATAACATAGGCGGTGTATGATCCTATGCCTCTGGTATATGGCTTTAGAATTATTTTCTTTACGTGTTCGACTTGTAAGGTTTCTACTTCAATACTTTTTTTGTTTCCTCCAGCGACTACACCCACTTGATTTGAAATTCTGTACTTGTAGTTAGAGTCAGATTCTCCAGGCAATCTTTCGCATCCTAGAAGCTCACCTATAAGATCTAAAAAATATCCTCTAGAAGTGCTCAAGAAGGATAGTCTTGTATTTCTCTCTAGTTCCGAATAGAATTCTGAGATTACGGAATTTATGGCTCTTGTGAGACTAAGAGTTCTAGAGCCTTCGCTGGTATTGTTCATTTTTGTTTCTCGAAGCCTAATGATAGCATCTTGTTCTAGCTCTTTTTCGCTCTTTCTGTAAAGAATCACTTTAAATCACCTCTATCCCAGATTCTAGATTTACTCTGGCAGCAATTGAAAAATCTGATCTATCACTAGTTTTTATCTTTGCTATGAACATAATTATATTACCAGCAGGTAGACCTGTAATACTCAAAGATCCAGAAGGGATGAAGTTATCATAGACTAAAGATGACCGAATATTAAAGATTCCAGTATCTAAAGAACTTCTATTATTCTTTCTTCCAATCAATGTACTTAAGTTTGCCCCTAGCCTAGGAAAAACTCCCCAATCTCCAATGTCTGTCTTTATTCTTACAGATATGCTTTCCTTAAGACACTCCTCACCTGAAGAAAGAGAAAAGTCTCCGTCTTCCCCAATTACAAAATCTCCTTCGTCTGAAAACTTTAAGTCTGTTACGCTTAGCATTTATCGGCCTCCAAACGTAGATAATAATTTTGTCATAAGCCTTTGAGCATCAAAGGCAAGAGTATTTGTAGGGGAAATAGTTCCTGCTCCTGGAGGTAGGACTGGAGAAAGGATTATGGGGAATTTGTTCCACCTCATCCCATCTCCAATACGGGTGTTGAAGTTTATTTCTTGTGTAAAAAAATGAACAGTAGGGGAGTGAAAGCTTATGGATTCCAGTATAGGATTCANTCGAATTCCCACATTCCTAGATGCAAAAATATCAATGATTCCATCTTCCCTACAAACAATTGAGGGCTGAAATGAGTCATTGTCTTTTTTTTGCCCTATCATGTATGTGTCATTTTTTCCTATTTTGCCAGACTCCTCAAGTTGTTTTTCTACATCAAATTTGAAGTTGTTTTTCTTTAGTTCATCGAGCCTTTGGTGCCAATGATTTGAACTATTTGTCAATGCTTTCCCTCCCTGCTAAAAAGTGATTATTGGAGTGTCTTGGCTAGGATTATTTTTGTCTTCCATGTATTCAGTGTCTTCTTCTGCTGTTCCATCACTATCACGCTTCCGATATCTAGCAACTATCATTGGGCGTTGCAGAGATCCTGAGGCAAAGGTAGCTAGGACGATATCTCCTACCTTATAATCTCTGCCCCAGATTGCATTCTTTAGTGGGACCTCTGCATCCTCGATGACTGTTTTATTTCCGCTTGAAGGATCGATAAAGGCAATTGTGGCTAATCTTTCTCTGGAGTCAAAGAGTAAGATTTCTGCAAGAACCGAGGTTTGTCTGTTGGCGATCTCTTTAAAGGACCCCTCACTGAGCAGTCTCTCTTCAATTATCTTTATAATTTCATTGCCCATATGATCTCCTCTTTTCTAGTCTGTCCACTGGTTTCTCTTTAGGGCCTCTTCAATTTGTTTTTGCAAATATCCTTCTTCTAGATATTTTTCCGCATATTTCTCATAAGAAGAGTGAATAATCCTTTTGCCTATTCTGATGTCCATAAGATTAAATGGTTTTTTGTCCCATCTCAACAACTCTACGTATCCAGTTTCTTTTTCCATGCCATCTTCGCTTATTGGCCTCTGTACCCTTGTTGTTAAGAATAGCTTTGATACTGGATCGACTACGATTCCGAAGATGGATATTGGATTTTCTAAAAAGTAAGTGTTATAAAAACTAGAAAGTATTATTATGTCTCCTGCTTGGAGGTCTTCACTTTCTGTTTGCCAAGGCAGAGTGGACGAAAACAATCCATATTCGTCATTCACGAATTCATCTACACTGTTGTATGGCACTTTGTATCCTCTATTTTCAAGGGCAAACAAGACTAGGCCAATATCATCTAGTCCAACTTTAGGATCTCTTCCGCCTTCTAGGTATGGAACCTTGTAAGCCTCTGCTGCTGATTGAACAATCTTGCTTCCAGTGGCAATTAATAAATTTATTTCTTCTTTGTCTCTCTGAGTAAGGGAGCTTTCCATGTAAAAACCTATCTCGGATCGATCTTTGATGTATTGGAACTTGGCCAATTCATCCATAAATCCAACTGCCTGCTCTCCAAAGATCTCCTCTGGATTCCTAATTAAGTCTAATGGATTTTCTCCAAAATGACGGGCTAGTGACTCTGGGAAGTATCTGGAGTTTTTACTCCACCAAGAGTTTGTACCGATAGATGTCCCTACTATAATTCCTCTATGCCCATTAATTCCTGCAGAGAATTCTCTTCCTTGGAATTGTAAAAGATTTATAGATACACACTCTGCTCCATTAAAGTATCGCCTAATCATTCCCGATATTCCCATTCCTACTATATAGACTGCTGGAATGAGAACCAGAGCTGGAGCTCCACCAATTACACCAAGGGAAGTTCCGAGCCAAGAAAGAGCAGTGGTTGCGACTGTAGGAGCGATAAATGTGCCTAAAATTCCTGGCACTACTACTGTTCCTGCTACAGTGGCAGCCTCTACCGAGGCAGCTAGGGCTGCTGCTGCGGAGGTTATCGTTTTTACGATTAGGCTAGAAGCAATAGCTCCGCCAACAATCCAAGAAGTCTCTTCTCCTTGATCTAAATTTGAGACCGCAGCGTCTGGTTTTATTGAGGTAACGAATCCAGTATCTATACTCATTGTGTGGGTTACAGCTCCCACATAGCATGTTCCAAACATTTCGTTTTGGATATCTCCAATATACATTGTGTCATATGGATTAACAGTTGGATCTCCTAAGACAAGAAGTTGTCCTTGATACATGTCTTTCATATAGTCCTTTACGTTTGATGCGGCTATATTAAATGCCACATTCGCTGTATGGGTCCATGCTTTGACCGAACTTACTGCCCCAGAAACAAGGCTCAAAGCAAGTACGTTTCTAAAGAGTCCTGCCTTAGCATAAAGTTCAGAGTCAATTACTGTTGTCTTTTGAATGTTTGGATAAATATCTCTGTCTGCATGTGCAACTACCTGAGAGTCTGTGGTAGATACTTTGATAAGTCCTGGCCTATCTGCCTTGTATCTTGCAACTACGTTTGTATACATCCCCTCAGACGAGGCTTTAATTTTATTTGAAATAATATCTGACAAAGAGTCATAGATGTGCCACTGAGAAAAAGCCTTTTTTCTTTCTATGACAACAAGGTCGCCAAAAATATATTCTCCCTCTCCTGGGCTTTGTGAGTCGAATCTATAAACAGATCTTGGAATAAGGTCATACTCGTACGCTATATTCCAGTATGGCTTTCCATAAAACAAAGTAGACCTGAATTCAAATGGACGAACTGCACATACATAGTTAGGTATTGCCGCAGCTAAAACTTGCCCAACATCCCAAATAGACTTTCCTCCGAGGATTAATTGAATATTTGTCTCATCAGAGGAGCCTCCAGCAAATGCCCATCCGTTTTGCCACTCTCTAACGCCAGATCCATTTCCAGGATAAATGTTTTGTCCCATTTCTGATCCTTTGGAGACAAACCAATTTCCGACGAGAGGATCTCCAAAGTGTATAACTGGGTGGTCGGATCTTCTTCCCTTAAGCCGCCTAAATCCAGAAATTTGAGCAATTGTCTCTCCTGTCCAAGATGCGTCTCCTCGGAAAAGGAGATCTTCTAAGATGTTTTTAGGTTCTGCTCCGAAGTTGAGAGTTCCAGATGTTGTAGTTTCGTCTTTAAACTTAAGTTTATTTGTAAGCTCAATTGCATCACTTTGTGCTACTATCTGAACAATGTCTCCAACTTCAACTTCTGTAATTGTTCCATTAAACATTACAGGTAGCTCGGAAAGATTGTTTCCATATCCCATTCGAAGATGAATTCTACACCCTGGGCTCATGAATATGCTTCCTACAGCATAACTTCTTGTTTCAATTATTTCTTGCGTTATATGAGGAAATACAAGTTGTCTAAAATTAAACTTGTACTTATCTCTGCTGTATACCTCTCCAGACATGGAGTTTGTAAAGTACTTGTATTGATTAGACATGACCATGGTAACTGTATCTGCGGCTATTTTTCTGTTCTTATGAACTTCAATGCTACTTACCGCATTTGTTCCATAGAAATTGTCCCATAATCTTGCCCACCCAATCCATCTTCCTTCATCAATAATGAACATATGGAATGTTGGGAACGCCCTTGTCATTCTCCCTTTATGAGAGTATTTTTTCATATCATGCCATTGATCTCCATGCTTTCCTCTAAAAGATCTAGACTCAAGTGGCATTTGTACTTCATTGAAGAAAATGCTGCCAAGGGCCGATTTTGAAAGTCCATATACTTCGTGGAGCATATCTATAAAATCATAGGGATCTATATAGTCTGGGTCAGTTTCTGAAAGAAGAGTCAGAGGAAAATGGAATGTTAAATCATCTTTAAGAGCCATCTGATACATCATGTCGAGGCTAAGAAAATCTTCCGAATTAAAGAACGGGTCGTCGAAGGAAATAGATGTTTTTCTAGTGTACGTTGAGACTTGAGCTTCCTCGGGTCCGCTCGATACAAATGTTTTGATTGCAGAAGCTATAGAGGAAAAAATTACTCCAGGCTTAACTTCCTCAATGACAACATTTCCCTTATCGTCTAAGACTTTTTCTATTCTTCCATCAGTTATATCGCTTTTCCCTGCAAGTCCTTTGTAGGAAAATATGGCATATAGCCAAAGCGGATCGTGACCTTGACACATGTCGACTAGCTCAGCAACTTTTGGATTGTTAACTCTTTGGGCTTCAAGTCTCTGTCTACTGTTTACAATTTCTTTTGTCGATGCGTTATAGCCAGGCATGTTGTACAGCAGATCAAATCTATGCGCAAAGTACCGAACTCCAATTTCGATATTGGCGACTGGATTACTTCGTATCTCTTCGAAGTCATACCTTACTTTTTTATTCGGGTATTCTGGTCTATACCTTGGAGGATTTATCTTTGCAGCCTCATATCTTTGAGCTGAAAGGTCTTTTCTAATTGCTGTCAGGATTTCAGTGTCTGACCTTTTTTCGTCGCTTCTTCTATACAATCCTGGATTTTGAATAAACCTCTTATCTAGTGGCAATAGTTTAGCGTTTCCATTTTCGTCTGGAGGATATCTCCAAGTAATTGCATCATTATTTTCCAAAGACCCATTTCCGTCATGGTACTGGGGAATGAACAGATCTGGGAATATTTGAAAAACACCATATGATTTAAGAACGATCCCTCCTAGAGAGTTCATTGTATCTGCTCTCTCTAAGGGCTTTCCATTTTCGAAGTGGCGAAGAGAGCTTTCTGTAAAGGCAAGGGCTTTAGCAAAACTAGAAGGTATTAATGGCTTTCCGTCTCTGGCCCTTTCTTCATTTACCACTTCAACGATAGATTCAATAAGATCTAGAACGACAGATTTTTGTTCAGATTCTGACATGGAGGGAGAAATAAACTCTTTGTCTAGTGCTTCTACAATATTAAAGCTAGACACAAGCTTTTTGCTATTCTCTCCCGTTCTGTTTATGATTATGGGCGCATCATCTAGTATAGCTCCATCATCGTCAACAATTAATTCTAAGGCAGATTGATCTTCGTATAACTCTGTCGCTTTAAAGTCTTGCTCTCTTGTTTCTATTCTTAGACTGGTTGATTGAGAATCTATAAGTAGGGCCTCTACTGTTTCTCCGAGCTCATTGTGTAGTTCATGTATAAATGTTTTTCCTGTATAAATATAAAAGTCAGGATCAACATATATAGCATCCCTTTCTGGCTTTAAAACAATTGTTTGACCATTGAGTTTTAACCCTGCACTATTTACTTCATTGTACATTGGCAAATCTAAATCTGGATAGAGATCAATGTACTTCATCATCTTCATGACCTTTGACCACTCAACATATCTCCTAAATGATTGGCTGTTGTCATTTGAGGCTGCCACAATTGGATTATCTGGGTCATCTTCGCTAAATGAGCGTAGGACATAATCGTCGCCCTCTTTTGCTATCTTAAGTCCTCGTTCTCTCTCGGCCTGAAGAACATCAAAGTCAACTAAGGTGATTTCTACAAGATATCTTCCTGGAAAATTTGGAACAGTGTTGAAAGTAAGAGATTCTATTAGCACATGCTCTATTCCAAACAAATTAACAACATCTAGGTCTAGCTTTAGAAACCCTGCCGTAGTGTGGAATCTAACCCTTTTTGCCTGTTCGCATGTTGTATCAAACAACATTCGTAGAGATTCTGCTGACTCTTCCGAAGTAACTTCCACATCAAGCTTTATGTAGCAATCTTGGGATCCTAAGTATTGATATACTGGAACAGAAGATGCTTCTATAGGAAGCCTTGAGAAAGAGTTTTTTCGTCCAAGATGAATTCTTGTAATGATAGCATCTTCTAGTCCTGGCCAAAGTTCCATATTTTTAGATATTTCGTAATCGGTCATTTCTAGCCTTTTAATCTCTGTGTTTATTTTGGCTAATTCATACTGAGAGGCCTCTTCTGCAGACTCTACGGATTTTAATACCTCAAGAGACTTCTTGGTTAGCATTAGGCTTCCTGAATCTTCATCTTCTACGAGGACCATAAGTGCAGTAACTTTAAGCTTACTTCCAAAGTAATTGTTACAAACCTCAAAGCCATAGTCCTCAATTACTCTAGCATTTTCCTGGGAGTGGCCTATTTGCAATTTGTAGAATGTCCCATCGCCTTTGTATACATTTAATGGGCTTTCGAACTCTATTGCAATAATTGCCCTTATTTGACTATTCTCTTCGGGCAAAATTAGACCTCCATAAATAGTCTTGACATTCATGGGGTCTCTAGAATCGTATGATAATTCATAGGGCCTGAGGATTGCGAACTTTCCTTTTTCAATTAACTCTTGCTTAGAGGTGTCTTCAAGGAACTTGGGTAATTCCTCATTTATTATTCTTTCAACTAGAGCCTTATCATTCTTGGCATCAATTCTCTCTTTGTTTTGCTTGGCCTGTTGAGACCTAATTCCTGTAAAGTTTGCCATATACTTCTCTTTTTGAATTGCATCAATTTTACTAGTGTCGGCATAAAGAAATCTTAAGCCCTGTGTTCTTTCTTTAATTGGCTTTAGTTTTGGATTTTCTCCACTAATTAAGTTTCTCTTGTAGTGCCATTTATACAAAGGCTCTATAATCTCAAATGTTGAGCGCTGAGGCATATAGACCTGAAAATCAAACTGATAGAGAGTTATGGTTGCAACCAAAGTGTTTGGAAAATTATCAAGTGTCGTAACGCTAAGGTCATGTAAACAGACAGCCAAAATACCATGGGTTATGTTTAGGTATCTATTCCTCACTGGCACAAATGGAGTTTTTGTGAACTGAGCAATAAGAGCCCTTAATCCATGGTCTTCATCATTGATTTGGTCTAGCCCATTAAAGAATAGAGTCAAGGTAATTCTGGTGTCGTATCTTCCAGCGTTTCTTTTTATACTTCCCTTATTGCGCAGCGCTGGAAGGTTTACACTTGTTTTCACTCTATCTACCTGTATTGCTGTTGGAGGAATAAAGAAGGTAGAGGTTCCGAGGGTAAATAAATATTCATCTACCTCTGGAAACTGTAGATCTTCTCTGATGTTGCTCCTAACACTGTCTTGAGGAAGGGGAAAATCTTCATTATTTTCCTGCAAAAGATATTCGACTTCTGTTTTTGTTAACTTTGCAATGCTTCTTAGTTCTACTGAGCCGTCTTCATTTTTGATGAAAGTAACCTCTAGAACATCTCCAGGTAGTAATTCTTCTCCACTATCATTATACACTACTTTATTAGAGTTGTCAAGTTTTATCCCAAATATTCTAGGAATATCTTCGAATGAAATAGTTCTTATTTCTTTCTTTTCTTCTTCGGGGCTTCCCGAGAGGAGAGAGGATCCAAGAAGATTTATAGAATTGTCAGAAACTGAAAGTATTTCATAATTTTGTACTATGGTTTTCTTCATCTTTTATCTCAACTCCTCAAGGCCTTAGAAAATAAGTTAGAAATAAAGCTCCTATCTATTGTAGTTAAATCTTCTGACTGGTGGACAGAAACTTCCAAGGAGCCCTGGACACCTTCGTCCTGAACTGCTCTACTAACTGAAGTTGCAACTCTTCCTGTATCGATGTTGNTTCTGTTTTTTGCNGAAACCTTAATGTCTATCCCCTGATTGATTCTCTTCTCTTTTTTGTCTTCATCGTCTGGCCTTCTAAGTAAGCTGCTTAAAGCATAAAGTCCTGCAACAGCTCCAAGTGCAAGTCCAGCATTGGCAAATATATTTCTTAGAGAGGATTTACGCATTCTTTCTCCCAGTTGAGTTGAGAGAGATGGCATTTTTGGACGATATCCTTGTCTAGCAACGGGGGAATGTTTTATCAGTCTAAGGAATTCTTCCTCGCCCTCTTCTGTCATTATATACCTTATGAGCCTAGCTGTTTCTGTGGGAAGTGGTTCGTCTCCCGTAATTTCTTGAAGGCCTTCACTTATTCCTTTTATACCAAACTTAGAGGAAACAGANTCACTGAATAGGAGGTTCACTCCTGGAGAATCCCAGTATTTTCCCGCAACGCCTTTAGTCTCTTCAAATTCCCTAAGCATCGCTCTAGCAAAACTAAGTCGTACTTTAAACTGTTCTTCCTTTGTCTTTGCTGCTAGAAAGTCCTTGCTAAATCTTTCTATTTTGTGAATGGTTTTTACGGGGTCTAATGCTTCAGCAAATGCGTGTACGATTGCATCATCTGTGGACACTCTGTGTGACCCATAAGGAAGAGCCCTGTTTAAACGCCGCATTAACTCAATATTGCCAGCAATATCGACTCCACCACTCTTTGCTTGAATAGACATGTTCTCTGACGCTGTATATGCAAAAGCATCTATCAATCTCATTTGCTCTTGGGATGTGTCCCTAATAGCCCGAGTAATCATTCTTGATTTTTGTGCGATATTTGAAAGAGGACCTGTAGTCATCTTTCCTAGTCTTGCTGCCTCGACTTCCTTTGCGATTATGTTTCCTTCTCCGTCAACATCAACGAATCTCATGAGATGACCCATAAGCCTTCGATTTTCAGGATCGGCAAGATATTTAAATATGCCGTCGGAATACTCTCCTAGGTCTTCTTTCTCTGCTATTTGAGAATACATAGCCTCGATTAGCCTGGAGTTGTCGCTCATTTGTCTTTCGTAGACGCCCCGTAACTCTTCTTGAATATCAAAGAAGTTGTGCAGGCCGCCATTTAAAACGTGAGGACCGTTCATCATTAGTTCCGAATACGGTGATATTAAGGCAAGTTGGTCTCCGTCATAGTCAGCGTTGAGTAGCAAAGCCAGGATCGGATCAATTCTCATTTCCTCTCCCTGGAGAATTCTGCCGATGGTTAGCCTTACGACTTGAATAGAATCAGAATGAACGTTTGGATGTCTCATGACCATACTATAAAGGCCTTCGCCCTCAAGCATATCCCAAATCATTTTATTCTCTTCTGTTCTTCTTCCAAATAATTGCTCGGCTCTTTTCCGAGAGATTTGTGCGACGTTTGTCTCTCTCAATGAATATTTTTTCCAGTCCATTGATTCTAGGAATTCTACTGGCTCCGATAGTCCTTGAGCGCTAAAATATCCAGAGGCAGGAAGGTGTGCATTCAGGAGATTGGCAACGTGACCTTTCTTCCCAGAAAAATCTTTAAAACCTTCAATATATGCTTTTACTTGGGCTTCAATTTTTGCACTTAAGTAATCAAGTGTGTCTCCCCTGGTTGAGTAGGGAACTTCTCCCCCGAGTATTATTTCGTTATACTCTAAAATTAATCTGTGCAGTCTTCCAAGGGCCTTTTGTCTATCATTTAGATAAACAGTTCCTTGGTAATCAGCCTCAAAAAATTCTGGGATGATAGGCACTCTATCTATTATCATTTTTTCTTGAGCTGCATTCCCATATCCAGTAACATCTATGGCAATCTCGTTTGGAAGAAGAAGAGATGATACTTGTTCAACATTAAGGATAGACTTTTCAACTTCATTAACCGTATATCCAGAAGAGCCATACAATTGAGGAAGTGGGCTATAGCCACTTGGAGAAACTTCTGGGAGGGATTTAAGAGCAGTATTGTCTTCTCTTCCCAGTATTTTTAAGGCTTTTGCTCCATCTTCTATGAATTTTTTATATGCCTCTATATTTGGGTCGTTTTGTATTTCAGCTTGTAGCCATTTAATAGTTGAAGAGAGGCTAGTGAGGTAATCTTCTTGAGAGTCAAATTTTGTTGAAAGTGTAAGGAATTCATTTTGACCAAATCTAACACCAAAGCCTCTTTCAATTCCTTTTCTGTCCCACCTTGCAGCTCTTCTTTCTTCGGAGACATTTGCCCTTCTCAATTCTTTCATGGCTTGCTGAGCAGCGAAGCCAATTGGGGTAATATGCCTATCACTAACTTTTTGTCTCTTCATAAACTCGATAAGGTTGTCTAATACAGGATTTTCTTCGCCAATCTCAATGTTGCCGTCTTTGACGTACATCTCTAGAAGATTTTTATCCCCTGGGACAAATGTATACTTTCCTTCGTGTCCAGGGACTTCCTCCCATTTTCCACCCTCTCCGAGGAGCTCGTTAAAGTCTTTTTCAATCTTATCTCTGTATTGCTTATCGGTTAGTTCGGGAAAGTTTTGTCTTCCCTCTTCTATTGCTAATTGAACCTTTCCGAGAATGTGATCTCCTGGTTCTCCTCTGCTTTCTTTAGACTTACCAACAACCATCAATACTTCTCCAAAGACTTCTTTCATTTCGTCTTTGCTCATGATTGGAGAGTGAGTTGCTTTTTGTGTTCCCCAAAAGTGTTTTTGCCCTGCAGCATCAGAGAAGTCGGAGGTAACCCCAAAGACCAGGAAGTCTCCATCTATATAAACGTCTTCAAGATATCCTTTATCGTCTACAAAGTCAATGACTGTTTCAGAGGGTCTTCCATGCTTAACTACTCTTTTTCTTGCTATGACCTCTTCCGCTTGTATCGGGATCGGCTCGACGTTTTCTCCAGCCATTTTTCTCGCTAGAAAATCTTCTATACG
>JGI24709J26583_10000780_pt1 | contig 26964 bp, 22 predicted proteins | sample BioPla2DNA1_FD_26583 | JGI IMG/M metagenome (IMG submission 26583) | reverse complement strand
GTTCATTCAACTCCTAGTTAGTAAGATAAGATTAACTTTTATAAGGTTAACTATATTATAAAATTACAGATTAGGAACTCGATATCTAACGATATCTCGTTCANGTTACACTTATCCATCCTATCCATATCATTTTATTGTGACAAAAAGCATGTCACATAAAATGCTCTGGATACCATGGACTAATCTGCTTATCGTGGATATCATGAATAAAGAGGCTGATGCAATTTTTTTATGCAACAGCCTCTTGCTTATTCTAAATTATTAGATTTATCTTGTATTAATATTCTTACTATTTTGCAGTAGCGCCAGCACGTTCTACAGCTGTTTGCATATCACTTATGCTCATGGTAACAGAGCTTGTTAAATCAGCGTCTGTAGGATAACCACCATCAAGTGCAATACCTTTTACATCTTCTAATGTCTTGCCAGTAACATATTCAGCAAGAGCATCAGCTTGCTCAAACCACTCTTTACCGATAGGGGAAGCTTTTTTCATATCATAAGCATCGCCTAACATCTGTTTGGATTCAAATGTTGTTGCAGGATCAGTAGTAAGTTCACCAGCTACGTTGAATTTTGTTTTAGTCTGAAGAACGTCAAATTTAACATTCTTGATCACACCCTTAGAATCCACAATAACTGCAGCTACTGTTGAGTCTGTCTGTGCTAAACCTTCTTCTTCACCAGCATCCTTAGAGCTATGACTAGTGGATGTTACAACAGCTAAGCCAGTCTTAGCCTTGCCACCATTTGAGCTACATGCAGTGAATAAACTCATAACTAAAACTAATCCGAAAACTAAAGATAAAANTTTCTTCATAAATATCCTCCTTGTATTTTCATTGTTAAATATTCTNCGAGGCTTACTATAGCATTTGGANNTATCTTTGTNAATCTAAATTGAGGTATATAAGAGGACTTTTATGTCTAAAAAAAGCATAAATTAATCCTGTTTATTTAAATATATTTTGGCGATTTAGGTGGTTAAAAACCATCTATTTAACATATGTATATAAACTGCTGTATTCGGAGAAAAATTAGACAAGGAATACAGCAGTTTTACTATCAATTATTTTAATGTATACATGCCCTTGCTAATCATATAACTTGAGATTGCCTGTCCGTGCTTTTGCTCTTCCTTTTGAATGTGATTAAGAGCATCTCGAACCGATGCATCCTTACATTCAAATATTGCAGTATCATAAGCACTTGATATATGCTTTTCGGTTGTAAGCATATCCATACACATATCCTTATCTGACATATTTAATCCAGGAGCTTTTGGGTTATTAACCGATGAAGAAGGGCCTTCCAACAATTGATCTGCTTTACTTACGGATTGCTGAANACCTGATTGTTGTCCAGAAGATAGGGCTTGTCCTCCAGATGAGCCTGAGGAGCCAGACTGGCCACCGCTCATTGATGGTACTTTACCACTTAATAATTGATTAATCGTTTGTAAGTGCTCTTGTTCAATTTGGCCGTTGCTTCTGAAGACTGCCTTTAACTGGGGATCACAAGCTAAATTTTGATAATTATCATATTTTAGAATACATTGCTCCTCGTGACTCTTCATGTCTTCAAGTAGTAATTTTTCCTTTGTTGTCAAAGTTACATTGCTGATCATATCAAACACCTCCGATAATATTATTATCAGAAGTGTAGAATATATCCATAGAAATAAAAAAATGTTAATATAATAAAAGCGTAGTGAGAATATGCAAGCTTGCTTGCAGTATGGGAGGGGAGCTGATGATCATGAAGTGGTTTTCTCCATGATATATATATTATTCGGTTGCTTCTAAGGCCTGTTGAATTACACTCTCCATCTGGGATTTTGTCAGCATAGATGCAACATAACCGTGATAGTTTCCGTCTTTATCAATAAGGAAGGTAGTAGGGAATGCAGAGATATAGTAATTACTCATTAACTCTCCAGTCTCATCAAAAACTGTAGGGAATGTGTAGTTATTATCATCGAGAAAAGCAATAATTTCCTCTTTAGATACATCTGCATTTCTAGGGTATTCATTACTTGATGGATTGACCACTCCTAATATAACTACTTCATCCTGGTTTAAGTTGAATTCATTATAAAGGGCCTCAATATCAGGCATTTCTTTCTTACAGGGAGGACACCATGTTGCCCAAAAATTCAAGAATACAACCTTACCCTTATAATCAGAAAGGGTATGTTCATTACCATATTGATCAAACAAAGTAAAATCGTAGGCAGGATATTTATCAGGTTCCCCTGTAGGAGCTGGTTCTTCTACCACATCCAGATTTTCTGTAGTGTCTGCATCTAAAGTAGTATCCTTTCTATCTTCATTAGGAGTAATATTGTCCTTTGCATCCTTCTTTTCATCGCCTAAATCCTCGGATCTAGAATCATCCTTATCCTCACTAACAATTGATGGAGGAGTAAATCTGCTTAAGTATTTACTAACCCCATTCATCCAACCGGTAAAGGTCATAATACCAATTATAATTAATAATATACCTCCAGCTTTAACTGTATATTTTAAGAATTTCTTGTGAGAATTCAAGAAATTAAGTACTTGGGTTGTAAATAAACCTAAAAGTAAGAAGGGGATTACAAAGCCAAGAGCATATACAATAACCAATAGGTTGCCTGTTAAAGCATTACCAGCTCCTGAAGCTAAAATTAGTACTGAGGAGAGGGCAGGACCAACACAAGGGGTCCAAGCAAAGCTAAAGGTGAATCCCATGATAAAAGCTAGGAGGGGATTGATTTTACGGTCTCCAAGATTTAGATGGATTTTTCTTTCCCGTTGAAGAAACTTGAATTCAAAAATTCCAAGCTGATATAGTCCTAAGATAATAATAATAATGCCACCGATTCTGGTGAATAATATTTGATTTTTATTAAAAAAGGATCCAAGGGCGGTAAAAGACATACCAAGTATAAAAAAAGCAAAGGATATTCCTAGGACAAAGAATAAAGTATGAAGGAACACTTTACTCCTTTGATAGGTGATGATTCCATTATCATCTGTCTTTTTGGCATTGCCTGACAGGTAGCTTATGTATATAGGGATTAAAGGAATTACACAGGGGGAAAAGAAGGATAGCAATCCCTCTAGGAACACAATTATAAAGCTGACACTTTCTGCTGGGACTAATCCTTGCATATTATCAAACCATTCCTTTCTTTTATGTAAGCAGGGTTCACTCTTGCCTACAAATTTGTACTTTTGATTATACCAAGAAACAAGGATAAAGCAATGTAACTTTGTCACATATAGGAAATTTAAATATAGGGTTCAAAAAATGATAGTAAGAAGACTTTTTTGAATAATAAATTGACAGCTTTTTAATTAGGTGATAGTATTAGTTAAAATAATTTAATTAAAATATTTTAAGGAAATGGAGGAAGTAGATTGCTAGAAAATGAATTTGAAAAGCTATATTATAAGTTTCGCCTTAATTACTGCAAGAATTTGTTCTCCAATGTACATGAGGGATTGACTCCTACAGAATCCTACTGCGTAGAGGTCATATTCTTGCTTAACAGGCCAACGGTTAGAGAATTTGCAAAGTATATTCATATATCGCAGCCTAATGCAACCTATAGGATTAATAGTATAATTGAAAAAGGTTATATTAAGAAGGTACCATCAATGGATGACAAAAGGGAATATCATCTTGAGGTTACTGATAAATTTATTAGAAATTACGGGGTTAATGCATCCTTCAATGCGAAATTAATGAAGGGAATACGTGAAAGACTGAGTAAGCCTGAGATAGATAAATTAGAAGAAGTTATTAAAATAATAGTTGATGAAATAATGGATTAAGTCAAAGAACAGAAAGGGAATTACAGATGGGTATAAGAATTATAACGGATTCAACATGCGATATTAATAGAGAAGAAGCACAGCAGATGGGGATTGTAGTAGTTCCTCTAAAGGTGTTATTTGGAGATAAGGAGTATAGAGAGGGAATTGATATTAGTATGGAGGGCTTCTATAAAAAACTGGCAGAGACTGATAAGCTACCTACCACCTCCCAACCAGCCCCAGATGATTTCCTTGGATATTATAGAGAAGCTAAAGAGGCTAGGGACAGTGTTATAGTAATATTAATTGCTAGCAAATTCAGTGGAACCCTTCAAAGTGCCATGATTGCAAAGGATATTGTAGAGTATGAGGATATTCACATTATAGATAGTAGTTCAACTATAACAGGCCTTCGTCTTTTGGTAGAGGAGGCTACTAAATTAAGAGACCAGAATGTAGAAGTTAAAGATATTGTTAACAAGCTGAATGAATTAAAAGAGAGAATAGTTTTGCTTGCCATGGTGGATACCTTGGAATATCTCCACAAAGGAGGACGTTTATCAAAATCCTCAACAATACTTGGAACGCTTCTTAGATTTAAGCCAATAATTAATGTAAAGGATGGAGTAATAGGTGTTGTAGGAAAGGAAAGGGGAACTAATAAAGGAATTGCTCGAATGTTAGAACTGATGGATGAGGCAGGGCAGATCGATTCTAGTTATCCAGTATACTTTGGATATACAGCCAAAGACGATAAAGGCTTACTTTTTAAGGAAAAAGCCACTAATAAATATGGTCTCACTAACACGACCCTTTACCCAGTAGGCTGTGTGGTTGGAACTCATGTTGGTCCAGGTGCCTCAGTTGTTACCTATATAAGAAAGTAACTTAAGGTTTATTTGTTTTTTCTTCCTAGGGAGCCATATTTTTATAAATCAACTGGAGATTTAGTAATATATGTGTTAAAATCATTAAGATGATATGGGCAATAATGCCTAGTAAGTCTTAAGTTGGCTCTATATTATAGGAGGAAGAATAATGAGAGATCGAATCTCGAATCCAATATTACCGGGTTTTTATCCCGATCCATCTATTTGTCGAGTTGGAGAAGATTATTATTTGGTAACTTCTACATTTGCTTATTTTCCGGGAGTACCAATATTTCATAGTAAAGATTTAGTTCATTGGGAACAGATAGGTAATGTCCTTGACCGAGAGGAACAGTTGAATTTATTTGGTGCAGGTCATTCTTTAGGAATATTTGCGCCGACCATTAGATATCACCAAGGTACATTTTACATGATCACAACTAATGTAGGTAATGGTGGCAATTTTATTGTTACAGCTAAAGATCCAGCTGGCCCATGGTCTAATCCTTATTTTTTAGAAGGGGCTGAGGGAATTGATCCTTCACTTTTCTTTGATGACGATGGTAGATGCTATTATACAGGAACTAAGGATCGCAGAGAGGGCGCTGAATTTTATGGAGATAATGAAATATGGCTTCAGGAGCTTGATTTGGAAACCATGTCCCTTGTAGGTGAATCCTATCCATTATGGCATGGGGCATTAAAAGATGTAGCCTGGGCAGAAGCCCCTCATATGTATAAAAAAGATGGGATATACTACCTTATGATTGCTGAAGGAGGTACTGCTCATGAGCATGCCATAACTATAGCATCAAGTCCTAATGTAACAGGACCATTTGAAGGATATAAATGCAATCCAATCCTTACCCATAGGCATCTTGGTAAGAATTATCCTATTGTCAATGTTGGTCACGGTGACCTTGTTGAAACTCAAAATGGGGATTGGTATATGGTGGCTTTAGCTTCTCGTCCTTATGGAGGATACTATCGTAATCTAGGAAGGGAAACCTTTCTTGTACCTGTTGAATGGGAAGATGGTTGGCCTGTTGTTAATCCTGGAAAAGGTATAATAGAGGATACAGTGGAATGTCCTGATTTACCACTTTTCACAGCGGAAGTGATACCGGAAAAAGAAGATTTTGATGATACAAAACTACCACTGAGATTTTTACACCTTAGAAATCCTAATCCACTTAGTTATAATCTAAGTGAACGGCAAAGCCATCTAAGAATGTACTTGGCTCCTGAAAGAATAACAGGTCTAGTAAGTCCTACTTATGTAGGTATTAGACAGACTGGAATGAGCTTTCTTTTGGAGACTAAGATGGAATTTGCACCTGCTAGCATGTATGAGGAAGCTGGACTTGTACTCCTTCAAAGTAATGAGTTTCACTACCGTCTGGTAGTTACTATACGAGAGGATAAAAATGTACTCCTCTTGATTAAGTGCTATGAAGGTAATGAAGAGGTATTAGCCCAGATGCCGGTTGAAGAGGCTACAGATGATGATAATAGTTTACGACTTAGGGTTGTTGCAGAAGGCCAGGATCTTAAATTCGCAGTTAGCTATGATGGTAAAAGCTATCAGGTTATCAAGGCTGGTGTAGATGGAAGAATGCTCAGCACTGATGTTGCTAGTGGCTTTGTTGGTAATACCTTAGGACTTTATTGCTCCAGCAACCTTACTGAAACTGATAATTATGCAGACTTTGATTGGTTGATTTACAGAAATATGGATTAAATTAGTTGTTTATACTTATATAGGTATAAATATTGCAGGTAAATATATGAAAGACATATATTTACCTGCTTTTTATAGGTATATCTATGTTGGCCATGTATTCATTCCTTTACACCACCTATGGTAAGTCCTGATATAAAGTATCTTTGAAGGAAAGGATATAAACAAACTATAGGGAATGCGGTTATTATGGTAGCGGCAGCTCTGATTGATTCAGGAGTTACCATATTGGAAGCATTTTTCATAGCATTAGGATCTGCGATTTGCTGTGAAACAGAAGAAAGAAGTTTCATCAACTCATATTGAAGTGTTGTTAGATCAGGTCGTCCAGAGTTATATATCATTACATCAAACCATGCATTCCACTGGCCGACCGCTATAAACAATGCTACTGTAGCAAGCACCGGTTTACATAGGGGCATAATAATTCTCAAGAATATTCTAAAATGTCCTGCCCCGTCCACCTGTGCTGATTCCACAAGACTGTCTGGAAGCCCATTCATATATGTTCTTATTACAATCATGTTAAATGCTGATACAGCACCCGGTATTATGTATACCCAAAAGGTATTAGTAAGCCCTACACTTTTTAGTAATAAGAGACCTGGAATCATACCACCACTGACATACATGGTAAGAACATATAAGAGAGAAACCTGCCTGTTAAAGAGAAACTCCTGTCTGGATAGGACGTATGATAAAAGGGAAGTAACTATTATATGTAGCCCAGTTGCTATAACCGTTCTTAGTACTGAGATGTAGGCACCTTGCATTAATGTATCCATACGAAATACTGTTCTATAATTCTCGATAGTTAATTTTCTTGGAATTAGGTGAATACCGCCGATAAGGGTATCGACTGCTTCGTTTAGGGAAATGGCCAAAGTATTTAGGATAGGATACAAGGTAATTATGCAAAAAATGGTTAAAAACAGGGTGTTTACTATTATGAAAATTGTATCTGCTGTGTTTTTTCTTTTTATACTTTTTTTCATGTTTATCCTCCATTTCTACCATTCCAGTTAATATAATCTTTCCTCTCCAAGAGCCTTTGCCGTATGGTTGGCTATGGAAACTAATAATATGCTAACAACACTCTTGAATATACCTGCAGCAGTTCCTATTGACCAGTCAGCACCAAGATCAAAAGATTTTTTCAGAACATAGGTATCAATTACTTCTGCTGTACTCTTAATCAGGTCATTCTTTAATTGGTATTGTGCTTCAAAGCCAGAATTCATAATCATTCCAAGGTTGATAATCAGAAGGACAAATATAGTGGATTTAATACCTGGTAAGGTTATATGGAGCATTTTTCTAAACCTGCCAGCACCATCTATGGAAGCGGCTTCGTATAGGTCGGGGCTAATAGAAGTGATTGAAGCCAGATAAATAATACTATTCCAGCCTGTTTCTTTCCAAACTACGGCAAAGCCTACAATCCACCAGAAATATTGGGCGTTGGCAAAGAAATTAATGGGATGCTTGGTAATATTAAACTGAATCAACAATTCATTGATAACCCCTCCATCTATGGACAATACATTTCTAACTATTGCTGCAACTATGATCCAAGATAAGAAGTGAGGAAGGTAAGATACTGTCTGAACAAATTTTTTCCCCTTTATATTAACAACCTCACTAAGTAGTAAAGCAAAGCCGATTGCAAATATAAAACTAAATACAAGGTTTATTATACTCATGGCCACAGTGTTTCGAAATGCCAGAAGAAAATCCGTATCGGAAAACAAGGTTTCGAATTTTTCCCAGGCGACCCATACTTGCTCTGTTTTTAAAGCTGGCTTATAATTTTGAAATGCCATAACCCATCCAGTTAAAGGGCCATAGTAAAAAATTCCGGCATAGATTATAAAAGGAAGTGACATTAATATAAGTTGCTTTTGCCTTAATATCATTCTCCAAGTAACAAGACCTTCAAATCTTTCATGCAAACTACCGGCAATTGCTAACAAATATATTATTGCATTAATACCTATAATGACAAAAAAACCGCTATCCCAATTGGATTTATAGAATCTATCTACTTGTAGTGGTCCAATACTAATGGCATTAATTGATAATAATCCTAATAAAGATAATGCTATAATAGAAATAGATACAGCCTTGACGACCCGATAAGCCTTTAATCCTTTGGATAACAGCGTTTTTAACCCAGCTATCAAAGATAATATCGCCGTCATAATCAAAGTGAAAATAACCAAGCAAGCGCTAATTACGTCTTGTTCCAATTGTTTAATAACATAGGTTGATAATTCAATCATTCCAAAGAAAGAAAAGGTTGTTTCCTTTAAGTCACCTATAGCAGTAAGTTCTTCAACCTTTGCATCCATTTTTTCGATTAATATATCAATAACATAATACTCTTGTTCCTTGAGTCTCTTCTCAATAGATTCACGATCTTTTCCACTGACAATATTTTTAGCTGCATTATATACAATGTTTTTCGCAATGCCTGTTTCCTTTGCAATATCAGTAATGATATTACTTTCTAATGCAGCTTCTTTATAATCAATAGAGTAGCCATCTCCAGCACCTTCCTGCTTTGGAAGGTGTAAATATGGGAGAAACATACTTAATATAATTGATAGGAAATACAGGGTGGTTATTATAATATAATAAGGTTTGTGTTTTTTCATATAAGTAGTGCCTCCAGTCTCATATAATTACGAGCGTTCCCTGCTTATTAGAAATCATTTATTCTAGTAACCTTATATATAAAGAGTTGTTCTGTTATAGAAGGGCGTCTTAATTGGCATATTGCCAGAATTTAAGACGCCCCTATTTATATATAAAGCTTTATCTTAGTCAGTTAATCTTATCTGTTTTTACCACGAGCTATATCAACCCTTCTTCCCACTTCTGCGGTTAATTCATCTAGATAAGCATCAATATCAACTTCAGTTCTATAAATTTCTTGGTATTCATCCCAGATATCATCAAACTTATCAGCTGGAGCCATCATAGCTTTAGGTAGCCATTCGTGTTTAAGCTCAGTAATCTTAGACTTTGCCAAACCGTAGGCAGTCTCATTGGTCCATGTATTGGTATATGACCACATAGGATACCATGGTTCGTTTGGTTCATCGGAGCTTAAGAAATCTAAGAAGGTTTTGTACCCATAGCCATCAAGTAATACCTTTTCAACTGGATACAAGGAGTCGTAGAATTCATTAGGTTGGTTCTTAGGATCCTGAGCGTTGATTCCATCTGCTAAAAGCCCTTCAAAATGAGGAAAGTATGCATATACTTGGTTAACAAAATTCTCAGCTATCCAGTCTTGATTATCATAGTTGGCTCTTTGCTCAGCGTTTCTATAGAAAACCCCATCATTGTCAACAAAATAATCCACACCTTCTTCACCCCAAGCTCTAAGAATCATTGCTTCCGGTGAAAGAAGATCATCAATGAACTGTAGGGCACCTTCAATATCTTTACAGCTGACCGTAACGCTTAAGCCATTGGATACATCCAATGCGGAAGGACTATGCCATCTATCTTTAATACTTTCATCAAAGGTAATAGGTAGAGGAACATAGGTTTTTCCGATTTTGCCTTGAGTTACAAGAGCTTCATTAGCTGTGTTAAAGTTCCAAAGCTGGTCAATGGTACCTAGTACTCTACCAGTTGACAATAATGATATATATTGATCATATGACATGGTAAATGTTTCAGGGTGAACTAAACCATCGTTAAATGCTTTATTAACTCTCTGATAATATGTTTTGGCTTCAGGAATGGTGTTATAGTCAATTGCAGTTTCTGTCTCTGGATCTACTATACAAGCACCATCATTAGGATAGCCAGAAAGGAAGAGTGGAGGGTTCTCAACACCAAAGTATCTCCAATCTTCACTACTCATGGAGAAACCTACTGTTTCTTGACCGTCTTCTGTTGTAGGATGTGCTTCTTTGTATCTAGCAATTAAATCAAAGTACTGATCCAAAGTTCTAATCTTAGGGAAATTATCCCAGATAAGAACATCCTTTTGAATCCAGAATGCTTCATCCCAGTGATATGTAGCCATATCTTTGCCTTGGATAATTCCAAATTGAGGTATTAGATAGATGTGTCCATCCTCTTCTCTAACTCTGTTCCAATCCTCTTCTGATAGATAGTTTTTTATATTAGGGTAAGCATCCCAATATTCATCAATAGCAATTAAAGCACCGGCATCGATTAATGCAGGTGTACCTGTTGCACCTGTAATAAAATCAGGATAATCCCCACCAGCAATCATAACGCCGATTCTTTCGTCCGCTGATTGACCAGTTAACCAGGTTACCTTTGCCCAAGCTCCAGTAAGCTCAGCTAGTTTTCTTAAAATTCGATTGTCATCTGGAACTTCTGTTCCAGGAACTGCATTAAACATAGTAAACATTTTTTCTTCTTGAATGTCCTTGTCATTAGTAGTATTGGAAGTATTGTCTATGATATCATTCGTGTCGGTGGCAGTATTGGTTTGAGTGTCCTTTGGTTCTTTGGTATCCTTGCTACAACCGACCATAATGGATACCAACATTGTTAAAGCAATTAAAGCTGCAACCGGTGTTTTTGATTTTTTCATACTATTCCTCCCATCTTTTATTAGCATTATGCACTTTTACCATACATAAGCTAATATTAATATATCAACTATGTACAATAACATCAATGGAATAAGTATAGTGAAAATACAAATAATTATATCTGTATAGATACAACTTATATAATTGGGTTATATTGCACAAAAAGACCAATAAGGTGACAAGTTATTCCAGATTCCCTTTGGATACCTGTTTTCTATATTGCAGGGGGGTAACCCCTTTTGATTGTACGAATTTATTTATAAAATAATCGGTATTATTAAAACCTACTGCATTGGCCACAGTATATATTTTATCATTAGTGCGTAAAAGTAGGTCAGTTGCTCTTTCAATTCTATAATTATTAAGATAATCCTTAAATGGAATCCCATATTGTTTTTTAAAAATTCGCCCCAAGTAGGCACTATTAATATAATACTTTTCCCCAAGGGATTTTAAGCTTAAGTTGTTCATATAATGTTCGGTTATCTCTTTCTCCACATCAGAAAGCACACCGCCAAAGGAGTACTTTCTTTGTTGGTTAAGATAGTTGGAGAATTCATGAGCAAATTTTCTAAAGTGATTAATACTACCCATTACGGTTAATTCATTATAGCTTCCTTGAGTAATTATTTCATAGACCTCTCCTTGATCAAAGTTCGGGTCAAGCTCTTTGGCAATATTAATCAGGTTAAATCTAAGATAGTTAAGGTTAATATTAATTATGTCTGGAGACGCTACTAGTTCTTTAAAGTGTTCAAATATAGCCTTAATTTTTATATCAATAGCTTTTGAATTGTTTTCCTCAATTGCCCGTATTAAATCGTCCATAATTTCCTTGTCCACTGGGGTCTTTTCAGTGTTGATTAGGCTCTTGATTTCATCATAGTATGAGATGTCCTTCCCTTCGGAAAAAACCTGAAAACTCTTTGCGATTATTGCAGATTTATAGGATTCTGATAAGTTTTGTATGTCATCAACTTTTTGACCAATGTACATTACAAACTTATAGGGGACTTGACTACTTAAAGCACGGTAAAGATTATATATATAATTTTTTTCATCTAGTCCAGTTAGTTTAGCAAGATTTCTTGCATATATGAACCCCACAGAATAATCATTATCACTATTATTTATATCTATATATGAGTGATACCAATAGTTTTTTAGGTAATCCTTAAGGGAATTATATAGGGTACCCTGAGCCTTCCTCTTAGCTTTATCGCATAATTCTGTAAAAGGTTCTAGAGAGTGATCAAAATCCATATTGATGTATCGGATGTCTTTGCTATCAGTTAGATGATTTACTACGTAATCATAAGCTTCCTTATCATATTTGCCTTTAAGCAAGATAGAAAGGTTTCTGTCAAAGACTATTTTCTCTGAAAACTCCACCATATTTTGTTCTTTCATCCGCTTTTTATATTGCTCCTTATAATCCTCTAAGGCTCTGATTAAATCCTCTCTTTGAACAGGTTTTAGAACATAATCAGAAACATCATATTTAATGGCTTTTTTAGTATATTCAAACTCATAAAAGCCACTAAGTATGATAAAACGAATATTCTTCGAAATGTTGTTGTATGTATATTCAATTAACTCAATACCACTCATCTTGGGCATCTTTATATCAGTTATTAATAGATCAAAATCCTCCCTCTCCATTAATTCGATAGCTTCCATCCCGGTTCCAGCTTCTCCAGAGATCAAAAATCCATATTGCTCCCAATCAATTAAAATTTTTAGTCCCTGCCTGATAAATGGTTCATCATCCACTATCATAACTTTAATCAAAAAAACACCCCCATGGTATCACTTCATTCTAAGAGCATGTTACATGTTGTTATCAGTTACATATATTAAAGGAATTCGAATTATAATATCTGTTCCCTTCTCAGGTTCACTATCAATTTCAAGTACAATATTACCCTTACAAAACATTTTGAGCCTTAAGAATGCATTTAACATGCCAGTACTTTTTGCCTCAAACAACATCTTACTGTCAGCGTTTTTAATCATATACTCAAGCTCATTCAGCTTATCAGGTGGAATACCTTTCCCGTTATCTGATATTTCAATGATTAAGGATTCTTTATTTTTCGTAATGTTTAATGATATAATCCCATCTTTATCAGAGCTTTCTATACCATGAATGAAAGCATTTTCAATAAAGGTACCGAGGGCTAGTTTTGGTACAATGTATTCACCGCAGCCCTCCATAATATAATAATAATATTTGATTTTATCTCCATAACGATATTTCTGGATATTAATATATTTTTGGACAAAACTTATTTCTTTTTCAATTGTTATGTAATCTGATCCCCAGTCCATACTGATTCTGAATAATTGAGCAAGCTCTCCAATTATGTCCCCTGTTTCATTTTCGTTTTTAAGAAGACTTCGCATTCGAATTGTTTCTAAGGTATTGAATAGGAAATGAGGATTAACCTGATTCTGCACGGCTTTTAATTCGGCCTGTTTTTTAGATAGCTCAAGAGCTTGTTTTTCTTCCTTGCCCTTGAAAACTACTTCAATTAGATTACGTATCTTAAGGACCATCAGGTTATAACTGCGGATTAGTCCTCCGATTTCATCCTCATCCTTTGAACCCTCTTCAATTACTTCGAAACGTTCAACCTTCACCTTGTCCATATATGTAGCTATAATTGATAAACGTTTTGTTATGGATTTACCAACAAAATATATAAGGATAGAGGGAATTGTAATATTCCATATTATCAGAGGGATAAGTCCTTTATTTTCGAAAATTACTGTCCAAAGAGGAGTCTCTTCTGACATGATAAGAATCTCCCACTGCTGTTTTCCAATAGTAAAGGTAGAAGATAGGGTAGCATCCTCGGCTTCAAAGATGGAAGCAGGTGTAAATTCCTTCATGCTATTTCGATTTGGTAGGTTTGAAAAGAGGATGAAATCCTCATTTCTCACATAAATATTGGCATCTATTTTTTCATTTAATACATCCTGTAACATCAGATTATAGTCTATATTGATTTTTAAAACTTTCTCAACCTCATTACTGCCAAAATTATTCAATCGTCTTATAATACTTACAGTTCTACTAGGACCGCTTCCTGCAAGAAGTCTTTTTTCGCTATCGTAGTATATATATAGTAATATATCTTCTTCGCTTTCTTTATATGCTTTATACCAATTGGTTTCTCTAACCAAATCAATTGTTGATATTTTACCCCCATTTAAGATGGAATCATTATTTGCAAAAACCTCTATTTTCTGTAAAACACCGTTATTGTAGTTATAGCTTAGATTATTATTTCTAAGTAAATGGATATATGCACTATAGTAGTCTATATTATCTTCGTATTTAGTATTTAAAAAATCATTAAGCAATTGATCGTTATAAAGATTGTTAGTAAATAGAATACACCCTTCTACGATTTCAGAAAGGTTATATTCAACACGCTCTATTACATATGATAGTTCTTTCCTTTTCTCATTTTCATAGCTTTTGTTAACTGTTAGCAAGATTACTGCATCAGTAGCTATGATAGGAATGAAAACACAGAAGAAATATATTAATAGAAGCTTGTTTCTTAACTTAAAATTATTAAAAGTAATCCTAGCCATGCTTCCCCCTAATCTTCAAAAGTGTAACTAACTGAAGCTATAGTTAAGTTTATACAAAAAATGGAAATATTGCAAGGGTAAGAAACAATTGAAATCATCATAGAAAAAAGGGAAAGTAGTATATATTAAGAAGTTCTTAAAAATGAGTAAACAATTAATAGCTATGTTATTTTAAAAGTAAAATATGCTATACTCTTTGTAAAGCAGATTAATCCAAGTAAGGTAGGGAGTTTTCCGTCGCCATATAATTAATTCAAGAAAGGTAGTGGGTAATACAGTATGTTTGGATATGTGAACATCTATAAACCAGAATTGAAGATGAAGCAATACGATAAATATAAAGCATATTATTGTGGTTTATGTAGGACCCTAAAGGAGAAGTATAGTCCCTTAGGCCAGGTAACCTTATCCTATGACATGACTTTTCTTGTTATTTTGCTTACATCACTTTATGAAGACCCAGTGAGGCTTTCTAGACACCGATGTATAGCTCATCCTACTAAAAAGCATCCTATGCTACAAAATAGTATAAGTGAATATGTAGCGGATATGAATATTGCTCTTACTTATTATCATCTTCTAGACGACTGGCAGGATGAGAAGAGTATCATTGGCCTAACTGGTTCAACCCTATTAAAAGGATACTATAAGAGAATTAGGAAAGAATATCCTAGACAGTGCAAGGCCATAGAGAAAGGGCTAAAGGCTCTTAGAGATTGTGAGGAAAGCAATGAAGTTAATATTGATGTGGTTTCTAGATGCTTTGGGGAAATGATGGCAGAAGTATTTGACTATAAAGAAGATCTCTGGGGAGAAGGCTTAAGGAAAGTTGGCTTTTATCTAGGAAAGTTCATCTATATTATGGACGCCTATGATGATTTGGAGGAAGATATAAAGAAGAAACAGTACAATCCTTTAGCCAGGATGAGTAGGGATAAGAATTTTGACTCTAAGGTTAAGGCTATGATGACCTTATTATTAGCTGAGTGTACTGCTGAATTTGAAATGTTACCTTGCCTTATAGATGTAGAGATATTAAGAAATATCCTATATGAGGGGGTTTGGTCAAAATATCTGAATAAACAAAAAGAGAAAGGCACTAAGAAGGGACAATAATATGATAAATGATCCATATAGTGTACTAGGGGTTTCACCTAGTGCATCCAACGATGAAGTAAAAAGAGCATATAGAGAGTTAAGTAGAAAATATCATCCGGATTCCTATGTAGATAATCCCTTATCTGATTTGGCTGAGGAGAAATTTAAAGAGGTTCAAGAAGCCTATGACATGATTATGAAACAAAGAGAGGGTGGTTATAGCAGCTGGAATACATCATCTAGTCAATCAAGTAATTATTCCAGTGGCTCAGGTGAAGAAGATGTAAGGATGCAAGCAGTGGCCAATTATATTAATAGCCGTCATTATATAGAAGCTTTAAATGTTCTACGAAGTATTAATAATCGTACAGCCAGATGGTATTATTATAGTGCTATTGCTAATGTGGGAATTGGTAATAATATTGAGGCTATGGATCATGCCCAGAGGGCTTATATGATGGAACCAGGAAATCCTGATTATGCAAACCTTGTTAACCAATTACAGTGGAGAACGAGGAGGTATCAAGGGAGTAGTGTCAATAGTGGCTCTGGATATGGCATGGATGATTTGTGCTGTGATTTATGGTGTGCTGATACCTGTTGCGAGTGTATGGGAGGAGATTTAATTCCATGTTGCTAAAAGGTAAAAAGATGGCATTTCTCGGACTTTTGTTAGCTATAACCCTAATACTAATTATTCTAAGCGGTGTTTTTGAGTTTAACACCTTATTTCTTATAGGAGCAGCTTCATTTTGTGTAGGCATAGCCCTTCGTGAATATGGAATGAGTTTAGGTATCGGATTCTATATTGCAAGTATTATACTAGGCCTTCTTCTGGCGCCAAACAAGCTGTATATGATTACATATGGTGCTATGGGATTGTATATTGTAGGCAGAGAATTTGCATGGACTATGATTGACAGAGCCAAGAAGAAAAACCCTATTGTGATATATTGGGTACTAAAATATGTAATATTTAATTTGATTTATATACCAATTATTATCTTCATGCCTAAGCTTATTTATCAGGGGACAATAAATACTGGCCTCACAATAATGTTAATTATAGGAGGCCAGGCTCTACTGTTTGTTCTTGATAAGACATATGATTATTTTCAGGTAAATATATGGGGCAAAATGCGAAGTCGTCTGGAGTAGAGGACTTCGCTTACTTAATGCTCCTTAAGTGAGTGATAAATTCTTCTACACTAATATTAGAAAAGTCGATATCCTTAAAAAGAGTCTGCTTATCTATAAATTTCTTAATAATATTACTATCTTTGCTTTCCCCAATAATTATAGCTCCGACGATTATATTATCTTTAATAAAGATACGTTTATAGGTTTTCTCTTCTTCAGAGCTTTCAACAAGGGTATGGGTGAAGCTATTCTCATCTATATCCCCTATGGAGAAGACTGATAGATTAAAAGCATTCATATTAGTTACGGGAACAACACCGGTAAATGAAACATCACTGCCCCCTATATTTTGTCCTGCAATCCTTCCTTGTCCCATGGCTATGGTCCAGAGCCCGCTGTATTTACCGAATTCAGCAACATCCCCAGCTGCATAGATATTAGCCTCACTAGTTCTCATATGATCGTCAACAATAACTCCCCGATTAACTTTGATGGGAGTATCTTTATAGAGGCCTATATTGGCGCGAACACCCACAGAATATATGACCATATCACATTCTACATGCTGTCCATCCTTTGTCTGAGCCCCACTTACCTTATCATCACCCCTTAATTTGGTGATTTCTGTTCCTAGCAGTATATTGGCACCACAATCCTCTACAGCTTTCTTAAGAAGCTCAGATCCTTTTACATCTAATTGTCTGGGCATTAATCTATCCATAAATTCCGCTATGGTCACCTTTTTTCCTTGGGAACACATTGCCCAAGCGGCTTCTAAGTTTTGAACTCCTCCACCGATGCATAAAACTGAATTTTTATCAGAAGCATGACTTCTAATATCAACAATATCTGTTAGATATCTAATGCTATAAACATTTTCCTTATGAATTCCCTCAATAGTTGGAACAAAGTTACTTGCTCCATTGGCTAATAGTAGAGAGGTGTAGTCCAGCTTAACCCCATTATCCAGGGTGACCTCTTGTGCTTTAGTATCTATAGAGACAGCTTCCCTACCAAGATAAAGTGTTACATGGTTATCCCCGTACCATTCTTTATTTTGTAGAATTAGGGTGTCTATATTAACCTTGTCAAAGATGCTTTTTGTCAAACGTAGTCTGTAATAAGGATAGAAACTTTCGTTCTGGACTAAATGGATACTTGAAGTTTTATCGTGTTCTCGAATTCCTTTAATAGCATTAACTGCGGCAACCCCGCCACCAATAATGACAATTTTACCATTCATATGCATAGCCTCCCTTTTATCAACAAAAGTTTTAATATGCCATAGGGTATTCAATACTTATAAAATTAATCATAGATTTACTATATGTCTTTGTCAAGGTGATATGTAATTATTGTGATGTAATCACAGAAGCCGTAATTCTTATGTGGTAAAGTGAAGTCAGTTATAAAAGAGATATGATAATCTTAATACTTGAAACAAAGGTATATAACTATATTCGTAATGAAAATGATAGGAGGAATTATTATGGCAACAGTTAAAATAACGAGGGATAATTTTGATAAAGAAGTACTTAATTCTAAGGAACCTGTTTTATTAGATTTTTGGGCATCATGGTGCGGACCCTGTCGTATGGTAGCTCCTACTGTTGAGGAAATATCGGAAGAAATGAAGGGAAGCGCTAAGGTTGGAAAGATTAATGTGGATGAAGAAACAGAGCTTGCATCCCAATTTCGTGTTATGAGCATACCGACCTTAATGGTGATTAAGGATGGTAAGGTTTCTGCAACAGCTGTTGGTGTAAGACCTAAGCAGGATATTGTTAGGATGCTTGAGGTTTAGCTTTAGTGAAACTTGATAAATATAAGAAATGAAGAAGCAGACATAGGGTTATAGCCTTTGTCTGCTTTTGTCGTGGGCTCTTTTATATAATAAGTATTGTTTTATTCTATTGACGAGGCAGGAACAATAGATTTAATATATAATAAAGGATAAGTAACAACAATGTGCAGAATTGGAGGAGTTAGATGCTTAGTAAGAAGGATATTAATTATCTAGGGGAGACTTTAAGCTTCTGGAAGGATTTAACGGATTTGCAAAAAAAACTTATAGAAGAGTCAACGGTGATTAAAGAATTTAATAAAGGGGAATCCATGAGAGGAAGTTCGGATAATTGCGCTGGATTATTCTTGATTCTTGAGGGACAGGTAAGAGCATATATAATATCAGAAACAGGAAGGGAGATAAGTCTGTATCGACTGTTTGAGAGGGATGTCTGCTTATTTACGGCATCATGTATATTAAAGAGTATTACTTTTGATGTATTTATTGAGGTAGAAAAACCTACTAAAGCTTATCTGATTCCAACTGCAATATTTAGAAAGCTTTCAGCAGAATCAATAGCTGTTCAAACCTTCACTAACGATATAATGGCTTCTCGCTTTTCTGATGTTATGTGGATTATGGAGCAGGCTCTTTTCTCAAGTTTTGATAAGCGGCTAGCCAACTTCCTTCTAGAAAGAGAGAACATTGAAGGTCATAAGGTTATTAAGATAACTCACGAAAAGATAGCCAATGATCTTGGTACGGCTAGAGAAGTAGTTACTAGAATGCTGAAGTACTTCCAGGAGGAAGGAATGGTTGCCATAAGTAGGGGTTCCATAGAGATACTTGATTATAATAAACTATATGAATTAGGTGAATAGAAATTAATAAAGATGTACCAATACTCCCATTATTCTGGAAGTATCGGTACATCTTTATTAATGTAAATAGATATTATTTATTCTTCAACAAGGGCTTTGCTAGATACTTGTTCATCATCTTTATCTTGTGATTCCTCATCTACTGAGAGATCCTTAACCATGGCGATAGTAGGAGATATATAAACTGATACCTCACCATCTTGTTCAAGCTTGTGATCTCTTAAGAGGTTATCTGCTATATTACCACTAATATTGGCTCCAGTAATTAGACAAATAATCTCTTTCTCAGGTAGTAATTCTATGTTAAGGATTGGTAGGACAACTTTAGTATGCTTGTCTGTTCCTCTACCATGTATTATAGTGGCGCCAGTAGCTCCAGCCTCTCTGGCTACATCAACTACTCTATCAGCATATCCTCTATTGACCACTGCTAGGATACAGCTATGGTATAAGCTGCTCTCTTTAATCTTAGATGGTGTAATTACAATCTTTTCGTCTTCAGGAACTGATGATACTTTCTTCCTCTGGAAAGCAGTACCAAGGATCATAAGGGAAAAGACAGGTGCCATGGCAACCATTGCTATTATACCGAAGCCATCTACAAGAACATTGGCAGTTTCTATCTGGCTAGCTGCCCCCTGGGCAAAAGCAAGAATAAAGGTAGCTGTCATTGGTCCAGAAGCAACGCCACCAGCATCATATGCTATACCTACAAAGACAGGATCAGATTTAAAGGAAAGGATAATAGCTATTAGGAAGCCTGGTAATAGAAAGTACCATAGCTTTACCTCAGGAACAATAATTCTAACCATTGAAAAGGCAATAGCGATACCTACACCTAAAGAAAGAGTTAGTCTAATAAGTTTAAGAGGTATATGACCACCGCTTACTTCTTCTATCTGTTCTCCTAATACGTGGACAGCTGGCTCTACCAGAACAACTATTAGTCCCAAAACAAAGCCTGTTCCAATAAGTAACCAATTATTGATTTTAGCAAGTTCCATACCTAGAACTCTTCCCATATCCATAAATCCTGAATTAACAGCTGTTAGGAATATAACAAGACCTAATAAAGTAAGAATTAAACCTTTTATTATTCCCCATATTTCACCCTTAGGTAATTTGAACTTACCAAAATTGTAGATGAAAAATAGTAAGACTAAGGGTAAGAGGGCCATAAGGGATTCTATAAATATGTGAGGGACTACATTTAGTATAGGTCTTATAACACCTTCTGCAAAAACATACTCGCCTACATCACCCTGAATGTTTTTCTGTCCTGATATGATGGATAGTAGCATTACAGCCAGTATTGGTCCAGAACTCATAATACCAACAAGTCCAAAGGAGTTCTCTTCTGATTTCTTACCACCTTTAACATTAGAAAGTCCTAGTGATAATGCAAGAACGAAAGGAGTAGTCAAAGCTCCTGTTGTTGCACCAGAAGCGTCAAATGATATAGCCAGAAACTCCTCAGATACTAGTAATGCTAATACAAATATAACTCCATAGGTTATCGCCATAAATATGTTAAGAGGTTTATCCTTAAGTAGTCTAAAAACTCCTAATGATATCATAACTCCTACACCGATGGAAACCATGTAAACAATTAATTGTGAAACAAGATCTCCTCCTGAAGCACCTTCAATCTGATTACCCAGAATAAGTAAATCTGGTTCTGCAACAGTTACTAAAAATCCTAATAGGAAGCTTAAAATAGCAATTTTATTAAGGGATCTGGATGTTGCAACCTCTCTAGACATATGTTCGCCTATAGGATTCATTGATAGATCTACTCCCCATAAGAAGATGGTTAAACCTATTAAAAGAAGAACACTTCCTACAATAAATCTTAATATCAAATCAGAATTTACATCAACTATAGTAAAGCAGATAATTAAAACAAGAATAAAAACGGGTAACAAGGTTTTGGCAACTTCCTTAAGCTTTTCATATAATAAACTCATGCTGTTACCCCCTTACGTTCCTCAGTTCTGTTTTCATAAAGGCCACTTGTCTTGGTAACAGGAAGAGTAAAGACTATACCATTACCGGGCTTGTCTAGCTCCAAATCATGAAAAATTCTTTCTCTGATTGATGGGGCCTTATCCGTTGTAGTAACAATCATAACAGTATCTTTTTGAGGTTCAATAACCAATGGGAAATAATAATCCGTCGGTACTCCGGCTCCATGTCCATGAATTAATGTTCCTCCTCTTGCGCCAGCGGCTCTGGCAGATGCAATGCAATCCTTGCTTCGCCCCTTATCCACTATTGTAATAATGCAGCAATATGGTGTGGTAACGTCAGATAGATTGGCTTCTTCCTCTTCGGAATCATCATGCAATTCCCACTGCATAAAGGGTACACTAAATGCTATACCTTTGTTTTTTTTATGGAATTGAAAAGCTTCACCAATAGTCTCATGAAGTTTATCACTTAGTTCATTAGTGGCTGATATCATAAGTATTTCCTTATGTATCTCTGTAAGGCCGATTAACTCTAGGAATCTAGATTGAACTGTGCCTTCCCCTAAAAAGATGGTTCCACTTGTTGCCCCACATTCTTTTGCCTTACGTAGTACAGAGTCGGCTTTACCTCTGTTTATGACAGTAAAAAATAATGTATCTATAATTATCACTCCTTTTCGGTGTAGTTTTTCAAAATTATTTAGGTATGTATAGGTAGACGTAGAAGTTACAGATAGATTAGATTAAATAAATAGATAAGTTGACTTTCACAAGCATGGTAATTATTAGTGTATACACAAGTAAAATAATAACATATTAAATCTGCAATCGCAATAAAAAAGCTTTAAAAAAATTGAATATTCCTGGCAGACTTAAAAAAAATAATTGATAATTGACTCCTATCTACTGTTTGACTTTACCTAAAAGAAAGTGTAGAATCTTATATATTATTTAAGACACTTGCCAAAAGGAGGAGTTTATGAAGCTAACATTTCTAGGTGCAACACATGAGGTTACTGGAAGCTGCTTTTATCTAGAAGCTTGTGGAAAACACATACTAATTGATTGTGGTATGGAACAGGGACAGGATGCATTTGAAAATCAGAAACTTCCGGTTATGGCTGGTGAGATAGATGGAGTTTTACTTACCCATGCTCATATGGATCATTCGGGTAATCTTCCCTTACTAACTAAACAGGGTTATAAAGGTAACATTCATGCAACTAGTGCAACAGTAGCTCTTTGCGATATTATGCTTCGAGATAGTGCTCATATACAGGTGTCTGAGGCGGAATGGAAGAATCGTAAGAATAGAAGATCTGGTAACAAATATTATGAACCAGTTTACGATATGGAAGATACACTTAAAACTTTAACTAGGTTTGTTTCCCATGAGTATAATGAGAGATTTCAATTGTTCGATGGAATTGAGGTTCGCTTTGTTGATGGTGGACATCTACTTGGGTCAGCCAGCATTGAAGTATGGGTAACAGAGGATGGAGTTACTAAAAAGATAGTATTTTCAGGTGATATTGGCAACATCAATCAACCTCTTATCAATGATCCCCAATATATTAAAGAAGCTGATTATGTAGTTATGGAATCAACCTATGGGGATAGAAACCATGGAGAAAGACCGGACTACATTAAAGAACTGACAGATATCATTCAAGCTACCTTTGATCGTGGTGGTAATGTTGTAATACCTTCATTTGCTGTTGGTAGGACACAGGTTTTACTATATTACATTAGGAAAATAAAGAGCCAGGGACTTATTAAAGGACATGGGAATTTTAAGGTATATGTAGATAGCCCTATGGCCATTAAATCTACTCAGATATTCCATGAGAATATGACAGGATATTTTGATCAAGAGGCTATGGAGCTTGTTAAAAGAGGAAAGAATCCGCTTCTGTTTTCGGGGCTTAAGGCAACTATAACGGCTGATGAGTCTAAAGCTATTAATTTTGATGAGGAGCCCAAGATTATTATATCGGCTTCTGGTATGTGTGAGGCTGGACGAATTAGACATCATTTAAAACATAATCTCTGGAGAAGTGAAAGTACAATTCTATTTGTTGGACATCAATCAGTTGGAACCCTCGGCAGGATTATACTTGATGGAGCCTCAGAGGTGAAGCTATTTGGCGAGCTGATTCAGGTTAATGCACGGATTCGACGCTTATCAGGCGTAAGTGGACATGCTGATAGAGATGGATTATTAAAATGGATTGGAAGCTATGAAAAGAAACCGGACAGAGTGTTTGTAGTTCACGGGGAAGATGAGGTTAGTGAGGGATTTAAGGATCATCTTGTTAATGAACTGGGATACAATGCTGTAGCTCCTTATAGTGGAACGGTTTATGACTTGATGACCAATGAGGTAATGATTCAGGGTCAGCCTATTCCAGTTATCAAAAAGAAAGTTGAAAGAGCTAGTTCAGTATATGAACGTCTCCTTAATGCAGGTAGAAGGTTGATGGCTGTTATTAAACGTAATGAAGGTGGAGCCAACAAGGATCTTTCTAAATTTACAGATGCCATAAACTCTCTCTGCGATAAATGGGATAGATAATATATAACATTTGTCTAACTAACATGCAGACTTATTATATGTACATTCATGGAGGATACGTACATGAAGATGAAGACTACTTCAATCTTAAGCCCAATAAAAAGGATTATTTATGTAGTTATAATTGCAATATTTGCAGCTTTATTGCTCTTTATATATATACAAAATCAGTCCAGTAAGAAAGAATATGAAGATAAACAGATTATTAACATTTTTGGAAAACAAAGAATGTATACTCAGTTGATGAGCAAAGATGCTAATCGCATTTATGGACTAATGTATTCCCTAGAAAAGTATCAGACCGATGAAAACAGGGAAGAGATAAAAGAAAGTATTGAAACATTAAAAAAGAGTATGCAGTCATCGAAGAAAGAATTTTCATTAATTCTTGATGCTATGAATATAGGTTATCTGCAAGTGGATGATAGCCAAATATATATTGCAGATTCTGTTGTGGATGCATCGGATTTATTAGATGATATGAATAAGACTTGGAATGGATTTTCAGATGGGATTAGTACTATAATTCGAGCAGATAAAATCGATTATAGAGTTGCTAATGCTTTAAATTATATTAATGAAAGTAATATGAAGTTGCTTGAATACAGTGATGGAATACTTTCTATTATATTAGCTGATTCCATTGCAAGTGCTTATAAACTAGAAATCAAAGTATATATTGCTATTGCTATAGTGATTATAGTAATGATTATTTCCTTATTTCAACTTATGCGCTATATCATACTTCCCTTTAATCATTTGTACCAGGGTATAGCTCAACTGGGGATCACAACACCTTATGGGATCACTAAGTTTCCAACAACAAAGAAGGTTACTCCTGTTGTTCAAGAAATTAACGATATGTTTCTAAAATTTAACGACCTTAAGTCTTTGATAGAGAATATTAACAATAATGATTCTTTTATAGAGACCTTAGACTTTATTAATAAAACGTTTTCTAGCTTAATTCCATATAACTATATTGGTATTGCACTTTTTGATGATGAGAAGAAAACTCTTAGGGCTTCCTATGGTGTATCTGATGGTACTGTAGATGGATTACCAGAGAAAATGATTGGTAAGTCCTGGTCTATTAATGAAACTAGTTTAGGGAAGCTGCTTCATAATAGTAAACCAAGAATTATAAATGATTTAGAAAAATACAATTCTAATAAAGCAGGAAAATCCTATAACAAGATAATATTAGATGCAGGAATAAGGGCTTCTATAACCCTTCCCCTTACATTGTCTGGTAAACCAATAGGAATAATATTTTTCTCCAGTACAAGTAAGGATGTGTATAAAAAGGAGCATATTAATGTTTTAGAAACACTTGCTAATAGTATTGCAATCAGCTTTCATCAGAATATTTATATCGATGGAGTTATTTATAGTAGTATTCTTGCACTGGCAAATCTTGCTGAGGCAAGGGATGAGGACACTGGTGAGCACCTAGAACGAATGAAATTATACTCTAGGCTTATAGCCGAAGCTCTCCATGAAGATCCGATGTTTGAGGACAAGGTTACCCTTGAATATATTGAAAATATCGAGCGCTTTAGCCCACTTCATGACATAGGTAAGGTGGGGATTAGGGATGAAATATTACTAAAACCAGGAAGGCTGACTAAGGATGAATTTAATGAAATGAAGCAGCATGCTATGTTCGGTGCACAGGTTCTAAGGAGTGCTGAGCGTAATATTGCTAAGCATGGAAAGAGCTTATTCAGAATGGGAATTAAGATTGCTCAAAACCACCATGAAAAATGGGATGGAAGCGGATACCCTGAGGGTAAGAAGGGTGAAGAGATTCCCTTATGTGCTAGAATTGTTGCCGTAGCAGATGTATTTGACGCTTTGACTAGCAGGCGACCATATAAGGAAGCATATACTTTGGAGAAGGCATTCTCTATAATTCAAGAAGGTAGTGGAAAACACTTTGATCCAAGGGTTGTAGACGCCTTTATGAAACGGAAGGATGACATAGCGAGGTTGTATAATAAGTTTAGATCGGTTGTGGCTTAGAGGAGCGGAAGATATATTAATTAATATCTATGTGGAACAGGGGGAATATTGGTGGGAGAGTTTGCGGAGAATATTATTTCATCAGCGAAAACGAGCTTGATTAATTGTGACCTGGAATCTAATGAAGACCTTAGACCTAAATTACTTTATAACGATAATACTAAAGGTAGTGCTGTTTTAAGCAGCCTAGTAAAGGAATTTAATGAGTGTGAATCATTCATTGTTTCGGTTGCATTTATAAATATGAGTGGTATAACTGCGCTTCTTGAGACCCTTAGAGAGCTAAGAGATAAAGGTATTAAAGGAAAGATTTTAACCACAGATTATTTGCATTTTAATGAACCCAAAGCCCTTATGAAATTACTTGAATATAATAATTTGGAGGTTCGAGTATTTACAAAAGAAAACTTCCATACAAAGGGATATCTATTTAAGAAACCCGCAGGCTATACTTTAGTAGTGGGAAGCTCCAATATTACCCAAACTGCTCTTAAAAAAAGTAAAGAGTGGAATTTGAAAATAACTACTTTAGAAAATGGTAAGCTACTTCGTGAAACTATCAGTGAATTTGATGCGATGTGGATAGAAGCAGAAAGCTTAACACCAGAATGGATAAAGAATTATTCAGTGTTATATGAAGAGAAACGTATCAAAAACCGTAAACATAAGATTGTTAGACTTAAACAACATAAACTTATTCCTAATGTTATGCAAAAAGAAGCGGTGCGCAGACTAGATGCATTAAGGAAACAAAAAAAGGATAAGGCGCTCTTGATAAGTGCTACAGGGGAACGTGTCATAATAGTGATGGGTGCATTGAATGCTTTAGAATCAAAGGTTTCAGGAACTTTAAACAGATATATTTCGCGCATTACTTAGAG
>JGI24709J26583_10000779_pt1 | contig 26966 bp, 24 predicted proteins | sample BioPla2DNA1_FD_26583 | JGI IMG/M metagenome (IMG submission 26583) | reverse complement strand
CCCCCCCAACCAAAGGAATATGATTGTCTGCGTGGGAGATATCACGCCGGATATAATTATTCCTTATGGCGAAACACTTCAGGCTTTATCTCAGCTGTGTGAAGGAAAAGTCGTCACTTGTAACCCGGTATTGCGCCCTGGTGGAAGTGTTGCTAACACTGTAGCTACGCTTGGTCGACTAGGGTTACAACCCTATATGATTACTGGTGTGGGGAATGATGAATACGGCGATTTTCTCGTGCATCATTTACAGGAATGCGGTGTCCATGTGGAGTATGTTTATCGCCAAAAGGAACGGATGAGCCTTATCTTAGCTGTAATTGATAGTAAAGGTGAAAGGGTAATCTATCTGTTTAATGGTCCTGGTGCTAAGCTGCCAGAACCCACCAGAGAGCAGCTGCCGCAGGACATTATCCCGCATATCGCTTGGGTGCATGCTAATGGATTTGCCAACGATGCCACCGTAGATTATCTGGAAGCTTGTGCACAGGCTGGTGCTATGGTATCATTTGATCTGAACTTGCGATGTGAGACTTTTGGGTTTCAAGCAGACAGAAAGGCACGGATACTCCGCGCTGTGGATGCAAGTAACGTTTTATTGGGATCCGGGCTAGAGGAGTTTGCTCCGCTTACAGGGAAGGCAGACCTGCGTAGCGCAGTGAAGGCGTTGGGAAAGTCAGATCGAATTGTTGTAGCTAGAGATGGTCATAATCCCGTTCATCTTTATGTAGATGGTCAGTATGAAACAATTCCTGTCATGCCCACTAAAGTTGTTAATAGGGTTGGCGGTGGAGATGCTTTTAACGGTGGCTTTATTGCCGCGTACGCTGCGGGTCTTTCTGCGCGTGATGCCGTTAGATGGGGGAACTGTTGTGCCTCTTGTGCAATCAGTAGCCATGAACCGCATAGCATTCCACCAAAAAATATTATAGAGGATATGGTCGCTGCCCATTACACTGACTACTGATTGCCCGACATAAGCAAAAGGCACTACGTTTGAGTCCATGTTTATTCCTATCTAGCGTATCTTGTTTAGCGGACAGAGGACCGAACACAATGAATAAAAACACCGGAAATAGAAAAACAACAGAGCAATATCTAACCCGATACCCGTTGGATAACATGTTTTCTTTTCCTGTTCGTAGGTTTCTCAACGTACGTACTATTCCCAAGCAGGGATATTTGTTTCGCTCTGATGAAAGCGCTAACAGGCTTTATTTCCTAGTAGAGGGGCGCGCGAAGACCTATGTCCTCCATCCTAACGGAAACGAAGCTATCCTTGCCTTTCCTGGTCCGGGAACTATCATGGGCGATATGGAGTTGGTTGGTTCAATAACAGAGTCCTATATGGTACAAGCGATTGAGCAATGTGTAGCTTTTGAATTGGATCTCCTTGCGTGTCGGGAGCAAGTGCTACAGGATTCCAAGTTTTTACTTCTACTCTGTCGCTTGATGGGAAATAAGCTGTACTACAAGGATGTGCATCTTTCTGCTGTAAAATCTTTTGATTTAAAGACAAAACTAGCAGAATTTATCTTATTGACACAGACGGATGGTGTTTTTAAGGAACCTCTAGTGCAAACTGCTCAGTATCTTGGTGTCAGTACCCGTCACCTACAAAGGGTTCTTGCTTCATTCTGTACAATGGGGATATTAAAGCGTGTCAGAAACTGGTTTAGCATTCTGGATAAAAAAGCGCTTGAGGGATTTATGGACAATACTCATTTTTCTTTAGGAAAGGACCAAGGTTTTCTATCCTTCATTTTGTGAAACCACGGAGCGCTTTTTATTTAAGAGGTTCATATTATAGTGTTAAGAACAACCACATTGTATTTGGACAACATGTTTTAGTATGTATAAATGTCAAGCACGCGTGAGGAAATGTATTGCTTATACTAAACAATTTAATTAAATTTTCGGATAGACTTCTTGACATTCAGCTCGTCTTTTGGCAAAATATTACATAAAGACCTAAGGTCGAAAAACATAAAATATAAGGAGGATTTTTTATGAAGAAACTTCTAGCTCTCGTTCTTGTGTTGATGTTGGTAGTGCCCTTTGCGGGTCAGGCTGCTGAAAGCGGCTATGAAATCGCTATGGTTACCGATATCGGCACTATTGACGACAAGTCCTTTAACCAAGGCACCTGGGAAGGTATCAAAGAGTATGCCGAGAAAAACAACAAGCCTTACCACTACTATCAGCCTACTGCTCAGTCCACCGAAATCTATCTGGACATGATTGAGCAGGCTGTTAATGATGGCGCCAAGGTTATTGTAACGCCCGGCTTTCTATTTGAAGAGCCCATATTTATTGCGCAGGATATGTACGAGGATGTTACTTTTATCTTGATTGACGGTAATCCTCATGATGCCAATTACTCTGAGTACCGTACCGAAAAGAATGCAGTTGGTATTGTATTTGCAGAAGAGCAGGCGGGCTTTTTGGCTGGCTACGCTGCTGTAAAGGATGGCTACACTAAGTTAGGCTTTATAGGTGGCATGGCTGTTCCGGCAGTTATTCGCTTTGGTTACGGTTTTGTACAGGGCGCTGAGTATGCCGCTAAAGAAATGGGTATCAGCGGTCTGCAGATGAACTATCATTATACTGGCGGTTTTGAAGCTACTCCTGAAGTGCAGACTATGGCAGCCGCTTGGTATTCAGACGGTATTGAAGTCATATTTGCTTGCGGTGGATTGATGGGTAACGCCGTCATGGCAGCTGCTGAAACAGCGAATGCTAAAGTTATCGGTGTGGACGTTGATCAGTCTGTTCAGTCTCCCTCTGTTATCACTTCTGCCACAAAGGGTCTGGCTGCCGCAGTTGTGCAGATGCTGACCGCCTACTATGAAGGCAATTTCCCTGGCGGCGAGGCCTTAGTGCTGGACGCCTCTTTTGATGGAGTTGCGCTACCTATGGCAACCTCTCAGTTCAAGACTTTCACCCAAGCTGACTACGATGCTATCTATGCTAAGCTGGTGGCTGGCGAAGTTGACCTGCTGAAAGACACAGATGTAAAAGACGCAACCGAGATTCCAGTCACTGCTGTTACTGTTACTCTCATTCAATAATCACTTTTTACGGACTGTCCCATTCATGGGACAGTCCGATTTTTTGTACTGCACAAAGAAAGGAGCGTCATGGGCGAATACATTATTGAGATGCTTAACATCACCAAGGATTTTCCCGGCATCAGGGCCAATGACGATGTTATATTGCAGCTTAAGAAAGGCGAAATTCATGCACTGCTCGGTGAAAACGGCGCAGGTAAATCCACATTGATGAGCATATTATTCGGGTTATATAAACCCGATGCCGGCAGGATACTAAAAAACGGCAAGGAAGTACATATTAGCGATCCTAACGATGCAAACCGCCTTGGCATAGGTATGGTGCATCAACATTTTAAGCTGGTGCATAACTTTACCGTGCTAGAAAACATCATACTTGGCGTTGAAACGACAGAAAAGGGCATGCTTAAGATGGACGCTGCGCGCGACAGGGTGATGGAACTATCTGAAAGGTACGGTCTTAAGGTTGAGCCGGATTTACTTATAAGCGATATAACCGTCGGTATGCAGCAGAGGGTTGAAATACTTAAAATGCTCTACCGCGATAATGAAATACTTATATTCGATGAGCCTACTGCTGTGCTTACCCCCCAAGAAATAGAGGAGCTTATGTTGGTGATGCGCGGCATGGCGGATGAAGGTAAGAGTATATTATTTATAACCCATAAACTTGAGGAAATTAAAAAAGTAGCAGACCGCTGCACCGTACTTAGAAAAGGCAAGATGGTCGCCACAGTTCCTGTCGCAACCACCTCAGTTGAAGAGATGGCGGAGATGATGGTAGGCAGGAAAATGCGCTTTACCATAGATAAAGATGAAGTTTCCGTAGGGAAACCCATACTCAGTGTAAATAACTTGTGCGTAAAGGGAGCCCATGAAAAAAATGCCGTAGACAATGTAAGCTTTGATGTACATGAAGGTGAGATAGTGTGCATAGTGGGTATAGATGGCAACGGGCAAAGTGAGCTTGCCTATGCTATAGCCGGGCTTATGGATGTTGAAAGCGGCAGCATAAAATTTATGGGCGAGGATATAAGCCGCGCAAGGGTTAGAGAGCGAAATGATTTAGGGCTTGCACACATACCTGAGGATAGGCATAAGTATGGTTTGGTGCTGGATTTTGATCTTCAACAGAACTTAGCACTTAAAAACTACTACGCACCGGAGCTTCAAAACCGTGGCTTTATTAACTTCCCTGCGGTTAGAAAACAGGCGGACATGCTGATAGAAAAGTTTGATATACGCTCCGCCCAAGGTGCAGATACCATGGCACGCAGCATGTCAGGCGGCAACCAGCAAAAGGCAATAATCGCAAGGGAAATAAATGCAGACCCTAAATTGCTTATAGCGGTGCAGCCAACCCGCGGGCTTGATGTAGGCGCTATGATGTATATACATGAGCAGCTTTTAAAGCAACGCAAGGAGGGTAAGGCTGTATTGCTTATATCCCTAGAGCTTGATGAAGTGTTTCAGCTATCCGACAGGATACTTGTTATATACGAGGGAAAGATAGTAGCTCAGCTTGCTGCAAAGGACGCAACGCCGCAGCTGCTCGGTCTATATATGGCGGGTTCAAAGGGGGAAAGCGCATGAGCAGAATAAAGAAATGGCTACTTAGTATATCGCCGTCGCTTATTGCTATATTATCCGGAATATTTGCGGGCTTTATTATTCTTCTTATAAGCAACCCCGCAAGCGCATTTAACGGACTTGTAGTAATATTAAAGGGTGGCTGGAATAATGGCATGAAAGGCTTAGGTCAGGTGCTATATTACGCTACCCCCATTATACTAACCGGACTTTCGGTAGGTTTTGCATTCAAGACGGGCATGTTCAATATAGGTGCTTCCGGACAGCTTGTTGTAGGTGCATTAATGTCTATATATGTAGGCATAAACTGGACATTCCTTCCGGGGCATCTGCACTGGATAGTTGCAATGCTTATGGGTACGCTAGCCGGTATGGTGTGGGGTATGCTTGTTGGGCTGCTTAAGGCGTACAGAAATGTAAACGAAGTAATATCTGCAATAATGTTCAACTACATAGGCATGTACGGGGTAAACTACCTTATAAAAAGTTCGGATACTATGTACGATATATTGCGCAACCAAACCGTCAATGTGGCGAAAAACGCTGTTATTCCTAAGGCAGGGTTGGATAATATCTTCTATATAGTAAAGGGACGCTTCCATGACGCCTCCAGTGTAAACGGCGGTATTTTAATCGCTGTGCTAATTGCAATCCTGATATATATCATGATTAACAAAACCGCCTTTGGATACGAGCTGCGGGCTTGTGGTTACAACCGCCATGCCAGTCGCTACGCTGGTATCAACGAGAAGAAGGCTATTGTAGCTTCCATGTCAATTGCCGGTGCCTTAAGCGGTGTGGCGGGGGCGCTAATGTACTTGGCGCCGTCAACCGGCATGCACATTCACGTGACGGAGGTGTTGGCATCCGAAGGTTTCAATGGTATTGCTGTTGCACTGCTGGGTATGTCCAATCCTATCGGTATTATCTTTGCCGGTCTATTTATTGCCCACATCACCGTGGGAGGAGCTTTCCTACAGAGCTTGGGGTATATGAAAGAAGTCATTGATGTAATCGTAGGTCTTATCATTTACTTTAGCGCCTTTTCACTCCTCATGAGGGATGTGATGACTAGCATCCGCAGGAAACATGGCAGAAAAGTGTTAAATACTGAAGGAAAGGAGGCAAAGTGTTGATGGATACTATATATTTTCTTGTACAACAGATGATGTTCTTCTCCATTCCGCTTCTGATTGTGGCGTTGGGGGGGATGTTCTCCGAACGCAGCGGCGTGGTTAATATTGCCCTAGAGGGTATTATGGTGGCTGGCGCGTTCTGTTCCATTTTCTTCATCTCAAAGATGCAGCATATCATGAGCGGGCAGGTACTTTTGCTGCTGGCTATTTTGATAGCAGCGGTATCCGGTGTGCTGTTCTCCTTGCTGCACGCCTACGCATCCATCAACCTGCGCTCCGACCAGACCATTTCAGGTACTGCCCTGAACATGATTGCTCCGGCTGCTGCCATATATTTGGCACGTACGTTACAGCCCAATGGTGTTCAGCAGATACTATTTACCAATACATTTCGTATCAATAAGGTACCGGTTCTTGGGGATATTCCTGTGTTGGGACCAATGTTTTTCCAGAACTCCTATATTACGACTTATATTGGCTTGGTTATATTCCTTGTTTCTGCTGTGGTGCTATATAAAACGCGCTTTGGTCTAAGGCTGCGCGCCTGCGGCGAGCATCCTCAGGCGGCAGATTCTGTGGGCATAAATGTATACAAAATGCGCTACGCTGGTGTGCTCTTGTCAGGGGCATTGGCGGGACTTGGCGGGCTGGTGTATGTAATTCCTATATCAACCAACTTTAACGCTACTGTTTCAGGCTACGGCTTTTTGGCGCTTGCGGTGCTTATATTCGGTCAATGGACACCTAAGGGGATATTCTTTGCAGCACTATTCTTTGGCGGTATGAAGGCTATAGCTTCAAGCTATTCGGGTATTCCTTTTTTGCAGAACCTAGGTATACCCAGCGATATATATAAAATGATACCCTATATAGCAACCCTTACAGTGCTTGCCTTCTCAAGTAAGAAGAGCCAGGCTCCAAGAGCCAGCGGGGTGCCTTACGATAAGGGTTTAAGGTAGTGTGAGCGGCATAAATAGCGGAGTCTAACTTGGCTAGTATTATGCTTTCGTATAAAGCCCATTACTGTGGGGTGAGTGTTTCCTTTTTTAGGCTTTAGAAAATAAATTTTTTTCTAGTAACGTACAGTTGTTATACTCTGTTGCTTTTAGAGTCGTTACAATAAAATCGCTGTTCTAAAAGCAACAGCGTATTAGCTGGTGCGTTTTTGGTGATTCTATATTTGCCCTATATATGTAAAAAATACGAATAAATTTCACAAATAAACGCAGTAGATTTTACATTAGTCATGTACCTTGGTAGTATAAATTGAGAAAGGAAGGTAAACATATGAAAAAAATAACTGCACTGTTTATGGCTCTAGTGTTGGTGTTGTCGCTGGGGTTGGTCGGCGGCGCGTGTGCTGAGGGTGAAACCACAATTACCATACTGGGCACATCCGACTTGCACGGCAACATATGGGGCTTTAGCTATGAGGACAATGCTGAAACCAAAAACAACGGCATGGCTCGCGTGTATACCTATATAATGCAGGTGCGTGCTGAAAACCCCAATACTATACTGATTGACAACGGCGATACCATTCAGGGCACAATAATGACCGACGACCTGTTCAACAAAAACCCTGAAAGAGAGCATCCCGTTATAATCGCCATGAATTATATGGGCTATGACGCCATGGCGCTTGGAAACCATGAGTTTAACTGGGGTATCCCCTCTATGAAAACCATACTCGGCAGGGCGGACTTCCCTATGCTCTGTGCCAATGTACGCACCGCTGACGGCGGTCTGGTAACAGGCGAGGGATGGACCATAGTAGAAAAAGACGGCGTGAAAGTTGCCATCATTGGCGTTGTTACCCCTGATGTGCCCATTTGGGACGGCGGCAAGGAAGGCATTGACGAGTGCACCTATGAAGCTGCGAATACCGCAGTTAAAAGTGCCATAGCAGAAATTGGGGATAAGGCAGACCTCATCGTAGTTTCCGCCCACATGGGCATGTATGCGGAATTTGACGAAGAACACGGCTCTGACTCTGCCCAAAAGATTCTGGATGACAATCCCGAAATCGATGCTTTGCTGGTAGGTCATATGCACATGATAGTAAACGAAAAGCAGGGCGATACCGTAATAGGCGGTCCCCGCAACGGCGGTCGCGACATAGTGCGTTTTGATATTACCGTAGGCAGCGATAAGGCTATTGTAGACGCAAAAGTAGATGTAATAGACATGAAAGATACTGAGCCTGCTCAGGAAATCCGTGAGATTGAAAAAGTTGTTGAGGCTCATAATGAAACAATCAATTTCATAGCCGGCGGCACGGGTGACGGCGAAGAAGGCGGAGCTGCTCTTGGCAGCACCACAGCTAAGTTCCAGCCCGAAAATGAGATTGCCGGTATCCCCTCCGGTCGTATAATGGACACCCCCGTTATGGACCTTATAAACAAGATCCAGCTTGAAAATTCACAGGCTGATGTATCTTCCGCGGCGCTGTTCAAAAACACTTCCGACCTGCCCGAGGGAGATATAAACTACGGTGATATATTCAACATCTATAAGTTTGACAACACTCTCTACCGTGTACCCATAACAGGAGCAGAGCTTAAAGCATACATGGAATGGTCCGCCGAGTGCTACAACCAGTGGGTTCCCGGCGATATCAACATCTCCTTTGACCCTGAATATCCGGACTACCTGTACGATATGTTCGCGGGTGTGGATTATGAAATAGATCTAAGCCAGCCCAAGGGTGAGCGTATTAAAAACGTTATGTTCAAGGGTGAACCTCTAAAGGACGATGAGGAGCTTACGCTTGCGGTAAACAATTACCGCTACTCTTCCGCGCTCAAATCTCAAGGTTTGGTATCCGGTAAGAAGGAATGGGAGTCCTCAAGCTCAATTCGCGATATGATAGTTGCTTACTTTGCAGAGCATTCTCCCGTTGCCCCTGAAGTAGATAACAACTGGAAGATAGTCGGTGTGGATTTGCAGCTTGATAATCCCAAGCGTGCAGAGATTATAGAAAAAATCAACGCCGGAGAGCTTGAAACCCCCTATTCTAAGAGTATTAACCTTAACGATTAATAATAGAAAGTATCTATAGTATAAAAGAAGCTCCTCAAAAGGGGGCTTCTTTTTGAATAAGGTAGATGTAAAAGACTATTTTAAGGTTATGTAAGCTATTACAAGGTGTTATTCATCAATTTGAGATAGCAGGTATTCTCTTGTTTTTTTTCTTATGCGCTGCAGAGCATTGTCTACCGCCTTTGTATGCCTGTTAAGTTCAATTGCTATATCTTGGTAAGACTTGCCTTGCAAGAATAGGCGAAGCACATCTTTTTCAAGCTTAGACAGCGTCTTTTGGTAGTAGGATTCAATATTTCTAATGCTTTCTCTATCCAATGCTTCGTCTTCAGGACCTATGCTTTCGCTTTTCAGAACATCTATAAGCGTTCTCTCTCCCTCCTCACCCTCAAAATGATAGGGGCGGTTGAGGGATATGTAGTTGTTAAGCGGAGTGTGCTTGAGTCTTGATGCGGTTTTTATAGCAGTAATCATCTGCCTTTTTATGCACAAATCGGAGAATACGGCAAAGCTTGCATTTCTATCGGGCAGGTAGTCCCTTATAGCTTTAACTAAACCTATCATGCCTTCCTGCACAAGGTCATCCTGCTCGGCGCCTACGAGGAAATAACCTCTTGCTTTCATGAGCACATTTTTTTTGTATCGATTTAGCAGGCATAGCATGGCATCAGCATCGCCCTGCTGTGCGAGCGAAACCAGATCCTCATCGCTTAAATTATCTATATGTCCGTATTCTTCAGTCAAATTATACTATCCTAGCGCAATATACTTGGTGCATTATTATCCCCGCTGCAACCGAGGCGTTGAATGAGCCTATTTTACCCGTCATGGGTATAGATATAATTTTATCGCATTCATCCTTAACGCGGCGGCTTACGCCAAAGCCTTCGCTGCCTATAACCAGCGCTGTAGCGGAGGTAAAATCAGCTTCGCTGTAAGTTTCGCCGCCCATATCAAGCGCATATATCCAAACACCCTGTTTTTTAAGGCTTATAATAGTATCTGTAAGGTTTGTAACGCGTGCTATCTTTATGTGCTCAATAGCGCCGGCAGATGCCTTTGCTACTACATTTGTAAGTCCCACCGCTCTGTGCCTTGGTATTATTACACCGTGCGCTCCTGTGCAAGCTGCGGAACGTATTATAGCGCCTAGGTTATGCGGGTCTGTTATACTGTCAAGCAGCATAATAAAAGGCTTTTCGTCTCTCTGTTTTGCAAGCTCTAAAATATCATCAACGGTGGAATATTCATAAGCGGATGCAAAGGCAACCATGCCTTGGTGGTTGCCGGCAAGCATATCAAGCTGTTTTTTATTTACAGGCTGTATGCGCACTCCCGCGTCCTTTGCCATGGCGAGTATCTGTCTTGCGCTGCCCTGCATTTCTCCGGCTTGAACAAGTATTTTTTCTAAATCCCTGCCTGCTCTAAGCGCTTCTCTTATGGGGTTTCTGCCTGTAAGCAGAGTTCCGTCGTTTAGCTCTTCATTTTTAATATCTTCGGTGCGCTTATTATCGTAAGTTCTGTTGTTATCCTTACGCTCATTGTAGCGGGGATTTCTGATGTTTTTATTCTGAGTATATTTTTCGTCGCTCTTATTATCACGCTGTTTATTATAGCCTTTTGCTTCGTCCTTTACATAGCCCTTAGCCTTGCGGTTATTCTGTTTTCTACCGTCTGATTTTTTGTTCCTAACAAACTCATCATTAAGCCCGAATACGCCTTCCATACTGTCCCCGCTTCTGTTTTTACTTCTTTTTCGAGGGGGCATGTTGTTTGGTATCATGCTGTATGGGTTTGTAGCGTCAAAACGGTTTTCATCCGCATAGCGTAGCGATGAATTGGTTGGTTTTTGCCGGTCGGTATAATTCTTCTTATATCCGCCCTTTGCAGCCGATGTACCCTGTCTTTTGTACTGCTGCCTGCTTTTTTGTTTATATGCCATCTATTTAATCCTTTATTGTTTTGTATTTTTCGCGAACTTGCATTATCTGTCCGCAGGTTCTACTTCCCTCAGGGCAAGGTCCTGAAATGCAGGAAGGTCCGGCATTGTTAAATATTGCGGGTATTTCCTGTCTGCATATTTTAAGCATAGCGTCTGCCATGCGCTGTATTTCCCACTGGGCGCGGTTGCAGCACCTTAGTTTAAAAAAGTGCAGAAGCTCTCTTGCGTTCATGGTGAGTACAAGGCGTGTTTCACAGGCATTTGGCAATACAAAGCGCGCGTCCTCATTACCGCCCTCACCTTTTTCAAGCCTATCCTGCCACGATTTATACCAGCTTTGTATTTGTGCCATTTGGCTTTCGTATTCTTCTACGGCGTCATCACCGAGTGCTGCTATCTTTGGGGGAATAATATAGTTAAAGCCATCAGCAAGAGAAACATACCTTTGACTCTGCACGCTGTATGATGCTATCCTGTGCCTTGTAAGCTGAGCCAGCAGTACGCGGCTTACGCCCTCTATGCCGAAAGTAAAGCTTATATGCTCTATAACAGAAAGATGCCCGCTAGAAACTACCCCTTTAAGAAATGCGCCCTGCTTTCTTTCTGATACCTTTTGTTTAAGTTCCTCAACCGTGTCGGGGGAATAGCAAAGCCTTGCGGCAAGTGCAGAAAGTTCCTCACCCTTTGGGGTTACAGAGAGGAGAGTTACAGCTAAATTTACCTTTGGCATTATATTCCTCCAAATTCTATTACAAGCGAAAACAACTCATCTATGCGCCTTATATCTTTTTTAAGGTATAGAAAGCCAAAGACCGTCTCCATAGCAGTTGCGAGGGAGTATTCCTCGCAGCTTGCAGCCTTTGGCACCCTGTGTTTAGGGCTGGCATTTCTCCCGCGCCTTGCTATGTCCTTTTCTTCAGGGCTTAGATGTTCAAGCAGATTTTTAAATATTTTCGCCTGAGATGAGGCGCAAACAAACGCTGTTTCAGCCTCATTAAGGGAGTTTAATCTCCTATGCTTTTGAAGCACATATTCCCTAACTAGCAGCTCATAAACTGCATCGCCTATGTAGGCGAGCTGGAGCGGGTTAAGCTGCTCATAGTTTATACCCGCCTGCATATTATTCCAGCGTTGTCTTCCAGTATTTGGACGGACTCATGCCCACTATATTTTTGAATGTCTTGGAGAAGTGGTAAGGGTCCTTCATGCCTACTTCGACACCTGTCTGTTTAACAGAAAGACCTTCTTTAAGTAGCACCTTAGCCCTTTCCATTTTGCAGTGCAGCTGGTAGCTCTGCGGCGGCATGCCCACTTCAGAAACAAAGCGTTTCCTAAATGTTTCAACCGGCATACGGCTTATTTCCGCCATGTCGCTTAGTGAATAGCTGTTTTTATACTGGTGCTTGTGCATTTCGTCCAGAACCTTTGCAATCTCGTGTGATAATACGGCATTCATTGCCACCGGCTGACCACTGTGTGAGGCGAGCATTGCCCAAAGCAGTTGCTGCAGCTGAGCTGATGCGCCCGCCTGCGCAGCCGCCTGTGCGCGTACTGCCGCCTGTACCGCGTTTCTTGCAAGCTTTAATTGAGAGGGGAGAACGCCCTGTTTGAGCGGTTTTCTGCTTATAGCGCCCATGCTCTGCATGAATTGCTCAACCAGCGGTCCTTTAACTGCTATCCAGAGCATGCGGGATTCCTGCTCGCATACGAGTTTACTTCCATGTGTATAGGGCGGGATTATTGCGCCTTCCCTTACTTTCATGGAAAAATTGGCGATGGAATCCACAAAGTCTACTACGCCGGATTGTACGGCAAGCCATACCCAATCCTCCCTCTGCTTGAGTGGGAATTCTCCAACAGGGAGCATTGTGCTGCCGGCAGAAGATATCCAAATGCCGCTAGCCCTTGCCAGCGGATCGGGGTCGTGCACCCCTTCAACGCATAGCGGCGTTACTATGCCTTCTTTATTTTCTAAATCAAACATTACAGAACTAAACTTTTTTGAATCCGACATACTTACCTCCTAAAATAAATACCCCGTTATTATATACACCAATTCTTACATTGTCAAGTTAAATACCTGATTTAACATTTAATTTATTTTTATGAAAAGATGTGAGTAATTATAATATATTTATGCGTAATAATATGCTTTTAAAGCAAAATCCGCAGCTTGTATAACTGCGGTTTTCACGTGGTGCCGGTGACTGGACTTGAACCAGCATGGGGGTTGCCCGCTTGATTTTGAGTCAAGTGCGTCTGCCATTCCGCCACACCGGCGTAAAAAGGATTATAAAATATGCTAATTGGCTTGTCAAGTCAACACATGTGTATTATATCAAATACTTCCTTAGCCCTTTAGGGTAATGGTTTTTTAATTGTCCGTTTACAGCTTTTCCCCAGCCTAGTTGATAGCCTTTGTATGTGGGGGATAGCCAATCTTTTAGGTTATTGTCTATGTTAAACACTTCGCCTGATAGGTACTTAATAGCTGTTTCTCTATCTATTTCTAGTCTGTTTTTAGCCACATGCGCCATAGCGAGTGCATGGTCTGGCAATAAATATTTAACCCTATCGTTTGCTATGTGCAGTCCGAAGCGAAGCAATTTTATACCCTCAAATGCGTTAATAGAGCAGGGGGCGGATACAAATGTATTGCCAAATATACCGTTTATTTTAGGGGCGTTACATATATTTTCTATAAATTTGTCGGCTTTGGGATTGCTGTATGTGGGAGCAGTGAATATATCATCTATTATACTGTTACTTTTTATATAATTATTGTTGATATGATAGGGTTTTTCTATGCATTTGTCCATGCGGTTGTGGGTTTTTTTATGTTTATTAGCATCATAATCATTATGCACATATGTATAATTGAGGCTTTTCTCTAAGCCGCCTCTTTTTTTAAGAAGCGCAATAAAATGCCCTTCACCCTCCACTTCGTGAGGGAGCAGCCTCATAATGCCGTGTTTAGCGTGAGGTAATCCTTTTAGGCTAAACGCTTTAAGGCTAAAATCAGAGTGATGGCGCAGGAAATCTTCTATAACTCCTTCATTTTCAACGGTGTTAAATGTGCATGTGCTGTAACATATTTTGCCGCCGTTTTTAAGCATTTTGGCGGCGCTTTCTAATATTTTACCTTGCCTTATAGCGCACTGCATGGGGTAATCTTCATTCCACTGTATGCGAGCTTCTTCAAGTTTTCTAAACATACCCTCGCCCGAGCAGGGGGCATCTACAAGTATTTTATCAAATGCGCTTTCAAAAACGCCGCAAAGCTTTTCAGGGCTTGCGCTGCATACTATGCAGTTTGTAATGCCCATACGTTCTATGTTTTGGCTAAGTACATTTGCCCTAGCTGGGTGTATTTCGTTTGCTACAAGTATGCCATTGTTTTGCATTATATACGCTAAACCTACGGATTTTCCGCCTGGGGCAGCGCACAAATCCAGCACTGTTTCATTCGGGTTTGGCGCAAGTACATGCGGCGCTGCCATTGCTGAAGGCTCCTGCAAATAATAAGCCCCCGCTTCGTGCAAGGGGTCAGAGCCGAGTTTTTCTTCATCGGAAACGTAATAAGCGCCGCTTGCCCAAGGTACCGCATGTCTATCCTTAACACTAAATCCGGGTCTAACAAGCATAGCCTTAAGAGGCGGCTTTTCATAGCTTGCAATAAAATCGTCGTACGATTTTCCAAGCTGTGCCTTCATGTTTTTTATAAATGCGCTTGGAAGCTTAATACTCATCACTATCTTCGGGGTGATAATAGGTGTCTTGCGTATCCTCGTAATGGTAGTTTTCGGGTATTACGGTATGGTTGAATTCGGTGTAATCGTAATCTTCATACTCATCGTCATTATGGTTTATCTTTTCCTTTATGCTGTCAAACAGGTTAAATTTTTCTTTATTGCGCTCCGCCCTGCGCCTTCTTGGCGGGCGAGCGTAAGTTGTATGCTCGTACATGGGATGTTCGTATATAGGTTTCTCATACACAGGCTGTCTGTATACAGGTTGTTCTTGAGCAGGCTGGGCGTAATAGCCATTATAATCATCAGCTGGATATTCAGTATATTCGTTATATACAGGGTGATTATGTTCTGCGGGCGGCATATATAAATCGGGGTTGTATTGCTGCATATCGTTATTTGCAAAAGCTTCGTACTGCTGCATATCATTTTGTACAGGGAAGCTGCCGTACTGCACGTCCATATCATATGTATCGCTATAATATTCAGGCTGCTGAAACTGCGTATCATCTTCAAAAATATCGTATACAGGCGGCGGGGGAGCGACATAATTGTCGCTTATATCAACCGGTTCTTTAGAGAACATATCCGTACGCTTCTTAGCCAACATGTGGCTTAGCATGCTGTTTTTTCTTAAAATGCTCCTTTGCCTTAAAGAATAAGCGATATCAATAAGCGTGCATACTGCTATTATTATAAGCAGCAGTGGCAACCATATGGCAGACAGCAAAGAAGCAAACCAAGATTTTCCTTCTGAAACGGAGTTCCAAATCCTGTTAGCTATGCTGCCCGTCCACCCAAGAAGGGCTGAAAACATCCAATGGGCAAAAGCGTTCATTGAGTTTTCCCACCCTCATCGCCACCTATGGGTTTTATGGTTATGGTTACATATACCGCATTTCCGCTCATATGGTAAGCTTCCTCAGGTTTTTTAATAACTACCGACCTTATAAGCGTGTCCTTAGCACCTGTAATATCCACAGGGTTTTCAACATCAAGCAGCTTTAATGTTTCCATAAGCTCGTTTGAGCCGGCAACATTCAGCATGGCAGGGTCTATTTTAATATCTGTAACTTCATAGCCCTCAGCAGGGGTACCTGTTACAATTCCGCTCTGGTTTATGGGGGTTGCCTGCAGGCGGTACATCTCCTGCTCTACAAGCAGGCTGTCAAGCGGCATGGAATCACTGCTTACTTCTATAGTTCTCGCGTCAAGGGCATTATCCTGATAATCATAAAGCGTAAACGGCACTGCGGTAAACTGCTTACGCGCTGCGGGGGTTAACAGCGAACCATTGTAATGAGCAACGCAGCGCATAACATTTTCTACTATTGATTTTGGGCCCGATACGGTAACCACAGGCGGGTCAACCACAGCTTTTGAAGCGTAAAAACCGGCGGGTATGGTGCCTGTTTCGTTAATCTGTACGGGTATTCTGCGCCTTGTAATGTAAGGCTCCACATTTACTGTTATTTCGCTTTGGGATAGCCTTGTAACCCTGCCATATGTAGAAGTGCTAGTGTGCAGCACGGGTATATTCTGCTCCCCGGCTTTTTCTATACGGCTTAGGTCTATACGTATATTAAAGTTTGAAGCACTGGCGCTGTCGTAAGATTTTTGGGGTATTTCAGCCTGCATAGATATAGGCGGAAACTCATTTAAATCGGTGGTTACTATAAGCCCGGAACGCTTTAGCGTATCAACGCCAAGCACACTTATATTTACATCGCGGAATACTTTTTCACGGGTGAGGTAGGGGTTTTCCGTGATGAGCAAACCCCATATAAGCGTTGCAAGCAATAGACTTGCAAATTTCCACCGCCAGTTACGTCTTAATATATTAAAAAAGCGTAAAACAAGCTCTTTTATTAGCGTAGAAACTTTAGGTCTTTGGCTCTTAATATTTGGGTTTTCTTTACTGCTGTTGTTCATCGTCTTTCTTCCTGAGTTGCTTTATGCGCCCAAGGGCATCTCTTATAAATAAGGACATTTTGTTGTTAGTGTCGCTCTGACCGAATATGCCGGTTAATACCTGTTTTACTCCGTCTAAATCTAGGTGGCGGGTTAGCTTGCCTGCCTTTGCCATGCTTACAATACCCGTTTCCTCGGATACTATTATAACAGTTGCGTCTGTGCTTTCAGACACACCTAATCCCGCTCTGTGTCTTGTGCCAAGGTCGCGCGATATATTTGTTTCTTCGCTTAGTGTAAGCACGCACGCAGCGGCGACAATACGCTCATTTCTTATTATAACAGCGCCGTCGTGCAGAGGGGTATTAGGCTCAAATATATTTACAAGCAGTTCGCCTGAAAGCATGGCATCAAGCTCTATGCCTGTGTTTGTGAAATCCTTAAGACCGGTTCTATGTTCAAATACTATAAGCGCGCCTATGCGCCTTTTTGAAAGGCTAATTATGCTCTGCGCTATGTCGTTTACAAGTCTTTCTTCCTGTGTTTCAGTTCTTTGACCTCTATCCAGTATTGCGCCCCTGCCAATGTGTTCCAAGGCTTGTCTAAATTCCGGCTGGAATAATATCATAAGCACAATTGCTCCGTTGTTAAGCACAAGCATAAGCAACCAGTTTAATGTATTTAGCGAAAAAACATTTGAAAGCCAGCTTGCTATTACCAAAAACATGAAGCCTTTAAGCACTTGCAGCGCGCGGGTGCCGTGGGTTAGCATTAACAATCTATATATAATAAAAGCGACGAGGATAATATCTAAAAAATCCATGAAGCTAGGTCTGTTAAACAGGTTCCAAAAGAAATTGCTTATACCTGTTGAGAAATTATCCATGCCGTGCGTTCACCCTTTCAAGCTGCTGCTCCCAGTATACTACATTTTGTGAGATAAAGGAACAACTTTATGTTAAATTTATGTTAAGTTTTTACAAAGGCATCAAATTTCTCTTGACAAAATACCCCTAGGGGGTATATATTGGCTTCGGAGGTGCTGATTATGGTAGAACAAACTTTTAATATTGAAGGTATGCACTGTGCAAGCTGCGCCGCAGCTGTTGAGCGCAGTATAGAGGGTTTAAAAAGCGTACAAAAAAGCGAAGTAAATATTGTTACAAAAACGCTTAACATAAGTTACGATGACAAGCTTATATCCCAAGATGACATAATAAACAGCATAGCTAAGGCGGGCTTTTCTGCAAAACTTATTGTTGCTGATAAGGAAGACGAAATTATTGAAGAAGCAAAACCTAGCAATGCAAGGTTATATATAAGCCTTATACTTGCTTTTATTCTTTTTTGCCTTAACATGCTGCCTATGCTTATAGAGGGGCTATCTATACGGGAAAGCCTTGGCTTAAGCCCCTTTCATTATGCGCTGCTGCAATTTTTCATATGCTTGCCTATAATAATACTCAACAGAAAGCTTTATATAAGGGGTATTAAATCCCTAATAAATTTATCCCCTAATATGGATACTCTGGTTACCATAGGCAGCGGTACGGCTTTCCTTTACAGCGTTTATATCACCTTAATTATGGGCAATAATGCGACTCTTTTGCACAACTTAAACTACGAATCCGCAGGTATGATAGTAGCCCTCGTAACATTCGGCAAACATATGGAGGAAAACGCAAAACATAAGGCGCTTAGCGCGGTGCGAAAGCTTATGGAGCTTGCGCCTGATACCGCGCTTAAAATAAATGAAGACGGTAGCATTATCGAAGTTGCAACAGGTGATATAGCAAAGGGCGATAGGGTGCTTGTGCGCTCGGGTATGCGTTTCCCGCTTGACGGCAGTGTTATAAGCGGCTCTGTTTCGGTGGATGAATCCATGCTTACAGGCGAAAGTCTTCCGGTGGAGAAAAACGCAGGGGATAAAGTGCGCTCCGGCACTGTGCTTGTAAGCGGTAACTCCGCAGTTGTAATGGCGGAAGAAATAGGCGAAGATACCGTGCTTAGCTCTATAGTGCGCTTTGTTAAGGATGCGCAGACTAAAAAAGCCCCGATTGCAAGGCTTGCGGATAAGCTGAGCGGCTATTTTGTACCCTTTGTAATAAGCATAGCTCTGATTGCTGCTTTATACTGGGCGTATGTGGGCAAAGAAGCTCAATTTGTAATAAATATATTTGTTTCCGTAATGGTAATCGCTTGTCCATGTGCTATGGGGCTTGCAACGCCCATGGCTATAGTTTCAGGGGTGTCCTTGGGCGCTAAAAACGGTATACTGGTGCGCTCAGGCGAGGTGCTTGAAAAAGCCCATAAGGTTGATACCGTGTTGCTTGATAAAACGGGCACTATAACAAAAGGCAAGCTTAAACTAAAGCGTATTATCCCACTTAAAATAGAGGAAAACGAACTTCTTGATATTGCCATGCAGGCGGAGCAGCTAAGCCCGCACCCTATAGCAAAGGCAATAGTGGAAGAATGCAGGGCAAGGGGTATAATATCCCCCGCGGCGAGCGAGATAAAAGCATTCCAAGGCGGCATTTATGCTACTTTAAACGACGGCAGGAAAGTATATATAGCAAACGAAAAGGCTATGAATGAGCTTAATATAGATACTTCTTACTTTAGTAAAGAGATAAATAAGTCTAAGCAAGCGGGGGAAACGGTGCTATTTACAGCGGTTGATAATAAGCTTGTAGGCTTTATGTCTTTCTTTGATATGCTTAAAGAAAACGCGCATGAGCTTGTAAATGAGCTTGATAAACTAAACATAGAAACCGTGCTTGTAACAGGGGATAATAAGAACACGGCAAAGGAAATAGCGGAAAGTTCCGACATAAGGCAATTCGTGGCTGAAGTTAAGCCTACAGACAAGGCAGATATACTTGCTGACTACCAAAACCAAGGCAAAACAGTAATGATGGTGGGCGACGGCATAAACGACGCACCAGCGCTTGTGCTTGCGGATGTAGGCGTGTCGCTTGGCTCCGCCAGCGATATAGCTATAGAAACTGCGGATATAATACTTATGAATGATAATCTCCTAGGCATAATAAAGGCGCTTAAATTAAGCAGCTTAACAATAAAAAACATAAAGCAGAATTTAGCGCTGGCTTTTATGTATAATATATTAAGTATACCGCTTGCCGCCGGGCTTTGGTATGCAATAAGCGGGCAAAATTTAAGCCCCATGTTGGGGGCGATAGCCATGTCGCTAAGCTCGCTAAGCGTTGTTAGCAACGCCCTGCGGCTTGGAAGGGAGGAACTATGAAAAACTGTGTACGCTGTGATGAATGCAGACATAAACAGCGAAGCGCCGATAAAAAACGCTCCCTGCAAAACCGCCTAAAGAGGGTGGAAGGGCAGGTGCGCGGCATACAGAATATGCTGGATAATGATATATATTGCATAGATATATTAATGCAGACACAGGCAGCCAAAAAAGCGCTTGAAGCATTTATGCGGGAGCTATTGAATGACCATATAAATACATGCGTAGCGGAAGGCATACGCAGCGGGAATGAGCATATCATAGATGAGCTTACAGATGTGCTGTATAAGCTTAAGTGATATAAAGCCGCCAAATGGATTGCGGATGACGATATTTGCCGCTGTTAGGGTCTTTGTTTAAGTTTTCTTTCTATTGCTCTATCTCGCTTTTGCTTTCCAAGTATACCTGCGCCTATAAAACATAGAATCATTTGCACAATTACAAGATAGAACCAAGGTAACATAAGTGCTATTGCAATTGCATAAAATACCCCTGCTGTAATAGCTGCCCAACGCAGTTTAAAAAACCATGAAAGTGCACAAAACAGTGTTGCCACAGCAGAAGCGATCAAGTGCGGTATTGCCATTGTTACTCCCAACGAAAGTCCCAATGCTTTTCCGCTGTCTTCAGGTGTTTTAGTATCTATGGTTTTTACGGTATCCATTGTGTTATCCATGTATGTAAATGTAAATGCCAATGAAACGATACCAATGATTAAGGCTATCAATAACACAAGAGGGCGTTTGATTTTCATTACAAGTTCTCCTTCTATAAATATTCACAATAATGTTATGTTAAACCACATGAAAATGCAAATTATTTAGTGGTTATTAATACAGAGTTTTATAAAAAACAGCCGGAAATACAAATCCGGCTGCTGTAAATTTACTCTAGTTTAAGCTAATGCAATACTATGCCTGCACTGGATATATACTAACCTTTGTGCGGTGTTTGCCGTAATGCTCAAAGCGCACTATGCCGTCTTCCTTGGCAAATAGAGTGTCATCCCTGCCGCGGCCCACATTTGTGCCGGGGTGGATTTTTGTGCCGCGTTGGCGCACGAGTATATTGCCCGCGAGTACGAACTGACCGTCCCCGCGCTTAACGCCAAGGCGTTTGCTTATGCTGTCCCTTCCGTTACGGGAAGAGCCTACGCCCTTCTTAGAGGCGAATAATTGAAGATTTAGCTTCAGCATTGGAATTCCTCCGTTTCGTAAATCTGAATGTGTTCAGGATAGTTTTCTTGTAGCTGCTCAGCGCCTAGTTTAAATACATTAAGTATGGTATCCGTGGTTGCGCTAAGCTGAGTTGGTCTTAGGCGAAGTAGCAATGTGCCGCTGTTATCATCCATGTAAATTTGGGGTTTTACGCCTGCAATTTTTTCAATCGCATTTGCACATGTTATAGATAACATAGACAGCGCGGCGCATAATATGTCTTTGCCCTGTGGGGCATAGCCTGTATGACCTGTAACCTCATAACCGCAGAGCCTGCCTGAATTGCTCAATATGCGGATATTGGTCATGCCTCGTTGATTGTGGTAATCTGAACCCTTGTGTAAAGCTGCCTATGACCTGCCTTGCGGCGGTAGTTCTTTTTGCTCTTGTACTTGAAAACGATAATCTTCTCGCCCTTAACCTGTTTTAGCACCTTGCCTACAACGCTTGCGCCTTCAACATAGGGTTTGCCGACTTTTAGCTCTTTTCCGCCTAACAAAAGTACGGGGAATGTAACTTCGTCATCAACTTCGTTTTCAAGCTTTTCGATGTGAATGACATCGCCCTCGCTAACGCGATACTGTTTGCCGCCGGTCGCTATTATTGCGTACATGCAGCACCTCCATCATATTACTCGCCGGAACACCTAGGCTGCGAGAAGCGCATTAAAGCCCGTTCCGAGCGGCCGACCCTAAACTTACCACAAAGCTTAAGCTGTTGTCAAGGCTTTGGAAGCAATACTTAAACTTTTTTTGCTCAAAAAGTATTTTTCAAGAACTTACCTTTATATATAGGATTTCATTGCATAAAAACACTTCCCACAAATTTTACAAATAACACTAATGGATTTTACATTAGTAGTGTAACATTACGCTGTAAACCAAGAAAGGAAGGTAAACACATGAAGAAACTAACCGCACTGTTACTAGCCCTTATGATGGCTCTATCCCTCACCGGCATGGTAGCCGCAGAGGATGCTAAGGAAGCAAAGTACGTGTTCTTTTTCGTAGGCGACGGAATGGGTAGCCCGCAGATAACTGCAACACGTTATTTCCTTGGAACGGTAAATAACCCCGATGCCCCGTTCCCCGTACCCGCTGAGCTTAGCTTCACCACTTTCAAGAGCGGCGGTCTTATGACCACTTATGACTCCACCAGCTTCTGCCCGGACTCCGCTTCCACAGCCAGCTCCATGGCATCAGGCGAAAAAACGCTTTCAGGCGTTATCAACTATGATGTAAACAAAGAGCGTCAGTTCAAACCCATTACCGAGTATGCAAAGGCAGCTGGCAAAAAAATTGGTATAATTTCTAGCGTATCTATCGACCACGCAACACCCGCGGCATTCTATGCCAAGGTTCCCCATCGCAGTGCCTATTATGACATTGCTGTACAAGGTATGAGCGGCGACACAATCGACCTTATCGGCGGCGGCGGCTTCAAGCAGCCCACCGGCAAAGAGAAGGACCAGAAAGATATATTCGAAATAGCCAAAGAAAGCGGCTTCACATTCATAAATGACAATGATGCTATCCGCAACCTTAAGCCCGAAGACGGCGAACGTATACTTATGATAGCTCCTGACCTTGCCGGCTCCGATGCAATGCAGTACGAAGTAGACCGTCGCCGTATAAATGCAGAAGGCGGAGATTCACTTTCACTGGCAGATTTCACCAAATCAGCAATCAACTACCTGAAAGATAACGAAGAAGGCTTCTTCATGATGGTAGAAGGCGGAAAGCTTGACTGGGCTTGCCACGCCAACGATGCAGTAACCACCATGTACGAAACCATTGCCCTGTCAGACGCAGTACAGGTTGCAGTAGACTTTGCAAAGGAACATCCCGATGAGACCCTTATCGTCGTAACTGGCGACCACGAGACCGGCGGTCTTACCATAGGCTTTGCCACCACCTGGTATGACACATTCTTTAACTACCTCGACAACCAGAATGTATCCTATGAGGATTTCGACAAACGCGTTGCTAAGATGCGTGAAGACGGAGTCTCATTTGAAGATGCAATGGCAGTAGTTGAAGAGTGCTACGGCATGTCCATGGAAGAAGGCAAAGAGCTTACCCTTACCGCAAGTGAAATTGCCCGTATGAAGGATGCCTATACCATGAGCATGCTTCCCAAGGCACAGCGCGTAATAGGCGAACAGGAAAGCTTCCTATACGGCGGTTATGAACCCTTCACCGTAACCAGCGCACACATTCTTAACAACAAGGCAGGCCTTGCGTACACATCCTATGCGCACACAGGGCTACAGATACCCGTATACGCCGAAGGCGTAGGTGCGGAAAACTTCCTCGGCTTCTTCGACAACACTGATGTATTCTTCAGCTTTATGAGTGCCATGGGCTTGACCCCTGACAATGTTGAGGCGGCTGCGAAATAAGAATATCCTGTCTTGACCTCTTAGACATCCCGTCTCCCCCCTTGACGGGATGTCTTTTAAAAACTCTAACTTTTGCTAAAATAAGACCCCGAATGTATTTACCATAGCTTAACCCGCCCCTTTATACAGCTATGTTAAACAGGCAATATGTACTAATGGAGGTAAACAATGCGTTTTGTTAAAAATAAATGGGTACATTTTCTTGTTATTATTATATTAAGCGCACTTCTACTAATGATTCCTGACCCTATTCAAAATGAATCAATGGCAATACCTAGAGCGCAGGTTGAAATTCTATCCGTAAATAATGATGTGCTTGATCCAGTAGGCATAGTTTATAACGGCGCACAGGATTGTATAGTACGCATAAACGAAGGTGAGCATAAGGGCAAGGAAATCCCCGCTCAAAACTATATGAACGCCGCGCTTGATAAAGATAAGCTGTTTAAACCCGGCGACAAGGCGATATGTATGATACATGACAGAGAGTCGGGTCTAAGCGGCACTCTTGTAGACCACGATAGGCGTGCTGTTATGATACTGCTTGTAGCTTTGCTTTTTATAATGCTTACAATGTTTGGCGGCACATCAGGTGTTGGCGCTTCTATATCGCTTGCTTTTACTGCAATAGTTATATGGAAACTATATATACCCCTTATGCTAAAAGGCTTCCCGCCTGTAGTTACAGCAATAGGGCTTATTATTGTGCTTGGTATAGTTATGTGCGTGCTTGTTGCAGGTGCTAATAAGCGTGCGCTTACTGCAATACTCGGTGGCTTTGGCGGCACGGTAGTTACAATTCTACTTGGTGTGCTGTTTACTAAGCTATTCATGCTTGATGGCGGAGTGCTCCCCTATATTGTGCCGTTGCTATCCCAAAGCGGAATGCAGTTCAACATGAACGAGTTGTTCCTATGCACTATATTTATAGGCAATGCCGGTGCTGTAATAGACCTTGCTATGGATATAGCCGCAGGCTGCACGGAGGTTATAACCCACGCGCCTGATATATCAGCAAGAAAGCTATTTATGTCCGGAATAAACATAGGCAGAATGGATATAGGTACCATGTCTAACACGCTTGTTATGAGCTATGCTGGCGGTTTTTTAAGTATGCTGCTTTATTTTAGCGGTCAAGGTACGCCCGTTATAGATATACTAAACTACCGCTTTGTAGTGGCAGAGATAATGGTAACGCTTGTAGGCTGCTTTGGTCTTATAAGCGCAGCTCCTCTAACAAGTTTCATAGCTGCAAAAATAATGACCGGAAAACCATTCTTGAAAGAATAGTAATAGGTTCGCCTTATATAATTATTTATATACACAAACATATCCCCGACATTGCATTATGTGTCGGGGGTACATTTATGAGCTATCTGCCATATTGTGTTTATCGTACAGGTCATTCCCTAAACATAAAGATAGTATGCCTCATTCAACACTTCAATTTCCCAAATTAAGGTTTAATAAAGCCATATCTATCAAAGGTTACTTTTCCGTTCATCATTGTAATAAGCACCTGAATATCCTTAATATTATCAGGCTCAACTTCATGCGGGTCGTTAGATAAAATTACCAAATCGGCATAATGACCTATATCAAGTTTACCTAATCTATCTTCCATGCGTATGGCATAAGCGGATTCTTCACTGTAATTTGAAAGAGCTTCTGCAACGGTTACTTTTTCTAAAGGCATAAAACCTTCCGGCGGATTACCTTTTAAATCCTTTCGAGTTACAGCACAATACAAGCATTCCAGTGGATTCGGGTCTTCAATCGGCGCATCGGTGCCGTATGAGGTGTGCGCCCCTAAGTCCATCTGTGTTTTAAACGCATATGAAGTTTTTGCCAACTCCTTGCCTACACGGTTTGCCACAATGTGCAAGTCATAGTGTAGGAAAATCGGCTGATAAAACACCTGCAAATTATGTTTCGCTGTTTTTTTAAGAAGGTCTAAGTCCGTAATCTGGTGATGAACTATTCCCGAGCGCAAGGGATTACCTTCATCGTTTACTGTTGCCAAGGCATCAATCGTATGCGCTACCGCTCCGTCGCCTATTGCGTGTACTATAAGCGGTAGATTGTATTTTTTGGCAATTAGCCCAAGAGCTTTTATCTTTTCATTAGGAAGTGTGTCTACACCGCATGTAGTAGGATCATCATGATAAGGTTTCCGCATAAGCGCTGTACGCGCACCCAACGAGCCGTCTTTAAATAATTTGAGCGCAGACAGATGGTGTCTATCTGAAAACAGCTCACTGTTTGTCCATTCCTTTAGAAACATTTCCAAAGCCTGTTCATCTTCATAAGTAAACTGATGAAACACCCGTACCTTAAGTTCGCCGTTTTTGTCAAAGCGGTTTAAAATCCTCAGTATTTTATCCTGATTAAATTCATACAGGTCATTTGTCTGAACAGCGGTAATCCCAAGGGAGCTCACATAGTCCATGGCTTTGCGGTAGTAACTTTCAATATCTGCTTCGCTCATTTCAGGGAAAATCCTCTGCACATAGCCTAGCGCTGTTTCATGCAAAATGCCGTTTGGAACGCCATTATCATCGCGAACAAATGCGCCGCCGTCAGGGTCTTTAGTGTCCTTTGTTACACCCGCCATTTGGAGCGCTTTAGAATTTGCCACCCCTATATGTCCGCACACGCGCGTAAACACTATGGGCTTGTCTGTGCAAATCCTATCCAAATCGTCCTTAGTCGGCATGACAGGTGCGTCAGTAAAATAATCCTGATTCCACCCTCTACCTATAATGTAATCCTTGTCCGGGTTATCTAAAATATACTGCCTGCCCAAACGCACAATATCCTCAATGCTTTTTGCTTCTTGCAAGCGTAAAATAGACAGCATACGCCCTATGCTTAGCAAGTGCATATGTGAATCGTGAAATCCCGCAACTACAGTTTTGCCTTGTGCATCAATTTGCTGCTCCGCATTAAGAGTTTCATCAAAGCCTGTAATTTTATTATCCTCAATGGTTATGCTGTGTTTTATGCCCTGCGGGGTGTAAATTTTTGCATTCTTAATTATGGTTTTCATATGTCCTCCATTTGGTTTTTTAAAATATTGATACTAGCTTATAGCTTAAGGCATTAATCATCCCAAACCATGACACCTACAACTTCGTATATGTTTTTCCCTACTTTTTCTTCAAAATATGCTTTTAGTTTTATATTTGCATCCCATTTTTCTTGTGGATAATTGCCGTATCGCATCTTAATATCGTTCATTCTATCCTCAATATACATTACACCATCAGTGCCTGCGAGGGAATCGCAGAGTTGGATTAATCTGTCATAGTCATCAAAAACAGCTTTTTGCAAATTAGTCTTGATTAAAATAAGCTCTTTATCGCTCGTGTCAAATTTACCAACATAATCATCCAAGCTTTTATTATGAAAGGAATGGGTTAAACAAATTTTAGCTACATCGGAATAACCTAAGGACATCATATAGGTATAGCCGTCTGATATATGCCCAAGTTGCCGAAAACCGAATTTTCTGCCTATATCATGAAGCAAGCCTAAAACATAAGCCTTGTCAGGGTCTAAGCCATCACAAACTTCAGCTATTTTTTGCGCGCAATGGGCAGTAACTCGGCTATGCCTTACCCAAGCCCCGGGATTGCA
>JGI24709J26583_10000773_pt1 | contig 27034 bp, 21 predicted proteins | sample BioPla2DNA1_FD_26583 | JGI IMG/M metagenome (IMG submission 26583) | reverse complement strand
AAACCTCTGTATCCACTAAGAACAATGGATTACAGGGGTTTATCTTCTAATAGCCTTGCAATGATTACTGAGAGTTTTTGTAAGGCATAGTAAAGGATTGAATGAGTAACACACAAAAAACACAAAAGGACGGGAAACCGTCCTTTTGTGTTTCCTAACAGAAGTTAATGTTGTATAATAGTGGATGTAAAGTAAATTTTTAAATTGCAATAGCAAGAGTACAGAGGAGGTCAAAATTTCCTGTTCTATCTATTATTGCTGGATTCAGATGAAGATAAAAGTAAGTTTGAGCAGTTATACATAGCTCACAGGGATTTAATGTATTATGTTGCATATAAAATTTTAAGGGATGCCCAACTATCTGAAGATGCTGTACATACTGCCTTTTTAAAAATCATGAAAAGATTTTCTGATCTGGGTGAGATTTCTTGTCCCCAAATGCTGTCCGCATTCGTTTATATTAGTGAAGGCAATAATAAAAGTATCTTGATATAGTGAAATGGAAGGTGTTTGTTTTGGTCTACAAAAAGGTTATTTTACCATTGTTTAAATTGAAGGAGATGGACTTGCTAAACGTAGAAAACCTTTTATTTAGTAGAATCGAAATAGTCAATCCNCAAACGATGTAGCTATTATATTTTCATTATTATTTGTGCCGTCAGCAGTAGCGGCAGAATGGAGAATTAATATGAAAAAATATATATTTTTTTCAATAATAGCATTATTAGTATTGGGTATTTATATCCATATTATGATTAGGCAGAACAGTGCAGACTTAGAACAGATTACAGAAACAAGTGAATATCATCAAGAAAATAAAATACCAGCTACCAAACCAATCGAAAGTAATAATACTGAAAAAAATCAGAGTAATAAAAATGAGACATATATCGATAATATATATATAAAGCTAAATAGTGAATATAAGAATCGTGAAATAGAAATTGTAGATAATACCGAATTTTATGGGTTAAAGGGAAAATATGCATTAATAGAATTAAATATTGGAGACGATTTTGCTAATAGATATTATTTATATTCAGTGGATCATGAAACTTTAGAATTTGTTCCCGCTTATGGGATAGTTTCATTAAAAGAAATCATTAACGAAAATGAATTATTATTTATAAATTCTTCAGGAGAAAGTGATATAACCAGTGTTTTGAAATTTCCACATTTAGTTAGATGTATTAGAATTTCTGATTCAGGAAACAAAGAAGATTACAATTTCAACACTTGAAATTATCAATGATGCAACATTTCAAGGCTCAGATGGGCTGTATGCATTAGTTGAATATAGATATTTTAAATCAGATAACTTTTTTCGGTTATACTCAATGGATACAGGGGAGTACTGGACAATGCCAAAGGTTAATGATCTCCAGAACCTGCCTATATTTTTCTATATCGTGTTTATATTTTTACCTTAAGCTGCAAAGCCTATGTCTATAATATATTAAATATTAGAAAAAGTTAAAAACATCCTCACAAGAGGTAAAGCCTGTAGCTCATCTAAAAGCTACAGGCTCTATATGAATAATGGCTTTATTGTCTGCGGATTTTTGTGCATGTATTGCAGTATATGTGTTTAAAAATGCATCACGCATGCTTAAAATATCTGAACCGTGACCTTCAAGAGAATTAACAAAATCTTCAAATAGCATTGGTGGTTCTAATTGCTCCACTGGTGTTATGCCATTGTTGGATTTATTAATGAGCCTTACTTCTTGCTCACCATTCCTTCGTGCTGTCTCAATAATGCCTTCAGTGCCTACAACACGAAGCCTGTCATCATCGTGTGAATGAGCATTTGAAGGACGGTAATAATCGGCAGTGACTGTGGCAAGAATATCATCCTCAAGCTCAAAGCTTGAAGTAGTTATAATCTCCATGTCACCATTACCAAAGTTGTCTGCTGATGACTGAGTAGAATATACCGAAATACACTCTTTGCCAGTAACCATACGAATCATGTCTATTGCATGGATTGATACCCAGGGGATTGTTCCGCCATAGGTTTTTCTTTCGCTAAAAAAGGCAGGTCTTATACCAAGGCGATATGACTTTTGACAATTGACCATTCTTACTTTACCAATTGCACCATCTTGTATCAACTGTCGTATAGTATAAAAATGTGGATCATACCTTGTAGTATGCATTGCCCAAATAGTACTATTTGTTTTAGTTGCAGTCCTATAAAGATCGTTAAGATCAGCTATATTTGTTGCAATGGGTTTATCAGCATATACATGAATCCCAGCAGAAAGAGCCTTCTTTTCAACAGGATAACGTTCCGTGAAACGATTATCTACAACAAGTATATCGGGCTTTTCTATTTTGAGCATTTCATCAACATCACAATATTCTTTCAGATTATATCCTGCATTGCTTGCACTTGATTTTACCTTTTCCATGTTTTCACCTGAGTAACTGGGACAAAAGGCGACATAATCAACTTGTGGAAGCTTTTGCTTAGCTGCGATTGCTGTTAATGCGTGACCTGTATTTCCATAAAAACATACTCTCATAGTAAATCTCTCCAATATTTTTTTTGTATTTAGTATTTAGGTTGCAATTATATTATACACTATTTTATTAGTAAAGATGAGTTAACACTTTTCGGACAGTTTGTTAGAACATTAAAGCTCCATCGCAAAAGCCTTTACTAAGAATTTTGCTAACAACTCATCATTGAACCAAAACATATAAAAGCAGAAGAAAATACTTAAATTGTTTATGATACAGACTATATGCTAAACATATGACTGAATATAACGATAAAATCCGTCGCAAACGTGGTAAATATGAAGAAATTTCGTTATATTTATGCTATATTATATGTATCTTTTTATAAATGTTTATATTATCCTTAGAGTGAAGTGGGATTTTTAAAGAATACTCTAAAAGACATAGACGGCATAAAGACATAGAAGAAATTAGGAAGGTAAAACTATTGAATTTATGGGTATCATAATACTATCTTTAGAAATTACATAGAGTCCATAATAGGTTATATAGTGGATGAGATAGGTTTTAGTGAACGAGCTCATGTACGAATATGTACTAAGACGTACGTTCTTAAAGAAAAGTAAGAACATTATCAACATATATTTATACATCTAAGAAAGGAATGAATACATTAATGAAAAAAACAGCAATTGTTACTGGAGGTAGTCGAGGTATTGGACTTGGGATTGTAAAACAGCTTGGAAATGATGGATTCTCTGTAGCTATTATGGCGGCAAGTCCTGAAGAAAAACATCGCAAAACACTTGATGAACTTGCAAGTAATAATATTGATTATTTATATATCCAAGGTGATCTTTCAAACCATGATGACAGAATGAGATGTGTTGACGAAGCAATTTCAAAATATGGCAGAGTTGATGTGCTTGTCAATAATGCGGGAGTAGCACCTAGAAAGCGTGCTGACTTACTGGAAATGACTGAAGAAAGTTATGATCGTGTAATGGATACAAATACTAAGGGAACAATGTTTATGTCGCAGTATGCAGCAAAGAAGATGATGCAACAAGAGCCTATCAATGGTATTCGTGGGATTATAATAAATGTATCCTCGATCTCTGCAGAAGTTTCATCTATCAGCAGAGGGGAATACTGTGTTTCAAAAGCAGGTATATCTATGCTTACGAAGCTTTATGCAGATAGACTTGCGTCTGAAGATATTTTTGTATATGAAGTTAGACCAGGCATTATTGCAACTGATATGACATCTACAGTAAAGGAAAAGTATGACAAAATGTTTGAAGAGGGAGTTTGTCCGATAAAAAGATGGGGTACTCCAGAAGATATAGGTCTTGCTGTTTCAGCCCTATGCTCTGGCAAGTTCAGATATACTACCGGGCAATGCATTTTTGTAGATGGTGGTTTTCATATACAACGTCTGTAAAATGATTATCAAGACATTTTTGGGTGATATAAAATGCCTTTATTAACAATATACTTTTTATCTTAAATGGATCTAACAAGGCTATAGTGAAAACTTTTAACATTTATTTACAAACACTCTTTTTGTATTGCCAAATACATAATACACCACAATATATTTTACAGCGAATGAAAAATTGGTATCATCGCAAAATGCAATGTGTTACTTTCATTATTATCATAAAACTATTTATGGAGGGGGATTCCTTGAACTTATATAAGATTACAGTTGGCGATTATGAAATACCTGTCCATTCTTTCAATACCATCATTGTTGGAAGTGGAGCGGCAGGTTTAAGTGCTGCAGACAAACTTTATAACTTTGGGCAGAAGGATATTGCAATAATAACTGAGAATATGAACGCTGGTACATCCAGGAACACCGGATCGGATAAGCAGACATATTATAAACTTTCAGTTGAAGGCTCTGAAATGGATTCTGTTCGTGAAATGGCTCAAAATTTATTCGATGGTCAATGTGTTGATGGAGATACTGCACTTATTGAAGCTGCTTTGTCAGTTCAGTGTTTCATGAAACTTGCAGACATCGGTGTGCCATTTCCGGTAAATAGATATGGTGAATATATAGGTTATAAAACCGACCATGACCCAAGGAAAAGAGCAACATCAGCAGGTCCTCTTACATCGAAACTAATGACTGAAGCCTTGGAAAACCAGGTTATGTCAAAGGGGATACCTATTTTCGACAACCACCTCGCAGTTAAAATACTTACAGATGGTGGGCGTGTTGTAGGTTTGTTGTGCCTTAATACAAAAAGTAGTGGCAATGAGAATAACGGCGATATAACCAATGCCGATAAAAAAGCTACATTTACTGCATTTTCCTGCAAAAATATCATTTATGCCACAGGTGGTCCTGCAGGTATGTACTCGGAGTCGGTGTATCCGTTTTCTCACCATGGTTCAACAGGAGTTGCATTCATGGCAGGTGTTAAAGGTAAAAACTTAACAGAATGGCAGTACGGACTATCTTCTGTTAAACCGCGGTGGAATGTTTCGGGCACGTACATGCAATGCCTTCCTTGCTTTGTTTCTACGAATGAGGATGGATCAGACGAGAAAGAATTTTTAAATGAATACTTTAAAGATGATGGCGAACTCCTAACAAAAATCTTCATGAAAGGCTACCAATGGCCTTTTGACGTAAGAAAAGTTGAGGACGGCTCATCCATTATAGATATTCTTGTATATATTGAATCATACATTAAAAAAAGAAGGGTTTATCTTGATTTTACAAAGAACCCAACTAAAAATATTGATTTTTCAGTATTAGACAATGAAGCATATGAATACCTTGAGTCGGCAGGAGCACTATTTGGAACTCCTATAGATAGGCTTTTGCATATGAATGCTCCCGCAGTACAGTTTTATAAAAGCCATGGTGTGGATTTGTCTGTAGACCGGCTTGAAATAGCACTTTGTGCTCAGCACAACAATGGTGGACTGGATGTAGATCTTTGGTGGCAAACCAATATTGAAGGTTTATTTGCTGTAGGTGAGGTAGCTGCAACACATGGTGTGTACAGACCAGGCGGGAGTGCACTAAATGCAGGACAAGTTGGAGCAGCAAGAGCAGCTAGATATATTGCAAAAAAAGGTACGGGAGAGGCTATAGGAAACGAGGATTTTGCGCGAATTAGTAATACACAGATAAAAGAGACTATTGAAATAGCTAAAAGCGTATCTGGTAATGACAATAATGCAAAGCAAATGCTCATTTATGCTCGTAAAAAAATGAGCGAGGTTGCTGCTGCAATACGTGATGTTAGAAGAATCGAAGAATACATTGTTGAGGTGAGAAATACACTTAGCAATTTTACTCAGTTAGTAAAAGTAAACTCCCCGAATTTAAAACAAGTTTATATCTTACTTGATACACTAGTAAGTCAGTTGGTGTATTTATGTGCAATAAAAGACTATGTTGATAATGATGGTAAAAGTAGGGGATCTGCGCTATACTACACTCCTAATGGTAAACTTGTTGAAAACCTACCCGAGATGTTTCGCTTTAGCTTAGACGACCACAGCAAAGGGAATATGGTACAGGTGGGAGAACTTGACCAAACTGATGTTAGCTTTAATTGGCGCCCTGTAAGGCCCATGCCTGAAGAAGACAGTTTCTTTGAAAATGTGTGGAGAAAATACAGGGAGAATGGAAACGTTTATTAATTAACTCTAATCATAATTATTGCCAATAAGATGAAACATAGGTTATAATATACTTCTATTATTTAAAATGGTGTCGCGTTTGTATACATTTTACTCAAGTGAGCTTAACGAGTGGGGTTGAAATCATGGTAAAAAGAATTATTCCGTGTCTAGATGTGCATAATGGGCGAATTGTAAAAGGTGTGAATTTTGTAAATCTTGTTGATGCTGGTGATCCTTTTTCATGCGCCGAGGCATACTCCAATGCTGGAGCAGATGAACTTGTTTTTCTTGATATTACCGCAACAAGTGATAATAGGAATACAGTTACCGATATGATAACGGAGATTTCAAAGATAATAAAGATTCCATTGACTGTTGGTGGTGGTATACGTACTGTGGAAGACTTTGAAAGAATAATTAAATCCGGTGCCAGTAAAGTAGGTGTAAATTCTGCCGCAGTGAAAAATCCAAGCCTTATATCCGATGCTGCAACAAGTTTTGGAACCCAATATATTGTGTGTGCAATTGATGCAAGAAGAAGAAAAGATGGATCTGGCTGGGATGTGTATACTAATGCAGGGAAAGTCAATACAGGGTTTGATGTCATTGAATGGGCAGTACAGGTTGAGCAGTTAGGTGCTGGAGAAATTCTTCTTACAAGTATGGATATGGATGGTACAAAAAAAGGATATGACCTTGATTTGACACGTCAAGTAGCAGAAGCTGTGTCCATACCTGTTATTGCATCAGGAGGTGCTGGTACTATGGAGCACTTTTATGATGCGATAACCATAGGTAAAGCTGATGCTGTACTGGCTGCATCTCTTTTTCACTTTGGCGAAGTTGAAATATTCGAGTTAAAAACATATTTAAAAAATTGCGGAATTGAAGTGAAGATTTAGAGATAAGTCCTCAACTCGTTATAGGTTTATCAAAGCTTGACAAAAAAATAACAAAGATGTTATAATCATTGCATAATTTTATTATATTTCAGTCTCAAATATCTTGATAACATCCAAAGGGGATAAAAAGATAATAGCTTACACAAGAAGTAATAGGAGGTTTTTAAATGGGAAAAAAGGTTTCAATGGCCGTTATAAAAAGACTTCCCAGGTATTATAGATATTTAAATGATTTATTAAAAGTTGAAGTTAAAAGAATATCATCAAAAGAGCTCAGTGAAAGAATGGGAATAACTGCTTCTCAGATACGTCAGGATCTGAATTGTTTTGGTGGTTTTGGTCAACAGGGATACGGATACAATGTAGAAACATTATACAATGAAATTGGCAAAATACTTGGTGTCGAAAGACGCTTTTCAACGATTATTATCGGTGCAGGAAATATGGGTAATGCGCTTGCAAACTACACCAATTTTCAAAAACGTGGTTTTGACCTGATAGGGATTTTTGACATTAATTATAACCGCATAGGACAAAAGGTTAATGGAATTGAAATACTGCATACTGACGAACTGGATGATTTTATAAAGAAAAAAAATGTAGACATTGCAATTCTTACAGTTCCAAGTCGCAATATTTCTGAAGTGGCGGAAAAGGTCGTTGAACTGGGAATAAAGGGAATATGGAATTTCTCACCACAGGACTTGAAGTTATCACATGATGTAGTGGTAGAAAATGTACACTTAAGTGATGGTTTAGCAGTTTTAGGATATAGATTAAAAGAGAAAGAGGAAAATAACTCCTCAAATTAACAGTTAACCAAGGGAAGCAAATATAATGCTTCCTTTTGTTTTTAGGTATCTGTACATCAATAAACATAAAGCAATAATCACTATTGTGTATATTATCATAAATAATTCTATGGTCAGTGTTTGCGCAAGAGCAGCACTATATAACACTGTTGGAAGCAGAACCACTGCCATAGAAGTAAACATTGTAATCACGGTACTCATACTTTGTTTTATAGGTACTGTCTCGTTCACCCAATCAAATTTCGGAAAATGCATATTAACTACTACACCTAGTAAGGCACTAAATATAACAATCATTGTAGGCAGTATAAGTACAACAAAAATTTGTATTAGTGAAAGATTCATAGTTATTATACATGCCAAAGATGCGATCAGAACCGAGGGAAGACAAATAACTAAATGCATTTTTACTTTTGCAAGTAGAACATCACTTCCATCTATAGGAAGGGACTGAGAGATCCAAAGACGTTTGCCTTCCAATGATATCGAAGGAGCCGAAATAATATTCGTAGAGGCTAAAAAGCAGATTGATATGATGACTAATACATTAGAATACTGAGCTAATTGTGGCATGTTTTGAGCAATAAGATTGGGTAGATCCCCATATATAAATAATGCAACAGCAAATGCCAATGTGAAGATAACTCCCAAAGATGCATTCATAATATATGTTGTACTTGAGAAAAAGAGACGGAGCTCTTTTTTTAATAAGGCTGATTTTGCACTTCCAGCCTTTAGTGGTTGATGGGTATACTTAATTCTTCTATAGCCTTTTTTTGTTGTAGATATTGTGACAAAACTATATGAAAGTATACTATACACAATAGCAAAGGGTATGGCTGCAAATAAAAGAAATATTAGCAGGCTTAAAGTATTCTTCTCAGCAATGGCCAATCCCAAATGATATATTGGTAATATTGATTTCATTTTTAATCCGATAGTATCAACATTATTTATTAAAGCCTGATGATATTCATTCATCTTACTAGAAAAGTAAAAATAGGTAGCCAGGAAAATTAATGAAAATCCAGTGCTAATAAATGTTTTGTTTCGAACTCTTGTTTCAATGATAGCTAGTAGCCATCCAAAAATACAGGATAAAGTTTGGGTGATTAGTGGCAAAAGCAAAAAAACAAGAATAAAGAAAATAGTTCCTATTACTGTTGCTGGGTAATACATTAGATAAACAACACCAGCAGGAGCTAAAATGAGTAATTCAATAATATAGTTGAAAACAATAAGCATGAAAAATCTACTGAAAAGAATATATTTCGGTGGAATTGGCATACTCAACAAAAGATCATTGTCCTGTGCATCGAACAGTTGTGCCTTTGTAAAGAAAATACTAATAAGCAAACTAAATGCTATAGCAACTATTGATGCCATGCTAAAATACAACCAGGCATAGCCTGAATTGCAAACAGGCTCACAAATGCTGTAGAATAGTCCGAAAAACGCCATCAACAAGCTCGCAATAATATATAAGGCTAATAATCCTATTAAAATGGTGACAACTTTATTGCGTTTCTTTTTTGATTTTGGTCCTTTGAAAAAAGAACTAAATAATGCCAAGAGGCGCGTTTTTATCAATGCTTTCAGCATGCTCTAATCCACCTCCAACTCAAGGAAAACATCCTCAAGAGAGTCATTTCCCTTAACTTCTTCCATGCTACCCGAGATAACGAGTTTACCATTTTTAATGATAGCAACTTCATCGCAGAGTTTTTCTGCTACCTCAAGAACATGGGTGGAAAAGAATATAGCTCCACCATTGTCACATATGTTGCGCATAAGAGTCTTTAGTTGATGAGTGGCTTTAGGATCGAGGCCAACAAAGGGTTCATCCATGATTAATAGCTTTGGCTCATGAATAAGTGCTGATATTATCACTAGCTTTTGTTTCATACCATGTGAGTATGTTGAAATAGGTTGTGCAAGGTCGTCGGTTAGCTGCAATAAATCACTATATTTTTTTATTCTTTCTTCACGCTCTGTTTGTGGCACAGCAAAAATATCAGCAATGAAATTGAGGTAATTAATACCCGAAAGAAATTCATATAAATATGGATTGTCGGGGATATAAGCTATTTTGCTCTTACATATAAGTGGTTCACTCTTTATCGAATCACCGTCAATATAGATATCGCCCTCATCGAACTGTAAGATGCCACAGCAGGCTTTTATTGTGGTTGTCTTTCCTGCACCATTATGTCCTATAAAACCGTAGATCATCCCTTTCTGAATGTGTAAAGATAAATTGTCAACTGCTGTTTTATCTCCATATTTCTTAGTTAGATGTTCAATTCTCAGCATAACTATCAGCCTTTCTCTCGTTTCTCGTTAAGCATTTTTTCTGGTTTTATATAAAGCTGTTGCTTTTGTCTTATTATTTAAACATATCCTTTGACGACATAGGATTTGTGAGCTCCATTTATACTGAGGCGGTTAAGATGCAAAAGCACTGAATGCCAAGGCCCTTTCCAAAGTCAGTCAAGCCCTCGCCCGTTGTAGCTGTTATACCAATATTATTTTCGCTTATGCTAAGTAAATTTGCAATGCTTTTTTTCATCTCTGATATTTTGGGACTAATTTTTGGTTTTAAGCATTCTATCGAAAACGATACATGATTGATACTCCCAGTAAAATATTTCATAGCTTCTTTAACGTATGCACTGCTGTCTGTAATGCCTTCTATTAAGCACATCTTATCCGCAATTTCGCCAAGAATGTTAACACCGGTTATACCAGAAATTGCATTGGCAAGTGCATGAAGTACAACATCAGCATCGCTGTTTCCAGCAAGCGGTGCTCCTTCGAAAAATATTCCACCCAGAACAAGCTTTTTCTCCAAGTCTTCAAAATCAAATCTATGGCTATCTTGCCCAATTGCAACCTTTATCATAATCTATACATTCCTTTCAACACAGAGGGACTTCTTCAACACAGAGGGACGGTTCTTTTGTGTTATTTAACACAGGGGGACGGTTCTTTTGTGTTCTGAATGTTACTAATCCCAACAAATGCAGCATTAATACCTATAGAATATATTATTTTGCTTAAATGCACAACAGAATTCTTAGGCTTTTAGCAGTAAAACCTTGTCTTGAAAAAAATAATGGATTAAGATAGTATAATACATAAAAGATACTTTTTAAGGCAATTAGGCTAATTAAGCATAAGAGTAACAGCGCAAAACNAGTAAAAGAGCGAAAGAAGACAAGTGGCAGAAGTTCAAATNCGCAAAAGAAAAATATTAAAAAGTAGGTGCTCATAACCCTGCATACAAAGCTGATAATGAAAAGAATAAATGAGCACATACAAATAGAAGCATATAATGAAAGTTATAAAAATTTGTTGCAAAGACGTGAAANATTAAATGAATACATACAAATATAAGCTTATTAATGATTAGAGCTATAAATGATTAGTAAATTTACAGGCATTTAGTGCACAAAGACGTGCAAAATGGCCGAGAAATCGGAGGATTCTGAGAGTGAATAGTAAAAAATATTACATTACAACACCAATCTATTACCCGAGCGGAAAGCTTCATATAGGTCATTCATATACAACAGTAGCAGCTGATGTTATGGCCAGATATAAAAGACTTCAAGGATATGATGTAATGTTCTTAACTGGTACAGACGAACATGGTCAAAAAATAGAGAGGATAGCTAAGGAAGAATGCGTATCCCCTAAGCAATATGTTGACCATATTGTTGATGGTATAAAGGATTTATGGGCTTTGATGAAGATTACAAATGACAAGTTTATTCGTACTACCGATCAAGAGCATGTAGCTGCTGTACAGAAAATCTTCAAAAAATTATATGATAAAGGCGATATATATAAAAGTAAATATGAGGGATGGTATTGTACGCCATGTGAGTCCTTCTGGACCGAGACTCAGCTTAAGAATGGAAAGTGCCCCGATTGTGGTCGTGATGTAGAATTAACTCAAGAAGAAAGCTACTTTTTCAAGCTTTCGAAATATCAGGATCGTCTCATTAAGTATTATGAAGAGCATCCAGATTTTATTCAGCCCATATCACGAAAGAACGAGATGATTAACAATTTTATAAAACCTGGTCTTGAAGATCTATGTGTGTCGCGGACATCTTTTAATTGGGGTGTACCTGTAACATTTGATGAAAATCATGTTGTTTATGTATGGATTGATGCACTGTCAAATTATATTACTGCATTGGGATATTTATCTGACAACGATGATGATTACAAAAAATACTGGCCAGCTGATGTCCACCTTGTGGGCAAAGAAATAGTGCGTTTCCATACCATTATTTGGCCTGTAATGTTAATGGCTCTTGATCTACCATTACCTAAACAAGTATATGGCCATGGTTGGCTTATATTAGAAGGTGGAAAAATGTCCAAATCAAAAGGTAATGTGGTTGATCCTGTAGTGCTTGTTGAAAAATATGGTTTGGACGCAATTAGATATTTTCTGCTAAGAGAAGTTCCTTTCGGCTCTGACGGTGTATTTTCCAACGAAGCTTTGATAAATCGTATCAATTCCGATCTTGCCAATGATTTAGGGAACTTGGTAAGCAGAACAGCAGCAATGATTCGAAAATACTTTGATGGTGTTATTCCACAGGAAAGACAAAGTGATGAGATTGACAATGAGTTAATTAATACCATTATTAAAACTCCCGAGAGCGTAGAAAACTTGTTGAACCAGCTTCAATTCAGCACAGCTTTACAGGAGATTTGGAAGGCTGTGTCACGCACAAATAAGTATATTGATGAAACCACACCATGGATTCTTGCAAGGGATGAAAATAGCAAACCTCGCTTAGCTCAGGTGTTATATAACCTTACAGAGAGTATAAGGATTATCTCTATCTTAATTCAGCCTTTTATGCCCAATACCCCTGAGAAAATATGGGAGCAGTTCAACATTTGCGAGAGCTGCAGAAGCTGGGATAGCACTAAGACATGGGGCAAATATGCAGCAAATGCAAAAGTGGTTGAAAAAGATCCTCTATTTCCAAGGATTGACCTTGAAAAGGAATTAGCTGAGCTTGAAAAAATGAACACAGATACTCAAGATGATGAAAGTAATGATTTACCGGGGATATTATCACAAGTTTCGATAGATGATTTTGCTAAGCTGGACCTAAGGGTTGCCAAGGTCATTTCATGTGAAAAGGTGAAAAAGTCTAGTAAACTTCTTAAATTGCAGTTGGACATTGGTATTGAAACCCGCCAGGTTGTATCAGGCATTGCAAAATATTATACCCCTGATGAGTTGGTAGGCAAAAAGGTCATAATGATAGCAAATTTGAAACCAGCTAAGTTGATGGGGATTGAATCGCAAGGTATGATTCTAGCTGCCAGCAATGAAAACCAACTGGTTTTAGCTACTATAGATAAGGATATTCCTGTTGGCACTAAGTTGAGTTAACACAAAGAATTTTTACGCAAATGAGGAGAAAGAATGATAGTTGATTCTCATGCCCATTACGATGATGAGCAGTTTGATACAGATAGGGCAGATGTACTAAAACGAATACAGGAGCAAGACATAGTGCGTGTTGTAAATCCGGCAAGCAATTTAAGCTCTGCCCGAAAGTGTATCGAATTATCCGAAGCATATGATTTTGTGTATTGTGCTGTAGGTATTCATCCTCATGATTCACAGGAATATTCTCAACAAAGCCTGGAAATAATTCGAAAGATGGCAGAACATAAAAAAGTTGTTGCTATAGGAGAAATTGGGCTGGATTACCATTATGACTTTTCTCCAAGAGATGTACAGAAACAATGTTTCGCTGCCCATATTCAATTAGCGTTACAGTTAGAACTTCCACTGATTATTCATAATAGAGAATCACATAAAGATATATTAGATATTATTAAGGCTGAAAAAGGATATAATGCAGGTGGTGTCTTCCATTGCTTTACAGGAAGTGTTGAAATGGCAAAAGAAGTACTTGATATGGGTTTTTATATTGCATTAGGTGGAGCTGTGACGTTTAAAAATGCTAAGAGACCTGTTGATGTAGCAAAGTATGTACCTATAGATAGGCTTCTTGTTGAAACAGATAGTCCATATATGGCACCAGTACCTTATAGGGGTAAAAGAAATGATTCAGGGTATTTAAGTGAGATTATTCAAAAGATTTCGGAAATTCGAAATACAGATTTTAATGATATAGCTATGAATACCACCCAAAATGCGAACAGACTATTCGGACTCAACCTATGACCCCTGTTTATTTCGTTTTATCTTTATAGTTCGACAGGAGGATGGAATATGAAACGTTTTGTTGTGATTATTACTTCCCTATTGTTTATTTTTGTTTTTATTGCACTTAATTATCTGCTATGGGACAGAGAGAGTCTTGTTACATTAAAAGAGTCAAACCAAGCTAGTATTGATGCCTTAAGCCGCATTAATATGAATTTAAGTGAAGAAAATAACAAGTTATATCAGCAATCCGAAGCTTTAAGAAAGGATATTGCAGCTCTCGAAAAAAAAATAATTGAACTTGAAGAGACCTCTCGTGAACAGCAACTTGTTATGGATTGGCAAAAAGAATTTATCTTAGCTCTGAAGGATAAAATTAACCCTGAGCCCATTAAATCAGAAGCAATTGATTGGATTAGTTCAATATCTGAAAAACAGTTCGATAAAGCATATCTTAAATCAACTACACTTTGTAAATTCTGGGGAAATAGTTGGACACCAAAATCTTTTACTAATTATTTTGTTCAAAATATAGAAGATATTCAGTTAGAGTTAGATGCAGAAGATAATAGTGCATTAATTGAGATAATCCCAGAGCAAACCACCGACTATAACGTCAGAGCCCTTATTCATGCTCGCGTAAGTTTAAAAGAAGAGGCAAATGACGAATATTTGCAACAAGGCGTAAATATTATAAAATTAGACTTTACATATAGCGAAAGACAAGGACAATGGGTTATAATCGCTGTGAATTCGGAAAATATCGACACATCAGATGTTCAGACATCTCTTGCAGGTGATAGCTTAGATTAAAAGTGGGGTATAAAGTGTAGTACCAAAAGAGGGAAATAGCTACTGCTTTATGTATACCAAAATCCTATTATAGACAAATAATGCAGCATTTGATTTGACAAATCATGGGTGATAGTTTATTATTGTGTGAATTGTGATTACTATGGGGAGGTAATGCAAATGAATCCTAGGAATACCCTATAAGTATGGGGTATTATCCGGTATAAGACGGTAATAATTATAGAGAGAAACCGTTAAACTGACAAGCCCCGGATCCCTAGCCGATTCAACCTGTAAAGATAAGGAGGAATATCTTTGCAGTAGAAAATGAAAGGAAGTTGATAATGGGAAAGTTTAATGCGAAACGCAAGCTACCCCCTCGCCAAAACATAACCATGGTAATAGCAGGTTTTGTTAAGCGTCATGTATATGTTTTTATACTGATAGCAATGATCGCAATATCAGTCACAGTAGGCTATAACATATACGATACGCTGAAGAAAGATCTTAAAGTTGTTGATGGAGACAGCGAAATAAATATTAAAACTATGGGGAAGGATATTGAAACAGCCTTCGAACAAGCAGGTATTTCTGTTGAATCCTACGATTACATTAGCTCACCTCTTGCAGCTATGTTATCAAATGATGTTACCCAAGAGATTCAAATTAAACGGGCTGTACCTGTTAATATCACTGTTGAAGGAAAAACAACCGAAGTAATGACATATTATGATACAGTGGGAGAAACTATAAAGAACAATGGAATAGTATTGGCACCGCTTGATAGGGTTGAGGGCATGGAGCTTGATGAGCCGATTGTTGAAGGAATGAATATAGACATTGTTCGGGTTAAAGAAGAAGTATTAACTGAGTTGGAAGATATACCATATGCGATCGAGGAAATCCCTAATACACAAATGAACCAAGGAGAAAAGAAGCTTATTCAGGCTGGAATTGAAGGAACACTTGAAAAAAACTATAAATTAACATACGAGGATGGAGTTATTGCATCCCGCCAATTTTTAAATGAAAGAATACTTGAAGAACCTGTAACCGAAAAAACTGAATACGGTACAGTACCAAATTTTCAAACCTCCCGTGGTGAGCTTGTCAGATATTCAAAAGTTTTAAATATGCGTGCCACTGCATATACTTCATCTTTCGAGGATACTGGAAAACATCCGGATCATCCTGAGTTCGGTATTTGCTATACTGGTATGAAGGCAAGGGAAGGCATTATTGCAGTCGACCCGAAAGTAATTCCCCTTCATACAAAGGTATATGTAGAGGTGTTAGGTGACACGCCTGATTACGGTTTTGCTTATGCTGGAGATATAGGGAGCGCAATTAAAGGTGATCTGATTGACATATATCTAGATACGAGCGAAGCTGTATACAAGTGGGGAGTTAAAAAAGTTAGAGTGTATATTCTTAATGAGCAAAATGATGATAGATGGAAAAAGACAGATTATATTAAATAAGCAATGAATCATTAGTTTGCGTATGTACCGGAACAGTAATGTTCCGGTATAGTTTTTATGTACTAATAGGGAGTGACATGTGTGATAAACACTAATGAAATATTAACCAAACACAATATTCGCCTTACAAAGTCTTTGGGGCAGAATTTTCTAACAGATGCTAATATTATCCGGAAAATTGCTGACGCTGGTATGCTCTCAAAAGATGATCTTGTTATTGAAGTTGGTCCGGGCATCGGAGCATTAACAGTATCGCTTGCTCAAAAAGCAGGAAAGGTAATAGCAATCGAGATAGATAAAAATCTAATTCCCATACTTCAAGACACAGCAGGACAATTTAAAAATGTAACCATCATTAATGATGACATTTTAAAAGTAGATATTTTATCATTAATTAGTGGATGGCAGGGACAGATTAAGGTTATTTCTAATCTACCTTACTATATTACAACTCCAGTTGTAATGATGTTTCTAGAAAGCAATTTACCGATTGAGCTAATGGTATTGATGGTGCAGAAGGAAGTGGCACTTAGAATGGCAGCAAAGCCAAAAACCAAGGAATATGGTGCACTATCTGTGGGTGTACAAGCAGTTGGAGAACCGAAAGTATTGTTCAATGTGTCACGAAATTGTTTTATACCAAAACCCGATGTTGATTCAACTGTTTTACGGATAATACTTACACAACACTATAAAAAACAAATTATAGACTATAATATATTTCACAAATGCGTAAAAGCGGCTTTTTCACAGCGCAGAAAGACTTTAGTAAACTCCATGAGCAGCACATTGCAAATGGATAAACAACTGATAAAAGATGTTTTAGTAAATCTCAAATTGAAAGAGCAAACTAGGGGCGAAGAGCTGTCGGTGGAGCAGTTTATTTCCCTTTCAAATCTCATTTCTGAGTATTTTTGAACTATTCTCTATAGAACGCGATGAATTAAGACCTAATTAATTAACTTCCCAAGTCAGATGGAGGTTTATTTTTTGGGGTTATTTTAAAATCTCCTTGCATATATATTATGAAGCAAATATGAAGAGGAGGTATATTAATGGAGCGTCTAGAGAGTTTTAGGAAATACATTATTCTCGAACAGTTAGATTCAGGGTTTGGTATGCAGAGGACCCCTGGTGGGTTTGTTCGCCTTGAAGGAAATGGAGAAGGGATTGGTATATCAGTCCAAATAAAATATATTAAGGAAGGCACACAGCCTTATACTATCATTATTATATACGATAATGATGAAGAGTTAGGAATATTCAGAGTTGGCACACTTCAGGTTATCTCAGGCGTAGCAAGCTATAGAAAGTTTCTCGATCATGCTACAATAACGTCTTTAAACATAAAACCGGAGAGAATAAAATATATTCTTATTGCATCTGAGCATCAGGACAGAGTTTTTATTCCCTTGATTGGGATTTGTAAAAAAGAAGTGCCATGGGACGAAGTTGTGAGACAACGGCTGATTAGAAAAGATAAAGTTGTTCAAAAAAGTCAAGAAAAAAAACCTGATATTGAAGAGGAAAAGCCATCTCAGGTAGAAGAGGACTATGATAGAGACCTTCCTTATGTAAATGACATTGAACTTGAGAATAAGTTGAAAGAATCTTTTGAGAAAATGGATCCNTTTTCAAATCCCCGTCACGATTACTTTTGGTATAGGGTGAATGATATAGCAAAGCTAAGTAACCTTTTATACTCTTGTGGTGTAAACATACCATTGTTTGCAAACCCCAGGATCTTAGTAGGACTTTTTAAGTACAGGCATTTGTTAGCAGGGTTTTATCGCTCAGATATAAATGATTTGAACTATTTTGTTTTAGGTGTTCCGGCAAAGGATGAGACCGACGGAAAACCATTTGAAAAAATTTGTCTTTGGGTACCTACGCAAAACTCTGAGTTTGGTGATATGACGGGTTATTGGCTTGTATACATAAACTTAAAGAATGGAGAATTTGTAAGATAGGGTACTTATACACAATTTCGCACCTTGATTTCAGACTTTATCTGTTCAGCGGACCTTGTCCCGCAAGATTAGCTTAACTACATAGAATCTGCGAACCTGAAATGTAGTAAAAGGACCATGAACAAAGATTTGCGCTAAACTAAGAAGGTTGTATGCTTATACTAAGGTTTCAAATTGACACCAAAGGTTGTTGTGATATAATGGTTTTGTTGTTAATTCTAGATAAAAGCCTTTTTTAATATATGTTTTTGTGACTTGTTAGTTATGGGTGGACAACCCTAATAATAAATCCAATAATAAAGGAGAGTATTACCATGAAAAAATACTTTGAAGTTAGCACAAAAACAATTGTTGCAATCGGATTAGGCGCAGCTATTTTTATGTTATTGTTCATGTTCGTCAAAGTTCCATCACCTGTTCCCGAAACTAGTTTCCAAACCGCATATGGCCTAAGTGCTTTATTCGCAACTTTATTTGGTCCTATTGCGGGAGGACTAATTGCATTTATTGGACATGCCCTAAGTGATGCTATTCAGTATGGTTCCCCTTGGTGGAGCTGGGTTATAGCAAGTGGGGTTGCAGGCTTTATTTTTGGTTTTGCTTACAAAAACACTAAAGTGGATGAAGGCGAATTTAAAGGGAAAGATATACTTAGGTTCAACATCATTCAAGTTATTGGTAATGTTATAGCATGGCTTATCGTAGCTCCGCTTTTAGACATTATTATTTATGCAGAGCCTGTAAATCTTGTTTTCACGCAAGGAGCTATCGCTGCATTAATGAATTCAATTAGTGCTGGCGTTATTGGAACACTATTGTTATTAGCATATGCTGCAACACGTACAAAGAAAGGCAGCTTAACCAAAAAGTAGACCCATACATATTACAAAGTTGGAGCTAAGACTATGAGACAAAAGCCTATTATTGAATTTATAGACTATTCATTTCAATACTTTAGTCAAGCCGAGCCGACTTTAGAGGATATCAATTTAAAAATATATCCTGGGGAAAAGATATTAATTGTAGGACCTAGTGGAAGTGGCAAGAGTACACTAGGTCACTGCATTAATGGTCTTATCCCTTTTGCTTATGAGGGCGAGATTAAAGGTACACTTAAAATTAAAGATTTAATAGCAAAAGAACAGGATATATTTTCGCTATCCAAAATAGTGGGAACAGTTCTTCAGGATTCTGACGGACAGTTTGTTGGTCTGACTGTTGGCGAGGATATTGCTTTTGCGTTAGAGAACGATAATGTAAATATCCACAAGATGCATGATACCGTTAGAAAAGTTGCTGAAATGGTGGACATGGATAAGCTTCTTAAATCATCACCTTTCGAACTATCGGGTGGTCAGAAGCAGAGAACTTCATTAGCAGGTGTTATGGTTGATGATGTGGATGTTCTTTTATTTGATGAACCATTGGCAAATCTTGATCCTGCTACCGGTAAAACAGCAATTGAAATAATTGACGATATTCACAAAAGGACGAATAAGACAGTTTTGATTATTGAACATCGACTTGAGGATGTCCTACATCGAGATGTGGATAGGATTATTGTAATAGCAGATGGACGTATTATTGCCGACATGACTCCAGATGAACTGGTATCGTCTTCAATATTATTTGAAAATGGTATACGGGAACCCCTATATATCACTGCATTAAAGTATGCAGGAATTAATGTTCATAAAGATATGCATCCAAGTCATTTGGATACTTTAAAGATNGATACAGTGATCCAGCCTTTAACTTCTTGGTATAAACGCATTGAAAAGCCTCAAAAGCAGGATGAAAAACCTAATATTTTGAAAGTGGAGAACTTGACATTTTCCTATGATGGAAAAAGGAATATTCTAGATGATGTTACTTTCGACATTTATGAAGGTGATATGATCTCAATAGTTGGTAAGAATGGAGCAGGTAAATCCACTCTTGCAAAAGTTTTATGTGGTTTTGAAAATCAAGATTTGGGAAATATTTATTATTATTCCGAGAATATAAAGGATAAAAGCATTAAGGAACGAGCAGAAATTATAGGACTGGTGATGCAAAATCCAAACCAAATGATTTCTAAATCGCTAATATATGATGAAATTGCTCTAGGTCTTAGGTTACGAAATGTACCCGAGGAAGAAATAAAAGAACGGGTTGAAAAAGTACTTGAGGTATGCGGGCTTTCTCCATTTATTGATTGGCCTATATCAGCATTGAGTTACGGACAGAAAAAGAGAGTTACGATTGCTTCAATATTGGTTTTGGAGCCTAAGATTATTATTCTGGATGAACCCACTGCAGGTCAGGATTATCATCATTACACAGAGATAATGAAGTTCTTGGAGAAAATTAATAAAATGGGTGTCACTATAATTATGATTACTCACGATATGCATCTTATGCTGGAATATACGCCAAGAGCAATAGTTTTGTTAGATGGTAAAGTTATAGCAGATACAAAAGCATCCATTGTTTTAACAGATACAGATTTGGTTTCAAAGGCAAATTTAAAAGAAACATCTCTCTATTATCTAGCAGAAAAAGCAAAGATTGAGGACGGAACTCTTTTTGTTCAAAGGTTTATCGATTACGAAAAGGGGGTCAGAGAAACAAATGAAGATTAAGTTATTTTCGTATAATGTTATAGATACCCCTATCCATAGACTTTCTGGCCTCACTAAATTGGCCTGCTTTTTGCTATTAACATTTGCTGTAATGTTCTCTTATGATATACGTTTTATATTATTTGTTATGCTTTTTTCTTTTATAATATTAAAAGTATCAAAGATCAAATTCTCACAGATAAAACTTATGATCATCTATGTATTGATTTTTCTTATAACAAATGCTATTTTGACGTTTTTATTCGAGCCTGAATACGGTGTTAGTATTTATGGAACAAGGCATGAGGTATTAAGAATATTTGGAAGATACAACCTTACACAGGAGCAATTATTATATCAAACTACCAAGGTTTTGAAGTATGCTTCTGTCATACCTCTAGGGATAATATTTTTACTGACAACTAACCCTAGTGAGTTTGCTGCATCTTTAAATGGAGTTGGTATTCCATATAAAGTGGCCTATGCAGTTTCATTAACATTGAGGTACTTTCCGGATATACAAAGGGATTATCAGAACATTAGCCAAGCGCAGCAAGCAAGAGGACTTGAAATGTCTAAGAAAGCGAAGTTCGGCTCTCGGTTTAAAAATGCATTATTAATAATTATACCATTGATTTTTTCAACACTTGACAGAATTGAATCTATTAGTAACGCAATGGATTTAAGAGGATTTGGTAAGCTGAAAAAAAGGACTTGGTATAGTAAAAAGAAAATTGAAACTGGAGATTATGTTGCTATTGGTTTGTCAGTGCTGATATTTGCTATGTCTATTCTAATATCTATTTTNATTAATGGCAGTAGATTCTTTAATCCCTTTATTTAGAATTAGCAGATCTTACTTTACATATTTTTTAAACAAAGGAGATTACCAATATGAAACCAATCCTTGTTTTTCAAACTGATTTTACTTACAAGGAAGGCGCAGTTTGTGCAATGTACGGTGTTGTCAAAAGTGTTGACCGTGAATTGGAAATAATAGACGGTACCCACGAGATCCCCAAGTTTGATGTTTGGAGTGCTTCATACCGGCTTTACCAGTCTTTGAGGTTTTGGCCTGAAGGAACAATTTTTGTATCAGTTGTGGATCCCGGGGTGGGAACAGAACGTAGAGCTTCAATTGCAAAGACAATTGACGGATATTACGTAGTATCACCTGATAACGGTTCTTTAACACATGTTAAGAACATGATAGGTATTGCACAAATAAGAGAAATAGATGAAGAGATTAACCGGCTTAAAGGAAAAGGAACAGAAAATGTTAGTATTTTTCATGGACGCGATCTNTTTGGTTATTGTGCAGCAAANCTTGCAAGTGGAATCATTACCTATGAACAGGTGGGTCCTGAATACAGTGTGGACGAAATTATTGAGCTTACAATTTCTGAACCAACGATAGAGCCAGATTATGCAAAAGGTATATTTGAAATTAACGATCCTAACTTTGGAAATCTATGGACCAATATCTCAACAAATGAGTTCTTGAAAGCTGGCTTTAACTATGGTGATTATATCCATGTAAGTGTTAAACATAATGGAGAAGAGAAGTTTTCAGATAGGGTACTTTTTGAAAAATCTTTTGGTTATGCACCTAAAGGCGATGTAATGATATATAATAACGAATTGATGAAAATAGCCATGGCGGTAAGTCAGGGAAGTTTATCCGAAGAATATGATCTGTCTTATGGAGCTGATTGGATAGTTGAGTTTAATAAAGCTCAGTCTCCACCTGACTCCCTGCGCAAAGCAGATTGAATAAGGTTAGGCCACAAAAGTCTAAAATAAGGATGTGTTATTATGAGTAAGATTTTAGTATTTCAAAGCGATTTTGGTCTCTCGGATGGTGCTGTAGCAGCAATGTACGGGGTAGCACATGATGTGGATATGGACTTAAAGCTGTACGATTTAACTCATGATATAACCCCATATAATACCTGGGAGGCATCGTATAGGCTGTTTCAAGCTGTAGAATTTTGGCCAAAAGGGACTGTTTTTGTTTCTGTAGTCGATCCTGGAGTCGGAACGGATAGAAAGAGCGTAGTAGCTCTAACAAGCAAGGGGCATTATATTGTGACTCCCGACAATGGAACACTAACCCATTTAAAAAGATATATTGGAATGAAAGAAATGAGAGAAATAGAAGAAGCTAAGCATAGGCGTTCTGATTCACAATACTCATATACATTCCACGGAAGAGATATATATGCATATACTGGTGCAAAATTAGCATCAGGACAAATTACTTTTGAAGAAGTAGGAAATGAGCTTAGCATCGATGATATAGTAGAGCTTGAGCTAAGCGAGGTTACATTNGTNGACAATGGTATTAAAGGGTCCATAGACATTTTAGACGTAAGATTTGGAAGCCTTTGGACGAATATTGCGCGAGATGATTTTTTAAAGCTTGGCTTTGAAATTGGCGACTGGGTTGAAGTGCTTATAAAAAACGGCTCGACCCTTGCATATAATAACAGGGTTACATATGGGAGATCCTTTGCAGATGTCTATGTGAGTGAACCGGTTATATATGTAAACTCACTTTATAGAATGGCTTTGGCCATTAACCAAGGCAATTTCGCAAAAGCGTATAGCATAGGTACAGGAAGGCATTGGACAATAGAGTTTAGGAAAATCAATTAGCACTGATTTGTAAATTTGGGAATACAAAGTCTAGCATAGCAAAGGTNGTGAAAAGCATAAACTTTAGTCTTTTGATTTCTTAAATAAGTAGTATAATGTCTATATGTGTTACAATGAATAAAACAATGATGTTGGATTGAGATTAAAGAGTATTTATCGTATAAAGGGGTTTTATAATGTCTGAACTTAGTAAAATATTTGGTTCACAGGTTTTCAATGACTCGGTAATGCGTGCAAAGCTTCCGACTGCTACATATAATGCTGTAAAGAATATTATTGAGAATAACTTAACTCTGGATTCAAACTTAGCAGAGGCAATTGCAAGTGCCATGAAAGAGTGGGCTATAGAAAAAGGAGCTACGCATTACAGTCACTGGTTTCAACCCATGACAGGGATGACAGCAGAAAAACATGATTCCTTTCTTTCTACAACTAAAGACGGGAACATTATTATGGAGTTCTCTGGGAAGGAATTAATAAAAGGTGAATCTGATGCCTCTTCGTTTCCGACTGGTGGAATTCGAGCTACCTTTGAAGCGCGTGGATACACCGCATGGGATTGTACTTCCCCGGCCTTTGTGAAGGATAGAACTCTTTACATTCCAACGGCTTTCTGCTCATACAGTGGAGAAGCTTTAGATAAGAAAACTCCGCTCCTGAGGTCCATGGACGCTTTAAACAAGCATGGTATGCGTGTACTAAGAGCATTAGGAAACACATCCTCTAAAAAGGTTATTTCGTATGTTGGTGCCGAACAAGAGTATTTCCTTATAGATAGAGATCTATTTATGAAAAGAAAAGATCTTATATATACAGGGCGTACACTTTTTGGCTCAAGACCACCAAAGGGCCAGGAAATGGGTGATCAGTACTACGCAGCAATAAAAACAAGAGTATTAGGTTTTATGCAGGATTTAGATATAGAATTATGGAGATTGGGGATACCTGGTAAAATACGACATAACGAGACAGCACCTGCGCAACATGAAATTGCACCAATTTATAATACTGTCAATGTAGCAACAGATCAGAATCAGTTGATGATGGAAACAATGAAAAAGGTGGCAGCAAAACATGGATTGGCATGTTTGCTCCATGAAAAACCCTTTGACGGGGTGAATGGTTCGGGAAAGCACAACAATTGGTCTATTGGTACTGATGATGGTGTTAATCTATTAGATCCAGGCCCTGAGCCACATAAGAATCCCTTATTCTTGCTTATTTTATCTATAATCATTAAAGCTGTAGATGTATATGCAGAGGTAATAAGAAGTTCTGTTGCAAATGCAGGCAATGATCTTCGCCTTGGTACACATGAGGCACCTCCTGCAATAATATCTATTTTTCTAGGTGACCAATTAACGGATATTATTAGACAGATTGAAGAAGAAGGTGAAGCTACTAACTCCCTTCACTCTTCTAAGGTGAAGATGGGTGCTTCTGCTCTTCCAATTTTCGCTAAGGATTTTAACGATAGAAATAGAACATCACCATTTGCCTTTACAGGTAATAGGTTTGAATTTAGAATGGTTGGATCGTCAAGATCCATTGCTGGTCCAAACTTCATTATAAACACAGCAATTGCAGATATTTTCGCTGAGGTTGCCGACAGGCTTGAAGCTGCTGAAGATGCTCAAGCTGAAGCTAAAGCAATTACGGCTGAATTCATTAGAAATCATAAACGCATTATTTTCAATGGGGACAATTACTCCCAGGAATGGGTGGAAGAAGCCGATAGAAGAGGTTTGTCCAATATTAATAATTTCATTGATGCAAAAAGAACACTACTTCAAGAAAAGAATGTGAAAATGTTCGAAAGAATGCGTGTATTATCCGAGAAAGAAAATCAATCTCGTTATGAGGTGCTGGTAGAAAATTATAATAAAATAAATAAGATTGAAGCGCTCACAGCCATTGAAATGGTGGAACGTGATATTCTTCCTGTAGTGCACAGGTATATTGGGGAAATTGCATCATGTATAAATCAAGTTAAAGAAACGGGAATAAATATTGTCCTAGAGACTCAGAAAAGACTGTTAGAGGATATTTCAGTACTTGCTGTATCGGCCGACAAAAAGGTAAGAAAACTAAAGGAAATAGTGGATGAGGTCTCATCAATTAATGATGTGACCGAACAGAGTGTTGCATACAGAGACGAGGTGATTCCCGTAATGAGAAGTTTGCGTGAGGACATAGACCAGCTTGAAGCACTTGTTGATGCACAATACTGGCCAATACCAACATATGGGGACATGTTGTTTGGGATGGAATAAGATAAATTCTAAAAAGAAATACAGTAACTAGGGGCACAGATGTATATTCATTTGTGCCTTTTATATAGAAGTGGTTAACCATTTTGGAATCTTAATATAAACCAGATGATATTTTTGTGAAAAAGGATGGGATGAATACCTTCAAAAGCATGTTTTATAAGGTAATTCATCCCAAAGAATATTACGGACAATATCAGTGTCAATTATGGATTAACTACATTTACGGCATTACCTGCTATAAATGCTTTGAGGTTATCAACAGCAATATTCATTAGTCTTTCTCTGGACTCTTTAGGCGCCCATGCAATATGCGGCGTAATTATACAATTTTTCGCATTTAGCAGAGGGTTGTTTTCTTTTATCGGCTCAACAGATACAACATCCAATGCAGCATATGCAACCTTACCAGAGTTCAAAGCTTGGGCGAGATCTTCTTCAACTATCAATGGACCCCTGGAGGTATTAATAATCATCACGCCATCCTTCATTTTGTTGATTGCATCTTTATTTATCAATCCCATTGTGCTTTCGAAGAGAGGACAATGAAGACTGATTACATCGGACTCTTCCAGTAACTTGTCTAAGTCAGTATATCTGAGGTTTTCATTTTCAAGTTTTTTATCCTGATAGGTATCAAACACAAGAACTTTCATACCCATGGCTTGTGCAATAACCGATACTGCTTTTCCGATCCGTCCAAGTCCAATGATTCCCATAGTTTTACCAGCAAGTTCAACGAGGGGATATTTCCAGAAACAAAAATCGGGGCTTTTTGTCCATTCGCCGTTTTTAACTGCCAGATTATGCTCCCATACATGGTGGCACATTTCAAGCAATAGTGCAAAAGTATACTGTGCAACCGCCATAGTTCCATACGTGGGGATGTTTGTTACCACCACACCAAATTCTTTAGCTGCCTCTACATCCACAACATTATAACCCGTAGCTAAAACTCCTACATACTTAATATTTGGAAAGCTTTTGAATGTTTCTCTATTAAGTGGTGTTTTATTAGTAAAAATAATTTCAGCATCACCAATCCTCTCGGCAATCTTATCAGTTGGTGTCCTGTCATATACAGTTACTTTACCCAGTTCTTTAAGACCGTTCCAGCTAAGATCACCAGGGTTTAGTGTATAGCCGTCCAAAACAACTATTTTCAAGATTTCCACCTCTTTCATATCATACAGGATGTTTATAACTTGCTCC
>JGI24709J26583_10000771_pt1 | contig 27049 bp, 28 predicted proteins | sample BioPla2DNA1_FD_26583 | JGI IMG/M metagenome (IMG submission 26583) | reverse complement strand
AGTGTAATTTCAAGTGAAAACAGGAAAAACTCAACCTAAAACTAATAAAGTTATTTTTTATTACCAAAAAAAATCAAAAAACCTCAATTTCAAATAAAAAAAATGGTTTCTACAAAGCCCAATTTTTTTAAAAAAATTATCTTTCATTCAATAATTCCTTTCTTAAAAACATATTCTTTGTTTCTTGGAATAAATTTCAACATCAAATTATTGTGTCATCCATACAATTTGATTAATTTTTGATTCCAAATCCTCGGAATGAACTTGTAACACCTTAACAATCCTTTTCATGTAATGTAGAAACAATTTCTGATACTCTATCACTCCATGTATTTGCTTTAAGAAATTTTAATCTATCTTTTTCAGAATATTTCAATTTAAATTTATTTTTTATTAATTTATTCAGTATGTCAAGCAATGTTTCTTTGTCACGATAAAATTCAACAAATTTCTCAAATCTTTTTATTTCTGGATAAAAAATGGATATTATGGGTTTGTTGTAATTTATGTATTCATATAACTTTATTGGATCGGCAGATTTAGTTAGGTCATTTAATTTAAATGGTAAAATGAAACAATCAAAATTTTTTACAATTTCTATAAGTTCAGAATGTTCAACTGAACCATAAAAGACATATTTGTGTGTCTGTGCAGATGATAATGATAGCTCTTGAGGACCAATTAGATGAAATTCAATATTTTCAATATTTTCAACACAATAGTCCAATGAAGAAAAGTCTAACCATGAAGAAATAGTCCCAACGAAACCAATTCGATATTTTTTTTTAGTTTTTGCATCGATTTTTTTGCTATTATGAATTCTTCCATTAAATGCATTACGCACAACTTTAACATCTTTTCGGGAAGATCTATTAATAATCTCTTTTTTTAATTTTTCACTTGACGCAAAAATTTTCCAAGATGATTTTAATAACTCTTTTTCAATATTCAAAACATTCTTCCTTTTTTCTTTTTTGTCAAAAAAATTTGCAGCGTCATCCATACAATCATATACTATCTTAATATCTATATCTTTAGGAAGAAAATCATAAAGGAGTGGGAAGGTTAGCCAGATCAAATCCGGTTTTAATTCATTGATTATTCTTTGTATTTTTCCCATGAGGTGAATATTGTTTAATTTATCTGTAATTGCGAGATTCAGATCAAATGGAAATATAAAAAATCCATTGACTTTAAGCCCATTAATTGAATTATGAACTAATTTCCAGCGTTTGAAACTAATTGGATAAAGAACAGTTATATCATAGTATTCATTCAAACCTTCAGCCAAAAAATGAGGTCTTTGTTTAATCCAATTCCAATCTATATGCATTATATAAAGTATTTTTGGTTTTTGTTTCATTTTATGCCATTTGTTGATTTTTAATATGATTTCAGTAATTATTGATTTTTTTTTGAAAAAGAATTTAAAAAACTTGAAATAATAATTTAAATTTCTTTTTTTTCCAATTAAGTTCTTGTAAATTGCATATAATATGAAAATGTTGTTTTTGTCCACCGTTTCAGATAATGTCCTTTTCAATGAAGAGGTTGATTAATATTATACTAAATATGACTTAAATCCTTTTTGAATTAATATGTGATATCTATAATGTAGGGGATGCTTTCTATAAAAAATTATATGATATGGATTCGTTTGTTTGTTCTGAATTTTTTCCGTATATAGAATTTGGAACAGAAATTAAAAAGGGAGTTTTTTGTCAAGACCTTGAGAATTTAACATTTACAAACAAATCATTTGATTTAATAATAACTGAAGATGATTTAGGATGTGTAAAAGATTTGAAAGGGGATCTAAGGAATTTAGGGTAAAAGTGGATTATTATATTTTCACGGTTTCGTTTTTTTTGATAATTATATTATAAATAGGGCGGATACTTCTGGGAGTCGAGATTTTTTAATTTTGCCTCCCGAATTTCACGAAAGTTAGAGAGGCCAAGGATTAGCATATGGCATTTGGTTTAGATATATTCCAATTTTTTAATTATGTTGGCTTTGAAACTCGTGCGGATTTTTCTAGATTTTCTGATTACAAATAAAAAAATATATGATAGTTTTGTTTTTATATCGAAGGAAAAAATGATTTTCATGATAGATTAAGATATAGAAAAATTTTATGGTAGTTAGGGGTTAGTTATACCTGCTCTTAAACCAGCATAGTATGAAAAAAATAGCTTCTTATCATTATAGTATAAGCTGAGGAATATGGGGATTAAAATTGCCAAAATAATTTGAATTAATAAAAAAACCAAGAAATCATTTTTTTTAGCCCATTTCCGCATAAAAATCCAGCGGTTACGGGTTATGTAATATAATCCCATAGGTTTGGATATTCCCCCTCCTGATCTTGATACTTTGTGCCATATGTGGGATGTGGGGATGTATAAACTTTTAAATCCTTCCTGGTTTGCCCTGAGGGTCCAGTCACTTTCTTCAAAGTATAAAAAGTAGTTTTCGTCCATTAAACCTATTTTCTTTATTACTTCGGTTTTAATCAAAAAAGCAGAGCCACTAACATACTCCACTTCATCTATCTCATCGTATTGCCCATTATCAGTCTCATTGGTTCCAATCTGAATGCCACGACTAAATTTCCAGGATATTTTACATCCTGCACTCCATATGGTCTGTGGTTTATCATAAAAGTAGATCTTAGGGCCCAGGATGCCCACATCATCACGGGTATTTCTATTATTGATCAATTCTTGTAAAAAGTTTTCATCAACCACGGTATCATTGTTCAGGAGTAAAATATAATCTGGATAAAGGAATTCAAGGGCGAATTTGATTCCCACGTTGTTCCCACCTGGAAAACCTCTATTTTCACTATTTTTAATGAGGGTAATATGTTTTTTAGTTAAATTTTCTGTTTTCAAAGGTATTTCATCCTTTTTAAAGGTTTCATTATATTCGTAGGTTGTAATAGGTTTGTTATGAGGATTGTAGTTAAAAAAACTGGATTCAACTGGCAAGATACCTGAACAATAGTCTCTGATTTTATTAATAGAATCATCTTCAGAAGCATTATCCACTAAAACTACATCAAAATTAGAGTAATTAATTTGAAATAATGATTCCAAACATTCAATGGTGTCTTCCCAACCATTCCAATTTAAAATTACAATGGATACGCGAGGACAATTCATCGAAAACACCATGGATATGTGATGATACAAAAAAGAATAGATAAATTCATTTAAATTTTTTCCTCAACAACTTATTCTCTTTTTGAATAATGTAAATTTCACGTTTAAGGAGGCTTATTTGAGTTGCCACGAACCCGAAAATAAGTATTTGTATCCCTGAGATTATAAGTAAAACCATTACAAACATTAATGGCCGTGTTGGATCTAGAGTGCCCATCAGATACTCTTTAAATAGGTATATTGCAATAATAATGCCAAAAAGACATATCAAAAGTCCAACTAACCCAAAAAGCATCATTGGCCTTTCGTAAAATGTGAATAAAAGATGTGAAATGGTGGTGGATTTAAACTGAACTTTGGATTCGCCTAGTTTTCTCCCTTTCAGCTTCACAGGAATCTCTTTAACTTCAAAGCCTATTGCTATGGCTTTTGAAAGTATTTCCGGGTTAATCTCAGTTCCGTTAGATTCGATTTCTATTGAATCTATAACTTCTTTTCGGTAGGCACGTAAAATCCCAGTTACAGTGCTGATATTTTTGTTAAGTGCGTATCCAACGATTTTATTGGCCATTTTACTTATAAATAGTCGGATGAAAGGAATGTCTTCGGTTTCTCCACCAGCCATGTACTGGGATCCAATGACAATATCCAAGTGATTTTCATGAAGTTCTTTGATAAGTTCGGTTAGATATTTCGGTTCATAACTTAAATCTGCATCCAAGGTGATGATTACATCACCTTCGGCTTTTTCAAAACCAGTGCGCAAGGCTCTTCCCATCCCCATGTTAACTGGATGTTTTAAAACCATTAGTTCCGGATTTTCTGAAGCAAATTCTTCCAACAAAGCCAGTGTTTGGTCACTACTTCCATCGTCCACTGCTATGATTTGGTAGCTGCCGCAAGTCTTTAAAACTTTTTTAACTTCTTCAAGTGTAATGAGTACGTTTTCTTCCTCATTGTACATGGGTATGATTAGAGAAACTTCCATGAATAGAATTTGGCGATATAAAGATATAAGTTTTTAGAAAAAAGAGGATATTTAAGTATATTTTTTTAAAAAATAAATCTAGTCAAATGTTAATGTATCTAAATTTTATTCAGTTTCTTGAATTGTTTGGGTAGGGGTTTATGTTTGGCAGGTGCTCCTATTGCCAGATAGTATGGGGGCACGTCCCTAGTCACAATGGCCCCTGCAGCCACCATGGCTCCTTCACCCACTTCAATTCCTGAAAGGAATGTTGAATTTGCTCCAATTGATGCTCCTTTCCTTATTATCGGTCCTTTAAGATCATAGTTTGCTCGTAAAGGATAACGATCGTTGGTGAAGCATGAACAAGGTCCAAGGAAAACTTGATCTTCAATTAAAGTATTTTGTGGGATGTAAACATTTGATTGTATGCTGATATTGCTACCAATTTCGCAATGGCCCTCGATGACACTATTAGTGCCGAGGAGTACTTTGTCCCCTATTTTAGTCTTTTCCCGGATTAGTACTCCGTGTCCAGTTTGAAAATCATTCCCAATTTCCACATCATTGTAGATCACAGTGTTGGAACGGAGAAGTGCATTTTTACCTATTACTGGAGGTTTAGATCTGAATTTGTAACTAACTCCCAGAGTAACATTTTCATGCACTTTAGGCTGGTTAAGCTCTTCTTCAGTGCCCACTCCAAAGAATCGACTTCTAAAATTAGTCTTCTCATTGGAGCCCCATGGATTTTTAAATAACGACATATAACTCAATTTATCGTGTTATTGTTGTGGTAGATATTAGAGATGACATACTATTTCTTCATGCTCACTAATCTAGTTTACCATTTTACCAATACACATTGTATTGAGAATAGGAGTAGCATTATCCCAGTAAATTATTGGGACAATGGATAATTTCCTTTATTTTTTATTAACCTCCAACTGATTAAGAGCAATATTCATATATATAAGATTTCACCAATTATCTGTAAATATTGACGGGAGTCAAAATGAATAAACAATTTTTGGTTAGGATCGGGATTATTTTATTGATATTTTCGGTTGGATTATTCTTGAGATTGGATGCCGTTAATTTAGACGGATATTCTGATGCTGAAAAAAGTTTTTATCAAGATGAAAACGGTCTTCCTTACATGATCGAGTTGGACTCCTACTACAACTATCGTTTAACAAAAAACCTATTAGAACATGGATATATGGGTGATGCCATTATTAACGGTGTCCAATGGGATTTACATTCCTATTATCCTGGAGTTCCCCTTGATTACCCTCCTCTTATAGCTTATTTAACAGCATTCATCTATAAATTCGTGAATTTATTTACCGAAATACCTCTTCTAGTTGTCTGTTTTTGGTTATCTGCTTTTATAGCGCCTTTGGCAGGAATCATAGCCTATTTATTTATGGGTAGGTTCACTAACCAGTACGGGGCAGTTGCTGCAGGTGTGCTAACAGTAACTATTCCATTTTATTTCGCTCGCACAGTTCCAGGATGGTTTGATACTGACATGTTCAATTTAATATTTCCTTTTTTAGTGGTCTGGTTTTTATTTGAAGTATTTGATAATATAAATAAATCTACCGAAAAAGGGATTTATTTTTCAATATTTTCAGGATTATCTCTTTTCCTGTTTTCTTTGGCTTGGAGTGGGTGGCAATATTTATTTTATATCATAATCATTTTCTGGGCAATTCACATTATTTGGAGTAGTTTTAAGGGTGAAAATTTTAAAAACCATCTGTACTGTTTTTCAGTATTTTTAATCACCACTATAGTTTTAGTATGGTTATTTACCGGGTTTATTAATATTATAAAACTACTATATTCTCCTTTGCAATTAATTGGTTTATACGGGGCATCCTGGCAGGACTGGCCTAATATTTATATTTCGGTTTCTGAATTGGGTCCACCTTTCTTGGAAGAACTCCTTGCAGTGTTGGGAGTCTCTATCTACGCAGGATTATTAGGCATAATATGGATTGGCAGAATACTATCAAATGAATCATTACAAAATAGAATACTACCTCGAATGAACTGGTTATCGTTTTCGTTCTTAGTATTTTGGGGTTTTGCTGGTATTTTTTCTTTAACACAAGGTTACAGATTTATCATGCTCATTGTTCCTCCCCTGATTGTTAGCACAAGTTTCATGATTGGAATCTCAGTCCAATACTTAAATATCCTAGCAAACAGTGAAAAAACTCTCTTTCTTAGAAAAAAACCAGTTTTAACTTTTTTTGCTATTATTATTTTATTTGTAACATTACTTCCGGGAATAATTAATGTACAAATGTACAATTACTCGACTCCAAATATAGATGATGATTATTGGGAAGCAGCCATATGGATAAAAAATAACACAACCAAAAATACGGTTATTGTAACTGATTGGAGTTTTGGTCATGTATGCACGGCTATTGCTGATCGTTCTGTTGTTCAAGATGGTAGAATGGGTTATATAGAAACGTTATCAGCGCGTAACTATGATAATTTATATCCATTTAAAGACAAATCTCCAAGCACATCCCGGAATTACTGGATTTCTAGATCATTTTCTACAGATAATGAAAGTCTTTCTGCAGGAATTCTCCAAATGATCACCACTACCGGGGATCAAGGTTTTATCAAGATAAATATGAGTATAAAAAACACAACAAAAACTGTGGAGGTAATGAATAATATATTAGGTCTTCAACGGTCTGATGCCAAAGAATTACTTATTAATCACTACAATTTCCAAGATCATCAAGTGGAAGAAATTTTAAAATTAACACATCCTGAAAATCCATCACCAATGGTTTTAGTCACCTATGATAATGATATTGTTCATGGGTTTTGGACTTTTGAGTTTGGGGAGTGGAACTTCCAAGAAAGACGCACCAATAATTACACTTACTCTGTGGGGGATGTAGAAAAGAAAGGTGATTTATTCATTTTTTCTAATGATGTTATGTGGGATATTAAAACTAAAAATGTTGTTTGGAAAAATAAAACACCATATTGTGTGGGTTATGTTAAAAATAGAAGCTCAGAAAAGATTTATATGGATTCTAATAGTGATTTTTGTATATTCATAATTGATGATAAAAAGGCAGTGGTCATGGATAAAAGATTTGAAAATTCCATCTTCACCAAGTTAGTTCTTGAAAAGAGCAACTCAACGATTTATAAACCTTTATATGCAAATAAAGGCGTAACTGTTTGGGGATTAAAATAACAAAAAATTACATCCTATTAATTGTATTATCCCTTGCAGTTTCTACAACTTTAGTAATGTTTCCAGCAACAGAGTCGGTAATATCTAATACGAAAATACCTGCAATAATTACAATAACTAGAATAGCACCAATAAGCAGTATCATTTCTGCACTAATTTGACCTTTTTCATCCATATTTATCCACCTTCAAAGAAATCGTGCCTTTTAAGGTGTATTGAGTTGAAAATTTTTTTCATCAACACATCTTAATAATCATTTACTATTAGTCATATATGATGCGAGTAGTATAAATCATTTATTATTTCAGATATGTATCACATTTTTTTTTGGTTTTTTGCTCTGTTTTTGAGAGGTATTTGGTCAAATGCTTTGAGTTCTTCATTTTATACATTTTCTTATTGGTTCTGTGTCGTATGCTTTGTCTGCTACTATGTAATTTGGTTTATATTTTTTGATTATGTCTTAATGCGGGTTTTGCAAATTGTGTGTCGTATTTTCGGTCCATGTGATGTTTGATATATATAAAATAAGGCGTGTTTTTACGTCTATTGTTAAGTAGGTTTTTTTTATGTAGCTTTTTCTTTCTTTTTGCCTTATTTTTGCATAATACTTGTGTGCATAATCATTAGTGAAACCAGAGCCGTCTAATGCTATTATATCTTGCTTTAATATCGTTTAATGATAATTATTAAACGGTTAATATTTTCTAATTTGTTTTGAAGGTAGTCTTTTAAAAAATTTTTGGGATCGTTGTAAAAGTGTGGAACCTTTTTTATTCTCAATATATTTCTTAATTAGGTCTGATACATCAATAAAAATCAATTATTTCACGATATAGTTGATTTTTGTGTAAATTTTCATTGCTAATGTTGTGAATATAAAATGGTTTGAAAAAGCATTTAGATATACTTGCTTATCGCTATTTTAACATAATAATATGTCCTTTCAATGAATTCGACCAACTTATTTTCTTTTAATCCACTATTCTATGTTTGAAAATCTTTTAAACATTGAATATCTAGAATTTTTAAAATTAAAATCCAAAAGATTTAACTGCTTTAAGACCCTACAATAAACAGGGGAATAATAGATTTTGTTAATCATAATAATATTATTCCTCTTTCCCTTTATAAATACTTTAGCAACTGTATTTAAAAATATGTAAGTGTAATTTCGAGTGAAAACAGGAAAAACTCAACCTAAAACTAATAAAGTTATTTTTTATTACCAAAAAAAATCAAACAACCTCAATTTCAAATAAAAAAAAAACATGGTTTCTACAAAGCCATAATCATAAAAAAAATAAAAAAGTAACCAACAAATATTGAAATATTTATTGGCATTACGTTACGGCACACTTAAATATTCTGTCTTGCAGAAACACTGCTTCTTACAGCAGTTATATCGTCACTGCTTCTGAAATTGGTGTTAGCGAAGTATTGTTGGTAGATTATTAGTGCAGCTATTGCGATCACTATAACACCACCGAACAATAGAATGTATTCAGCTGCGCCTTGTCCTTTTTCGTCTTTTAACAAACTCATATTTTTTCCTCCAATATTTTTTTTTAAAATTATTAATGAATGTGATATCTTATTCATAAGATATTATATAAGTGTAATGTTTTATCCTCTATTATAACTCTGGTTAACACTTGCTCTGACTGAACTCAAATCTGTTTCCGAGTTTATTCCAGCGCCAGTTTCGAAGTATGCTTGGTAAATTAACAATGCAGCTATAGCCATCACGATTACACCGCCAAACAGTAGAATGTATTCAGCTGCGCCTTGTCCACGTTCATCCTTAATAATATTCATACTTACCCCCATGCCTCATTGAAGATCCACATAACTTCTTTGAAGACCTCATAATGATAATACTATTTATTCATTCTACTTATATATATAATTGTTGGTGGAGAGCAAAATTGTCAGCTTGACAATTCCGAGTCTTCAAAATGTATTTAGTTTCACATATAAATATCTTTTATATACTCTTTTGTGCATATTATCACATAGTGATTTAAGGGGATGGTGGATTATGCCTAAAAACTATAATTTAAGAAATATAATCCTAGAAGTACTGGAAGGTAATGAACTATCAAAAAAAACCATTTTAGAGGCTGTTAGATCCAGATCAGGGGTGGGAGCATCTGATAAAACCTTCAACGAGTCTTTAATGGCATTGTTACGTGAGGGGCAGATCTACATTGCAGATTATGATTTCTCAATCTACACTGGTGTGAAAAGAATTCAGTCAATAAGGCCGGATGGTATTGTTTTCGGAGTTTCCAGAATGGATTTCGTGGAAATAGAAACCATATTAAAACAGATGGAAAGCCAAAACCAGGAAGAAGTCTACCGTGCTTCCAAAAACCTTAAAAGATTATTCCGCAGAAAAATCGATGAAATTCGAAAAGACAAGAACCAGGAAATAGAAAGTAATGCAGATTCCCTTTTTAACCAGACCATGTATTACATGAACTCTTTAGGAGAAGAACCAAAAAGGAGTCTAAGAAATAAATTAGCATGGAGTTTAAGCAACAATAAAGGGTCACTTGAAATGTTTAAAAGCATTGCATCATTTATTGAATCTCAAAAAATGAGTTAACTAATGAGAAAACCTAATCAAACATTTTTTTTAGGTAATGGTTCCTAAAAATATAGAGGATCTACCTAGAATTTTTAATCAAACTATAATTATGCAAAAACAAATTCCATAAAGAGTTTTTTAAAATCTAACAACAGATTACTGATAGTGAAGTGGCTTAAATGAAAGTACTCTTTATCCCCTGTGGTATTGGAATGGGACACACATCCCGTGCAGTAGCCCTGGCTGGGAACGTCATCAGAAATGGAGATGAGGTTCTTTTTGCAAGTTATGGTTCTGGTTTCCAGATGCTGAATAGTTACAGTAACTTCAATGTGGTCAAACTACCAGAAATCAAGTTTTATGGCAGTTCAGGTGAATTAAATCTAAAATACACAGCAAAAAAATCTATTGACGCTCCATTCATTTTTTTAAAAAGCATTTACCATGAATCCCGCATTATCAAGGAATTCAACCCAGATGTGGTTGTTTCTGATTCCCATTATTCGGTTCCCATCACCTGTAAAGTTATGGGAATACCTTGCGTACTGGTAAGCAATGACTTATACCCTGACTTTAAAGAGGTTTACCAGAACGACCGAACCATGGAGTACCTTGAAAATGGCTTGCAACGCTTCATAAAAGATGTATCAAAATTGTGCCAGTCAATTATCATTCCGGATGTAAAAAATTCATGGGAGATTCCACCACAAATTCGTGAACGGGTTAATTTCACTGGACCCATCCTTAAAATGAATACCAAGACCATGGATAGTAAAGTGGAACTTCGCCGCAGATTCGGATTTGAAAAATCAGAGAAAATAGTAATGGTCACTGTAGGAGGATCCCAATTTGGGAGTAAACTTCTAAATCTGGTTTGCAAGGCAGCCCCAGATCTGGATTGTGACCGGTTAATATTGGTAACCGGGCCACAGAACAAGCTGGATCATGCAGAATCATCATCCCGCATAATTGTAAAGAAGTACTTGGAAGATATGATGGAATGGATGAAACTATCTGATCTGCTGGTAAGTCTGGCTGGGCATACTACTTGCATGGAATTAGCGTCTCTGGGAATTCCCAGCCTATTAATACCCATTGAAAACCATCCTGAACAGTTAAAAAATGCACTTAAAATGGAAAGTTATGGAATCGCCCATGTGAAAAACATGGAAAATTTAAATTCTAAAGACCTTACCAATTACATTAATTATGCACTGGATGACCCGGATTTGAAGGAAGGATCAGCCCATACTCAAAAAATATTCTCACAATACAATGGAACTGAAAAAGCATCTAAGATCATCAAGGACTGTATTGCCGGTAATAAAAATTAGATCCACTGAGAAATTAGGCACCCCACCAAAAAAATAGAGTTATTCCATTAAATAAGATTCAGGGAATCCTTTGATAAAATCAATAAAAAAACAATAATATATCTATCATAATTCATTAACAAAATAGTATGAAATGTAAAATTAAAAAAAATTGGTTGAATATTATTGTTGTGATTCCGGAAAATATTAATAATTGATCAGACCCATTTTTATTATGGAAATCATTTTTATAAGACCTATACTGAAAGAACGATAATAATGGTGTGTGATGTAACTAATAATTTATAAATAATCCCTAACATAATAGAATCAGGAGGTATGAGGATGATCAATTTAATTGTCAGTGTTTTTGGGGCTCTCATGGTGATTGGTGGATTATATTTTATGTATCTTGGTTTTAGTATTCCCCCCAACCCATTAGCATTCTTCGTAGGTTTAATAGCATCAGTTTTTGGAGTTATTTTAATCATATTCTTTGGAAGCAGAATAGATCTTTCTGGAGGAGTCATTTCAAGACCAAAAAAGGAGGTTTCTCCAAGACCATCTGTTAAAAAGTCAAAACCAGTTAAAGTCCCGCCTAAAGTGAAAAAACCCTCAATACCTCGTGATACTTCTAAGTCTAAGGCTATTAAACCCAAACCAGTTCCTAAAGAGGAACCTAAATTAATTAAACCCACAAAAACTACACCGTCAGAAAAAAAGGGAAAGGCAATTAAACCCCAGAAGACAATAAAACCCAAAAAAGCTGTTACTCCAGAAAAAGCCATAACTCCCAAAAAGATCACACCTCAAGCTAAACCGCAAGCTGACACCGAAAAACCAACAACTTCACCACAAGATGCTGCCCAAAAAACTAAGGTAGCACCTAAAAAAATCGCACCAGTTAAAAAATCTGCAGAAGAACAAAANCCACCATTATCTGGCCAAAAAATAACCCCAGAAAAAACACAAAAACCTGCAGAAGAAAAAATGAAACCTCCTGCCCCCAAATCTGTGTTAGAAACTGCTGATAAGGAACGTTTGAAAGAACTTCAAACACGCCCTGGGCGTGATGATCAGTTTGTTAAAAATAGGCTGAACAAACTGAAAGAAAACTATATTGAAAATGCAAAGGACATTGAAAACATAATTGATGAACGCTTAGACTCATTCAAAGGAACCATTGACAAACTAAAGACAGACTCAACGGAACCCAGCATAATATGGTCATTTGAAGCCCAAGATGTTCAGGAAGCCATGAAAGACACCATCATAACTGCTGAAAGTAAGTTATTGATGATGTATCCCTGGGTGCGTAATATTGACGTTGGAATACTCAAGAAATTCATGGACATTAATAGTCGTATGATTATCCAGGAAGCTAGTCTGGATGATGATGCTTCAGTGGAATTAATCAAATTACTGCAAGAGAAAAATGTTCACATCAGAACCATGCCACATGTACACACTGTGGCTGTGGTGGCAGATGAGGCTAACGGTCTGATAATATCCACCGATCCTATATACGAAAGTTATGAAGTAGGGGTTATCTACAAAGATAAAAAATCTATTTTAGAAATAGAACGAATGTTTGAGGATGCTTGGAGCATCTCACAAGATGTGGATCTGGGGTTACGAGAATGAAGATCAAATGGCTGGGACATTCTGCATTTTTAATATCCACACTTAACAAGGTGAACATTTTAATTGACCCCTTTATTAGGGATAACCCTTCCTGTCCAGTGGAGGTGGATGATCTTAAAGCAGACATCATATGCGTAACACATGGTCATAAAGACCATTTCGGGGACACTGTTGAATTGGCTGAGAAAAATGGTGCCACCATAATCTGTAACCATGAACATTCAGTATATCTATCCCAACAAGAACTGGAAACCATGGGTATGAACAAGGGAGGAACAGTTAAATCTGAAGGAATATCATTCACCATGGTCAATGCTTTTCATTCTTCAGACATGGACTTTGTTGATGGAATAGGTCCTGGTGGGAGTTCCTGTGGTTTTATACTGGAACTGGAAAATAATCGGAAGATTTACCATTCTGGTGACACCTGTATTTTTGGGGACATGAAAACAGTAATCAGAGATATTTACCGGCCACATATTGCATTACTTCCTATTGGCGACCGTTACACCATGGGGGTAATGGAGGCTTCCATAGCTGCAAATTGGATCGAACCAGAAGTCATAATACCCATGCATTACAACACATTCCCAGTTATAGAACAGGATCCATACCGGTATAAAAAAATGGTTGAAATGTCCACTAACACTAAAGTAGCCATACTTAAACCTGGCGAAACATATCAGGAGTAACCAAAGCCACCACTAATAATTTTAGACAAGAAAATTTATATTAATTCAATACGTATTCTATCAAATGCAAATAGTAATAGTCCATTTTATCTGCCCCACCAAATTTGCAGATTAAAAAGGACTAGATGAGTATTATTCAGAATTAAACAAGATAGTTAATGTGCGGTCATAAAAGAGTGATTAAATGGTTGATATCATGCAAAGGATTTTCAGGAAAAAATTTTTCAGAGACATCTTCAACAAACTTATAGGAAAGGAAAAAAAACTCAAAATCGGATTTTACGGACATCCTAACTCAGGCAAAACTACCCTAGCTAATAGAATGACCAAAGACTGGACTGGTAAATCATTGGGGTTAATCTCAGAAATACCTCATGAAACCCGAAAGGTCTGCCGGCAAGAAAGAGTCACCCTCACCTATGATGGTGTTGAACTGGACTTTGATATCATAGACACTCCTGGAATTGCCACTAAAATTGATTATAAAAATTTCTTAGAATACGGCCTATCAGAACAAGATGCGAAAGAAAGAGCTAAGGAGGCTACGAAGGGCATAATTGAAGCTATAAAATGGTTAGATGATGTTACGGGTGTTCTTCTAGTGGTGGACTCCACTCAAGACCCCCTAACCCAAGCCAACATTACCATTATTGGTAATTTAGAGGCACGCAACATACCCTTTGTAGTGGTGGCCAACAAGGTAGATCTCCCTGAATCAAACACTGGAAGAATCCTCTCTGTGTTTCCCCAGCATAGAGTGGTGGGAATATCTGCCCTTAAGGGAGAAAATGTAGATGAACTTTACCAAGCTATGGTGGAAAGGTTCAATTAGGAGGGTTTTTATATGAATGAAGTGAATTATGCTCTTAAAATGGATTTCATATCCTCTGATGTTCTTAAAAGCCAGAGTAGTATTGAAAAAATTTCCATGATTATGGAAAAAGTAAAAAAGGGCGAAATACTGGTAATCGAGGGTGGTTTGGAGCCAGAGGAAGAAGCAGAACTTATTGAAACCACCATGCGCGAGATCGATGTGGAGAGTTTTGTGGGAATTGATATTTACACCTTAGAAAAAGATGAAGCATCATTTTTTGGCCTTTCAAAGAAGAAAACAGTGGGTATAACCATAATTGGTCCAGCTAACATCATGAAACAGGTGAAACGGAAATCTAACTTCATATCCATGGTGGCCAGTCTCGGTGATAGTGATGCATCGATGTATTAAATGCGGAAAGGAATTTCAAGACTCAGAAAACCTCCTCCTGGAAGGATGCCCCCAATGTGGTAGTAAGTTCTTTGAATTCCACCAGGACGGGAAAGTAACCAAGATCAAGGAAAGTAAGGGTAGTTCTGTGGAAACAATAATGGTTCATGAGCAGGGAGTTTATGAGTTGAACCTTGAATCCATTATGGCTGATGAATCAGTTATAGTTTCAGATGAAGAAGGAAAATATCTTATTGACATTAACTACATTTTAAAAAAGAAAAATAAGCAAAAAAAAAGGTCATAACTTCCTGAATCATCCTACTATGCAAAATCACATTTTCCAGAAGGCAACACCCGGATTACATCATCCAAAGTTAAAATATGGTCTGGGTCGATTTTTTTAAGAACAGACCGGGCTATCTCCTCTTTTTTAGTGAAACCTGGCTTTAAAACCACGTAATTCTCCGAATATTTGGCCACTGCGTCTTCAGGACCTGCCATTATCCGTTCCCCCTCATAATCAACAATACCCACTGCTATTTTTAGAGGTATTCCCCTAAGGTAATTCCTGCTGCCCCTGATTATGAAGGCCCCCCTGGCCACGAACTCACCAGATTGCGGTGTTTTGGAAACCTGATCTGGATGGACCCAGTAAACATCCTGAGAACCATAACCCTTACTCCAAGCACTGGAAAACGATGCAGCCAGGAATCCTGCTTCCTGGATAGTGCTTTCAGGGATATCCTCTTCACCCTTTTTTATAACCACTGATGGGGCGCCATGGATATCGGAGTGGAGGTAGATGTCCTGGTTGTCTAGGTAACGTTTTACCACCAGTTCATTGGTACCAGCATCTCTGCCACCAACCACCAGCAGCCCATCAGATGAAAGGAACCATCTAAGTTTTTCAAACCATTTAAGTTCTCTACGCACTCTTTTCTGGGGAACTTGAACCTTCTCCAGGGCTAAGTCCCGTTTATTCCTCATTCTCTCCAAATCCTGTTTTGTGCGTTTGATGGCTATTTTAACACCATTAATTTTCTTTTTGGCTTTTTTTCCTTTGTCATAATATTTTGCAGCGTTTTCAGGGATGTCTAGGTTGGCATCAACAATCACCCGTTCATCCTCTAAATTCAATAAAAGCACACCCATCTTATCTAGTGATTCAATAGGTTGAGCTTCTTTCAAACCTTCTTTACGGCCTTTTTTGAGTTTTGATCCTATTTCTTTCCATGAAAATTTTTCCCGGGCATTATGAATGATTTCCAGAATATTTTGAACCTCACTGTAATGGGCATATAAAAGGTCACCCTTTTTTTTGGAGTCAACAACAGTTTTACGGAATCCTTCCAAAGTTTCCTCCTGTATCCTGAGCCGTTTTTCATATTTACCTACTTCTTTTGCCCAAACATCTTCCTGGACCTTCTTGATATCTGCACCAACCTTTCTGCTGTAGAATTCATCGGCAGCCTGGTTGAAGGTGTCAAAAGATTCTTTCTTAAAGTCTTTATAAGTTAGAATATCCAGTGGTAGCAGATCTTCTTTACCTATTTTCGTGGCAGTTGGAACTTTTTGGTTGTGATTTTTTTCTCCACCAACACCATTTGCATCTTCTCCTATAATCTCGTGCACGATTTGAGGCTGGAATTTGAAGGTTTTAAGGGGTTTAAAAAGTTCTTCCATGCTTTGGTGGACTAATTCAATTTTATCTGCACTTAGATCATTGGCTGGGAGATTTTTATCAACACCTGAACGTAGAATTATCTCTTCTGAGTACATGCCCCCCAATCCGCTTCTGGCAAGAGTTCGAATAACATCTGAGTCAGAATGGCTGAATAAGTCTTTTAAATCATCTAGTTCAACATCAAGGGGGTGTATTCCTCTTTCCTGAGGGTACTGGTATTTTTCCTTTGAAGTTATCTTTCTACCCTTAAGATGGCGATGTTTGAGGGGGAGTATTATCTGGTTTGCTTCATCCAAAAGTATTATATTGCCTTGGGAGAAAAGTTCTACAACCAGTGTAAAATCATGTTCTTTCTGGATATCAATTTCCAGTATACGGTCAAAGTTATGCTGCCTAACTCCNCTNACTGTGGCGTTTTTCAAGTGTTTTCGAAGAAGCATGGGAAATGATGGAGGCACTTTAGGGTTTTCTGGTGGATACTGGGTGGTGTGCACCCGAACTCCAGCTTGGAAAACCACATCAACTCTTCCCTTTCCTGGAACATGGAATCTTATGATCACAGTGTCCCTGGTGGGTTGGTATGCTTTTTGAACCCTTGCATCTTTAAGTAATTGGTTGAGTTCATGGGAAATGGCGTAAAGATCAACATTGGACATGGTTTTCATGGAAACACCTTTATTTATATTTATATGAACTATAATTTAATATGTAAAATGGAGGAAAAAAATGGAACTCGAAGTTAAGTTAACTGGTGTGCATGCTGTACTTGCCATTGTTGCAGGTTATTTATCATTTTTACTTTCAACTGGAGCCATTTCAGGCTTGGGTAAAAATGAGGTTATTGCAGTTCTTGCTGGGTTGATTATTCTTTATCTGGCAGGGCAGCTATCTGAGCGAATCTTTGGCAAAGAACAGGTTGGCGGATTTAAAGGCTGGCTATGGAGTGGTATTGCACCTTTCTTCTTTATCTGGATAGTCGTTTGGGTTCTTTTCTACAACCATTAGGACATGGTTGGAATTACCAAGACATAATTTTTTTTTACATTATATCTTTTTTCAAGTAGTTCGTACTATACCTCTTTAGATTGTCCAGTAGAATACCCATATAAAGACAAATAGCAGTGCCAGTACAAAGACTAATGGGGCGAAGATCCTACTTACTGCCACAATAGAACTAATGGTGGTCACCAGTTCTGTTGAGTGTGTGGGACCTAGTGTATTGATTTTTGAAATTTTCGCTAACTTGACACCTGCTGTAACTGGTTCCAAATCATCTATAGCCTTTTTTGTGCATTCAACTATTTTGGCAATGATAATATCTTGGTTTCTAGTTCCCAGTGGATTGTGACCACCAGATAGGTTGTTAACAAAGTGGGTGTCGGTGGTCATTGCTTCGGCAAAATCCACACCAGTTTTTTTAACTGCATTGAGGATCTCATCACGGAATCCGATAACCATGTTGTTTGCATCTAAAATGATGTATGCAGTTTTCTGGCCACCCACCTCTAGTACCATCACTTTAACCCCGCTTTCTCCCACTCCACTCTTTTTATCCAACTCTTTAATGGGGTCATTGGCACAGCCCATTTTAAATTCTTCTTGGTCAGCTTTTTCCAGTTTTTCAGCCGCATCTAAGAGTTGGAATACTTCGGGGTTTCCAGGCAACACACGTCCTGATTCTCCTTTAAATGAGTTATGACAGTCCACAAGAACCACATTTTCTGCTTGTGTACGTCCTTGGATTGTTTTTATCAGGGACAAACCCACACCGAAGTCAATATCATCAAAACCTAAAGGTGCGAATGTGGCTAAAATTATTAAGTTATCTCCGAAATACTGAACACCTAACTTAGCATTTTCACTTTCTACTTGCATAAAAGGGCTGGCCACTTTAGAATATTCCATATCTTCTAAGGCGTTTTCTACCACTTTTTTTATTTTACATATCTCCCTGGAGTTAACTGGGTTAAAATCATGGGTTGAAGGGCCGTGGCTGACCATGGTAAAGGTGTCGAAACTATCAGCCAGGAGAGTGGGCATGTTACCCCCGCCAATATTTCCCACAGGCCCTGGATGAACACATGGAGATATGAAAAGACCCTTAATCCCGTTTTTGGTTTTAAAACTAATCACACCTACTAAAGTGTCAATAGGTTCGCCCATATCCTCAAAAAGTCGTTCCATTGCCTTAGAACCTTCTGAATATTGAGCTAGGAAGAGTGATAGTAGTTCTAGTCCGCCAACGCCCAAATTTCGGCGGATTGGTGATTCAATTACTAGTATGAAGGAGTAAATAGCGATCATCAATATTAATCCGGCCACGATTCCTTTCAATGCCATGGCTATGATGCTGAAAGGTCCAATATTCGTACTTATACTCGTTAAAAAGACAATAACTACCACCATACTTAGGATAAGGATGGGTTGAAATGCGGATATTATAATTGACCGCACTGCACCGATATTGGACGTTCCCCAAATGATAAATGTACGCAAGCCAAAGGCTAAGACGCAGCCTAGTATTAACGCGTCAATAATATAACTGTAAACCGTGAATTTGGAGATTAAACTACCTACAATATATACTATGGAAATTAGTATCATGGTTAAGAGGGATATGAACATGGAATGTTTCATTTTCATGTATCGCCGTCCTTCCATGCTATTGATAATTGGCTGGGTTATTGCACCATCCATTATTGAAGTTAATCCGAAGATAAGAAAACCAGTGGATCCACCATACACTATGCTATCGAATAATGATACTTTGGGGTCTAAATAGGCAGCAATCACTCCAACAATGAAACTAAGAAAGGTCATGGTTAAAATTGAATAATTACTGGGGGGAATAGTTACCAAGTACTTGGTCAGATTGGTAATGTTATCAACGGCAGACATAACTCACCTCTATAAAAATTTGAAAATACTGAGAATGTAAGAGTATTGTAAACCTTACATATTAATTCTACTCTTTTTATTTGAAATTTAGTTTATGATTCAAGATTCATTAAGATATTTCCACTATTGCTATTTACTTCTTAATATGGTAAGAAAAACAGTGAATGAATTAGTGAGAAAACATTTTATTAACTTGTTTGTATACTTTTTAGTATTTCTATTAATCATTGTTATCTCCATATTTTCATCTAATTACACTTATTAAATAATTGATTAAAAATAGTTAATATTTTATTACTATACTTTTGTTTTGAAGTTTTCCATCTTCCTTTCTTTTCATGTGGCAATTTGTAATATTAGGATTCCAAAAGTTAGAATTTTTTTTAAACGTATTTTTTTAAATAAAACAATTCATGCAAACGTAAAGGAATGTAATGTAATGCCATGTATATAAAACTATTCACGACTTATTTAAACAGATCTAAAAAAATGTTAATTGAGGCCTAATTAAATTTTAAACCATTAACAATCTTTAATTTCATGTTAATTTTGTTTTCAACTTATAAAAATATGTGAACCATCATAGGGGTTGGATAGTATATTATGGAATGGGATTTATTCCCAAAGCCTTATTAAAAATGGAAAGAATTAAATCTATATTAAATATATAATTACTCAAAATCAGATTCGACATAGATTACAAGGAAAATCACATATAAAGATTTTAATACTTCATTTCAAATCACCCCCCTAGGTGAATCTTGTTGTGATCATAGTTAGGAATATATCAGGTGTGTTAATGGTTTTTAATGGAAAAAAATCCTCTAAATTAGCGGCTAGAGAAGGTGGCTTCTTATTTTGCAGCCACTGTGGAGGACATTACAAACTAAAAAAAGGTGAATCCCAACGTGATTATAGTAAGTGCGAATGTAACAATCCCTTGGAATTCTGCAAAACCAAGAAAATCTTGGACCAGAAAATACATAGTCGTAATCAGAAAAAAGAGGCTTTCAACCATTTTGAAAACCGTATATCAGAAAGAAGAGAAAATTTGAAAGATATTTTCCCTAAAGTAGTAATAGACGATGATTTTATAACAGATAGGCAGGTAGAAACCGATTTATGGGATTTTTTAGATAATCGGTTTGAAAAAAAAGGATCTCAAACTGGCAACGAATCCGAATTAACCAGCCAGAAAAAATATCTGGACATAATTCTGGAAGAAGAACGCTTAATGACCATAATTAACCAGAAAAAAACCAGAATGAAAAATGAGTCAGCAATGGATCAAATTGTTAATATATACAACAATAGCGATCCAACCCGTTTATTAGGGATAATAATTATCATATTGATTATCATCCTATTTGCAGTTGTTATAACTCAATTCATGAGTTAACAACTATCAAATTCCCAAAAAAATAAAACCAGCTGGAAATTTAATAATAAAACATATTCAAATTAATTACTCAATTTTAAATATTCTAAACAACTTTTATAAACTACTAAAGGTATGATTATGGAAATACATCTTAAAACGCCTCTAAATAGGGAAGAAACTCAGAAATTAAGAATAAAAGATTCAGTTTACCTATCTGGAACCATTTACACAGCTCGGGACAGTGCTCATAAACGCCTAGTTGAAAAAGGATCACCAGTACCTCTGGAAGGGGCGGTAATATTCCATGCAGGCCCTATAATAAGAAACCAGGATAATAATTACCAGATGGTGGCTGTTGGCCCAACCACCAGCACACGCATGAATCCATATCAAGCAGAAATCTTGGACCAAGGAGTGCTAGCAGTAATTGGAAAGGGAGGCATGGACCAAAAAACATCCGATGCCTTAAAAAGAAATGGAGCAGTCTTCATGGCCGCAGTAGGTGGCTGCGCTGCACTATATGTTAACTCAGTTAAAAAAGTCAAAAATGTCCACTGGCTGGATCTGGGAGTGCCAGAAGCCATATGGGAGTTGGAAGTTAAAAAATTCGGACCACTCATCGTTGCAATGGACTCCACTGGCGCCAACTTATATGAAGAAACTCGGAAAAAATAGATCTTGAAATGTAAAATGATCAACACCATGATTAAAGGAACTAAAACCGTGGAACCTTCAAAAAATTCTATTTTAAACGGTTTTATAGACACCCACATACACACCAAGCCAGATATAAAACCTCGCCTATTAGATGACTATGAAGCAGCTCTAGCAGCCAAAAACCATGGAATGAAGGCTATTGTAATAAAATCTCATGTAGAATCCACAGTCAGCCGAGCATACCTAACACAAAAGTTAACTGGGCTGCCAACATTTGGAGGAATCACACTAAACTGCACAACCGGTGGTTTGAACCCAGAAATTGTTAGCATCACCTCTTTGATGGGAGGTAAATTCGTGTGGCTGCCAACAATACACCACAATGATATCCAATTAGAACCTGAGCCTTTAGAGGAAATATTAAACATTATTGCTGAAAACAAGATGGTTCTGGGAACTGGTCATCTGCATCCCTATAAAATATTTCAGGTTTTAGATGAATGCCATAGCAAGGGTATAAAAAAAATCGTAATCAATCATCCATTAACCAAAGTTGTCGGCGCATCTGTGGATCAACAGAAAGAAATGGCCCGTCACGCCTATCTTGAACACTGTTGGGTGGCAACCATGCCCCAACACGATCATCTGAATCCGAAAATCATTGCTAATGTAATTAAAGAAGTTGGAGCTAGCAATTGCATACTGGCAACGGATTTAGGCCAAATACATAATCCCCCGCCAGTTCAGGGTCTAGAAACTATGATTGAAACTTTAATCTCCCATGGTATTTCCTGGAGAGAAATTCAGATAATGTGTCAGGAAAACTCAAAAAAATTATTGTTTGATTAAAAAAAATGGAAAAAACACAACACCCCCAACTGGTTCCTAGTAAACTTTTTTTCAGATACGAAATTCCTCAAACCAACTATTTTTTCTCCTTAAACTGGGAGCAGAATGTTTTAGTTATAAAACAGTTTAGAAAACACCCATCTAAAGATGAACAAATCAAAATAGTGCCTGATTATGAGGAATGGGCTGATTTCTGGGAAGAACTATCTGTAATCGATGTATGGGGTTGGTGTGAATTATATGAAGTTAAATGCACAGATGCATGTGTTGTAGGTGACGAATGGGAGTTATATATTAAGTTTAAAGATGAACACGTGGAATCTTATGGTTATAACAGTTATCCTCCCACATTCAGGGAGTTCATAAAGGTGGTAGAGGAATTGACTGGTATCGTAGTAGAGTTTATACACCAAGAATAGTTTCCATTTATCAAAAAATTCATGAAACATGTCTTACCAATTTACTACTAAATTATTAATCTACGAAACTGTCCTATTTGCACTGGCCAGTATATATGATGTTATCGAAAAACACCATTTTCGCAAATTTTTGTTTTATGACAAAAAAAAGGGGAATTAGATCCATTGAAATATTATAGATCACCAACCGAAGAACTGTTGATTGGGTGATATAAATTTATTTTAATCAAAACACTTAATACTAATTTTCAGGGAGGATGAGAAAATACCCAAGATTGAAATTGATCCTGAATTATGCACCAAGTGTGGCACATGTGTTGAGAACTGTCCAGTGAATATATTCCAACAAGATGATGAAGATTCAATTCCCAAGATCCAAAATGAAGAAGAGTGCATTTTCTGTGCCCAGTGTGTGGACAACTGTCCAGCAGATGCAGTGAAACACGAAAATTTCTAGAATAAATTAAGAAAAAATTAACATGATCATCCGACATCCATACATTAGGTGTCAGATTCACGGACAAACTTTTTTTAAATAAGTTCTTAAATAATTCACCCATCAATTTAAGAAACACAATTGGGGTTAGTTGTGTTGTATTAAAGCTATTCGAACCTGGTTTGGGTCTTCTATAAATGCTAAAAATCCAACTGTTATTGGAACTGGTTCCATTATGACTTTAGCACCATTCGATTTAAGTTGTTCAATGGTGGTGTTTAAGTCTTCGACATCCATTCCAATTGAAAATAGCCCGGGCTTGTCTTCTGGATTTTTAATTAGTTCCACCATAGTATCCCCTTCACCTTTAAGTAATGTGATTTCACGTGCAGGTCCCAAATCGTACTTGCTATCTACTTCAAATCCCATAACCTCTGTATAAAAATTGATTGACTTATCCATATCCTTAACAATGATGGTAGCGTATTTTACCCTCATATAATCACCTGCCCATTAATATATTTCATTTATACACATTTGAATATTATGCACCCATTTGCATTTGATTGGCATGGTTTTCCACCATTAGACATGTAATTAGCACTCTCTCCAATTTTGGCAATTATAAACCTCTCGACTGGTTAAAACAAAAAAAATCACCAGTTACTCTGACACTTTTTGTCCAATTAAAGTTCCACAATATTTATATGATGCTTTTATTGTATCATATAATTGACAAGGGTTAATAGGGAGAAAAAAATGTCTGTTCAAGATAAACCTGTTAATAAAACTGCTATTCTACTCATCGCTACTTTGGCCACATTTTTAACACCATTTATGGGCACTTCCTTAATCATTGCTCTTCCTACCATTGGAAATGATTTAGCAGTAAATGCCATTCTTTTAAGCTGGATTACAACAGGTTTTTTTTTAGCATCAGCAATGTTTGCAGTTCCTTTTGGCAGAATTGCCGATATTTATGGGATGAAAAAGATTTTTAGCTATGGTATCATCATTTTAACCATCTCCACTTTTTTGGCTGCAATAGCTCCCACAGCCGAATTCCTGGTTTTAACTAGGGTTTTTCAGGGTGTTAGTAGTGCAATGATATTTGTAACGGCCCTTGCTATTATAACCTCAGTTTTCCCGCCTAAAGAAAGAGGCAAAGCCATCGGGATCAATATGATGGCTAGCTATACTGGGCTGGTTCTGGGACCCCTGCTGGGAGGGTTCCTGACACAGTATCTTGGCTGGAGAAGTGTTTTTTATTTCATTGTGCCATTGTGCTTAGTGGTAATAATTCTAGTTTTTTGGAAGATGAAAGGAGAATGGGCTGCAAGTAAAGATGAAAAATTAGATTATTGGGGAACTTTATTATACATTTTCATGCTTTCACTGGTTTTAATAGGATTTTCTACTATTACCGAGACTTTTGGTATTGTGATGGTAATTTTAGGCATTATTGGCTTTGCAGGTTTTGTTAAATGGGAGTTGAGGGTTGAACACCCAGTTTTAGACATTAGGCTCTTTTTTGAAAACCGGAGGTTTGCATTTTCCAACCTGGCAACTCTTATAACCTATATTGCAACATTTGTGGTGAGTTTTCTATTGAGCTTATATCTACAGTACATAAAAGGATTGGAACCAGAGGTAGCTGGTCTATTTGTGGTGGTTCAAACCTTTTTCATGGTGATAATGTCTCCATTTGCAGGTAAACTTTCCGATAGGTTTGATCCTGGAAAATTAGCTTCACTGGGAATGGCTATAATAACGGTGGGGCTATTAATTTTTACATTCATAACCAAACATACCAGTTTACATGTTATAATTTTAGGTCTAGCTGTTATTGGGATTGGGATTGGAATTTTTTCAGCACCCAATACCCATGCAATTATGGGATCTGTTAAAAAGAAATATTTTGGGGTCGCTTCTGCCACCTTAAGCACCATGAGACTTTTAGGTCAAACTTTTGGAATGGGACTAATTTTAGTAATATTTGCAGTCTATATAGGGGCAGTTCAATTTACTCCCCAAAATTATCCAGACCTCTTAAGGAGCATTCAATTAACATTCATTGTTTCATTAATTTTAAGCATAATTGCGATTTTTGCATCATTAGCACGGAATAAATAAATCCCCAATTTAGTATATGGATTTTCATCCCCAGAACAAGTTGTACCTATTTACACTAAATACTGAAACTATGGTATTCACTTTAATGGAATATTTTCAATTTAATTTTTTGTATTACAAATTATGGGGACTGTTTTCCCAGATTGGGTAAAAAGTGGGGTGTAATTTTTGGAATAATTATTTTAATATTAAAGATACAAGTTTAACCCTAGAATCATAAACAGTTAAAAAATAATCTTCCCGGATTTTTTTTGAAAATATAGGAGAAACATGGTTATGTTGGATTCTTTACTATCTGAACTATTTAATCAAAACATAATACTATTTCACATGATCAATCATGGGATGGGGAACGTTCTATTAGATTTTATAATGCCTTTAATTACTAACTTAGGGAGTTTTCTAGCATGGATTATAATCTGTGTCCTTTTATTCCTACTCGGGGGGGAAAATTTGAGGAAGGTAGCAATACTTACTTTAGCTGCCTTATTTTTGAGTAATGTTATTGTTTATTTATTAAAGATCATCATTGCCCAACCCAGGCCTTTCCTGGTCTTGCCTAATGTTGATCTTTTAGTCTCAGTAAATGAGATTTATTCCTTTCCCTCAGGGCATTCTGCTACATCTTTTGCTGCGGCAGTGGTAATTGGGTTAAGGTACAAACTAAATTTCAGAGAAAAAAGTTACGGTTTAATCTATCCTTTATTGGTTTTTGCAGGAGTTATCGGGTTTTCCAGGATTTACATAGGTGTTCATTACCCCTTTGATGTTTTCTTTGGTGCTCTTGTGGGAATTATTTCAGCCCTTCTAGTTTTGAAGGTGGAAGACAATAGATTGGTGGAGGAATTATCCCATATTTCGTTGTTGGATAAATTAAAGACTAAAAAGAATTAAAAACTTTTGCACATGATGAGAGTGGTGGATATCTAATGTTCAGTCTGGTTGAATACATAAGTAACATTATAATTTACATAGTTGAGAATTTAGGTTACCTGGGAGTTTTTTTGGCTATGACTGTGGAAAGTGCTTGTATTCCACTCCCCAGTGAAGTTATCATGCCTTTTGCTGGCTTTGCTGTGTATGAAGGCAAAATGAGTTTACTGGGAATTACAGTTGTCGGTGCTTTGGGTAACCTATTTGGGTCATTAATTGCCTATTTTGTTGGTCTTAAGGGTGGGAGGCCATTTCTGGAAAAATATGGAAAATACATTCTCTTAACTCACTCCCAACTGGAGAGGGCTGAGGACTGGTTTGAAAAGTATGGCCATGAGGCTGTGTTTGTTAGCCGAGTATTACCTGGAATCCGGACGTTTATCTCCTTACCAGCTGGCATCGCCCGTATGGATCTGAAAAAGTTCATAACTTACACTTTCCTGGGTTCATTACCTTGGTGTTTTGTATTAGGTTATCTTGGTGTTCAGTTAGGCCCTAAATGGGATGTTATCAGGGGATACTTCCATATACTGGACGTGATTGTTATTTTGGCAGTTATTGGCGTATTAACCTATTTCGTATACCAACATAAAACTAAAGATTAAGATAGTTTTTTTTATGAGAAAAATTTTCCTTAGTTCCTGAGTGGTTATATAGACTCTATGGTCGGTACCGATCTTACTTCGTTATAGTTCTGTTTAACGAAATAAATTTTTGGTTACATATCAACGGCACAATTTTTGATTTAAATTGATAATAAAAGTGGAATTTTACATTGCCTATTTAATTGAGAACATTATCAATATTTCTAGCTGAAAATATGGTTTTGAAA
>JGI24709J26583_10000767_pt1 | contig 27138 bp, 28 predicted proteins | sample BioPla2DNA1_FD_26583 | JGI IMG/M metagenome (IMG submission 26583) | reverse complement strand
TCCCGGATGGGAGCTAAGTGGGGAATGGATGTAGAACTTAGGTATGACGTAGTAAACGCAGTGTATATAAAGATACTTGAGAAGGAATCCAATGGGGATTGCTTTAATCCCAATATAAACGGTGGTTGCTTAAATGTAGAGGATTATGTACGCGGAATGCTCAGTAAGTATTCCCGTAATAAGGCATATAAAAAGTCTTCTGACAGATATTACGGTGGGGATGACAGATATTCGGAAATACCCGCGGATGGGTTTTCGGATACTGATAAACCCAGTGCAATTCAATTAGCTTATAATAACGCAACTGATTACAGTGATATGGAACTATTAGATGATAGGATGGCAGCAGTACAGGAAATAGAGTTTCTGTTAAAGTTTAACTCTAAATTTAGAATAGATATGCGCTTATTTATTAAGAGCATTAGAGATATAGCAGAAGAGATAAGCAGTAAAAAAATAAGTCGTGGACTATTTGATGAGTTAGCTAGAATGTCGGAGGTAAATCAAGAATTTAAGATAGCACTCGAAAATGTTATTAAATTTGCAATAACACAGCCAGTAGAATTTGAAGATATGGTAAAATATATCTAAGGAAGGTTCAAGCGATGTCTATAGTCGTAAAGAATGTACTAAGGGAAGAAAATAGTAATAATGAATGGGCGTGGGAAAAGACGACCATTCATTATACTATAGATAACGCTAAAAAGATTAAGAGACAGATAAACTGGCTAGGAAGAGGAAGAATTAACGGGTACGAGGCTGAAGATATTTATGCTGAGTTTCTATTGTATTTGTATAACAAAGAAGATTATAATCCAACAGTAGTTGGAAGTAGTGGAACTAACGTAACCATTGATGGTTACGTTAGTTATTGCGTTAAGAAATTTGTAGAAAATTACATATACAAGAAGATAAAGAATAGTAACAATGAAAAAATAATTACAATAAAAGAAGAGGATATAAACTTACTAGATATCATAAGAGATCCTAGGACAACTAGCGATTATGACGAAATACTATCTGAAAGCATGAAATTGCAAGAAGCACTTGAGAATGTACAATACAAGAGGTATAGATACGGAATAGATTTTTTCAATGTGTTTTTTATAAAGTTAACAGCTAACGGAAAATGTGATATGGAATGTGAAAAAATATTTAAGGCATTGGGAATTGATAATAAAACTTTGCAGAAATTCCATAAAAGCATTGTTAAAGATGAGGAATTAATGAATGTAGTTAGACTAATAGCATTAGATAGGGATGCACATAAAAAATTGGAACGGATGGTATATGGGGCTAAGGCAATAAAGAATACTGTGAATGCTTTTATTAATCAGATAGACTAATTTAATACGGAATATAAGATAAGACAAAATACCCTACTTAGGTAGGGTATTTTTAGTCTTAGTATGTAAACTCATTTATATAAAAAGGTAACTTAAAAAGAAAGTAGTTGAAATTATGGAATATACTGATATATACATGAAAATTAATTATGAAACTGCTTGTGTAATTTTTGTAAAAAAGGACGGGAACATAAGAACTATGTTATGCACTAGGAATAACGATACTATGCACAAAAATTGCGATAACGATCTGATGGGTATGCTTGTAGCATATGATAAAAGGTGTAATATCAATAATAACAACATAGCAGTATACGATCTAGTACTTGGAGAGGTGAGGTCATTTAATGTGAAGAGACTAATAGATATAAACTGGTATGGAATTCTCGAGACTGAAGAAGATATCAATAAAGCGCACATAGAATTCATGGAATTTGATAAGAATTACAAGAGGGATATGCCACAAACAATAAGTATGGAAATGTTAGATGAGATGGGATACTAATAAAATAAACGGGGGTGCAATTGAGGTTGATAAAGATAGAGCCGAACACTAAAGTTGACTTTAATAACTTGGAAAAGCTATTAGATGTGTACGGAAATAGGGAGTACACATTTAATAGGCAATTAATATTGGATGATATACAAAAGTTNGAGGATAAATACAATAACGAAAAGAGTAAGATAAGAAAGAAAAATCTACGCAACATAATAAATTACTTAAAAGATATACACAGTAAGTCTGGTAATGGCATCAGCGTGCGTTGGTTGCTGGATGGAATACAGGTGTGCTCAGTTCCGGTGCAGTTTATGAGGCTAATGGAGTACAACGTACAAATTACAGACTACATAATTAGAGAGGGTAATACTATCGTAAGTGTTGATTATACAAATGTAATGAATGCGTTGGCATTTTATATGACCTATAAAGCTACTGGAATAGAACTGGAAGATTTGGAGAGTATACTAGATAAAATAGGAATTACAATACCCTATAATGCAGATGAGATAGTACAACTAATTAATCCGATAACATATATGTTAGCTCAGTCTCTTAAACCAGTACTGTCTGAGCATGTGTCTATTGAGAATAAATGCATGTATACTTACTATGTAAGTGAAAAGCCTAGAAAATTAGCAGTAAATTATAGAGAGGTATTAAATGACACATATAATATAACAATATCGTATATACTAGAAAATATTCTAAGTGAGCTGGAGGATAAAAAATGCACTGGAATTAAAGTGGCGGCAGTATATAATAATTCTATATACATTATAGTGGATGGGGGCGTAAGGCCTAATCTAATGGATATATTATCAAATACAATATCATTAAAGGTATTCGGGAGAAATTTTGAAATAAACCCGGAAGTTCAAGTTCACTAGGGGGGTTAACAGTGGCTAAACATAAAGCAGTATATTGTCATTTCTCATTTAGGAGACCGAAGGGTAAAGATTACAGTCTGTTTGCTACGGCACTATATGCAGATAAAGAAGGTAAAGTGCTAGTGGCGGCAAATACTAGAGCTTATGCCATGTGGAAAAATCACCAACATGTTACAGCTATACAAGCATATGAGCATGCTTTGTATTGTATTTGGGAATGGCAGTATAAATTAAAAGAACATGGAGTAACTCATGTATTATTAGTTACAGACAACTCTACACTAGCTGGTTGGATTGAGGATCCTAAGAAAAATAAGAATTATACGGCTTATATGAATAGAGCTAANGAGCAGTATAAAGTTGGGGGCAAGAAGGAAATTTATCTATCTATTGGGATATGCGAGGTAAGGGACTATGAAAAAAGCCGTAAGTTCTGTGTAGAGGAAAAAGTGAGTAATAAAATACCTGTTAGCAAAAATACTAACAGCAATATTAGCGGTGGGGTTAAAGGTAGCAATCAGAAGAACAAATTAAAAATAGATGAATACAAGTCAATAGACGATATAATAAGTGAGGATAAACCAGAGGGAATGCTAAAAGATAAGACAATGAACGATATAAATAAATACATAATAGATTAAGGAAAACAAATAAAAAATTAGGTGGTATCTAAATTGATAACTACAGGTACGGCTAATNTAGGAAATAGANGATATAATGTAGTAGTTAGACACGATAAAAGAGAAGCTACAGAAGTAATATTAGTAGTGGATCAAAAATTATACTCTGCATATAAGGAGGATAAAGATGGTAAATACTCCTATGGCAATAATAAAGCCAAGGAGTTATTTTCTTATGTAAATATAGCCATTAAGGGGTGTACAGCCAAAAATGGAGTGGCAGCCCCATTCGTTAGAGGAACAGTTAGTAAACACGTATTTAAGAAAAGAAAAGCTAATTACGAGGCGCAACTGTTTAACGGGGAACTGGCGGGGCTAGATGTAGAAGGCGAAGATGCTCAAATATTTTTAGAATATACAGATAAAAATATAATACCAGCAGAAATTCCTTATATCAAACTAACGGTAGCTAAGGAATTCTCTGAGAGTATGATTATGGATACTGGGGATATACCTGTTAGGTCACTGGAAGAGATAGGATTAGAGAAAGATATTACTTGGTTAAGGAATAAAAAGTATTACATAGTAAATGACGATGAAACTGCTGAGAAAGTATTTCAAGCATTAGAAAACTTCAGAGGACCGATAAGCTACGACACAGAAACAACTGGGTTAAGAATTAATATGTTCAGTAAGGTAAATTCTAAAGAGCAGATGATGCTTGAGGAATACAATTCAGTTAGGGAAGATAAAGACAAAATAAGAGTAGACAAATTAGTAGGCATAATATTCTGCGTTGAGAAGGATGTATCCTATTACTTTCCTGTGGCGAACAGAAAGTTCAAGAATCTATATAGTGATATAGACAGCGAAATTAGGAAAAAAACAATAGATTACATTAGAGAACAAAAAATGCAGGATGACCCAAATTGTATAACAGATATGGGAAGGTTGCTCAGGGATACTCCTGACGATGAGCTGACTAGTGACGTAATATTAATGGAGAGAGTGCGAAGAATACTGGAGAAAAAGCACTTGGTATGTCATAATGGCTCATTTGAATGGAAGGTATCCTATTGCTATGATATAGCTATAAACTTAAAAGATGATACTATGTTAATGCATCAGATAATGTACAAGTTCAGGACAACCACGTCTAATCGTGGAGAGCAATCGAACCTTAAGTATCTGACCAAGGCAGAGCTCGGGATAGAGCAGTTAGACCTGAATGATTTCTTCGTAGATTATAAAGAAGAATCTACGGGAGAGGTTAAACAATCTAAAAAGAAAAAGAATAATTCAACAATAGACTTTTCATATATGGATTATGATGGGGCTAAGGCATATGCACCTGCTGACGGTGATTTTACTCTACAGATATTCTATAAATACAAGAGAGACATGTTAGATAATCACAGGGAGCAGGAGTACATATACAATGTAGAAGTTATTGTAGCTATGGCTATAGCTTATATGGAATTCTATGGGCATAAAATAGACGAGAGTAAAATAGAAAAGGCACTAAGTGACTCGTTACAACGAATGGTGGAGATAGAGAAAGAGATACGTAAACTAGCTGGTTTATCTGATGATGAAGAGTTAAATATAGGTTCTCCTACTCAAGTAGCTAAATTATTCTATGATAAACTTAAAATACCTTTCAAGGGGGATAAGTATTCAGTAGATAAAAGAACTATAAAGCAGTATCTAAAAATGAAAAATGAGGATGGTACAAATCAATATCCTATAGTACATTTATATAAAGAGTGGAAGGGACTTAGTACATTAACGACTAAGTTCTTTGACAACTTGCCTAACTTCATGTACCCGGGAGGGTTCATATTCAGCTCATACGGACAGATATCAACAGCTACGGGAAGAATGAGTTGTAAAAAACCAAATGCACAGCAGTATCCAGATGAAATTAAAAAGATAATAGTGCCTAGGAAAGACTTTGTAATGGCTGACGCTGACTATTCACAGATAGAATATAGAACATTGGTAGCACAGGCTAAGGAAGAAAGATACCTTGAGCTGTTTAAGGATCCAGATAACGATTATCATACACTTAAAGCATCTGAAATGTATGATGTGCCTTATGCTTCAGTTACACCTAGCATGAGAGATGACGCAAAGTCATTTAACTTTGGTATTCCGTATGGAATGGGACTAGGCTCTTTGGCGATACTATTGACGGGAAAGAATGGACCATCACAGAGGGAAGAGGCTGCTAGAAAATACGAATTGTATTTCAAAGACCAGCCTAAAGTTAGAAAGTTCTTCAATGAAGTCAAGGAAATGGCTACAGTATATAAATATACAAAAACATTATTCAGTAGATATAGATATTATTCATTTAATGATAAGAGTGGAAACTTTTCACAATCTAAAAAGGCTAGTGTACTTAGACAGGCTGGAAATGCGGTTATACAAGGTACAGCGGCTGATATATTCAAGATAGGTGTAGCTAGAACCTTCATGTTCATAAAGGAAAACAATCTACTGGGTAAATTATTAATAACTAATATGATTCACGACGAACAACTATTCGAAATCAATTGCGTAGAGTTGAATGTTAAGAGAGTGCTGAGGGAAATCGAAAGGTGCATGTCATTTGAATTGGAAGGGTTCCCGCCATTGTTTATAGGGGCAGGGTTCGGGATGAATTGGAAAGAGGCTAAGGGTAAGATGCATGAAATACATCCCCACTTAGCTGAAGAAATTGCTGATGAGAGTAGTAAAGAAGGATTATTTGAAAGCTATATGAGTAACCCTGAAGAAGTGGTTGAGTACTTTAATGTAAGAAACTACGAATTCCGGAAAAACAAAATAATAGACTATATAGTTAATGAGGATAACTGGAATAAAGATTTACATCCAGCTATAGGAAGTATATTGAATTTACAATTTACTTATGGGTTGGAAGAGAAATACGATGGGGCACAACTAACAACAGCGGCACTTAGAGAGTTCATAGAGAGGGAGAATATAGGATTAGACTATACGCTATTTGGAGATGCATTAAACATAAAACAGGGGGAAGAAGAGGTAGAATACGATGATCTAGACGAAGAAGATTTATATTCTGATGACTTAGATGATTATACCTTCGCACTTTTGGATGAAGATATGTCTATGTATGAGGTACCTCTGCAAGATATAATAGCGGAGTTTGGTTTATTCATATCTAAGGAAAAGAGAGTATGCGGCATAGACTCTCGCAGGCTGAGTCATAAAAAGAAGGATAGATTGGCTGACTATTTATCCAGTAAGACATGCGAGAGAGAAGATCCTGATGCTATGCAGATTGTATTTCTAAAGGAAAACAATGTTTTATTTAATACTGGAGTATATGTTCGGGGCATACAAGGAGCAATTATTGAGTCTAATTTAACAGGTCATAGTCTATTATACGCATAGGATGGGGAGGTATCTAGGTGTTAGTAGTGTATGACTTAGATGGGGTACTCAATGGACTTAATGAGTACGTATTTAGACAATTAGGAATAGAACATAAATTAGATAAGCTAAAGTATTATAATATAGCACGCAATACACACATATTAAGAGATAGGGAAATACGCGATATACTTAATATGTATGGGGAGGCTAACAGTTTTATATCTTGCGGAGCAATTGAAGGAGCTGATAGAATAACAAATGTAGAGGAAAGATACCCTGGGANGGTAAGGGTAATGGTGAATTCACTNTGCTACAGTTTACAGGCTGTAGAGGCTAAGCGCTTATGGCTTAGAAAATACACTAAAGTAAAAGAAGAAAATATAGTATTACAATACGGAACCGTTAAGGGTGGTGTTAAGAACGCAGATATAGTAGTTGAGGACTGCCTTAAGAATCTGTTAGATATTAAGTGTAGTAAGGCTAAAATATTATTAGACAAGCCATACAACCGGTTCAGCGAAAGTATGTGGACTAGTCTAGGGATAACAAGAGTACGAGATTTGAATGAAGCAATAAAAAAGGTAGAGGAGATAGTTAAAAATGGCTATGGAATGTATTAAATTACCTGATGAAAATAATATTGACGTAGATTCAAATTTAATGGGAGCTGACCTTGGTAACGCTCTCAAGGATAAAAAAGTAAAAACAGTCATTATTAAAGATACTTATGAGTTAAATTTGCCAGCCTATTTAATAGATATGTCAGATGTAGGGGATGTAACTGAGGCATCACTTAAAGCTATAGAAGCATTATTAAGAGAAGATGGAGATACGCATTTATACATTAAAAATAATGATGCATCATTATACGCAGGGGCAGGAGATGGAATGATGCTATATACTATATTAGATAATCTACTGTCTAAGCTATTTAATGATAAGTGTAAATTATATTTTAATAACGGAGAAGGATTCTATCTAATAAAACAAATGGACGTATATAGTGTAAGATTAAATCTTTAATAGGCAATAATAAATAACAGTCGAGTATAAGTAGTAATTAAAGATTGGGGGTAGGTAAAATGATAAACATGGATAATATAATGAGCGCCAGTCTATATGATGATAGTAATAGTCTGAGAGTAGTCTTCAAAAAGACAATTCAAAAGAGACAGTATGAGCCTGAGGTAATTGAAGTAGAAACCACCGTAAATCTGGATGGAAGATTACTAGGACCTGAGAGAATGCTTATATTAGCCATAACAGCAGCACAAGTAGAATACACAGCAATGGTAAATCTAGTNTACAAGGGACAAATATCGCCGGAAGAGCTNGATGAGCGTAAGAGGGCTTTAGTGAATAGTGTGAACGCATTGAAGGAGAAGGCTGAAAAGTTAACTGGTACCAGTATGGAGCATATAATCTTTAGAGATTAATAGTAGCAGTATGTTATAGAAGTAAACTTAGATATAACAGGAGGATATTATGGAATACAGACTTATAAAAATAGGATCACTATGGGCATTTGATATTAATACCTATATAGGATACGTTAATACAGCTGAAAATGAATCTGACCCTCCTGAACTCGAAGAAGCATTTAGAGTAACTAAGGGAGAAAATAACAGTAACAATATTTCCTTCTACAAGGAGATACCTTTGGGGGTAGTTAGAAGGTCACTNCATCTAATCGATATGGTAGAGAGAGGAATACTAGAAGAATGATAGATTCCGCATTGGGGGATAAAATAAAATATGAGGTTGAGCTCACGGAATATACATCTATACTAAGGGATAGGGGAGATAGAGGTAAGGTAGAAGAGCTAAGTAAATTAAGAAGAATATCAATGGATGTTCTTGAGAATGCTGAGGTTTTTCACATTGGGGATATGGCAGAAATGATAGTACCTAAATTTGCTAATAGGCTAAATGATTTTGGCGTAATATCTCCAACGAATAACAAGCCAATATTCAGGGATAGGTGGGTAATACCTATAAAAAATAAAAATAACATGGTGCAAAACCTAGTAGGATATTCTAATACAGCTGATGAAAGATATATATACGGAAAATCCAAGTACTACTTAAGAAGAGATACGTTATACGGGTTGGAAAAACTAAATCTAGCATATGAATTAGGTTGGGCAATAGTAACAGAGGGGATAACAGATACATTAAGCGTAAGGNGTTTAGGGGTGGACAATAGCTTTGCTATGTGNGGTACCCATAAATCAGATAAAATACTTAGTATGCTTAATAGACTTAGATACGGAGTAATATTTATACCAGACAGAGATGAAGCCGGTGTGTTCGCAAAGAAGTACTGGAAAACACTTAGGAGTATAACATTGAATGTACACTTTCAATACAAAGACATAGATGAAATGCTAAGGGAAGATGATAACAAGGAGCTAGTCATGGAGTACCTAAATGAATGTGTTAAATATTTGGTGTCCCGGGAACACATGGGGCAGACTTGTGAGGCAAAAGAGGTAACTATATTATAGACATATTTATATAGTATAGTAATTATAAAAGGGGGTGGTTGTAAAATTATTATGACATTAAAAAATAAGGGGGTCGAGATAAACTTAAGCTTCCATTAAAGCTTCCATTAAAGCTTCCATTAAAGCTTCCATTAAAAACTAAAACATTAGGAGGAATTAGAATGAGTTTTGTAGCAGTAGCAGGTAAGAAAACTACGGATATTAGAGAGTTCATCAGAGATGCTTCGAACACGGGGGGAATTCGGTATCGCCCTGAGAAGGGTAAGAAACACCTTATCTATATCCCTTATAATGAAGTATCTGTGATCAGAGACGGAGAAGCCGTAAAGTCTAAGGAAATAATTGCAATCTCCGGTGGTATTCATGAATGGGAAAGTGCTGACGGTAAATATCGTAACGGTGTATGCTTGAAGGGTGTATATCAGCAGGATGAAGTTGGTAATATACTTAATGATGGTACCTGCCCAATCTGTGATAAAATTGGGGATGCTTGGGATATCTATCGTTACCGTTATGAAAATGAGGAGCGCAATTGTACACTAACTGGGCCAGAGAGGGAAGAATACCTTGAAAATGTCAAGAGGTCATTCCTAACTGGGCGTAAGGCTAAAGAAGCCCGGGAGTATATATACTTACTGATTGCACAGTTCAGAACAGATGGTAAGGGTGGAGTAGAGACAGACGAAGAAGGAATGCCTGCTTATGACTTAAGGGTTATGAAGATGTCTGCTTCCAGAGCAGAGGCTATTGAACAACAACTGGCGAATTCCGGAACAGAGTTTGCAGGTAGCGAAATTACCTTTGAATATCCTAATAGTGATGATCCGAGACTGGTAGTATCTAAGAGTACATCAGCGCCAGTATTTCCGGATCATATGCTAACTCGTAGATTTCCTAAGGTATTGGAGTCTATCACCGAGGATGTCAATAAGTTCTCTTGGGAAGGAATTGAGAAGTCATTCGGAGAATGGAATGGCATGACCAATGCTGTAGCCGAAAAGCTAATGAGCGAGATGTTTGAAAAGTGGGATGAATATAAGAGAGAGCTGGAAATCAATCCAGATGCGAAGTATCTCGAGTATGTCGGACACAGGGCAAATGATAAACCTGCTTTGAACGTATCGGATGTAGGTATACCTGATGTGGGCGCTGAAGATAAATCTGATGAAGTTAAGATTCCAGACGTAAATAAGGTGTTCAGCAACGCTAAGGCATCTATCGAGATCTAAAATAGTAAACCGCTAGGCAGGCACCGAATAGTTACTATTCGGTGCCTTTTTAATTAGTTATATTGGAGAGATGATAATGCGTTATAGTAACTTAAAAACTCTTAGGGTGAAGAATTTTAGAAGCATAGGCGATGTGACTATAGATTTCACTGAATCGCCTATAATAGTATTGACTGGCGATAATGAAGCTGGTAAGACATCTATTGTTAAAGCATTTGCAGTATTAGCGACCAATGATAATCCTAGAGGTCAAAAGGACTTCATTAGAGATGGCAGTAATGGATTTGGAATAGCAGCAGATTTAGAGGATGGAACAACAGTAGTAAGAATTAAAACACCTCAATTAAATAGGTACGAGTTGAGTAAACCTGGTGAAGATGATTGGGTAACTAATAAAATAGACGATGGTGGAGATGTCCCTTATCCTATAGTACAGGTAATGGGCATAGTTAAGGAACCAGAAACAAAAGAATTACTTCACATAAGAACTTATGAGGATAATCTGCTATTCGTTGTAACTAATGCAAGTACCAATTACAAGGTAATGTATAATGCACTTAAGGTAGAGCAATTAACTAATGCTATAGGACTTGGATCTGAAGAGGCAAATAGATTAAGGAATAATATCAATACTAATGATATAGCTATAAAGACATTACTGGATAACTTGAGGAAGATTAAAGTACATGATACAGAGGCTGTATCTAATATAAAGGACAGAGTGGCAGGACAGTTACATACTTTGGATAAAATATCTAGAGCAATGGAAATAAAGGGTAATATAAAGAAGATAGAAAAAGATCTCGAAATTAGCAGGCAACTTTCGGAGGCTAAAGAAATTAGCCTTGATATATGCCGGAAGTTAAATAATTACAGCAAATTAAGTAAAGATATAGATAGATTAGGTAAGTTAATATATATGTATGATGATTCCTTTAAGCTGAAGGAGATAGATGCAAGTATAGGGTTAAAACTGTATAGAGCTATGAATAGGAAAACAGCCATAGAGGTTTATCAAGAGGAGTTGGAAAAATACAACGATATACAAGGTATAGATAAGATAAATACAGATATAATTAGTAGGGTATACCGAGCCAATGAATTAAATAACTATGTAAATATACTTAGAAGTAAATTAAGTAAAATGAATATGCAAGATGTATTTGAGGTAACAGACCTGCAGTTAAGTGTAGTAGACAAGAGTAGGAAGATGATGGACTATATAGAATCTGTCAAGTCATTGGAAAATTCTTTAGGGGAGCTGGAGAAGGAAAAGGATAGGCTAAATGAAATAATAATAGAATCAGGAGCAATAGTAGCAGAGTGCAATAACTGCGGGAGTTCTGTAGTAGTGGACGCTAGGGCTTACGTGTAATACAATANGGGGAGGTAATGGAATGAGAAGAAGGGAAATGAAGGATAACGGGTTAAGCAGCGTACTGTTAGGTACAGACAATAAGGTATCTAGGTATAACGTAGATAGTCTCGAGTCGCTACAGAAGGCCGTTGGAGGATACATAGAGATGTTAAGACCCCACAAAGCGATAGATGAGGGACTGTTGAAGTCTGACATAATACTAATAGTAGATGAAGAGGGCATTTTGAAGAATAAGGCAGTAAATCTGATAGCGTCAGCGTTATTTGGAAGTATACTGGTAGGGGATGTGGTAATAACAAAGGAAAAAGGGACAGAGGTAGTCAATCTCAAGGAAAACGAACTTAAGGCTGTGGAAAAATTATGCGGGAGAATTAACTATCATATGGGAGCATTTAGGGTATGAGTAGTGATAAAGTTTTAGCTAAGATACTAGTATATGGAGATATACATACATCATCTAAAAACTATGGATCTCATAGGTATTATGCTGAGGAAACCTTAGAGTATTTTACAAACATAACAAATGCTGTAGAAGAGCACCGGGCAACGCATTTGATAGGTTTAGGTGACTTCTCATACGGGAGGTATCACAACCTAGAGTATAGGTTAAAAATAGAGGAACAACTAGAAAGACAGTATAAACTGACTAATGGCAGACGATGGGAGTTAGAGGGAAACCATGACTCGGCTACATATGGAATGACCGAGTATCAATTCTATGTGCAAAAGGGATTATTGAAACGGGCTGATAATATAGTAGTAGGGAATGTCAATATATCAATGATAGACTATGGGAAACACTTAAAAATGCCTATAATTACACCGGATAAAGACATGGTAAACATAGTATTAGCTCATGATTACTTTAAGTTTAGAAATACACAACTACCTAACTATGGGAATGCTATAGAGTTGGATGAATTTGAGGATTGGTACGGCATAGATATACTAGTAGTAGGGCACGTTCATAACTACGAAAGATTCAGTGGAAGTATAAAAAAGGACGGGTCAGGTAAAGAGGTACTTGTAGTATATCCCGGATGTATGAGCCGACCATCTTATAGAGAGGGTAATATGCCTGAAACTGGTAAGTTGGTAGGCATAACAATACTAGAGGATTTGTCTGTAGATTTTAGTGAGATAGACTTACCATTATGGCCATTGGCTAAGTCATTTAATTTAGAGCAACGTTTAGAGCAGGAAAGTAAAAAGGAGTATAAAGTTGATGTATCAGATATTGTAAAGCGTATGGATTCTCATGAAAGAGTGGTGGGTAATCCTGAGGACATAATAATGGGAATGGAAAACATAGAAATGAAGTATAGAAACAAAGCTATAGAGCTATTAAGAGAAGGCGATAGATAGGGGGATATTAATTGAGTACTGTAGTTAATAAAAACTTACCGGAATTAGATGTGGAGGCTATTAAGAATTATAATGAATTACTGAAGAAAACAGTGGCTAAAGCATCTAGAATTAAAACTGAACTAGAGTTCAATGTTAAGGAACTGGACAAAATCTGTAAAGAACTGTCAAGTGANCTTGGCATAGANGTAAATAGTGACAACATAGAGGCTATTTACGTACAATTGGTAGATAAAATCAATAGTAACCTGCAGGTGGGAAGGGAAATCCTTAACAGAATAAATCAAGAAGATTCTATAGAAGATACTGGAATAAGCATTTAATATAGGGGGAGATAGAATGAGGGTAGAACTAAAAGATTTCACTCAGGCAATTAACAAAGTTAGAAGTTTAGCTGAAGGCGTAAAAAATGCTCCTGGAATCATGTTAGAGATATCTGAAGATAAGCTCAATGTGTGTTACTCAGACGGTAAGAAATCATTGATAGAAAAGATTGATATACTGGATAATACTGAAAACCCCTTAGAGGGTCGGGTTATACTTAATATCAAACAAATACAGAATGTGGTAGAGTCATTACAGCCATCTGGTGCTATTTATACAGATGAAATTGAATTAATAACTGAAGATAATGGTCGAATGAGAATACTCGGAGATAAGAAGGTCAGGTTCGGAGGGGAAGATTCAACAGAAGAAACTGTAAGATCTAAGATGAATTACAGTATAAACTATTATAGACCTGAAGAAAGCGTTAAGTATGGGGTAATTTCCCGTATGAATTATGAAGGTATCTTTGATAGTGATGAGTATGATGTGTGGGCAGTTAATGAACTGCGGGATATACTTGAAAGAACTAGCGGAGAGAAGAATAAGACCATTTATGTGTCTTCGATAACTAAAACAGCTTTTGTGGTAAACCTAGCATATGTAACTAATATACCTATTACATCTTGTGAAAATCATGGGTTTGTTATAAACACACTAGTGGCCAAAGCTGTTGTAGACATTCTAAGTAAATTGGATGCAGAAGAAGTTAAAGTTTGGGTACAAGATAAAAGGTATGTTAACATGATTTCTGGAGATAATAACGTAGGAATATGGTTTGAGATGTCTCCGGGAAGTAGAACAGACCTTAATACACTTCAGAGATATGAAGGTAAGGACTATAATAAATATCTGTTGGTGGCTAATAAACCAGTATTACAGGATGTTATTAAAGCGTCATTGTCATTGGATGATAATGAGAAAACTAAGATTACATTTGTGGAAGTTAACGGCGAGCTAGCTATGAGAATAGTGGGCAGCGCATCGGGAGCCTCGTCTATCAATGATTTTAATATCATTCTAGAGATGCATCAGGATAACGTAGGCAATATACTTGAGGTAAGTATACCAGTAAGTTTAAAGGTTATCTTGGATATGCTAAATAAATGCGTAGAAGATTATGTAGCAATACATATAGAAGTAGACGAAGATAACAAGTATATCAGAATAGGNGATATAGTAGACGATGACACTATGAGCTTGGGAACTGTGAATTATACCATATCATCTAAATAAGAGGAGCTAAGGATGTTAAATTCTAACCTGATAGAGAATATGAATAACTTCATAAGGGATGTTGAAGAATTAGAGCTGGAGCAAGCAACAAGGTTAAGGACTAAAGAAAGACTTGCAGATAACGTAAAAGAATTGCAAGAAGCAAATGCGAGTAGTTATTCTGACCTTGACCTTGTTACTAATGCTATAACAATATTACGAGAAGTAAGTGATGAGGCTGTACAGAACTCTTATGAATTCATAACGGATAATATAAATGCAGCTCTGGAACGCATATTCAATAGAGCTGTGCGTAAGATTAGGCTGAAGGAATACACAAGGGCAGGACAGTATCCTCAGTTGGAACTGGAGTTAATTGTTGAAAATGGTAAGGTAAGATCATTAAAGAATGATAGTGGACATGGGTTAATGCAAATTATATCCTTACTATGTGTACTATCAGTTATAGTATTAACTGGGAGCAGGAGAGTATTCGTCATTGATGAAGTACTTTCTGGACTTTCTGAAAACTCTAGGAAAATAGTAGCAGAAATATTATGGACATTCACGGAAATAGGGTTCCAGTTCATAGTCTCAGAACATGGATTTATTCCTAAAGGTTCTAAGGTATACCATTTGAAAATGACTGGGGGAATATCCGGAGTAGACAGGGAGTATATTGAGGAATCAGGAGTGTTTATANNGGAGGATATGAAAGAAGATAGTATATACCGTGGAGAAGTTTCCGGTGAGCTGAAGAATGGTAATGTGATACAAATATAATAATAGATAGATGTACTAGAATACTGGCAGGTGGGGAAATGCTAAAGTTACTAAGACAGATACTAAAAAATCATAAGGAATTATCAATAAGCAAAAGAATTAGTAAGAATAGCTTCAAAATTTATAGCTTATACAATATTAAAAGTAAGAATAATTAGGTATTAGTTATAACTTTAAGCTGAAGATATGAGCAAATTCTGTAGAGTAATCTGCTTAGCTGTTAAATAACGTGATATGAATACACTTAAATACAGTCATTACCTAGACTAGGGGTAAATTGTTTTAGGACTGCAGTAGAAAGCTTAAATAAATAAAATAACAAAACTTAATAAACATTTTGGTAGGCGTATAGAATTATATACGCCTATTTTTAGTGGGCATTAATTTACTATTATTTAAGCTAGTATAACAACAGTATATTCCAGTGTAATTATAGAAAGTGATTGTGAGGTGGAACCAAGGTGTCGAATAATAAGGTATCTATTATAAATTTAGATAAGATGCTAACTGAAATGGTGCATAGACCTAGAATAGATGGGTATCCTTTATATACGCGTGTAGATAACCTCATGGAATCCGGCGATGGGACTACGGTAACTGATAAGGGAAGCAAATGGGAAAGAGCCTCAAAAGTTAGTTATAACTCACCTGGAAACATAAGAAGGTTATTTATAACACATCAGGGAGTATTTATACATTATTATGCACCTATAGTGGGAGATAAGAGTAAATCTTTAGTACAGAGGGCAAAGTTCCCTATACCATTAAATAATGTGTTAGAGAGCTTGATGGGTGGGGAAATAAAGTATAATGTAAAGGGATACGGTCTATCTATACTATATAAACCTTGGGTATGCTCAAATATTGAGGAGGTTTACTTTGATTGGGGAATCCTGATGAGTCAGGATATAGCTAACTTGGGGATGGGAGACCTATTCTCAATGTATACGGGCATCAATGCAGACAAAATGGTAGATTTCCAACCTATAAAATATCTTTTCGAATCAATTTGTTTGAAAAATATATCTAATATGAGGGAAAGGTTTCCTAGGTTAAGGTGTGTTGGATACATTAGTATGTTGGAGGGTATATANGAAGCTGTTGAGAGAGATAGNGATAGAAGTAGTTCAAAGTTGTGGTGTAACAACGACATAGTGGTAAATGCTATAAAGGATCCTAGTATAACNGTATCTATATATAAATTAGACGATGTAAGAGATAGTAATACAAAGTTTTCGATTAAAGAAGGGCTATATTTATATGATAGGAACATATTAAAGGAGTATCAAAGCAGGTTTGAGAGTAAAATTAAAAAACAAGGGGAGAAGGTTGCTAGTACACCTCAAAGTGTCGAGGATAAGGTAAAGAGCGAAGTAGAAATCAAGTTAGATGATATAAGGGCAAAGTANGGTGTAAGTGTAGCTAAAATGATGTTCAACGCTGCTGTTAGCGGACTTGATAGTAAAGGAGTACATGAAGCAATAATTGGAATGAGCGATGAGGGCAGAAGTACATACGNTACATGGATAGGTAATGAACTAAAAGAGAGGTAGNAGCTATGGGTTATAACACTGATAAAATAATAAAGAGCAGAATAGATATATTAGANGGACTTATGAANGGCGGAGAGCAATTCGACGGAATAAGGGNGNCTATATATAAAAGTTACGCTACTATGGTACAATATTCTNAGTCAAATGACGATAGAGCTAGGGATGTTATCTTAAATAACAGTAAAGATTTCAAGATGATATGNGATAAATTAATATATACTTGGNTATTAATAGATATAGCTAAGAGAGATAAACATTATAGACAGTTCATTGGGGATTANCCGGAACTAAGGGATCAGTTCGAGTCTAAAGAAAAATTGCGTAACAGCATAGATTCAACCTTGAAGCTAGTAAATAATTCTGGTAATACGGATGGTATTTTTATAACGTCTATGTATGATTTAGGGGTAGTACTGTCGAATATAGCTATGGGGTTAAAGAAAGTGACAGTAGATACTGATGATGAACTAGACATAGACACTAGTGGATATTTCGGGGATGAGGAAGGAGACGAGGGTGACAGCGAGGGAATATTAGACAGCGAGGGAATATTAGACTATGAAACGGATGAAATAGATGATGGGCTAGACGAAAATATAGGGAATTACGTTGATACTGATGATGAAGATGAGGAATACGATAATCCCGAAATAATAGCTAATGTGCATAGGATTATGACAGTTTATAAAGACCTATTTGAGGTAGGATTTGAGCTACAAGTACCTTATGGCGTACTAGTAAAAGAGGGGATACTGAAACTAGGTAAGGGAAATCGTAGTAGGATAGAGCCCATTACATCTATGTCTAGGCTGTATGAGTTAATTAATGACATCACAGGTAATTACTTAGTGCAATCGCAAATAGAGAGTGGAACAGAGTCAGATAAACTTAGGGTAATGAGAATGCGTAAGGGAACGACCTATTATCCTGAGTTTCAACTAGGAAATCTCTATGGTATACTCAAGAATAAACAAGCTGATTCCTGGGATGTACTTAGTAAATTCCTAGAGGAAGAGCTAAAGGAAAATATAAAGATCAATTTACAGGAAGATAAAGAGATAGGAGAAATTGTAGATGCTTTAACAACCTGCATTGTAATAAGTGAATTTGACCCTAAGGTATGTATGAAACTTAGGATAAACGTAGGGAGTAGGCTGTTAAATCAGAATAGTTTGGAACGGGAGTATAATAAAAGAAAGAGTACTATATTAGCAGGCACTGGAGAGGTTTTCCATNTATCGACACTGCCATCGGGGGTTGTGGAGCTGACACTTGTATTTAATAAGGCAGCGTTTAATGGGAGACCATTATTCGCCTATGAGGCTGTAAATGATCAGTTAAGAAGAGGAAGGCAACCTAGTATAAAGGAAATGATATTAGGGCAGGATATATCTGGTAAAATAGTGACAGCTAACTTAGATAGACAAAATGCAAGCATAATATTAGTTGGAGCTGGGCAGAGGTCAGGCAAGGGAGTGCTGACACTAAATCTATTGGGAACAATACTAAAAGATGGGCATCCATTAATATATGTCGATGGTAAACCTGATATGGCACCTGTATTATGGAGGGTGGCTAGACAAAATGGGGTTAAACCCGCAGTATGGGATGCTTTTGATTCTAATGGTTACCTAATAGGAAATGGGGCACCTGATAACATAGTTCGAGAATACAGTGATATATTCGGATTACTAGCATACTTAAAAGTAGTACAATTAATGATGGTAGCATCACATTTAAGAGCTACTAAAGGGGTAATGGTGGGGGGAGAAAATAAGAGACCCTTCTTTATATTTGATGAGGCATTAGCAGTACAGCAATCATTATCGGGGGTATGGCCTGGAATATTTGGGGTAGCAAAGGATAAAAAGGACACATCAGATGAAGCGGAGTGGTGTAGGGCTGTAGTAGGTTGGACAGAACAACTATCTAACGGATTGGCAAGTACAATTAATTCGCAACTGCCTAAGAGTGGTATATCAACTGTGTGGTTATTCCAAGTGATACAGCCAACAACCTGGAACGCCTATAAAACAGACGGATTTCACGGTAGTTTCAGTTTACTGAAGCATCCCTTAGCATCTAGAATGAGTATAAAGTTGCTGGGAAGGGGTACAGCAGACAGCGAATATGGTCTATCTAAAATAGCAGCAGACAGACAGATATCTGAGATGGTGCTGAGTGATTATGGAAGAAACTTTGCATATACTGAGGCTCAGAAGATAAATGATATAGGAGCAGTTAGAATATTCAAACCATACTTAGTGCTAAATAATTCAGAGACTGGGTCTAAAGAAGCTACTGAACTAATGAATAATGTATCTAGGGAAGTCTGGAATGTAATAGCACCTAGTGGAGAATTACCGGCAGAGGCAGGATTTGAAGGATTTGCCAAATTGTTAGGACAAGACGCAATAAAAAACCTAGAGCTGGGGAGAATTTTCCTAGAAGATGTAATGAAGTGTGTGGGTCTATATGATAAATATGGAAACGTGGATGATTACATCTATGATGCCTCTCCTGAATCTTTCCAAAGCTTAGGTACACTACTGTCTCAAGGAGAAGTTAACAATGGAGAAGAATATTATTACAGTGATATGGATATAACTGATCTCGATGATGGTGACAATATAGGCATAGATATAGATACGGAAGATGGTATAGAAAATTACGTGGACACTACAAATGATTTGCAGGATCTGAATAACATAGCTAATAGGGTTAGCTACGATGAAGAGATACCAATTGAAGAGTTAGAAGGGTATGATTACGATACGAGAGACCTTATAGGGACTCCTATAAAAGTTAATAACCGTGAGGAAAATTACTATAGTATGCAGGGCAAGGGAGGCCGTAAAACAGTTGTAGATACCATAAACATGAGGGATTACATAAAGCTTAATCCAAATAACTGTATAGATGCTAGAAAAGCTGGTAGACCGGTTAATGGTATGTTCGAGAAAATATTAATAAATACACCTTATGGTGCCCAGAAGTATATAGATAGACTATGGACATCTATTCTGGATACAATAGTACTANGTGGGTATAAACGTGTGAATATAACCATGGTAGCAATGCTAGGCGGACATATGTTTATAGGTAAGAAGATAGTAAATCTTGACGGTGTGCTTGGGGGATATGAGGAAGTCAAATTAAGAGATATAGTATCATTTAGAATCATGTTTAGAAAATTCTTTAGGCTGAGGGATTTAATAGTAGACGAAGATATGTTCAGAGTACTGATGATGGAGTATCAGGTTACGGAGCGGATATTTGTAGAGGCTAAGAGATTGAACAGATTGATAATCCAGAAGCAAAATGGGGAAAATAAGGTAATATATAGGGATTCTATTAAAGATAACGCAGATACTAATAGAGTAATGGAGACTAATAGTAAATTCAAGAATGATTTCGACTTGTATTGTGCTACACAGAGGAAAACCCGATGGGAAGATAATATAGCCGCAGATAATATTTGGGGAATGCGTTTAGCTAAAAAGTCATTCTCTGGGGCAGGTAAATTATTCTTTGAGAAGGACAAGCCTAAGGTAGGTAGATCTGCTATACTGTTTGGGTCCGGACTGGTCATAGCCACTTTAGGAACAGCTGCCTGGGGAGGTTATAAGCTATTAACTGGTACAGCTAACTTAATGATGAATCTTAGAAGATAACAAGTTTGTATATTTAGGTAAATAGTAATTATTGTGGGGGCGGAGATATGGGACATAGGGTAAATATTTTAGACTTTCAAAATGAAGAGTTCTATATTATACTGGCTAGTGATAGTGATACTGGCAAGCGTTTGATAATGGATGCAAAGCCATTCTATAAGATCATAGATTTTACTGTGACGAGTACTAAATTACTCGAGCCAGTTATATTTGCTACATTGGTAGATGCTATAGATTTTTATAATCAATTATAGTTAATAAGTGAGCAGTGGGCAATAATTTAGTGAGCAATGGTGAAAGTGCCTTGTAGTGGAAATATAGTGATTTTTCTAGGAATGAAGCAGTTAGGATAATTGTATGATACATTAAGTAATGCAGTAGGGTAGATTTTCAGCTAAAAAGGTATTCAATTTTCGAGACGATAATATTATGGATGTAAGGAAGTGAAGCTAAAAGCAATTAAAATAATACAAGGACATTAAATAATAGTGTATAATATTTTACAAAATATTACCGATTTTAACAATAAAATCGGTATTATTTTTGCTCATTATGGTCTATAATACAGATTATGGTAGCAATTATTGTAATGTTTATTGAGGATAATGGGTAAATTAATGAGGCAATATTAATACTTGAAGGGTATTTCTGGGTATTCAGGAATGTTTTTACTCACGAACTAGTGTGGCTATTCCTATAAACAATCATTACGAAGAATAAGTCTAAATATGATTTTGGAGTGGTGGAAGTAGTGACTATAGATAAAAGAAGCTATACAGAAGATATTGTTAAAATGGCATCTAATTATAATGATGTAACAGTTATTAGTTGGGAAAATTACCATGCTGGGAGTAAGGATAGACTAATAGCTTCACTTATATCGGATAACGTATTCATAAACAAAAAGAGATATGGGAAACACATTATAGATATAGGTAACAGTACGGATGGAAATACACTAGTGTCTGATGTACTGTTAAGTTATTTGTCTTTAATATCAGTGATATATTGGTTAAGACTAAACGGAAATAATATAAATAACGTGGCAAGTGTAGAAATAGTTGAGGNTAGAGCTGATATAGGAGCTGTATTACTNGGGGCGGATAGTGAGAATGCTAGGTTGATTGTAAAAGAATGCCATCGACAACTAATAGAGCANTCAATACAATACAACAAGATAATGATGTCGGGCAGATACTTAACCGTGAAATTCAGAGTGGAAGATGTAGATAACTTAGAGATAAAGATGATAAACTTATTTAGTAAAGTGTTTTCTATAATAGATTCCTTCAGAATACGCTATGGTAAAAGTGATATATCAATATACGAATCAGCTAACACAACTTGTCTAATAGATGGGAATGAAATAATGCTACTTAGCGCTAATAGAGATAGTAAAGACAGTAGGGATAATTTCAGTAAGTTATTAGCTGATTGTAAATATAATATGAACTTGGGGGACTTTAAAGTAGTACATATGTTATAGCATTAATGTATAATTACGTAGTAATTTATATACTTTTTGAATACTGGTAATATTCGATATAGCGTATTATGAGAGGAGAAAGGCGGATGGAATTTTTAAGACTTAAAGATGTAGATGTTGGGGCGAATATAGGAAAGCAGTTAAATATCTCTTTCTTAGTTATAGAGACATCTGTAAGACCACAAAAAGATAATGGAAAATTTATGTCAATTATTATGGCAGACAAAAACGCAAAGCAAGAGGCTAAAATATTTTCTATAGATGAAAAATTAGAGCGGGAGGTTGTAAGCGGAAAAGCATACGATGCGACTATAAGCGTTAAGAAATACCGGGATGGATATAGTTGCATCATAGGAGGCATAAAAGAATCAAAAATACCTAAGGAAGAGTTCATGCACTGGGCAAATGATATAGAAAATTATAAGGAACAATTGATAACATTAATAGACAGTATTGAAAATGATATATATCAAGATATAGTTGTGGGACTAATAAATCCACACTTTGAAAAGTTTTGTACCTGGCCGGCTGGAAGGAGCCAGCACCATTCAGAACTCGGAGGATTACTAGTACATACAACCTCATTGACTAGGGTAGCAACCAGNATAGCATCTTTTTATAATAAGGTGTACGATGCAAATATATTCAATATCGATTTACTGACAGCGGCATGCTTATTACATGACTTAGGTAAACTGGTGGAGTACGAAATAGATGATTCTATTGGTAGGGCTAAATTCTCTGCAGATGCAGCTTTAAGCTCCCACATAATGGAGTCATTACGTTTCGTAGATTCTATTGCAACTTCTATGGAAATAGAGGATCTGGAGGAAGTTAGACTATTAAAACATTGTATAGCAGCACATCATGGTAAATTGGAATGGGGCAGCCCAATTACGCCGGCAACACCGGAAGCATCATTATTACATAGAATAGACATGATAGATGCTGAGGTATATGTATATGATAGAGAATTCTGTGAGCTTAAACCGGGAGAAAGTAAAACAGTATGGAGTAACGGAGGCTCGATTAACTGCTTTTATAAGGACACAAGTAAGATAAAAGAAATCAAAGTAAATATATAAGAGGTAAATTAGAGTGAATGTTCAAAAAGCATTAAATATACTTGGGATAAATATCAACGAAGTCACTGTGGATAATGTTAAATCTGTATATAGACAAAGAATGAAGAAGGTGCATCCAGATGCAGGAGGCAATGAAAAAGAGGCAAAATTAGTTAATGAAGCTTATGAGATACTACTCAAAGCGGCTGACAGATTAGGAAAAATATTAGGGGAGAGAGGGAAATCTGAAGGAGCGTATGTAATAACTATTAAAGATGTGATAAGTATATTTGGAGGTACGGAGTTAAATCTTAGTAACCCTAAGGGAGAGAATATAGTACTAAATAAGGATAATATAAACTTAACTTTCCTAATAGTATTGGTTGGGGCTGAAGTTAACATCAAGGGACAAAAGATATGTGTAGATACAACCTGCGTAAGAGATAGTAAAGATAGTTATAACTTATCTATAGATGTGGCTGACATAGAAGTATTTNCTGACACTGATGTAGAAATAATTATAGCAGATGAGGTTATAAGAACTAAAGCCTTTGATAAAAAGGTGTTAATTCCTGTAAAACTTCCTTACAATGTTAGGGTTAACCTTAGATTTAGTTTTGAACAGTTTAAGGGCTAGGGAAAGAGAGTTGTTGATTTATGGTAGAAGCCTATAACAGAAAAATCATAAGGGATTATATAGTAACTGAAATGACTAGAGGCAAAGAACTAGGGGAAGTTCAAATAGGACTGGAGAAGGAATTTGGAGTAAAGAAAAGTCTTACCTCTATACATGGAATATATAAACGTGCAAGCACGAAGCAAAAAGATGTAATGGATATACTGAGAATATATGCTCGTGGATATAATATCAGCGAAACCAAGGAAATATATAAACAACTAACGGGAGATGATAAAAGCTATTATGCAGTAAGGAAAATAGTGAATGATAACCAAGAGTCAATAGATAAAATACTGAATGCAATGGGAGTAATAGCTATTAAATGTATAGATTCTAAAATGAGCTTAGAGGAAATATCCAATGAGCTAACCTATAAAGGAGTAGTCATTAAAGAAAAATATCTTAACGATGTAATATGTTGGGCGTACGATAAGATAATCAGAAATAACAATATTAAACTGATTGCTGAGGCATATGAGTTAACTGGGGATAATGATGTAGTAAAAGATTTGATACGTAGTCCAAGAGAAGGTATAACACTCGGAGAGATTAAGTATCTTGCAAAGGACTAACACTATGGAAGAGATCAAAGGAAGGGCGGTAGACGATATGGCAAAAGGAATATACGTAGTAGTTATTAATCCAGCAACTGGAAGAAAGAATAGAATACCTGTAGATAATTTAAGAGAAGCGTCTATAATTACTAGGCAAATAATAGAGGAAAATTTCTATACTGCTGAGGAATGGTGCAGAGAAGGGGTAGGAGATATATATTATAATAATACTAGGGTAGCTTATGTGTCTTACAACGGTAGAATATGGACGGATCCTAATAATTTTAGGGAAATACCTTTGGATTATCCTGTAGATAGATTGATTAGGCAAGGTAGAATAATTTAGGTATAGGATGGTAAACTATGCAGATTATTAAAACTAAATGATACAAATAATATATAGGGATATAAACTAATAACTTATAGAATAAAAATACAACCTAAGGGTTGTATTTTTTTACTTACAAGTAAATCTTAACTAGGCTATTATAAAAGCATCCTTTGGAATAACAATGAATATATAGCAGCGAGGGGGAGTTACATATGCTAAATAGTGAAGAGGTGTGTATAAGATACGCTAAGAAAAAGCTAGTGGGGGTGACACTACATTACAATACTGAGGAAAATAACTGCAAATACATACCTGTGGATAATAATTCCATAATTGTAGCTATAAGAGATGAAGCAGGAGATGAGATGAACATAGTGGTGAGTAAAAAGAGCAGACAGTCATTAATAGACTTAATAGCGACACTAGTAGTAGCAGCAAGAGATGGAGATACACACAGGGATTATATACTCGATTGGGTAACAGATGCAGTTAGGAAATTGGAAAAAGGCAGAAAGATTAGGGGGATATAGAATGAGAAGAGTCGGAGTAGGAATAGATTTAAATACTAGGGCACTAAATGGAAAGAGCATTAAATACGTAGATGAGTACATAAGAGGATTAAGAGAGCATAGGGTAATAAATGTAGATTTGATAGTGAATTACGTACTGGATGATAACAACAGGTATATAATAGATGCGATACACAACAATGGTCTAAGCGTTAGTTTACACAGCAACGGAATAAATGATATATACACAACATTCCACAGTAGTAAAGATGTTAACTCAAGTATAGAATTACAGCTAAACGCACTTAATAAAGCTAATGACATATTGAGGGGAATAGGGTTCGAGGGAGGAATACCTGTAGTATATCATGGTGGAGAGGTAGTGAATAAAGACAGAAAGATTGATATACAGTTGGCAGCTGAATTCTTCGAGGAGTTAAGTCGGAAGGCATACGTTTTAGATATGGAGATATTAACAGAGTCACTGTCTTTAAATCATCCAAAAGTAGATTGCATAGGAAATAATTGGATAGACTTACAGGAGTTAAATAGAAATATAAGCAGTAAAAACTGGGGAATATGTTGGGATACTGGACATACTAGGGGGAATGCAGAAGAAGAGGGTAAGATGACATTTCCGCCAATAAATATACTAGATAAAATAAAATTTACACATATACATCACATGGGGGAAGATAGTGTAGATCATCTACCAATAATAAGCGGAGAATGGCAAGATAATGAGGTAAAATTCTTAATACTGAGCAACTATAAGGGTATTTTTAGCTTAGAGTATGATTTTAGACTAGTAGATGAAGAAAATCATGCAGAGCTTGTTTATTTATCGACGTATAGGTTAGCAGCCATGATTGATTACTTCTATAGAAATTCTAAGGATATCGTATTATTGGATAATATACGAAGGAGTAATATAAGAGTAGATAAAAAGAGACCTATGAAAGTCATTCGAAAAGGTAAAGTACTTGACGAAATAGACTATCAAATATCTATAGACTCAATAATGTTCAAGAAAAGCGATATAAGAGATTACAATCAGATAATAATAGACGACGGTTACGTATTGAATGTAGAGTATCTAGGGTCTAGAGACGGAATGGCAATATATAAAATACAAAATAACATTTATAATTTAGATGAATACAGAAGAATAATAGATTTTATATTTGATATGAAGTGGGCATCGTCAGCAGAATACAATAGTATGACTATCTAATAGTAATCGATTATATCATTGGAGAATTAATGTAACAGCTCTAGGATATGTATTGAGTAACAGGGATAGATAGACAAATGGGGAGTAGTTGTATCTACTTCCCATTTTTTATTGCTACAATAAATACTTTAAGGTATAAGAGGTATAGGATTTGTATAGTAGTAGGTTATTTTGAAGGCTAATAAAAAATAAGGGTAAACTAGATAGACAAGCTACTTGAAGTGTAAGAGTATAAAAATATATGGCATTAAGGGTATATAGGGGTGAGCCCTCTGCCAATGGAGGGTACGACCTCTGGGCAAGATGACCCGCTGATAGGGGATTAAATAAAAAGGGGGAATCATAATGAAAAACCTTTTATACCTCATCGATACTCGAACCCGTTTTAGTGAAGTGGGAGCCTGGGCAGTTACGCAGACTGCATCAGGTGACTTAGTGTTGCGGAGAGCTGTTTCCCTTGGCTCTCTGTGGGATCTTGCAAAAAAGGGGAGCATCG
>JGI24709J26583_10000765_pt1 | contig 27220 bp, 24 predicted proteins | sample BioPla2DNA1_FD_26583 | JGI IMG/M metagenome (IMG submission 26583) | reverse complement strand
TTAAGGCTGGTGTCTATTTTCTTTTCTCATTAGTAATTCAAATAAAAAAACCATAGAAGAAAGGTTTTCCTTATACCTTTTTCCTATGGTCTTTTGCCTGATTTTAATTCTACTTTATTTACTTAAATTTGGGGTGTTTCGATGCATTTACTTTTTAATAGTACTATATTTGGGTTAGACATTATTCATTCTAATAAGCAACTATTATTCCACCATCATTAGCATATAGGGTACTAATACCTGCTGTCTCCACAATTAAGAAGTCCTTAAAGGGAACTCTCTTTAATATCTCATCCTTAAAATTAACTGCCCGTTCGTAACAGTTACAATGAGCAATTGTTAAAATACGTTCTTGAGGTCTAATAACATCATGCTCTATGTGTTTTGCCATAGCTCCTAATGCTCTTATTATACCCCTTGCCTGATCAAGTCTATAGATTGTACCTTCTGGAGTCGCACCCATTACAAGCTTAATATTTAATGTGTTAATAATAAAAGCCTGTAAGCCACTTAAACGGCCATTCTTTCTAAGATTTTCAAGACTTTCAAGGACAAAATTTGTCTTCATTCCATCACGGAATTCATTAATCTTCTTCATTACCTGATCAAATGATAAACCACTTTCTATAAACTCTTTCAATTTAATAGATAAGAGGGCTTGCCCAGCTGAAGCAGATCTGGAATCAATAACACCTATATTCTTATGAGGATTTTCTTCTTTATAAAGATTTTTAGCTAGTTCAGCACTATTATAAGAACCACTTAAATTTGATGAAAGAGTAATTACATATATATCACCATCAAAATCAAATTCCTTCATATAGTCCTCAGGTGAGGGACATGCGGATTTAGGACTATTGGGACTATCCTTCATCATTTTAATGAACTTCTTGACATCAAATGTTTCATCATCCCTTATTTCCTCGCCGTCTAGCATTAAAGTGAGGGGAACTAATCTAAAATGTGAATCCTCCCTCAATTCCTTGGGCAGATCAGTGCAACTATCCCCAATTATTCTATAATCCATGGTGTATCCTCCTTATATAGATATATGACTATTATTCCATATTATCTGCAATTCTTATCCATATCTAGCATATATCGCAGCTTATAATATACAGATGTGGTATACAATAATTTCTATTTCTATGACAAGTGATCCATATTACCATTGTCAATATTTGTTACCATATTATGTAGTTTCTATTACTATATGATAGCATACTCACATGATATTACAAGTAAAAAATACAAATATCATATTATTTATAAAATATTAATATTTAAAGACACCATGGATTAAAAATAGAGAGTCAAAACACCCATTTATGAATGACTTCCCCAATTTACATCCACAAAGTTGATTTTGACTCTCTAATGACCACTATTATTTAGCTAGTAGCAGCATAATTTCGTTACTTCTTTGAATAAATTTAGTCATTGCCTCTGGCTCTAATGGCTTATGACTTAACATAGCTAGATCATAGAGCTGTTGGCATATCATCGAAGTATTATCACTTTTCTTATTGTCCATAATATATTGAACCAATTTATTATTAGCATTTAATACGAGTGTTTCATTACCACCGAATGCACTTGGATCCATTCCCTGCATGTTGTACATTCTCATCATATCCTGCATTCTACGGCTTTCTTCTGAAAGAGTGACTATAGATGAGATTTTCTCATTCTTTAGCTTCTCAACCTTAACCTCTAGCTTTTCTTTACCAAGAGCCTCTTGGAAGAGCTTAGTCATTGCCTCAGAATTCTTCTTTAAGGCTTCCTCATCCTGCTTTGAATCCTCTTTAAAGCTATCTGTTAAATCAGCATCTATACGTTGGAATCTGATAGTCTGATCCTGATATTCCAGCTGGGAAATAAATGGCTGATCTATATTATGAGTTAATATAAAGGCATCAATACCAGCATCCTTGAACATATTGATGTATTGGCTTTGTTGCTTCTCATCTGTTACATAGTATACTGTAGTCTTATCTTCTTCCTTGGTTTCCCCGCCTTGACCATCCTTAGCCTTGGCCCCATCTACCTTTTCCTCTTTTTTATCATCAGTTTCAACAGCAGTCTCTGTAGTCTCAACTTTCTCAGTGTCATCCTCTGAAGGCTTGCTATTTTCTATATATTCAGGTAGGGTTATATATTTACCCTCAAGGTTCTTAAAGATGACTACATCCTTCATCTTATCTCTAAATTTGTCATCCTTTAAGCAACCAAACTTAATGAAAGGACTGATATCCTCCCAGTATTTCTCGTAATTTTCTCTTTCAACCTTATACATACCAGAAAGCTTGTCAGCGACCTTCTTGGTAATATAATCAGATATCTTCTTAACAAATCCATCATTTTGAAGGGCACTTCTGGATACATTAAGAGGTAGATCTGGACAGTCAATAACACCCTTAAGCAACATAAGGAATTCAGGAATTACTTCCTTAATATTGTCTGCTATAAACACTTGATTACTGTATAGCTTTATTAGACCCTCTAAGGAATCATATTCTGTGTTAATCTTAGGAAAGTAAAGGATTCCCTTAAGGTTAAATGGATAATCCATATTCAGATGTATCCAAAACAGAGGCTCTTTAAAGTCATGAAATACATTACGATAAAAGTCTTTATATTCCTCATCTGTGCAATCATTAGGATGCTTTAACCACAAAGGACTAATATCATTAAGAGGCTTAGGACCTTTATCTTCTTTTTTTGTATCTTCTTTCTCTTCTGTTGCGTTGCCATCTTCATCAACAGTAGTCTCTATTACTTCTTCCTCTTCTTCCTCTACTGGAGCATTGGCATTAACAAAATATATCTCCACAGGCATGAAGGAACAGTATTTCTGAATTACTTCCCTTGCTCTATATTCATTGGAAAACTCATAGCTTTCATCATTAAGATAAAGGGTAATAGTTGTACCACGGTCAGTCTTCTCTCCTTCACCCATCTCGAACTCTAATCCACCCTCAGATTCCCAATGAACTGGGCTTGCCCCTTCAACCCAGGATAGGGTATCTATAGTTACTTTATCTGCTACCATAAAGGCAGAGTAAAAGCCCAATCCAAAATGTCCGATAATCTGATCATCATTGGTCTTGTCTTTATATTGCTCAATAAATTTTTTAGCTCCTGAAAATGCTATCTGGTTAATATATTCCTTAACCTCATCAGAAGTCATACCTATACCATTATCAGCAAAAGAAATAGTCTTTTCCTCAGGGTTAACTGTTACAACTATCTTGAAATGATTATCCTCTGGAAGATTAGCTTCTCCCATAACCTCTAGCTTCTTAAGTTTAGTAATAGCATCATTACCATTGGAGATTAGCTCTCTCATAAAAATGTCATGGTCTGAATATAACCACTTCTTAATAATAGGGAATATGTTTTCTGAATTAATTGATAGATTTCCACGTTCTGTACTCATTTTTACACTCCTTGCTCTTATATCATAAAAAATTTCCTATAGATGATATAATAATACCTCAGTCTAAAAAAGTCAAGAGAAAATTAGCACTCGTTTATGCCGAGTGCTAACAAAAGTATAGCTGTTCCGCCTGCAAAGATATCTATACTTTTGTAAGGCTGAATAGTAACACAAAGTTTTTACTCCTCATATATAATTCCTTGGTGCTTTAATATCTCTTTTACTTTGCTATCCCACTCCTGCTCCAAGGTCTTATCCAATGTAAAGGTTTTAATTGCAGTACCTGTAATAATATGAAGCTCATCTTTCTCAAAGCGCACATTCATATATAAGCCACCGATATCCTCTACATTCATTTGCCCAGTCAGCCTTTCCATTAATTTTTCTGTAAGATTCCTTGGCAGTTGAAATACTATTTTTAATGATAGAGGGGTCTTATTACCTCTGATCATTGCAAAAGCTATGGATCTAATATCGCTCCACAAGGTAGCATGCTTCTCTACCCGCTCATCTAACTCTTCCTCTGTAAAAAAGCCTTTGTGAAACGAACCATTCATCTTGAAGCTGGTAAATGTCACAAGCTCCATATCCTTAACTATAAATGTATCAAAAACCTCCTGAGTTAAAAGCTTGGCCATAAATATCTTAACTTCAGGTATTTTAAGTGAAATCATCTATCTTCCCCGATTCATGTAATATTTTATCTAAATATATGAAGGCTTAAAGTCTAACTTATGTTTATAAATATATCTATACTGTAAATAGGAAATTATATGTTCATATATTTCGATATTAAAAAAAGTATAAGCAAATGGGCTGGATAAAAGGTATAGAAGAAGTACTTCATACTCTTTCCCTTCTTCCCATTGTATATAGCAATAAAAGCCATTGACAATGTTGCTAAAACACTTATGCCACCAAGAATGGCACCAAATATTATAAGCATAGAAAGCACAAGAAGAATCTTATGTCCCCTAAACAGATAAAAGGCAACTATAAGTAGAACTCCTAAAAAATTATAATCAACTTCTAGGAAGAAAGCTATAACACAAAAACTGATAATAAGTATAGAGTTAATTAAATTAAGGAGAACTTCTTTCTTAGAAAACTTGCTTTCTACTTCCTTCATAAGCACAATAAGCAAAAGTCCCAAGAAAAGTGTGAAGAATATATTCTGATGTCCCATATAGAAATTCCCATAGAAAGCCAGGTCAAATGGAAGCTCTGATACAAGAGCAAATATCCCAAGCCTAGCAAGATATTTCTTAACATCCCTAGTGTGATAAAAACCTTCCACTATTAGAAAGGCGAATATTGGAAATGCCAGCCTTCCTATTGACCTAAAAATTAGGTAGGCCGTAGTATTAGATGGTATCATCACAGCCCCGATATGGTCAATCAACATTGTAATTATTGCTATCATTTTCAACCCAAATGAACTCATTTAATATACCATGCCTTTCTTTTTTATATATGCATCCTTTTATTCAATTCTGCTTTCATACTATCCCCTTCAAATATTATAAGCCCCGATAGACTTATGGCTGAAGCAGCCATACAGATAATTGATGGATAGAGTACGTTAAGCCAGCCAAACAGTATAAAGATAATTGGAATAAATCCAAAGAGCCCATCGATTAGTAGATAGATTATAAAATCCTTCACCCATATCTTTAATATCTTTGCCGCCACCTCCAAGACAAGTATTGCTCCTAGGCATATGAAAGGTATTACGTAATCAATAGACCATCCAACCCATCCTAGAGAAAAATCCCATATTACAGAAAATACACTTATAAGGCCAACCTGCCATATTATTGTCTTTGGAATATTGTTTTTATTTCGAATGATAAAAAACAACATAATCCACATACAAAATATACCAGCAGCTACAAGAATAGACCATCGAGTCTCTGGTGTAACTATAGCATTAACCGCAATGCTAATTACAGTGGATGCAATTGAGATCATAAGAAGAATTCTTATAAATCCATTAAACTCCTGATATATAGTTGGTATCTGAGGAAATACATCCTCACCCAGTCCTTCCCCTTTCTGTTCGATGATACCTGAGCAAAGAGGACAGACCATATGACTTCCTTTTATATCTACCTTACAATGTTCACAGTACTGCATGTTTCCCCTCCTAGATAGATCATAAACAAAACATGTTCATGATCTTCGTACGACCCTAGTAGTATGCAAGTAAACTTGCAACTACTTACTTCGTTTTTATTATATCATTATTATCCAGTTCACGTTACACTAGAAGTAATAACTACTTTAGCTCCCTCTGCTGTAAGCATTCTATAGAAATTCTTTTGAATATCTGTTCCGTCAAATGGAGAAGCAAAACTTACAATTAGCTTATCCCCAAATGAGCACATAGCAATCTGGGGTCGTCTTGCACTATTAAAGCAGTTAAACAGATTTATATATGGTTCCAGCTCCTTTGCTACAGTAATCTTTCCTACATTAGAAAGTGTAGCAGTAATCCCCTTATCATTAATATTATTGGCAATTCTAAGAACCCAATCTTTAATGAACAAGGGTACCACACGCATAAAAACATTATGCTCTAAGGCTGAGAGCCTATTCATATGGGTTCTAAGCTTCTCCTGAGTCAGTTCTCTGGCAAAAGCCTCCTTAACCTCTTTGATAATCGTTTGTAAATCATCACCGTTCTTACTAAAATCATAACTGATAGTTATTGTCCCAAAAAAGTTTCTTGCAGTAACCGACGGGAAAAAGCTTCTTAGATTAACAGGTATTGTAAGAACAACCGGATGTTTTTTTGATCTCTCTGCCATCTCATCATATATTGCTCTAATAAAAAGGGCAGTGAGATATACTGTTAAAGTGGTATTATGATTATGTGCAAGTGTTATAACCTCCTTCACACTCATAATTCCTTCAATTATCTTTAATCTATTGTCAATGGAGCGCCTTCCAGTAATACGATAAGCCTTTGGTACCTTAACCATTCGTAAAACCTTTTCTCCAGTATAGTGCTTCAAAAAGCTATCATCCATCTTCTGTGAAAATGAGGCATCATATTCAAGAGTCGGCATCACATCCTTAAAATCTTCACTGTGTTTTATGGTAATGTAATAATGTAGCAGGGTCTTAAAAAAGGCCAAAGCACCAGTACCATCAGCTATAACATGATATACCTCAAGGTTAATCCTTTTCTTATAATAGGTAACTTCAAATAGAAGATTCTTCTTATTAGGAACGTATAATGTACTACAAGGAGGTTTATATTCCTCCCGAACCTCAGGTTTAATATCCGAACTTTCCAAATAGTACCAGAAGACTCCCTTTCTCAATACAGAATGATATATAGGAAACAAAGTCATTGTTTTATTAAGGGCCTCCTCTAGAACATCCTTATCAACTTCCTCATTCAATTCACAGATAAAGCGAAAGACCTTCGTGTCCTTTTCATTTGTATTAGGAGGAAATATCTTGGCGGCATTATCAAGTTTTGTCCACTGAACCGGCCGTTTTCTTGTCATATTAGTATCCTTGCCTTTCTTCTGTATGAACTTCATTCACACTAACATATAAACTTTTTACATGAATATCTCTAATCTTCATATTACCTAATGTTACAAAATAAATAAATCTATTATTCAATCTATATTCCTTATTGGTTATTACATTCTTTGTAATCTCCCATTAATATTCATTCCAAAAATTGATTAATCAATTCATAAGCCCGCTTGACATGTACAAAACGTTTAGGTAATGATATAAATCCGTGTAAAGCGTCCTTCATTCTATATACCTTCACATCATTCCCGAACTTATACAGTTTCTTTCCGTAAGCTTCTCCCTCATCCCTTAATGGATCATAACCTGCTGTAATTATTAAGGTCTTTGGTTGATTTGATAAATCTTCAGATAATAAGGGGGCAAAATATGGATTATTCCTGTCATCATCACAGCTTTGGTATAAATCCAGGTAATCATTTATTCTATTAGCAGTTAATAGGTAGTCTGTTCCAAATTCTCTAACTGAATCAAATTGGGTTGTCTCCCTATGGTCATTCCAAGTGGAGGGATATAATAATATCTGCTTTTTAGGCAGAAACTCACCACAATTTTTTGCCATTAAGGAAACTGATGCTGCAAGATTACCTCCTGCGCTATCACCGATTAAGGTTATATTCTCAAGGGGAATATTAAAAATAGTAGCATCCATAAATATCTCCCTGGTTACAGCATAACAGTCGTTAAGAGCCGCGGGAAATGGATATTCCGGTGCTAGACGATAGTCCACCGACACTACCAAGTGCTTGGTTTGCTCTGCCATATTAGCACATACTTTAGTATAACTATCTATATTACCTACAACAAATCCACCTCCATGGAAAAATATCAAAATACCTTCCGGTCTTACTCCATTAGCAGGGGCAAATATCCTTACTGGTATTTCATGCTCTATACCAGGAATTACATGATCCCACATCTTATATAGTGGCTTAATATATGGATTTGCAATTGTATTAATCTGTCTTTTTATTTTATAAGTTTTTTTTATATCAATATCTGGGTATGATAGGGCTTTTAGTGCCATTTTCATTGCTTTATTAATTGCCATAGAACACCACCTTTCATAATAAGTTAATTCTATACTAAGTCGGTAAATAAAGTCAATTAAATACTAATCTTTTGATATTTTTGATATTCTTCAAATAAACCCAAGTACAAACCAACGGAAATACTCACCATGAAATCATTTCTCCCTGCTTCTCTACTATAGATTATACAAAGCAGAATCATTACAAAATTTCCTTGCAAATTTGAGATTTTACGATACAATATTCATGATAGGTTGATTAGGCAAAAAACATAGGACATTTATCAAGCTTATTTAAATAAAGGTCATAGACTTTTTGGATAAGTCCATACCAGCAAGGTATCTGCAAGCAGATACATGGAAAATGACTAGCATTTGAGTTGCTGATCGATAAATATATATATGATAATAAAGAAAGGATTGTTTGTTTATATGATACAGGCTAATAATATTACCTTAAGACTAGGAAAGAGGGCCTTGTTTGAGGATGTTAATATCAAATTCACCGAAGGCAACTGCTATGGATTAATTGGTGCTAACGGTGCTGGCAAGTCCACCTTTTTAAAAATATTAAATGGACAGATTGAACCTACAAATGGAGATATCTTTATAACACCAGGACAGAGATTGTCCTTCTTACAGCAGGATCATTTTAAATATGATGAGTACCAGGTACTTGATACTGTAATAATGGGTAATAAACGTTTATATGAAATTATGAAAGAAAAAGAAGAAATCTATGCCAAGGAAGACTTCACTGAAGAGGACGGTATTCGTGCTAGTGAATTAGAGGGTGAATTCGCTTCTATGGATGGTTGGGAAGCTGAGGCTAATGCAGCTACTCTTCTTAATGGCTTAGGAATTGATACAGAGCTTCACTATAAAAAAATGAGTGAATTAAGTGGTGGAGAAAAGGTAAAGGTTCTTCTGGCCCAAGCTTTATTTGGTGATCCAGATATCCTATTACTTGACGAGCCTACTAACCACCTTGACTTAGATGCTATCCGTTGGTTAGAGGAGTTCTTAATTAACTTTGAAAATACAGTAATTGTTGTGTCCCATGACCGATATTTCTTAAATAAGGTTTGTACTCATATAGCAGACATTGATTACAGCAAGATACAGCTATATGCTGGTAACTATGATTTCTGGTATGAATCTAGTCAGCTTATGGTTAAACAGATGAAGGATGCCAATAAGAAGAAGGAAGAAAAGATTAAAGAGCTTCAAGAGTTTATTCAAAGGTTCTCTGCTAATGCATCTAAATCTAAGCAGGCAACCTCAAGAAAAAGAGCTCTTGAGAAGATAGAGCTTGATGATATTCGTCCTTCTAGTCGTAAGTACCCTTATATCGACTTTAGACCAAGTCGTGAGATTGGTAATGAGGTTCTAACCGTTGAAGGTATTTCAAAGACCATAGATGGTGTAAAGGTTCTAGATAATATATCATTTATAGTTGGCCATGATGATAAGATAGCATTCGTTGGTCCAGATACAATAGCGACAACCACCTTATTCCAGATACTTGCTGGAGAGCTAGAGCCAGATGAAGGTACTTATAAATGGGGAATCACCACTAATGTGTCTTACTTCCCTAAGGATAACACCAAGCTCTTTGCTGGAGAGGAAACAATCACAGACTTCTTGATGCCCTTCTCACCAGAAAAGGATGTTACCTATGTTCGTGGCTTCATGGGTAGAATGCTATTTGCCGGAGAAGAAGGCTCAAAGAAGGTTAATGTATTATCTGGTGGTGAAAGAGTTCGTGTAATGCTTTCAAAGATGATGATTGCAGGAGCCAATGTTCTAATACTTGATGAACCAACAAACCATCTTGACATGGAATCCATCACTTCACTTAATAACGGACTTATCAAATTCCCAGGGGTTGCTCTATTCACCTCCCAGGATCACCAATTTGTTCAAACCACAGCTAATCGTATTATGGAAATTGTTAACGGTGGACTTATTGATAAGATTACAACCTATGATGAATATCTTGATAGTGATGAAATGGCTAGAAAGAGACAGGTCATGAAGATTAACGTAGAAGAGGATGTAATAGAAGAATAAGACCATTTATATAAAAAGCAAGAAACTAAGTATTTACTTTCAGTTTCTTGCTTTTTTATGACAAGAGAATTGGTTTACCAACTCTCTTGTCATATTACATCATTCTAAACTTCTCATAACGCTTTATTAGAAGCTCCTCCTCAGGAAGTCCTATAAGCTCTTTAATATCTTTCTCTATTATGCTACTAACCCTATCAATTATCTCCATAGGATTATTATGAGCTCCTCCAGCTGCTTCAGGAATTATTCCATCAATTACACCCAATTCCAATAAGTCATTAGCAGTAAGCTTCATATCGTTGGCTGCCTTTTCTGCTTTAGAGGAATCCTTATACAATATACTGGCAAAGCCTTCAGGAGATAGGATGGAATATATGGAGTTCTCCAGCATATATACCCTGTCAGCTACACCAAGTGCTAGGGCTCCACCACTTCCACCTTCTGATATCACTATGGATATGATAGGAGTCTTAAGAACCATCATATCAGCTAGATTAGTGGCGATAGCTTCTCCTTGCCCCCTTTCTTCTGCACCGATACCACAGAATGCTCCAGGGGTGTCTATAAAACAGATAATAGGGCGGTGAAACTTCTCAGCCTGCTTCATAAGCCTTAGGGCCTTACGATAGCCCTCTGGATGAGGCATGGAAAAGTTCCTTCTTATATTCTCTTTGGTATTCCTACCTTTTTGTTGGGCAATAACTGTGATAGGTATTCCATTAAAAGAAGCAATACCACCTACTATAGCAGGATCGTCTCCATAATATCTATCCCCATGTAATTCTATAAAGTCATCCAATAAACCTTCTATATAATCAAGACCCGTAGGTCTTACAGACATTCGAGCCAGCTTAACCTTCTCCCATGGTGTAACCTTCATATCATTCTCCATACCTTTCTTCAAAACCTACAAACTTTGGGCCATAGGCACAAAGTTGAAAGTTGCGTGTGAAAGATTTATCTTTCACACTGACCTCCTTCCCAAACCAGATATATGATGCTGGGATCAAAAGCCTTGAAAGAAATAACCTTTGTTAATTTGCACTAATATAGAAAACCTTAGTAATATGAAAAATATTTCAATGAGCAACTGTTTTTTAGTCGTTGGTACTTAGAACACGTACTATGTGTTCGGGTCTGTCTTATAGACCCTATGTACACATTACGACTAAAACCAAGCGAGAGCGTGTTGCGAATGAAATACTTTTTCATATTACATAAGCTTATTAAATATGCAAATTAGCAAAGTCATTATTATAATTAGCTTTTGATCCCTACATCATGTAATTTTAGTATCTTAGTCAAGGTATCTCTTAGATCTTCCCTTGTCACAATCTTATCTATAAAGCCGTGCTCCAGAAGAAATTCCGATCTCTGAAAGCCTTCTGGTAGCTTCTGTCCTATAGTTTGTTCAATAACCCTTGGTCCGGCAAATCCTATCAGGGCTCCAGGCTCTGCAAGTATTATATCACCCAGCATAGCAAAACTAGCGGTAACTCCACCAGTTGTTGGATCAGTTAGTACGGTCAGATATAGTAATCCTGCATCCTTATGCCTTGCCACTGCCCCACTAACCTTAGCCATCTGCATAAGAGACATAATACCCTCCTGCATTCTAGCTCCACCAGATGCAGTAAATACTACGACTGGTAGACCTTCCTTAGTGGCCTCCTCCAGTAATCTAGTCAGCTTTTCACCAATTACAGTACCCATACTTCCCATGAAAAACTCCGGCTCCATAACAGCAATCATAAGCTCTAAACCGGCGATCCTACCCTTCCCTACTATTACTCCGTCATATAGGCCAGTCTTCTCTCTAGCTTTATCAAGCTTCAACCCGTAATCAGGAAAATCTAGGGGATCCTTGGTGACCATTTCTTTGTCATACTCTTGAAATGTATCCTTATCCAGTAGCATCTCTAATCTATCCTTAGCAGATATCCTAAAATGATAACCACAGTCCTTGCAAGTATTATAATTAGAGTCCAGATTCTTAGTATAGATCATCATATAGCAATTAGGACATTTGGTCATAATCCCTTGGGGTACATTGGGCTTTTCTTCCTCCGGAATCTCCTTAGAAGGTCCCTGTATTTCCTGTGGNCTAGCACGATATATGTTAGAAACAGCATATTTTTTCGCCCTAAATGGATTAAAGTTCATATTACATCATTCCTTCTATCAAGCCTGTATTATAGGTTCCACTTATAACCTCACTTTGCTCCAAGAGCTCATACTGAAATTCAGCATTGGTATTTATACCATCAATAACCATTTCCACCAAAGCTCTTCTCATACGCCTAAGGGCTTCTTCTCTAGAGCTTCCGTATGCAATGATCTTAGCTAACATGGAATCATAGTGCGGCGGAATTGTATATCCAGGATATATGGCGCTGTCCACCCTGATACCATAGCCACCAGGTAGTAGAAGATTATCCACCCTTCCAGGGCTTGGGATGAAGCCCCTCTTAGGGTCCTCAGCATTAATACGACATTCTATAGCATGGCCTTGAAACTTTATATCCTCTTGACGATATGACAATTCCTCTCCCGCTGCAATCTTTATTTGCTGACTAACCATATCAATTCCTGTGACCATCTCTGTAATTGGATGCTCAACCTGAATTCTTGTATTCATTTCCATAAAGTAATAATTACCATCATTATCAAGTAAGAATTCGATAGTACCAGCATTACAATAGCCGGAGGCTTTAGCCGCCTTAACTGCTGCATTACCCATCTTCTTTCTAAGCTCCTCTGTCATAACAGGAGATGGGGACTCCTCCATAAGCTTCTGATTTCTTCTTTGAACAGAACAATCCCTCTCTCCTAGATGAACCACATTACCCAGGGCATCCGCTAGTATCTGAAACTCAATATGCTTAGGATTTATAATTAACTTCTCCATATAAAGTGTATCATCACCAAAGCCTGCCTTAGCCTCAGCCTTAGCAGAATTAAAGGCCTTCTCCATATCCTCTGGCCTATATACCGCCCTCATTCCCTTGCCACCACCACCTGAGCAAGCCTTAATCATAACAGGATACCCAATCTTCTCTGCTATGGTCATTGCATCCAGGGCACTAGCTACATTACCGTCAGAACCTGGTATTACAGGTACACCGGCTTTTTTCATAGTCTCCCTAGCAGTAGATTTATTACCTAACAGATCAATTGTATCAGCCTTAGGGCCGATAAATGTTATATTACAATCTTCGCACATCCTTGCAAATGAACTATTCTCCGATAGAAAACCAAAGCCGGGATGTATTGCTGTTGCTCCAGTTAGTACTGTTGCAGTAATGATATTTTGAATATTAAGGTAACTATCCTTGGACTTAGCAGTCCCTATACATACTGCTTGATCAGCAAGCATTACATGCAGAGCTTCCTTATCCGCCTCAGAATATACTGCTACAGTCTCAATACCCATCTCTCTGCAAGTACGAATTATTCGGACCGCTATCTCACCCCGATTAGCGATTAATATTTTATTAAACATCGCAACCACCCTGCCTTTCATCACACTACCTCCTGAAAAGTGGTAGGATTTATTTCATAATTATTGTATGGCAAATGTAATAACTGCTGAAGCTGCAATATCATCATCAACATATACTGCACCATTGCCCACTCCAAAGCCACCCTTATTCTTGATAATCTCAACTTCAAGGCGAAGTACATCTCCAGGAACAACCTGTCTTCTAAACTTAACCTTATCCATTCCACCAAAGTACATGATCTTTCCGGCATACTCCTTTAGGCTTAGCATAGCCACTGCTCCTGTTTGAGCCATCGCCTCCAGTATTAGAACTCCAGGCATTACAGGCTTATCTGGAAAATGTCCTGCAAAAAAAGGTTCATTCATTGATACACATTTTCTTCCTACTGCCCTAACTCCAGGCTCAAGCTCATCAATACGATCAATTAAAAGCATAGGGGCTCTATGGGGTATTATTTTTTTTATTTCTTCAATATTTAACATTCAAATAACCATACCTTTCATCATTATCTTATGATGAATAGAGGCTGGCCAAATTCAACCATCTGCTCATTAGACACTAGTATCTTTACAACCTCTCCATCAAAATCACTTTCGATCTCATTCATCAATTTCATAGCCTCAATTATACAAAGGGTCTGACCTTTCTTAACCTTATCTCCAACCTTTACATAAGGTGGCTTATCAGGTGCAGGGGATGCATAAAAGGTTCCTACCATAGGTGATATTACCCTTTCCCCTTGAACCTCCTCTATCTGGAACTCTCCAAGGCCCCCATTCTCAAGACTATTCTCTCTTGTAGCTTTATTCTCACATGTATTATTCTGTCCAATAGTATATCCCGGATTTCCTTGCTGAATTGTAGTTATATTTCCATTATTCTTTTCAAGACAAATCCTAAAGCCCTCTTTTTCAATCTCAATCTTTGTCAAATCGGTCTGATTCATCTCATGCATAAGTTCAAGAATTTTCTTATATTCCACTACTATACCTCCAAGTTCTTAAAAATGAGAGTGGCATTGTGGCCACCAAATCCCAAGGAATTAGACATTGTGTAGGAAAGATTAGCAACTTCTCTTCCAACCCCAGGAACATAATCTAAGTCACATTCTTCATCCTGTGTATTTAATCCAATAGTTGCAGGGATAAATCCATCAGTAATTGCTTTTACACATACAATTGCTTCTACAGCTCCTGCTGCACCTAACAAATGCCCTATCATTGATTTTGTAGAGCTTATAGGTATACTATAAGCCTTCTCTCCCATTGCCCTCTTAACAGATTCAGTCTCAAACTTATCATTTAAAGGAGTACTAGTTCCATGGGCATTGATATATGAAAGCTCTGCCGGTGTAATACCTGCCTCTTCCATAGCTAGTTTCATAGCTCTTGCAGCCCCTTGGCCATCTGGAGATGGAGAAGTAATATGGTATGCATCACAGGTAGCCCCGTATCCAACCACTTCTGCATATATCTTAGCACCACGGGCTATAGCGTGGTCATAATCCTCAAGAAGAAGGATACCTGCACCTTCACCCATTACAAATCCATCTCTATCCTTATCAAATGGAATAGAAGCCCTGTTCTTATCTGTGCTAGTAGATAATGCTGTTAAGGAGCTAAAGCCTGCTACTGCAAGAGGAGTAATTGATCCTTCTGTACCCCCTGCAAGTATTAGATCAGAGTAGCCATGCTTAATACTTCTATATGCTTCACCAATACTGTGACTTCCTGTCGCACAAGCAGTTACAACATTAGTACATACTCCCTTAGCCCCAAACTTAATAGCAACATTCCCTGCTGCCATGTTGGTTATAATCATAGGTATAAACAAAGGATTAATTCTCCTAGGTCCTTTATCCAATAGCTTTTGTTCTTCTTTTTCAATGCTTTCAATTCCACCTATACCAGAGCCTACTATAACGCCGAATCTCTCTTTATCCACCTTATCAAGATCAATATTGGAATCTTCAATTGCTTCTTTAGCTGCTACTATAGCGAATTGTGAAAAACGCTCCATTCTCTTAGCTTCTTTAAAATCCATATATTCCTTAGGATTAAAGTTCTTTACCTCTGCAGCTAATTTAACTGCATATTCATCTGTTGGAAATGAACTTATGAAGTCTATGCCACAAGTCCCAGCCTTTACGGCAGTAAAAAATTCTTCTACATTATTACCAATAGGAGTAATTGCTCCCATCCCTGTTACAACAACTCTGCGATTCATAAACAAATCCTCCTTTACCCTACATTACCATTCCACCGTCTACCTGTATTACCTGTCCTGTAATATAGTTGGCGGCTTCAGAAGCAAGAAAACATACAACACTTGCTACCTCTTGGGCTGAGCCAAATCTTTTTAATGGAATATTGGCAATGCTTGCTTCTTTCACCTTATCTGGAAGGCTATCAGTCATATCTGTTTCAATAAACCCAGGAGCCACCGCATTGACATTGATTCCTCTGCTGGCTAATTCTCTTGCAGCTGACTTAGTAAGACCTATAACCCCTGCCTTAGAAGCTGCATAGTTAGCCTGCCCTATATTGCCTGTAACTCCCACAATTGATGACAGATTAATAATCTTTCCACTTCTTTGCTTCAACATAACTGCAGCTGTGTGCTTTATGCAGAAAAATGTTCCCTTTAAATTAGTACTTATTACTTTATCAAAGTCTTCTTCAGAAATTCTAATAAGTAGGTTATCCTTGGTAATACCAGCATTGTTTACTAAGATATCTAGACGACCAAATTCTTTAACAGTTGTACTAACAAGGTTCTTGGCATCTTCTTCCCTACTGATATCTCCACAAATTGCAATTGCTTCTCCACCAGCCTCTTTAATCTCAGCCAACAATCCTTCAACTTGAGCAAAACTGCTTCTATAATTTATTACTACCTTTGCACCTGCACGAATTAGTTCCAGCACAACTGCTCTACCAATTCCTCTAGCTGCTCCTGTTACCAGAGCCACTTTTCCATTAAGCATAACACTATCCCTTTCCATTAACACAACTTTATTAGGTAAGAGGTACACAAGAAAGTTAATGCACATATACGATTAATAGTAATTCTGGAGCCTAAGCTAAGCAAAGGGTTGGAGCAGAAGAATTGACTATTAATCATATATATTAGAATTACTACAGAATGTCCCTATTACCTATCGTTTTATCTTAATGCAGATACTGTAGCTTCTAATGAAGCTAGATCCTCCACATTATATATGCCTAGCTTACGGTCTATTTTCCTTACAAACCCTGATAATGTCCTACCAGGACCAATCTCCACAAAATTTTTAATTCCATCAGCAATCATTCTTCTGATGGTCTGCTCCCAGAGAACACTGCTCATTACCTGTCTATATAATAAATCTTTAACCTCATCCAAGCTTCCTATATAATCCCCATGAACATTGCTTATAACAGGGGTTACCATAGATGACAGAACAATCTTGTCAAGCTCAGCCTTAAGTTTTTCTGCAGCAGGTTTCAACATGGAAGTGTGAAAAGGTGCACTAACTGGAAGGTCAACCGCCTTTAAAGCTCCAGCCTCTACACAAAGCTTTTTAGTCTCCTCCACCGCTTCTATTTCTCCACCAATAACAATCTGTCCAGGACAATTAAAATTGGCTGCTTCAACTATTCCATATTTACTTCCTTCTTGGCAGGCTTTTACTAACTTTTCTTCAGATAGTCCCAGTATTGCTGTCATTTTCCCCAGCCCCTTAGGAACTGCTTCCTGCATATACCTACCTCTTTTTTGTACTAGAGGAGCTGCCTGTGATAATGTTAATGCTCCACTAGCAGTAAGGGCGCTATATTCACCAAGACTTAATCCTGCCATTAGATCTGGGATAATATCATGTTGTGATAATACACTATAAGCTGCTATTGACATTGTAACTATAGCTGGCTGGGTATTTTCTGTTAGGTCCAATATACCCTTCTCACCATCAAATACCAATTTAGCCATATCCATGTTAAGGCTATCACTAGCTTCATCAAATGTTTTCTTAGCTATAGTAAAATTATCATATAGCTCCTTACCCATACCTACATACTGAGCTCCCTGTCCTGCGAACAAAAATGCTGTCTTATCCTTCATACTAATAACCATGCCTTTCTAAAAGCTTGCTAGAAGCTTATCAGCCTCAGCAAACATTTCCTCGATTATCTCCTTACAGCTTTGCTCCTTTTTAACAAGGGCTGCAATCTGTCCTGCCATAACGCTACCATAATCCATATCTCCATCAACCACAGCACGGGCAAGAGCTCCAACTCCTAGCTTCTCTAATTCCTCTAGGGAGGCTTTATTAGCTTCAAGCTTTACATATTCCCTTGCAAGCTTATTCTTCATTATCCTTACGGGATGACCAGTGCTTCGACCCGTCACAATAGTATCTATATCCTTGGCATTAATAATTTTCTGTTTGTAGTTAGGATGTATATTACATTCAGTGGCAGTTAAAAACCTTGTACCTACCTGTACTCCTTCAGCTCCTAACATGAATGCTGCTGCAAGACCTCGCCCATCTGCTATACCTCCAGCTGCAATAACAGGAACATCAACGGCATCTACTATTTGAGGAACTAAGGCCATTGTTGTAAGCTCACCAATATGTCCCCCAGCTTCTGTACCCTCAGCAACAACAGCATCTGCCCCACCACGAACCATTTTCTTTGCTATTGCAACAGAAGGAACCACTGGTATAATCCTGATCCCATGTTCCTTCCACATAGGTATATATCTAGAAGGGGTGCCTGCTCCAGTTGTAACAACTTTAACTCCCTCTTCACAAACCATGTGGGCTATTTCTTCAGAATAGGGGCTAAGTAGCATTATATTCACAGCAAAAGGTTTATCTGTTAATTCCTTTGTTTTTCTAACTTCTTCCCTGACATAATCAGTTGGAGCAGTTCCACTGGCAATAATTCCAAGTCCCCCTGCCATCGAGACTGCACTTGCTAGGGAAGAATCAGAAATCCTTGCCATAGCTCCCTGAAATATCGGGTATTCTATATCTAGTAATTCACATATACGTGATTTCATATAATCTAAATCCTCCATATATAGTAAGCTAATATTAGATGTCAAAAGTCAGTAATTATTCTAGTTCTAATAGGAGAAGTATGATTAATTACTGACTTCTAGCTCTTGAAATAGCAATTAGTTNTTTCTTTTCTCAAGATATTTTTGGATATCTCCAATAGTATCGATTCCCTCTACGTCTTCTGTTGGGATCTCAATACCAAATTCCTCCTCAAGAGCCATAATGACCTGGAAAAGATCAAGTGAATCTGCATTCAAATCATTTTTCAGGGAAGTTGCTTCTGTAAGCTCCTCTTTTTCTACTCCTAGTTGCTCTGCTACTACCTCTTTTACTTTGTTAAAATCCATGTTGTTTCCATCCTTTCTTGATAGCTAACCTACTATAATTGTTTTATCAATTTCTAAATAATTAGCTTTATATAAATAAGTTTCTTTCTTGGGCTGATATAGCCGGCTATTACTTTTAACTCCAGTCCAGTACAACTGCTCCGCTGGTCATACCTCCACCAAAACCTACAAGTATAACCTTGTCACCCTTACTTAGGCTACCTGCTCTTGATGCTTCATCAAGGGCTATCCCTATAGATGCAGATGATGTATTACCATAGCGATCCAAATTCATGAAAAACTTAGAGCTAGGTATATTGCAGTTCTTTGCAACTGCCTCTATTATCCTACTGTTAGCCTGGTGAGATATAATACATGATATATCCTCAGCCCTTAAGTCTGCCCTAAGTATAGCTTCTTTAATCAGTGCTGAGACATTGCGGACTGCATATTTAAACACTTCCTGTCCTTCCATCCTTATAACTGATGATTTCTTATTAAATCCCATATCCTGCATACTTTGGGCAGCAGGCACAACATAAGGATTAGATATAGGCAATGCCTCACATTGTAAAATGGAGTGCTTTGATCCATCACTAGATAGTATGGACGTAATGATTCCTTTATTATCCCCAGCTTCACTGGCTGACAGGACTACTGCCCCTGCTCCATCACCAAAGAGTACGCAGGTGGATCTATCCTCCCAGTCCAATATCTTAGATATAGCATCTACTCCTATTACAAGAGCCTTATTATACATACCTGTCTCAATAAATTGTGAGGCAGTAACAAGGGCATATACAAAGCCTGTACAAGCAGCATTGAGATCAAAAGCTGCTGCCCCATCTACCTTCAGTCTTCCCTGTACCATACATGCAGCTGAAGGCATAAAGTAATCCGGTGTAATCGTTGCACATATGATCAAATCAATGTCTTCAGGGTTAATATCAGCATTCTTTATAGCTGCTTTAGCAGCCTCATATGCCATGTCAGTTGTTGTATCCTTCGAAGATATTCTTCTTTCTTTAATTCCTGTTCGTGAACTTATCCATTCATCGCTAGTATCAACTAGTTTTGCTATATCATCATTGCTGATAATATTATCTGGTGCATAGCTTCCAGTTCCTATGATAACTGTTCGTCTCATTATTTAGGCCCTCCTATAGCAAGAACGTATATACTAACTATTTTCATTTTTCCCTAATATATAGATATCCTTTAGATGATCATTAAGCTTTCTTAGTCCCGTGAGTAGGATTTCCTCCTCTTCAGGGGTAAATGCATCAATAATAGCGTGAACCATATCCATATGGAATTTTTCATGAATACGATAGGCTAGCTTCCCTCTTTTAGTCAGGCTGACATTGACAATTCTTCGATCAGCATTGCTACGACTACGTTCCATGTATCCTTTTTTGACTAGTTTATCAACTGCTGTAGTCAAAGTACCCATGGTTATCTCTAAGGTCTGGGCAATTTCTGACATGGTCCTTGAACCATACATACCCACCGCTTCAATTGTGTGGATTTCTGTTATAGATATGTCGCTGAAGGCACCATGCTTAATTGAATATTCTTCTATACGATTAATATCATCGTATATTTCTACCAGCATGTTATTAATATCCTTCATTTTCTCTTTCAAGTAATTCACTCCTTCATAGTAATTGCTTTGCAATACAAATAGTTTGACAATCAAAATAATAAACCATTTGAGACTATATGTCAATATATTTGTATAAATATTAAGTTGTGAGGTTACAATTCTGCCCATTAATGTAACGAAAAGGACCTGGGGAGAGAAATGTTCCCATTGTGAGACGCTCTCGCTTAGTTCCATTCGTAGCGGATACGTAAGAACACATAGAACGTGTTCTAAGTACCGACGAATGCAAATACTCACCATGGGAATCATTTTCACCCTGGTCCTTACTTTAGACTTTATGTAGGCAAAATTGTAACCAATATAGGTAATAAGAAAACCAAGAACATAGACTTATGGTTAGTATGTTTATATCCCTGGTTTTTAACTCTTGGGAAATATTATTGAAGCTAAGCTACAAAAGCACTTTGTTGATTTGCATACAAGAAGTATATCTTAAGTAATAAAAAACATATCTCGAGGCGCAACTGTTTTAAGTCGTCGGTACTTAGAACACGTATTTTGTGTTCTTACGTACCGCTACGTACTTAAATCAAGTGAGAACGTGTTGCGCCTGAAATATGTTTTTTCATTGCTTATATAAACGTAAAAATGCAATCAACAAAGTACTTGCACCAGCTGCTTCTGTTAGATTTCGAACAGCAACTCCCCATAAGTCGGAACTGGCCATAGTTCTTTGTCTACGATTAGTTCTAGGGAATCTATTATAACTCGTAAGTTGTTCATGGCTGGTATGACCATGTCTTTGAAGTAGGTTGCTCTTTCAACACCATCCTTCTTTGATACTGCTACACTTACTTGAATTAATAGTTCTTTATTAGCTAACTCTGCTTGAGATAAGAAGTTCAAGGTTTCCTGTAATAATTCCTTTTGAACCTCAACATTAGCATCTGGTAGAGCTTGCTTTATGGAATTAATAGAGTCAGCCAAACATCTGGTATACTTGATTACAGCAGGTATATACTGCTGGTTAGTCATATATATCATAGTTCTGGCTTCAATATTAATTGTCTTTGAATAGCTTTCATATAAAACCTCAGATCTAGAATGAAGTTCATTGGAATTAAATACATGGTGCTTACCAAACAGCTCAATGGTCTTGTCCGTTGTCAGAGCTGGAATAGCATCCACCATAGTTCTAATATTAGGTAGACCTCTCTTATTAGCCTCCTTCACCCATTCCTCAGAATAACCATTACCATTAAATACAATACGATTATGATCTGTACAGGACTTTTTAATTAAATCATGGACAGCTAGGTCAAAGTTATCAGCACTTTCTAGCTCATCTGCCATATCCTTAAGTACATCTGCAACTATAGTATTGAGGACTGTATTAGTCATAGCTACTGACATAGATGATGCTACCATACGGAATTCAAACTTATTACCTGTAAATGCAAATGGTGATGTACGATTACGATCAGCTGCATCCTTTTTAAATTCTGGAATGGTATGTACACCTACATTAAATCTACCACCATCTTTACAGCTTCTAGCTTCACCAGTCTCAATTAATTGATTAAGAACGTCCTCTAGTTGGGAACCTACATATACGGATATTATAGCAGGAGGGGCTTCATTCCCACCTAATCGATGATCATTACCAGGATTACTGGCCGATATACGAAGAAGCTCAGGATGTTCATCAACCGCCTGCAAAACAGCTGCAAAAAATAAAAGAAACTGAATATTTTCATGAGGTGTCTTACCTGGTTCCAAAAGATTCTTACCTGTATTAGTTAGAAGTGACCAGTTATTATGCTTTCCAGAGCCATTAACACCTGCAAATGGTTTCTCATGAAGGAGGCAAGCTAGACCGTGACGATTAGCAACCTTCTTCATACATTCCATAATTAGTTGGTTATGGTCCGTCGCTATATTACCAGTTGTGAATATTGGGGCTAGCTCATGCTGAGCTGGAGCAGCTTCATTGTGCTGGGTCTTCGCAGCAACTCCCATCTTCCAAAGCTCAGTGTTTAGCTCACCCATAAAGGACGCCACTCTTTCAGTAAGACTTCCATAATAATGATCGTCCATTTCCTGACCCTTTGGAGGCATAGCGCCAAACAAGGTCCTTCCAGTAAAGATCAAGTCATCTCTCTTAAGATACTTAGCTTTATCTACTAAGAAATATTCCTGCTCAGGACCAACAGAGGTAGTAACCTTATTCACGTCCTCATTACCAAATAACCTGCATATTCTAACAGCCTGTTTACTAATGGCTTCCATAGATCTAAGTAGAGGGGTCTTCATATCCAGGGCCTCTCCTGTATATGAACAAAAGGCAGTAGGAATACATAAGGTAACACCGGCTGAAGTCTCTCTTAAAAAAGCTGGGGAAGTACAATCCCATGCAGTATATCCTCTTGCCTCAAAGGTTGCTCTTAATCCTCCTGAGGGGAATGAAGAAGCATCTGGCTCCCCCTTTACTAACTCCTTACCAGAGAACTCCATAATAATCTTACCATCACTGGTAGGGCTTATAAAGGAATCATGCTTCTCAGCGGTAATTCCTGTCATAGGCTGGAACCAATGGGTATAGTGGGTAGCTCCTCTATCAATTGCCCAGTCCTTCATGGCATTGGCAACTATTTCTGCAACGCCTGAATCTAAGTCCTCACCATTTTCAATGGTTTTCTTAAGAGCCGCATATGTTTTCTTTGGCAATCTCTCTGCCATTTTTGCATCATTAAATACATCAATTGCAAAAATATCTGTTAGCTTTTCTTCCATATTATAACCTTGCCTTTCCGAAAGATTATTCTAAATACCACTCATCAATACCGGTTTCCTCTCCGGCCCCTTGTGATTCTGGCATGTATTTTTTAAATATTCTTTCCATCAGTAAGGAAATTATTAATGTCGCTCCTGCTGGAATAATAAAAATCAAAATCGGCATAAAGAAAATTCCTATAGCACAGATAGCAATAATTGCAAACATCACAACTGTGGAAGGGAGATGTCTCACCGACATAAATAATGCTGCCTTAAACAACTGCTTTATTGTCATCTCAAATCTAGATAAGATAGGAAATACATAAATTGAAAAACAGATAAACATAACTGAAAGAGCTATAAATATACCTAATAATATGGAGCCGTTCTCTATTGCACTGGTGTTCATCCAAGCCCATAATATATCAAATCCTAAAAATAAAGCAATTATAGTCATAATAACCCCAGAGATTGCTCCCCTCTTAAAGTTCTGTTTGAAGGATTTGAAGAATTCCCTAAATAAATATCCTCTTTCTCTACGAATAGCTTTTACTGTTGTATAATAAAGAGCTGTTGTAGCTGGCCCGATTGTAATTATTGGTATGCAAATAAAAAACCAGATTACACTTAATATAATTATATCAGTCAATTTACTTAGTGTTGTAAAAAAACCATTCTCTAGATTAAAAAAACCACTCATTTGTCATTCTCCCTTGTACTCATTTCTCTATATTCTAACACAATATCTCAATAGAGAAAAGTGAAATTATTCACGAATAAGCAGATTGGTCCATAAAAATCAAGGATTTTATCAGACTTGCTTCAATAAAACTCATGAATTTTTCCGATAGGTACTACTGTAATAAGTTCATAATCTGCAAATTCAGGATAAATAAACACTGTTACTATATTAATAGAACCTATAGCAAGTAACGAGTCCGTTAGTCTACTATAGGTTCTAGTATAATACTTATTAGTATTAATATTATCTAGAAATTTCTATCTTCTAGTAGCAATCATCAAGCAATTGGAAATATGCTCTAGAATGATTACAAGCTGGGCATAATTCTGGGGCTTCATCACCCTCATGAATATATCCGCAGTTTAAACATTTCCAGAATACCTTACCATCTTTCTTAAACACAGTACCATTCTCAATATTCTCAAGAAGCTTACGATATCTAGCCTCATGATGTGCTTCTACTTTAGCAATGTTTAAGAAGCTTTCAGCGATATCTTCAAAACCTTCCTCTTTAGCAGTTTTAGCAAATGCAGGATAATCAATTTCAGCTTCTTCATGCTCACCATCAGCTGCAGATTTAAGATTAGCCTTTGTATCTCCATATGCAAATGGATATGTTGCATTAATGTCAACAGGTGCTGGATTCTCACCATCGAGATACTTTAATGCATGCTTCATGAATACCTTAGCGTGTTCTTTCTCATTCTCTGCAGTCTCTAAAAATATATTCTGAATCTGCTTATAGCCTTCCTTGCCAGCAACTGAAGCAAAGTAGGTGTATCTGAGTCTAGCCTGAGCCTCTCCAGCAAAAGACTTCATTAGGTTTTCAAGTGTCTTAGTTCCTCGTAAATTCGCCATCAACAAATCCTTCCTTTCATCAAAGAGTTATATTAATAAGCAGATTAGGAGCTCAAATGCTGCGCATTTTCGCTCACGTTACACTTATCCATCCTATCCATAGACTTTCTTCAAGCAAGCTTGAGAAAGTCTCTATATAGTATGGACTAATCTGTTTATTCGAGGATATTTTACCATAGTCTTGGACAATTGTCATGGCTAATACTAAATATTATGAATAAATAATCCGCTTCTTAGCTTTGGCTCAAACCAGGTGGATTTAGGAGGCATAAGTTTACCAGCATCCGACACTTCAAAGAGTTCTTGAATAGATGTTGGATACATGGTAAAGGCTACGGCTAAATCCTGTGACACTCGTCTCTCTAGTTCCTTAGTTCCGCGAATGCCTCCTATAAAATCAATGCGATTGTCAATTCTCGGATCCCCTATTCCGAGAATTGGGCTTAATATATTATCATAGAGTAAGGATACATCTAAAGATGCCACAGGGTCATACTTTCTTTTATCATTGTCCCTATTGGACTTCAATTTCAATATATACCATGTATCTTGAAGATACATACCAAATAGCCCTTTTTCATCTGGCTCAAAAGGTCCATCTTTCTTAACGGTTACTATAAAGTTTTTAGATAGCTCAGAGAGAAATTCCTCCCTAGTTAGTCCGTTAAGATCATATACTCCTCGGTTGTACGGTAGTATTTTTAGTTGATCATCTGGGAAAAGAACTGATAAGAAATAGTTATACTCCTCATCCCCCCTATGATTAGGGTTAGCAGCTCTTCGTTTTAGTCCCACCTTAACAGCTGAAGCTGTTCTATGGTGGCCATCTGCTATATATATGGAATTAATATCTGCAAAGGCCTTACTTATAGTTTTAATCTCTTCCTCCCTGGAAATTCTCCATACTATATGGGTAACCCCATCAAGGGAGGTAAAATTATAAATTGGCTTCTCTTTCTTTGCCTTTGCAACTACTTCATTAATAACATCTATGGAACGATAGGCCAAGAATATAGGGCCCGTCTGGGCATTCAAGGTGTCTACATGGTTAATTCTATCAATTTCCTTATCTTCTCTAGTATTCTCATGCTTTAATATAACATTATTAAGATAGTCATCGATAGATGCACAAGCAACAATACCAGTCTGGGATCTACCATCCATAATTAACTCGTATATGTAATAGCATTCTTGACTGTCTGTAATATATATTTTATCGGCTATCATATTCTCAAGTATTTCCTTAGCCTTTTGATAAACTATACTATCATAAGGGTTAACGGACTCTGGCAGCTGAGTTTCAGCTCTGTCAACCTTTAAAAATGATAAAGGCTCCCTTAATGTCTCCTTCTTCGCTTCTTCCCTATTGTATACATCATAGGGTAATGCAGCCACTTTATCTGCAATATCCTCATTAGGTCTTACACAAATGAAAGGTCTTATTATCGCCATTATCCTTCCTCCTATATTATGATTAAGGTGTAAAAAGCCCTGCTTATTGTATGGCAAGGGCAATTTACACAAAGTTAAAAGACTCATACTTCGATTTCAATGCATAAGTTATTCTAAATTTATTTAATGATACGTACCTTTAATACTCCTTCTATGCTAGCAAGTTTGCTAACTACATCTTTGTTATCTGTGGACTCAACATCAATAATGGTGTATGCGTAATCCCCCTTGCTTTTGTTAACCAGATTAGAAATGTTAACATTTTCAGAGGAAATAGTATTGGTAAATTGAGATAGCATCTTAGGAATATTCCTATGGTGAATTGTTATACGGCCTGCCGCCTCACATATACCAGCTTCACAATTTGGATAGTTAACAGAGTTCTTGATATTACCATTCTCAGCATAGTCCATTATTTGACGAACAGCCATCTTAGCACAATTGTCCTCAGATTCCTCTGTGGATGCACCAAGGTGAGGGATTGCTATAACATTATCCATATTAGCTGTCTTCACATTAGGGAAATCTGTAACATACTTTGCAACCTTTCCTGACTTAAGAGCTTCTTCCAAATCATCATCATTGACAAGAAGGTCCCTTGAGAAGTTAAGAATTGTCACTCCATCCTTCATCATAGCGATGGTATTTTTATTAATCATTCCCTTGGTACTTAGCTCTGGTTCATCTTTCTCAATAAGAGGTACATGTACTGTTATGTAATCACATTCCTTATAGATTTCTTCCTTGGTCTTAACATGAACAACCCCTCTTGAAAGATTCCATGCACTGTCCACTGAGATATATGGATCACATC
>JGI24709J26583_10000764_pt1 | contig 27226 bp, 24 predicted proteins | sample BioPla2DNA1_FD_26583 | JGI IMG/M metagenome (IMG submission 26583) | reverse complement strand
TTGCAAAATCACAACATAAATATTGTGAGATACATAGGTATAACATTTAATTTGGAAAAACAAAAAACTAAACCGCAGTTACACTTAACATTAGACTTAACATTGCGCACATAAAATTGATTGAAAAACTTACTGTTTAAGCAAACTATGAAATATGTTAAGATATTGTATGAGTGGAGATAAAGAAAATAATTTATACAATTTTGTATGCTTTATGGGAGAAAGTGATTTTACAAACGACACAAATAAAAAAGAGAAAAAGAGCCCCAAGGTTATAGGTAGACCTAATGAGCCATATATTTCTGATGGAAAAAAAGAATATGTTTTTGATGAGAAAAAGGTCATTGGTAGACCTAACAAACCACATACTGATGACAAAGAAAAGCTAATTAAAATTGATGTTGAGAAAGAAAAGCCACCGCCACCACCAAAGCCAAAACCAAAGCCATCACCACCCCCCCCAAGATTACCGAAAAAGAAGAGAGATTAAAGATAGTAGATTATGACTATCTAGATGATTTTAAAGATGAGTTGAGGATGCTTGTGCCTTGCTATGGTGTAGCTATTTTATGTATTACTATAATGTTCATAGCTGTTTTTGTAGGTTTAGCTAGAGGTTCTGCATTTTGGGGAAAAAACGTGCTTAAACCTGCAATAGCATTTGAGGTTTTTTTTTGACAGAAAGGGGCCTGGTAGGACATCTATATTATTGCGGCTGTGTTGTCTGTAGTACTTGGAATAATTGCATTTTTTGTTGTGAATCATTTTGTACTAGGCGAGGATGCTGGGTGTATAAGTACTATTATTCTAATTTTTTTGCTTGCTAGCATGTCATATGTTATAGTTCGTTTTTTAATAGCCGTTATTGGATATATCATATATGTATTTTTGACGCCATATGTAGCAATATTCTTTACTTTACTTGCCTTTGCCGCAATGGGGGTCTATATCTGGTTTAAAGATATAGCAGACGATTTGTTTTCGATGTCCCTAGTAATAACTAAAGTTCAAGTTGGTTTGATTGTTGCTTCAATGTTAGTTTCTATGATTGTCTGTCTTGTATATGGTTTTAGGTTTGTATAACTATTAGTTTTAGTGAGATTTTCAAAGCATCAAAGAGCTATTTTGCTTGAATGTAGTAAAAGATAGTGATAAAGTATAAGTAACATTTAAATATTGAGTGTCTTCAGGGCGAGGTGAAAGTCCTCACCGGTGGTTATAGTCCACGAGCCGAAAGGCTGATCCGTTGAGATTACGGAACCGACAGTATAGTCTGGATGGAAGGAGATATTATTGATAATAATTTTCTAAGCACCTGTAGCACAACAAGGTGCTTTTCTTTTTGAAACATATAAGCCCTTGTAGCTAGGAGAGAAAAATGGATGAATTGACAAAAGAAAAAGATGTTGTAAAAAGTAGCAATTTAGTTGAAATGGAACTTGAAGAAAAATGCGACGATACTGTAGCTACAGATACTAAATTTGAGAAAAAAGAGATTAAATACAATAAGCGAGTAACAAATACAAAGCGTTTAGCAATGCTTGCAATTTTAACAGCTTTAGCATATGCCTTTGTTGCAACAGTTAGAATTCCAGTAGTTGCTTTTTTAAAGTATGAACCCAAAGATGTCATTATCGTAATGGCAGGTTTTATTTATGGTCCAATGGCTTCAGTGGTAGTTTCGGTGTTATCATCCTTAATTGAGATGGCGACAATTAGTGATACTGCTTGGTGGGGTTTACTTATGAATGTATTATCTAGTTTAACTTTCGCACTTCCAGCCACAATAATATATAAGCGTATTAAAAGTAAGATTGGAGCACTCATTGGACTATTAGTAGGTGTTGTCATTATGACAGCATGTATGCTTGGATTTAATGTTTTAATAACTCCGCTATATCTAGCAGTTCCAAGGCAAGCAGTAATAGGAATGCTTGCAAAAGTTTTTTTACCATTCAATGCAATAAAGGGTTTATTAAACACAAGCCTTATAATGCTCATATATAAGCCTTTGATTAATGGTCTTAGAAAAGCAAATTTAATTCCAGAATCAATAAATAAGGGCAAAAAGAAAAATCTCATACTAAGTTTATCACTAACGATTGTTGCTCTTTTAATATTAACTCTTGGAATAATTGCAATAATTTTACTTAGAATATAGAACTTTCAGTTTAAGAGGAAACTCTCAATGTAAAAGCATTGTTTTAATTTTGCTAGTAATAGTTTATAAATACTAATATGTGAATGATCAAGCCAAAATACCATTTAAATACATAAATTTTAATAGCAAATTTCGATAGCAATAATTTCTCTTGCAATGCTAAATTGTGAAAGATCAAGCCAAAATACTACTTGGATACATAAATTTTAATAGCAAATTTCGATAACAATAATTTCTCTTGCAATGCTAAATTGTGAAAGATTAAGCCAAAATGCTACTTGGATACATAAATTTTAATAGCAAATACTTTGTTGTAACTATCTCTTATAATATCAATGTGTAAAAGATTGAGCCTAAATACCATTTAGATGCATAAAAGTTTGGGGTGAAAGGTTATTGTAGCTTGAAATATAAAAAAATTGACTTTTAAATTCAACTAAACTGTGTAAAGCTAAAATGCCCACACTAAAACGCCATGCTTTATGGCTAGACTAAATTATTAAAATGAAAAGGGGCTGGTTAAAGCCCCTTTAGTTTGTTTTTCTAGATTAGATTTCTTCGATTATTTGAAGAGCTCTTCTAACAGCTAGATCTGATGTTAATCTTAGCATGTATGGAACTTTTTCATAAACTTTTCTATCACTTAGATCTTTTAGTGGGAATTTTGCATATTTTCCAGCTACATCTTCTTTTGATAGATTGAAGTGAATACGAACTGCTTGTCCAATAATACTAATTCTTGCAACAAGTTCACGACCTCTGTTATAAGTAATATATTTTTTACTTAATCTTTCGTTTACTTTTGCTTTTGCATTTAGAGCTGCTCTTAGTTGCTCATAAATTGCTTTTCTCTCTTTTGGTAGCGCTGCTACTTTTTCTTCGAATGTACGACTTTCACCTACTATGTTAAGTTGTGTCATAATTTCCTCCTATATATTTTTATTTTTTTTACTTCAATAGCCTACGTGGCTATTGTTATTGCTATTATTAATCAATCCACAAGATCTTGCCTTTGACTATTATTGTAATCAAGTCAATTATCCATAGAATGAATCCGCTAAAGAAGAATAATATGATAGCTAGTATTACACCGATTGTATTTTTCTTGCTAGCACTTTTTGCTATTCTATAAAATCCCCATGAGAAAGATAGGATTGGTAGTGCAAAAATAATTTTAACTATTCTTGGTAGCCCATCCATAAATTTTACGTATGCTTTCATGGCTTTACCTCCTTCCCATATTGAATAAATTTTATCACGCATAAAAAAGTATGTCAATATGCATTTTTTAAAATATGCATACTTGTGCGAGTTATTCATAAAATCAAGGCTATGCGATTTGATAATTTTTAGCGCTAAAATTCATAAAAATGAAAATTTTTTGCATAAAATCGTTTCAATATTCTTGAAAATGTATAAAACTTTGTAGATAAAAAATAAAAATTTTTATATTAATTTCTAAAAACAGCATCAAATCACTAGAAAACTATGTTTTTGGTATATAATGGATTTAATTGAAAAAAGAGGAGAACAAAGATGAAGCTTAAAAAAATTAATCATATAGGGATAGTTGTAGAAGATATCAAAGAAGCAAAAGAAAGGTATTCTAAGATATACGGAATCAAAAAATGGTATGAACTTGTAAATTCGTCACCACTTGACTTATATTACCATGGTGAAAAAAGAAATTGTGAAGTTACTTTATATTTTGGAGGTAAGGGCTTCACTAAAATAGAGCTAATTCAAACTAAAGGTGATGACAACATATATACTGAGTTTTTAAAAAGAAACGGTGAAGGTATTCACCATATTATGTATAATGTAAAAAATCTCAAAAAAGCCATAGAATATTATGAATCTATTGGTATGAAAGTTTTTCAACAAGCTACTTTCAAAAGTGCTGGTGCAAATATAGCATATGCATATATGGGTTTTGATGAAAATGGTGTAATTTTTGAGTTTATAGAAACAACCATTGCTATGGGGCTTAAAAAAGGAGATTTACCTGGAGAGGTTGGAGCGCTTGGCGTTTTAACAGGAAATTACAAAAAGTTAAAATAGGGCCTAAGTGTAAGATTTTGTTTAGCTTCTATATTGAATGAAATATATCATTTAAGCTGGGACACTTGGCATGTTGACAGGAAATTACAAAAAATTAAAATAAGGTCTAAGTGTAAGATTTTGTTTAGCTTCTATATTGAATGAAATATATCATTTAAGCTGGGACACTTGGTGTGTTGATAGACAATTACAAAAAATTGAAGTAAGGCTAAAATCTAATTAAGACAAATTTAGATTTAGTGTACATACGAATTGAACTCTAGAGTTGTAACATAACAAACAAAATAAAAATTAACCTACCATTACTTGAAGATATAAAGTATAATAAGAGTGTTAGAAATTTTTGGAGGAGATAAAATTGGAAGAAAACAAAGATATTAAAATGGATGCAAACTCTACAGATTTTGTTCCAAATGAAGGGTTAGAGAGTGAAATAGAAACTCAAGGACCTAAAAAGATTTCAAAAGATGATCCCGATTACATACCAGTGAAAGAAAAGGTAGCCTACGGAGTAGGAGCTTTAATGGATGGTGGCGGCGTTGCTCTAATGGGTTGTGTAATGCTATATTACATGACAAGATTTTTAGGCATTCCAGCTGCTGCTGCTGGGGCAGTTGTTATGGCATCTAAAGCTTGGGATGCTGTAACAGACCCTGTGATGGGAGTGATTAGCGATAATACTCGCTCACGATGGGGAAGAAGACGCCCATATATGTTTGTTGGTGGATTTTTATTAATTCTCGGAATGGTTTTATTGTTTTTGCCAGCAAGTAGAGAAATAGCAAGTTTAGGTGGTAGAATTGCATATGTTTTAGTTATGTATTTACTATGGAATACCTTTTCAACGATTACACAAGTTCCATATTGCTCACTTGCATCTGATATTTCAGGAGATTATTCAGAAAGAGACAAGGCAAACACTGTTAAATTAATATTTACATCAGTATCAGCAGGGCTTTCATATCTTGGACCAACGCTTGCATTAGAAGCTTTTGCTAAAGGAACAATTAATGCAACACATTTTTGGTTAATAATGATAGTATATGGTGTGTTATTTGGTGGTGGCTTGGTAATAGCTTCTATTTTTGTAAAAGAAAGAGTTGGAGCTTTAAATCCTGATGTAAAAGCAAAGTTTAGTTTTAGAGTTTATGGTGATGCAGTAAAGAACAAGAGCTTTAGATGGCATATCGTTATGTATTCAGCTGCTTTTATGTGTATGGATATATTGTCTGCGCTTGCAGTTTACTATGCCCTAGATGTTTGGGGAGGCACAACCTTATTTGGAAAACCTTTCACTTCAATGTATGTAATTGCACCACTAATGGGCGGAGCTGTTGCAATGTTTCCTGTATGCCGTTATGTGATGGATAAAAAATCAAAACAATTTGCCTTTAGAATGGGGTTACCTGCATATATTCTTGGTGGAATAATGCTTGGAGCAATGAGTCCAGATTGGGCACCTACAGCATTAGTTCCTGTTTTTGCATTGATAATGGGGCTTGGTTTTGGTGGTGCACAAATGATGCCTTGGATAATATTCCCAGATACTGTTGACGTTGCAGAACTTAAACTTGGTCATAGACCGACTGGAGTATTTAGCGGAATGATGACGCTTGCTAGAAAACTAGCAGGGGCACTTGGAGTTTTTGTTGCCGCATCAGGCATACAAGCATTTGGATATAAAGAAACTCCAATTGATGCAACAGAAAGAATTGTTCAAACAGGCAATGCTTTACTTGGAGTGAGAATTGTCTTAAGTTCAGCTGTAGTGATATTAATTTCAATTGCACTATTTGCTTCGTTTAAGTACAAGGTTAACAGCAAAAAGTTAGATCGCATTAAATATTTTAATCAATTAAGAAGAGATGGTATTTTAGACGAAGAGTTAACTGAAGAAGAACAAGCTGAAAAGGCACAATTAATAAAAGAATTAGCATAATATAAAGTGGGCTGTTAAGAAACTAAAAAATTTTTAACAGTTTTTCTTTATAAAAAAACATGACGAAGGGAAGGCTGTTTTTGATATTAATTGAAACATAAAAGCATTTATGAGTCGCTTTCAAGGCTTTCTTCACAGCCCCTTTTAGATATGTTGTGTCTTTAAAATCCTGAAATATTTAGGGCTTAAAATGATGAATACAAAGCAATGTTGAACCATATTATGTCGGTTAAAATTAAACAACATTGTTATACGAGGTAGTTTATGATTAAGCATGTTGTAATGTTTAAAATGAAAGAAGGTGTTTCTAAAAAAGAAACAGCAAGAGTATTAAAAAGCATGGAAGGGGTTGTTCCTCAAATTCGTGATATAGAAGTAGGTATAGACTTTTTGCAATCAGAGCGTTCATTTGATGTGATATTGACAGTTACTTTAGATGATGAAGTTGCATTAGATGCTTATCAAAAAGATCCATATCATTGTGATGTAGTCAAAAAATTTATGCATGCAAATAGACAAAGCTCCGTTGCAGTAGATTACTATGTAGATTAAGCATTGATAAAAAGTTATTTTAAAAGTGAAAGGCTGTTAAGAAACTAAATTTTTAACAGCTTTTTTGTTGTCAAACATAAACACATTGAAAGAAGTGTTTGCTCAATCTAAATTCTTTTATGTAGTTATTTAAATGTTTCTAGAAAGTCCCTTTTTATTATAAAACTGAAGCTGGTATTAAGCTGTTTTTTTCATCGATAGGGAAGAGTTCATCTATTAAACAAATAATTCCGCCATTTTTTATTGGTTTATCAAGCTTGTTTAGTAGTTTAAATGTATTGATATCTCTTTTATTTGGATTTGCAGAAAGTTTAATTTCAAGTGGAGTAAAACCATCATATTCCTCTAACAAAACGTCTATTTCATTTTTATCAGAGTCTCTATAAAAATATATTTGTGGTGCATGTGGCAATAGTTCATACTTGATGGTAAATTGATTTATAACATAATTTTCAAAGTAAGCACCAGCCATATAGCTAGATTTCAAGTTTTCTGGTGAAGGAACTCTTGCAAGATATGAGCAAAGTCCAGTGTCATAAAAATAAAGTTTTGGAGATTTTGTAAGTCTTTTCAAAGAGTTGTTAAAATAAGGTCTAAGTAAGTAGACTATTCCCATTCCTTGTAAAGTTTCTAGCCATTCTTTTGCAGTTGGTTGAGATATATCAGCTGCATTTGCAAGGTTTGCATAGTTTATAACGTTTCCAACTTGAGATGCCACGGCAAATAAAAAGGTGTAAAACTTTACCGTATCTGAAATTTTACCAAGCTCCATAACATCTTTCATTAAATAAGAGTGGATGTATGAGTGGAAGTATATATCTTTTTCATCTTCACTTGCTTCAATTAATTTTGGCATGCCACCAAAATAGATATCTTTAAAGACATCATCAAGTTCAAGTTTCAGCCCATTATTATGGTTTGTAGATAAGTTATTAAAGCTAAAGTTTGTTGGAATGGTATAGAGATGTTGTTTCTTTTCGCTTAAAGTAAAAGAGTACATATTCATAATACCAATTCTACCAGCAAGAGACTCTGTAACCTTTTTCATTGTTGAGTAACTTTGTGAGCTGGTTAACCAAAATTCACCAGCTTTTTTGTTGTTATCTGCAAGCATTTTTATATGTGAAAAAAGATTTGGTGCATATTGTATTTCATCAATTAAAATAGGAGGCTTGTATTTTTGAAAAAATAGCTTGGGATCATTTATTGCAAGAACTCTTGCATTTAAATCATCTAAAGTTACATAAGTTCTATCCTCTTTTTTAGATAAATGCTGTAGCATTGTGGTTTTACCAACTTGCCTTGGTCCACAAACTAATGCAACTGGAAACATTTTTGCAATTATTTTAAATTTTTTCTCTGCTAATCTACTGAAATATACACTATTCATAATAACTCCGTAAAATCTAAAGTCAACTTTATTTTACACATATATCTAGCAAAAGTCAAAGTTTTCATAAAATCTAAAGTGGGCTTTATTTTTCGCAATATACAAATAAAAGTCCATCAAGGGTAAAATTCCAGCAAAATTTAAAGGCAACAATCACTTCTTTAAGTAAATGAACTTTTTGAGCTAGCCTTCAAAAATATTGTCAAAAAATATTGATTAATAAACTTATATAAATATGATATAATGCAATAGGTCTTTTAGGGTCATAATAAAATATATAAGAAAGGTGATTTTTATGAGTAGTGGAAAAGTTTATCCAATTAATATAAAAGGGTACAAGGTAGATTTGCCAGTACTTGCGATAGATCAAGATATGAGTATTGCTTTTTTTAATTTGCATGGAGCACAAGAATTGACAGAACATTGTGCAAAAGAAATCGCAAAAATATTGCCAGAGGTAGACGTTATCATTACTGCAGAAAGTAAAGGTTTACAACTTGCTCATTGTGTTGCAAGAAATTTAGGACATAAGTTTTATGCAGTAGCTAGAAAAACTCAAAAGCTATATATGCAAGATGGAATTTCCGCAACAGTAAAATCAATAACTACAAAAAATATACAAACACTATATTTGTCAGAACACGATGTTAATTTAATTAAAGGAAAACGTGTTGCTATAGTTGATGATGTTATTTCAACTGGTGGCTCGCTTCAAGGACTTGAAGCTTTAGTTGAAAAGGCAGGTGGCACGGTTGTTAAAAAGGCTTTTGTTTTAGCAGAAGGTGCTGCAGCTGATAGAAAAGATGTTGTATACTTAGAGACAATTCCACTGCTATAAGATTTTAAATTTATTTTCATTTAATAGAAGTTTATTTAAGCGAATATATTTTACTGAAAATACAAGAAGGATTTATGTTTGAAAAGTTAGAGAAAAAACATATTAAAACTATTTATGAGTTTTTAAATAATGATAATACCGATGATACAACTTATGCGGCAATAAGCATTTTGGGTTGGATGGCTCCATTTAATCCAGAGATAGAAATTGCAAACAAATATGTCGTTATTAAATTTACATATGAAGGTCAAACTGGATACTTAACCCCTCTTGTAAAAGATAAAAATGATTATGAATATGCGGTAAAAAAGATTTATGAATATCAAGCTAATCAAATACATGGTGTGATAGATTGGCAAAAGCCGATACTTGAAAAATATGGATATGAAGTTAGATATTCGAGAAAAAATAGCGAGTATTTATATGACCCACAAAGTCTAATTACCCTTCGAGGCAAGAAGTTTCATTCAAAGCGAAACTTTATAAATGGATTTCCAAAAGAATATGTTTGGAGACCGTATACTGGAAGTAAAGAAGATAAAGATGCGATTTTTGAAATGTTTTGTAAATGGTGTCATTGGAGAACGGGAGGCAGTGTAGACCCTTGTAAAGATCCAAATTGGCGGACCTCTGAAGCTATGGTTGAAGCTGGCTATGATTTAGAAGCAGATGTACTAGAAATGATGCTTGCAGATTGTGATACTTTTGCTTGTAGTGTAGATATTTTAGAAGTTGATGGTGAAATTGCGGGTTTTGTCGGGGGTGAGGTATTACCTAATAATGTTGGTGTAATATACTTCCAAAAGGGCGATATCCAGTATAGAGGAATATATCCTCTAATAGACAATTTGTTTTGTAAAACACATTTTGATATTCCAACATTGAGATATATAAACAAGCAAGAAGATATGGGAATAGAAGGACTTAGAAAATCTAAAGAAAGTTATAATCCTGTGAAATTAGCAGATAGATATATTGCAACTCAAAGTTTTGATGGAAAGGAAGTTAAGGCAAGTTCTAGGGCACTTAGAATAGGTTTATAAAAATATAAGCTTATCAGACAAGTTCGGTTAATACGAAAGATTAGAATAGGTATAGGCTTATCAGACAAGTTCGGTTAATACGAAGGATTAAAGTAGGTTTATAAAAATATAGGCTTATCAAACAAGTTCTCAAGCATGATTTAAAACGAAAGATTAGAACAAGTATGTAAAAAATATAGGTTTATCAAACAAGCTCTCAAGTATGGTTTAATAAGAAGAATGAGAATAGGCATGTAAAAATATACATTTATCAAATATCAAGCTAACATGTTAAAATTATAATGATGAATAAAGTTTAGGGAATAATTAATGGATCAAAATAGAAAATACACAACAGTTCATTCGGTTAGAATTTTAGTAATAGCTATGGCAGTTTCCATGGCTGCAGGTCTTATAATTCAAGTCATTAAAGATCCGAATATCAAAACCCTAGTATCTATTTTAATACCACAAGTTTGTTATTTAGCAGTTGGGCTAATTTTAATAAAAAAAGAGCAATTTCCAATAAAGGATATTGTCCCTTCCGATATTGGGGTTTATCCACTTGGAGTTTTGTTAACTATACCAATTGCAGCTGCTGTAGTTTTGCAAAATTTAGTATTTGCAACTTCTTTTGGTTGGCTTGCAGATAAATTAAAAATAGGGCTTGATGTAACGCTAGATATTGCAAATCCCATATATGCAGTATTTGGGGTTTTAATAATTGCTATACTTCCTGCAGTTTCAGAAGAGTTTATGTTTAGGGGCGTAATAATGTCATCATTAAGGGAGAGAGGATTTTGGTATTCTGTCTTTGTTTCAGCAGCTGTATTTGCTCTATCTCATCTAAATGTTAAGCAATTAATTCATCCTTTTTTACTTGGTTCGTTGCTTGCATATATTACATTAAAAACAGGAAATATCACATATGCAGTGTGCATTCATTTTATAAACAATGTAATTGCACTTTTTATGAATCAAATACCATTTTTTGCAAATTTAATGATTTATTCGCCCAAAAATCTAGGCATATTATTTGGTCTTATGGCACTGGGTGCAGTAGTGTTATATCCTACAGTATGGCTATTATTAAAAGCGACACAATCATCTCAAAGATTTAGAAAATATTCAGAACCTTCACCATATGAAAAAGCGAGTGAAAAGCCAATTAGAGGCATTGATAAACCAATATTATTTTTATGTGTTGTATTTGTAGCATTGATGTTTTTAACGGCATTTGCGACGGCATTTTCAAATATTAAAACAAACTAAAAAGAGGAATTTATGGACAATTTAGATAAAAGATCACCACTTTCAAAAGTTATTGAAAACAAAAAAGTTGTAGTAGGAGTTATGATATTTGCAATAATATATGACATTTTTTATAGCATAGGCTTAGCTTATGTTCTTGGCGAAAATCCTGTTTCTTTTACAATGAGCATGATAGGAAGAGCTACAATACCAGGGAGATTTCCTACTTTATTTGTGTTTTTTGGTATAGTGACAAATATTGCCTTTATGCTAAACATTAACTACGCATATCATAAAGATGACTACATTAAAACAAAATTAGGGAAAATTGGCTTTATATGTGCCTGGATTGGTGTTTTCTTTTTGACAATGTGTACACTAATTCCATCAATTGAATTTGAAGAAGTGCACGATGTTTTGACAGGATTTCAGGTTGCAGGACATTGGTCAGGTGCAATACTCTTTGCATTGTTTTTTGCAATTTCNATATGTCTATATATATTTTCACATAGAAAAAAATATAAAGGATTTTTAGTTCTCTTCATAGTCTTAATCATTGTTTTAGTCACTTTAGCTATATTAGTAATTGCAATTCCTAAAAATGGAGTGTTCGAAATTTTGCCACTAATACTTGTTATGGCTTTGATGATATTTATTAATCTAGATAAGTTTCCTAAAATTGAACAAGAAGAAGAGACACATAAAGTAGAATAATTATTAGTTTTTCTCATAAACCTTCTTTAGTTTTATAGTTAAAACTAGTCAATTATGCTGTCTAACCGATTTTATTTGATGTTAAATTTTATCGATAAATTCAAATAACGTTATTATACGAGAAACAATTTATTTTGCATTTTATAGTGACATTTAAAGTGACATTTAAAGTGACATTTAAAGTGACATTTATAGTGACATTTTGCATTTTTGAAAGATATTATAGTTGTATAAATAATGCTTTGCTCTGAGGTTTTATTGTTTTCAAAGTGACATTTAAAGTGACATTTATAGTGACATTTAAAGTGACATTTAAAGTGACATTTATAGTGACATTTATAGTGACATTTATAGTGACATTTATAGTGACATTTATAGTGATATTTGATATAATAAGAATAACAACATAAGGAGTAATATTTGTATGAATTTAGGAATTGAAAATGAAACAATGGAGTTCAAAAAGTCTACAGCTGAATTGAAGTCTGCTATGAATGATATATGTGCAATGCTAAATAAGCATGGTTACGGTACATTATATTTTGGTGTAAAACCTAACGGGCAAGTATGCGGTCAACATGTGAGTGCAAGTTCACTTGATGATGTTGCTACACACATTAAAGCAGCAATTAAGCCAATGATCTATCCTCAAATCGAAAAGGTTACCTTAAATGGTTTCGATGTCATAAAAGTAGAGTTTAAAGGAAATGAAAGACCATATTCATCTTATGGAAAATATTTTAAAAGGATTCATGATAGAGCCGAAGATATTACTCCAGACGAATTAAAGCATATGATGCTAAACAATGATTTTACATCAATATGGGAAAATAACCCAACGCCATATGGATTAGATTCCGTTGATTCAGAGGCTCTCGAAAATTTTTATAATAAATCCGTTGATTGCGGAAGATTAGAGCCTTTAGAAAAGTATGATGAGGAGGAGTTGCTTACAATTTTAGGATTATATAAAGATGGTAAATTAAATAATGCAGGTTACTTTTTGTTTTCATCAAAAGAGCCTACGGTTTTAAAAATGGCTGTCTATGTTACTGATGCTAGACTTAATTTTTCAGATATAAATAGAGTTCATGGTAATATTTATAATTTAATAGATGTTGCAACTAAATATATAATCAATCATATGAATTGGAAAGTGGAATTTAATGCTAAGAGTGCATCTAGAATAGAAGTTCCTGAAGTGCCAATTGATGCGATAAGAGAAGCCGTGGTTAATGCATTTGCACATGCGAACTACCGTTCATTTACCGAACATGAAATTACAATCACACCAACTGTAATTGAAATATATAACCCCGGAGAGTTTCCGATAAACTACAAACCAGAAGATTTTGCAACTAAAAAATTAGGTTCAATGCCTAGAAATAGAAAAATACTAGATGTGTTGTACAAATCAAAGAATGTTGAAGTTCAGGGTAGTGGATTAAGAAGGATATTTAATGTCTGCAAAGAAAATGATATTAAATATGAATATGTGTTGAATGAATATGGATTTAGATTCGTTTTTCATAGACAAGGTGTTACTAAAAATGCACATAAAGATGTTGCCAAAGATGTTGCTAAAGATGTTGCTAAAGATGTTGCTAAAGATGTTGCTAAAGATGTTGCTAAAAATTACACTATAAGATTAATTGAAACAGATTATGAGATTTTAAATTTATTAATGCAAAATCCCGAAACCACAAGAGAGGCTCTTGCCGAGACAATTGGTAAAACTGTTAGAACAGTTCAAAGATCATTAAATAGGTTAATTGCAGCAGAAAAAATTATGAGAATCGGTGGTAAAAAAACTGGTTATTGGGAAATAATATAGCCTAATTTTGCAAAGTTTAACGGAATATCTATGGAATATGGTTTTATAAATTTATAGAAACAAATGAGATAAGAATATATTGAGTTGCTTGCATAAGATAGGTCGCAAGTTTTTAATGTATGTCACGATATAATATAGTATACTAGTAGAAACCCTTATCAAAGCGTAGGAGTATTGACATGATTGAAATTAAAGGAAGATATAATACCATAAAGGTTTTTGCAGATGAGCTTGAAGATAGTGCTAGAAGAGACATTGAAGCAATGTGCAATCTAGAGTTTTTAGAAGGTGCAAAAATAAGAATTATGCCTGATGTTCATGCTGGTAAAGGCTGCACAATTGGTACAACTATGACAATTAAAGATAAAGTTGTTCCAAATTTTGTTGGTGTTGATATTGGTTGTGGAATGGAAGTTTCAAGGCTAAAACAAAAGTCTATAGATTTTGAAAAATTAGATGCTTTGATTAGAAATACAATTCCAGCTGGAATGAGAGTTAGAAAAACTTTGCATCCATATGTAGATGAGATTAGAGTAGATGATTTGAGATGTAAAAATTATGTCAATCTTGAAAGGGCAAGATATAGTGTGGGAACACTTGGTGGTGGCAATCACTTTATAGAAGTAGATAAAGATGAAAAGGGCACATTATATTTAGTCGTTCATTCTGGCAGTAGGCATTTAGGCACGCAAGTTTGTGAATATTACCAAGATTTAGGGTTTTCTAAATATCAGGATAGAGTAAAAGAATATAAACTTAGCCAACTTCCTATAGCAAGAGCTCATTGGGAAAGAGGGGAAACATATGAAATAAAAATTCCTTTTGAAATGTCAAAAAATGTAGCATATGTTGATGGGCAAAATTTTGAAGACTATATACATGATATGAAAATAACACAAGAGTTTGCAGTATTAAATAGGCAAGCTATGGTAGATGAGATAGTGAAGGGATTAAATCTTGATGTAGTAGAACAATTTACCACAATTCATAACTATATTGACACAGATGATATGATACTTAGAAAAGGTGCAGTATCTGCTAAAAAAGGCGAAAAGTTTATCATACCAATTAATATGAGAGACGGTGCCCTTATTTGCATTGGTAGAGGCAATGAAGATTGGAACTATTCAGGACCACATGGAGCTGGAAGATTATGTTCAAGAACTAAGGCAACTAAGACCTTTTCAATGAGTGAATATAGAGACTCAATGGAAGGAATTTTTTCAACTTGCATCAATAGGGGAACCTTAGATGAAAGTCCTCAAGCATATAAACCAATAGATGATATTATAAAACACATTAAGGATACAGCAACGATTAAAAAGCAAATTAAGCCTATATATAATTTTAAGTGCTCGGATTAACAATATTGATATATAGTTTAGACGCTTAGATAGCAAAGTGTGACATATAAATGAGTGGGATTTTAGAAGAAATATCGATTTGCACTATTTAAATAAAACATAGTTTAGATATATTGGATAGCAAAGTGTGACATATATCCATATTGAGATTTAGAAGAGATGTTTATTTATATTATTTATATAATATATGGTTTAGATGTTCAGATGGTAGAGTGTGATATGTAAATGAATTGAGGTTTAGAATATTTGAAACGAAAGAGAGAAATTGGATTATTGGTGTATAATATATGTATTGATTAAAAGGTGCACAAAAGTACTATTGAATTAGGAAAAGAGGGGTTTTGATGTTAGATAAACAAGCAATTAAAGAATTAACTAAAAATAGTGAAGATAGAAAGGTTTTTAAACTTGGATTGATAGTTTTTATATCCACCTTAGGCTTGCAAATTACAAGGCTTATTTTGGGGCTTGTAAATTTTAACCTACCTGCTTTATATCTTGACCAATTAGCTACATTAATGATTCAATTCTTTTTTCTAGGTGTATTGCCTGTTGTCTTATATAAAATAATGATTTCTAGAAAGCATAGCGACTTACTTGAAGATGCATCTCTTAGAGCTAAAGTGCCCCCTAAAATTTTAGTGGCAAGCGCTGTACTTGGTTTTGCACTTGCAGGATTTTCTATAATCCCATCTTTAATATCAAGCTTGTTTTTCAATAGCGTAGGGTACCAAAGAAGTTTAGGAAGTGGGACTTTATATACAAGTGATTGGATTTTACTTAGTGATATAATCTTTATCGCAGTATTTCCAGCAATTTTTGAAGAGTTTGTAGATAGGGGAATTTTGTTAGGAGCTTTAAAAAACGTAAAAAGTGAAATGATGCAAGTTATCATTGCAGGAATATATTTTGGAGTAGCTCACCAAAATGTGCCACAGTTTTTACCTGCAACTGTTGCAGGAATGATAATCGCTTATGTTGCAATATTAACTAGATCTATATGGCCTGGTGTAATTATTCATTTTTGCAATAACTTTGCAGTGGTTATATTGTCATATATGAATCAAAAAATCACATTGTCGCGACCAATGCAATATATTGCTGAAAATTCTGGCGGTCTTTTGCTTGGAGATTTAGTATGGCCAATACTTGCTGGGGTTATAATATTTTTTGTCTTAAGATTTATTTTGTCGAGTATGGCAAAGTATACAGCTCCAAAAGTTTCTGCATTCAACCCAGAACAAGGGCATTATACATTGAGTACAGAAACTAAGTCATATACAATATATGGAATGGATCCAGAAAAAGCTTTGCATAGTCCTTCAGAGCTATTAAAATTACACAATATTATAGAGCATATTGTAGAAGATTCAGGGGTGGCTATTAAAAAAGTAAAAGTCTCTCTTTGGGCATATGCGCCTATAATCTCTTCTTTTGTAACAGCTAGTTTCATTACTTTAGCTACTCTATTTTGGGGCATGAGATAAAGCAGTTTAGATAACTTATCAGTTATGTTTAGTGTACATAAATAATGATATTTGGTTTTTGAAATGGAGTTATTTTAATATTTTTGACTCTTTCGATTCTGAATTTTTTGCCTTTGGTATTTACATTCTATTTTCTAGCAAGTAAAATTAAAGTGTATAGTATTTTGCGCACATAAATTATAAATTAATCTATAAAAAAAGATGACAATATTTTTATTGGAGGGTCTTATGAGAAAAAGAAAAGTATTAATAGTAATTGCACTATTTATTTTGGTTGCATTAGCATTAGGGCTAGTTGCATGTAAAAAACCTGCAACAGACACTGGGCAAGAATTTCAGAATGCTTATGAGCCACAGATAGATAGTAGCCAGTATTTAGTAGCAGAGAATGGAAAACTTGGAGTTAGTGATGTTTTAGATTTTTATCGTGCTAAAGGCTTTGATGTCGAAAATGTTATTGCTCATCCAGGATTCATGGCCAAGTTATTTCCAAATGCGGATATGAAAGAACTTGTCAAATCTGTATATGCTATTCACCCACCAGAAGTTTTTTCAGGAATATTTGCTATAACATTCAAAGAAGAAAGTGAAGCAAGGATTTTTGCAAATTCTTTTCATGTAGAAGATGGCATAACCATGGGGAAGCAAATAGGTGATACCTATTATGTGTGTTTCGATGCAAAAGTGGATGATATGAATTTTGAGCAAAACCAAGCATGTATGTCATATATAAATCCAAGCGCTTTTGATTTCTTTGTCATAGATAACATCAATGATGTTTTAAATGGCGATGAATATACAGCACAAAATTATGGATATGTAGAAAAAACAATACAGCCAAATATAGCAAAAATACATGGTGGTATGGTTAGGGCCAAGCTTGATCAAGTGTTTGATGAAGATATTGGTTTAGTTAAGGCTCAAATCCTTTCAGAACTAGTATTGGTTTTAGAAAAATGGACAGGCAAACAGTTCCCAACATTAAAAACTGATGCTAGAAAAACAGTGAAAGCATTTGGCGATGCAGTAGACCATGTATATATGTATCACGATAGCGCAGGAACTATGCAAATTGTAGTTGAATTTAATGAAAAATATGATTCAAACTTAAGAAACATTTTAGTAGATGAAGTCTTAAAAAATGGTAAGGGCTACATTATGTACTTAGTACACACTTTTGGAGTTTTTGATGAAACATTAGGTGGAGAATATGCATATGCAGATGAACTTTCAGATGCGGAAAGAACTGAAGTAGTTGCAAAAATGAAAAGTGTTATAGAAAAAGAAGTAGCTGATCTTGATGAATATGAAGGACTAGGCGGAAATGATCTTTACATAAAAGAAGAGATTTTTGAAGGAGATAAATATTTGTCATTTAAGGCGACAAATCTTTTAATAAAAAAAGAAGTAAAAGAAGTCATTGGAAATAGGCTTAGAGAGAAAAAATTAAAGAAGGTCTTTACTCTAGAAAATGGTTTTGATCCAATAGATGCAGAAACAGGCGACTTTATAGCATATGCAGCAATTAAATGGGGCATAGAAGAATTCCCTGATTTTGATATGGAGATGATGCAAGCCTATTGGTATGAGTATAACAAAGAAGCTGGTGAACTCCCCGAAAAGAGGATATATTTCATAAAATCAGGAGAAGGTGAATCTAGTTTTAAAAATCAAAAACTTGCTACATTTTTTAAATCACAAACTCAAGATGATACATATGATTCATATTTTGACAAAGATTTAATGTGGGTTGTAGTTGGTGATAAAGACTTAATTGATGTATATAAATCTGAGAAAATGCCAAAAGAATATAAAATAACATTTGATAAGGCTGACTGCGACGATTTTGATTTTTTTGAAGAAGGGTGGCCCAAGACAACATATAACGAATTTGATCGCTTTGAGGTCGAAAGACCATGGGTTATAGTAGGAGAAAATCCTGCAGACCCTGGAAGTTGGTTTGTAAAAGTTGGTGAAGTATATGAAGAAATTCCTAAAGATGAGTTTGGTAGGTTATATATAGATGGACTTATCTTGGCTGAAAAGGCTTTTACCGATGTAACACTTTATGCTAGACCTTTAGAATAACATAAACTGACAATTAGTGGTTTAGTAAAATTAAGATGATAGTTGAAAAAATATTGAAAAATATTTTGGGAGGATAAAAAGATGAAAAAGAAAATAATATTTACAATAATGATAGTAATATTGATTTCTGTGATAGCTATTTCGCTTGCAAGCTGTAAGCCTAAGGCAGAAGAGCCAAAGCCTGAACCTTTAAGTGTTACTCTTTCTGAAGATGCTTATCTATCTGCAAGCTCCACAGTTGATGAAACTTTGCAATATTTTCAAGCAAGGGGATATAACGCTAAATTTTATGATGGGGGAGGAGAGATTCTACCAGGCACTGGTATTATAATAAACCAAGATGATGAAAACATTTTGGATGATGAAAACATTTTGAGTGTTATTACCATCGAAAATAAATTGTTTATTATTAGACTTAAAGATGAAGAAACTGCAAAAGCTTATGCTATAGGTTATGATTCAAGAGTACATGATAATTATGCTTATAATTTTGCAGGAGTAAAAAGAATTGGTAGTGATGTTTATGTTGGCCGTATAACGATGTTGCTTCATGTTGCTCCAAGTAATGCTGAAAAATATTTGATTAATGCTTTTAAAGAAGCAAATAAATATGCTGATGGAGCTGACTTGTTGGATCAATTTGCCAAAGATGGTGTTGAGTTGCAAAATTTCATCATCAAAAACGGTTCACATTACAGAAGTTTATTTAACAAATATAGTGAAAATAATGCATTTGAACAATTTGATAAAATGTACAAAAGAGTTACTGGTTTAGAAACAGTTTCATATGAAGAAAAAGATATTTATGCCTTTGCAAACAGTATTCAAAAATTCTATGAAATGCAATTAACTTCAGGAAAGAATATTTCAATCTTTGAATTTAAAGATGAAGATAGTGCTAATTGGTTTAATGAAAAAATATTAACACCAGCAAAAGCATCTCATAAAAAGCTTGTATTTTTCAATGAGGGTGCCCAATTTTTTGAACATCCCGAATGGAATGAAGCCTTATTTGATAAGCAAGAGGACTTTACAAGAGTATATAATGAGATAATAGAAGCTGAATTAAGTAAATTTCTTCTTAAAAATCTTGATGAATCTTACTCTGATATTGAGATAAAAGTTGAAGAAAATTTCGTTGTTACTTCTTACACCTTCATCCCATTTGAAAAAGATTTTGAAAGAGAGTCTAATCATGAATATCAAAAGCTTATAAAAGTATTTGATGCTCCTAGATTTGATCTTGCAGATTGGTGGTGGGAGCTTCCAGATGCATTAAGGGGTGTTTCAGCAGGTGATAAGATTGTTTTTGATAACGGTCCAGGAAAAGTTTTATATGTATTTTATCCTTGGGGACCAAGACTCCAAGGTGCACTAAAAGAACAATTTAATGCATGGTATGATGTATGGTTAGCAGCAAAACCAGAAGAAGAGAGGGAGACTGTTGATAAATATGTATCTGACGATGAGTGGTATTTTGTTGCAGGTGACAAAGATTTACTTGATATGTTTAAGAGCCAAAAAGCAATGAAGAGATATAAGATCACATATGATTTTAACGGTGTCGAAAAAGATGATATTGAAGTAAATTTAGTGGATAAAAACTATATCTTTACTGAATTTGATGTAGATTATCCAATAAAAGTTCCTGTAACTGATGGAAAAGTGTTTGAAGGATGGGAAATCAAAAAAGCAGATGGTACATATGAAGCTATAGAAAAGCTAAATGGCGAAGATTTAGTTAGAGATTATCCAAACGGAATTACACTTAGAGCAATTTGGTCAGAACCAGAACCAGAACCCGAACCCGAGCCACCACTTCCATAAAAAGAAGATCGAAATTAATAATAAATTAATTTAAAAATATTGCACTTTCTATATGAAGGTGCAATGTTTTTATTTATGAGTAAAAGTAAAGATTATGCTTGAAATAGTTCGGGTGTTTTTTAAAAATAGAATAGCATTATGCAATATGAAAAATAAATTTATTATAATCTAACATTAAAAGTTAATGCAGTGTTGCAAAAGGTAATATATTTTTAGTTGGTATTGAAATTGAGCAATTTTACAATATATTTTGGCAATTTTTGCAAGAATATTTATTATACTTGCGTCCATATAAAATGTTAAAATATAAGTAATATAGGATTTTTATATAAGGAATAAAAGATATGATTTTAGAAGTTAAAAATTTTAGTAAGCAATATCAAGGTCAGCCTGTAAAGGCAGTAGATGATATTAGTTTTGCAATTGACAGTGGTGAGATTGTAGGCTTTATTGGACCAAATGGGGCTGGTAAATCTACTACTATAAAAGCTATTGTTGGTATTAATTCAATTGATAGTGGTGAAATTTATGTTGATGGACTAGATTTTTCCAAGTATACAATTGAAGCTAAACAAAAAATGGGATACGTTCCAGACGAAGCTTTACCTTTTGATAATGTTACTGGTAGAGAGTTAGTCCATTTTGTTGCAAGTATGTACGATGTTTCAAATGAAGATAGAGATGCAAGACTAGTAGACTTAGCAAAGTTATTTGATATGACTGGGGTTTTAGATAAATTAATAAAGTCCTATTCTCATGGTATGAAACAAAAAATTGCAGTCATTGCAGCCCTTATACATAATCCAAAGCTTTGGATATTAGATGAACCGTTGACAGGACTTGATCCAAATTCAGCATATAATCTAAAGCAATTAATGCATAAGCACTGTGAAGATGGTAATAGTGTGTTCTTTTCTTCACACGTATTGGAAGTTGTAGAAAAATTGTGCGATAGGGTGATTTTAATAAATAAAGCTGAAATTATTTTAGATTGCACAATAGATGAATTAAAGAAAAAACAAAAAGATTTAACCCTTGAAGAATTTTTCATTAAGGTGACAAAAGAGCATAATGAGTTTTTAGAAAAAGCTAAAAAAGATGATTTGTCAGTAGAGCAAAATGAAAATGCGGAAAAGAAGGAAAGTGAAGCTATAGAAAAACCAACTAAAGAAGAGATCTAAAATAAGCCTTTTAAAAAGGACATTGTTATAGAATAAATGATTTAAAAAAGAGTGAATCTAAAATTAGTCTAAGCTTATAGAAAAGATCTAAAACAAGAGTTTTAAAAGAAAAAAAGACAATAAATTTAAAGATAAATAGAGTTATGGTAAACAAGAGAAAATTAAATAGAATGTTAGCACTTGTGAAGTTTCATTTTTTAACTTCAATGCAAGGTGCAGATAATAAGAAAAATAAAAAAAGAAAAGACGACTTATTAGGTGCTGATACAGCATTTGCTAGCGAGTCAATTGCAAAGAGAATTTTTAAATATTTTGCAGCAATTTTCTTTAGCTTTATTTTTGTTGCAGTAATGTTAGCTATACAAGGTTATGGAAGTGCACAAATGGCATTAGCACAAGGAGTGTTTGCAGAAAATCTAACTGTTATGATGTTAGCTATGCTTTTGATGAGCACGATGTTTGGATTATTAATGTACTCTAATGTTATGTACTATGACAAAAAGGCAGATTTTTTAAATGTTCTTCCAATATCAAAAGATGAAATATTTTGGTCCAAGTTTGCATTTTTATACGTTAATCAAGCCCCAGTAGCAATGATATTGTTTTTGCCTTTAGCATATGCTTCAGCTGCAGGTGCTAAGCTTGGAGCTGGCAGTTATTTTATCTTAACAATAATACCATTTTTTATTCCATTAATATCACTATTTGTATCAACTATTATTTCACTACCATTGAACTATATAGTTTCAAAAGTTAAGAAAAAAGAGTTTACAAAGAATTTAATTTTAGGAATTTTCAGTGCCTTAATGCTCATACCAGTGATTGTTTTTATGATATTTTCTGGTGGCGGTGGTGAAGAAGAAGAGCAAATGGCAAATATTCAAGCTTCAATGCAAGGGGTTATTAGAAAGGCTGCATATGTCGCTTATCCAATTTATGCCTTTGTAAAGGCGGCTCTTTTTATGGAAGGCTCAGGGATGATGGTGTTATATACACTCATTATTTTCATAGCTATTACAATTATCACTATAGTTTTATCAAAGCTTTTATATGCAAAAGCATCGACTAACTTAGAAGATGTAGTTGTTGCTAAGAAAATGAAACAAGAAAAAAAGCCTGTCAAGGGGAAACTTGCAGTGCTAGTGAAAAGAGAAGAAAAGCGACTTTTAAAGCTTCCAGGAAATTCTATAAATATAATTATAGGAATGCTAATGCCATTTTTTATGATTGTTCCATCTATGTTTAGTGTGGTCAAAGAAGCAGGGGGTATTGCTAATATTTATAAAATAGCAATAGCTTCAGGTCTTACAAATACAGTTTCAAGTGTAAGTATGGGAATGTACTTTTTTGCAATTGCCATGGCTGTAGTTTATGTTAATATAAGTTTTACAGTCCCAATGTCCTCAGAACATAGAGTGGGAATAGACTATCTTTTGAGTTTACCAATATCTTTAGAAGAATTAGTTAAGGCAAAGTTTATTACCAACCTCAAATTTAGCTTACTATTCAATATACCTATAATGTTATTTTTCTTGGCAATGGCACCTATACTAAAACTTGCTTTCATATTTTTGCTAATCAATGGTGCACTTGTATCGCTTGCATCAATATCAATTATATATCTAGTAGACTTATCAAAGCCATATTTAGATTGGACAAATGTTGCAGAAATAAGACAAAAGTTTCGCGCAAACATTCCTTTGATGATTGGACTTTTAATAGCGATGTTGCAACTTCCAATTGCTCTACCCATTGCAATATTTACATTTCAAATATTCCATTCTTATGCAATACTTTATTTAGTAATTACAGTATTTAATGTGATTTTATTTTTAATCCCTTTTTTGTTATTAAAGAAAAACTACAAAAAATATATAGCAAGATTGCAAGCATAAAGTGTCATAATGCATATAAAGATGAAAGCTCCAAATGGAGCTTTTCAAGTTATACAATTAGAAAAATTCAAGGTTGAAACATATTAGCATTAAATATATAATTAAAAATATAATAATTATAGGTTTTTAGAATTTTAAAAGGATGGTGTAATATGAGTAATGTTACTACATACGAAAAAATATTAAAAAGAGAAGACCATGGTATATACATATATATTCCGATTGAGATTGAAGAAGGGGTTGAGCGCTTAGAAATATCATATGAGTACTCTCCTTGGAAATTTAAAGGATCTGCATGGAGAAATGATGTTGATTTATTAGTGGTAGATGAAAAGGGCAATGATGTTGGGACTAGAGGCTCTGTTATAAGGGAAATAGTTATAAGTCCATATTATTCAACTCCTGGATTTGATGTAAGAGAGATAAGTAAAGGTATATGGAATGTGGTGGTGTTGCCAGCTAGGATGATTTCAGATGAAATAGATTTAAAGGTGCATGTTAAAACTTTTAAGAAAGAAAAAAGGTGGTATATAGGCGATACCCATACTCATACATATAACTCTGATGGTAAGCATAGCTATGATACATTAATTGATAAAGCAAAGAAAATAGGTCTTGATTATTTGTTTATTACTGATCACAATAGAACCATATTACATATGCCAAAATCACAAGATTATTTAACTGTTGTGCCAGGGCTTGAATATACTTATCCAAATGGGCATGCTAATGTTTGGGGACTTCAACAGCCATATTCTGGAACCTTAATTACAAATACTCAAGAAGGATTTTTAAAGTTAAAAGAAGAGTCAGAGGCAAACGGTGGACTTGTAAGCATCAATCATCCGTTTTGCTCAATGTGTGGTTGGCACTGGCCACTTGATAATTTTGATTTTGATTGTGTGGAAATTTGGAATGGCCCTATGAGGCTAGACAATCTTAAAATTATAGACTGGTGGCACAATGAATTAGTAAAAGGTAGAAGACTTAGTGCAGTAGGCGGGAGCGACTATCATAGAGATTATTTCGTTGTTAAATTACTTGGAAAGCCTGTTACTCATATATATTCTGAAGGTCGCACTCAAGCAGATTTACTAAAGGCGATTAAAGAAGGAAGAACGAGTATATCATGGAAAAAAGGTGGTACATTTATTGAAATTACAAGTGGCGATAGTGTTGTAGGCGATAGTGTAAAAATAAAAGATGACACAAAAGTAAGGATAAGCGTTACTAATCTAAAAAGAGGACATACTCTTAGAGTGTATGATAGTGAAGGTGTTATATATACTTATAAAGCAAAGAAAAAAGGTAATCATATAATAGAACTACCTGTTAAAAATGCTGGATTTGTGAGAGCCGATGTTAGATGGGATTTGAAGGGATTTAAATGGCTGCTATTTAACTTAGTAATGACTTTTTATATTCCTGCTCAAGCTTTTATGAAAGATGTTCCACCAATGGTAGAGGCTATTTGTAGTCCAATTTGGTTTGAAAAATAGATTGGAAAAATTAGAACAAAATCAAAAAAGCTCCCAATTTTGGAGCTTTTTTAGTTTATGTGAGCGTGTTTTATTTATGCAAAAGCATATATACTAAATGCCATAACTGCCATACCAACAATTACACCATAAATAGGTAAATGGGTTTCTCCAGTTTGTATAGCACTTGGTAGTAGTTCATCTAAAGCGATAAATACCATTATTCCTGCAACAAAGGCATTTAAAAATCCAAGTAATGTAACAGAGAAGAAAGGTAATAAAATTAGGTAGGCAAATAGGGCACCTAAAGGTTCAGCAAAACCTGAAAGTGCAGACCAAAAGAATGCTTTTTTCTTGCTTCCTGTTGCATAGTAAAGAGGAACTGATACAGAAATTCCCTCTGGAATATTATGTAGTGAAATTGCGATTACTATAGGTAAAGCTACTTCAAGCCCTTGAAGACCAGATACAAATGTTGCCATTCCTTCAGGGAAATTATGTATTGCAATTGCAAGTGCCGTAAAAAGTCCTGAACGTAATAGAGCTTTCTTTTTAACTCTTGTTTGTTGACAATCTCCAAACTCAATACATTCATCTGGATCAACAGGGTTTAATTCACCTTTACGTAATTTTGCAAGCCTTCTTCTCTTAAAAGGACTTAAATCTTTAACATGAGTAATACATTCGCAAGCAGCCGGAACTTCTTCTTTGTTTTCTAAAACTTCACTATCTAAATTTATTGGAGCCTCATCTAAATCAAGGTTTATAGGAGTCTCTTCTTTTATTGTTTCTTCAACTTCTTTCATTTCTTTTACTTCGTGAGGATTACTTGCTTCTGGAACGAATCTATCAATTAGTAAAATGAGAGCAATGCCTGCAAAAAACATCAATATTGCATATAAATAAGCACTTTTATCTCCATATTTAGGTTTTAATATTTCAATAGATTCCATTAGCATTTCCGCAAGGGAAATGTAAATCATTACACCAGCAGACAATCCTAGTGTAAAGGATAAAAATTTTCTATTTGGTTTTTTTGATAAAAAAGCAATTAAACTTCCTATACTTGTAGATAATCCTGCAATTATAGTTAAGCCAAACGCTAATCCAATTTGCTTAGGTTCCATAATCTTCTTCTTTTAAGCAAAAATTGCATTCTTCTCACCATAAAATATATATTATAAGGTTATTTTAAGCAAGTAAAAGCGAGCGTGCCTATATATTGTAGAGGTATCAATGTTATACAAAAAGTTATTTAAATAAAATAGATATATTTAAATACATGAATCAAAATCACTATTAGAGAAAGTGTTAATTTTTCTTGAATTTAGAATTAGATGATTGCTTAAGCAGGTAATGTTATTGCAATGTTGAGCAATGTTATTGCAATGTTGGGCAATGTTGAAGTTTTTATATTTATGTTATAAAGAAATTAGGTTTTTAATTAATTTTTAAAAAGTGTATATAACTAAATTTTTTAAATTAGGTGATTAGTTGCTTATTTATTACACTATGTTGCATGTTCAAGAAAAATAGATAATAATATTGTTGTGTGCTTTATGCTTGATTATCATATTAGCTAAATACCAACAATATAACTTTAGGATGTATAATTAAATTATGAGAATAAACATAGTAGCAGTTGGCAATATTAAACAAAAGTATTATTTAGAAGCAATTAAGGAATATGCTAAGCGTATATCTAGATATGCAAAATTTGATATTACTGAAGTGAAAGAGTTTGGTGATAATGAAAAAACTCTTTTGCAAGAAGAGGTTGGTATTTTAAAAGCATTGAAAGGTAAAGTAATACTGCTAGATTTAGAAGGCGATGATATTTCAAGTGAAGAACTTGCAGGGATTTTTAAGGACAGTGCAGTATATGGTGATTCTGAAATAACTTTTGTTGTTGGTGGTTCAAGAGGGGTTAGTAATAATGTGAAAAATGCAATACCAAATAAAATTAGATTTGGAAAAGCTACATATCCACACCAATTGATGAGAGTAATATTAGCTGAACAAATATATAGGGCTTTGTCCATTAATGCGGGCTCCGATTATCATAAATAACCAAGGTTTTATTATAGAATGTCTATGAAATATACAGAAAAACAATTAAAAAACTTTATGTCACTAGCTTTAGG
>JGI24709J26583_10000760_pt1 | contig 27291 bp, 8 predicted proteins | sample BioPla2DNA1_FD_26583 | JGI IMG/M metagenome (IMG submission 26583) | reverse complement strand
GGAGCATGGTTATCAATGGATAAGAGTGCAATAAGAAATTTTGCGATAGAGGCAAGAAAAATGCTTATGAAATCAGCCGAAACAGAGGCTGGTTTCTATGGTGTTACTAAAAATGGCTGCAAGAGTCCGATTCAGAAAGGTAATGACTTTGAGGTTTATGAGACGATTGCAGGAACAGAAAATCGTATCTATGGTGCTGATATAAAGAGAAGAGCAAATCTCGTTAAAGCTGTTGAAATATTGGGATTCGAGCAGGTTATTGAGGAAACTGCATATACATGGTTTAACCGTATTGTTGCTATTCGTTTTATGGAAGTGAATGATTATTTGCCAACTCGTGTAAGAGTATTATCTTCTGAAACTGGAAGTAATACACCGGATATTGTTACACAGTCATTGGACGTGGACTTAAATATGACACCGGAAGAATTGGAAAAGGTGCAGAAAGCCAAGGACGAAAACAGATATGATGATGCATTTAGAATGCTTTTTATTAAGCAGTGTAATGAATTGAATGCTATCTTGCCAGGACTCTTTGAAAAAACTGATGACTATATGGAATTGCTTCTGAAATTGTCATATACAAGTGATGGTGTGGTTCGTATGCTCGTAGATTCTATTGATGAGAATAATTTCAATGTTGAAACAGAAGGTCAGGTAGAAATCATTGGTTGGATGTATCAGTACTATAATACTGAATTAAAGGCAGAAGTATTTGGTAGACCTAGTGGGGCAAAGATTAAGAAAGAAGATATTCCTGCTGCTACACAGTTATTTACACCAGACTGGATAGTTCGTTATATGGTAGAAAATTCAGTTGGTAGAGTTTGGATTGAACATTTGAGGGCATTAGATGCGTCATTAAATGAACAAGAAAAGGCAGAAGAGTATGGTTGGAAGTATTATTTACCGGAAGCAGAGCAGGAAGATTCAGTTGCTGAGAAACTGGTAGAGATTAGAAAATCATATGCAGAATTAGAGCCGAAAGATATTACGTGTATCGACCCTTGTATGGGTAGTGGACATATATTAGTGTATATGTTTGATGTGTTGATGGATATTTATAGAAGCGAAGGTTTCAGTGAAAGAGATGCGGCGTTCAGTATTCTTGAACATAATATTCGTGGTCTTGATATTGATAAACGAGCATATCAGTTGTCATATTTTGCTTTGATGATGAAAGCAAGGGGATATAATAGAACTTTCTTTAGAGGAAAGCAGGATGAAGAAGGTAACAGATATTTTGTTGAACCATTGGTATTTGCTGTTGATGAAAGCAATAATGTAAACCGTGGTCAACTAAAATATTTTGGAGCAGATTTAGATGAAATCGAAAGGAATAATGCTTTAAATCAGACAGTTGGTTTGTTGGATGATTTATTAGATGCAAAAGAATTGGGGTCAATTATCAATGTAGAACAATATGATTGGGGATTGTTGAATAAATTTTTCAAAAACTATGATATTGATGGACAAATATCATTTGATACATATGGAATTGATGAAACAAGAACTAAATTATTTAGACTAGCTATGCAAGGTGAACTTATGGCAAATAAGTACCGTGTTGTAACAACAAATCCACCTTACATGGGAATCAGCAATGGAAGCGGAAAATTGTGTGCCTATGCGAAAGAATACTATGCGGATAGTAAAACAGATATGTTTGCAGTATTTATTGAGAAATGTTCAAAAATGTTATCGTCCCATGGGTATCAGTCTATGATAACACAACATTCGTGGATGTTTCTTGTTGCATATGAAAAATTACGTGGGAAAATGTTGAATTCAACTATTCTGAATATGATACATTTGGGAGCACGGGCTTTTGAAGAGATTTCAGGTGAAGTTGTTCAAACTACCGCTTGGATTATGACAAGAGAGAATATTAAAGGATACAAGGGGACATATTCTAGACTTGTTGATGGTAATTCTCAAAAAAATAAAGAAGAATTGTTCCTTGAGGGATACAATAATTTTGTTACTAAACAAGATAAGTTTGAAATGATTCCAGGTACACCGATTGCATATTGGGCATCAGAGAATATTATACGAGATTTTGTTGAAGGCAATAAGTTGGCGGAGGTTTGTCAAACTAGAAAAGGGTTGGCAACATCTGACAATAATAAATTTTTAAGATTATGGTTTGAAGTTGAACGGTCTAAGATTTCTTTTTCATGTTGCTCAAATGAGGATACTGATGAAAAATGGTATCCAATTAATAAGGGTGGTGGATTTAGAAGATGGTACGGTAACAGAGATTATATTATAAATTGGAAAAATGATGGCTATGAAATACGAAATTTTAGAGATAAAAATGGAAAATTGTTATCTCGTCCACAAAATACCCAATACAATTTTAAACAGGCTCTAACGTGGTCAAAAATATCAACAGCAGATTTTTCAGCGAGATTTTGCGAAGGACATTTTTTGTTTGATGATGCTGCGGCAATTTGCCATCATGAGGATGAAAAAACATTAAAATATGTGTTGGCATTTTTAAATTCGAAAACGTGTCAAGAGGCAATTAAAATATTAAATCCGACTCTCAATATTCAAATTGGTGATATAGGTAATCTGCCAATACTGATAAATGAGGATAATGAATTACTTGAAAATGTTGATGAGTGTATAGCATTAACTAGAGACGATTGGGATGCATTTGAAACCTCCTGGGATTTTAGAAAACATCCTTTGATTGGAAAAGGGAGAATTGCTGACTTATATGACAAATGGTGTGAAGTTTGTGAACAAAGAAAATCTAGGTTAAGTACTTTAGAGAAAAGAATTGATTCTAGAATTTCTGATATTTATTTAATGAGTACCATAAATGAAGAAAAGGATGTGTATGGCGCTTCAATAAGTTCGCCAGATGTTACCAGAGAAATAAAAAGTTTAATATCATATGCAGTAGGATGTATGTTTGGTAGATATTCCTTAGATGTAGAAGGACTTGTATATGCTGGGGGATTATATGATGCTTCTAAATATATGACATATCTGCCTGATGTGGATGGAATTATTCCAATAACTGATGCGGACTATTTTAATGATGATATTGTTACGAGATTTGTAAAATTTATAGCTGATGTTTATGGATCAGATTGTTTGGAGGAAAATTTACGTTTTGTGGCTATGGCATTAGGTACAAAGGGGGATACAGATAAGGAAAAAATAAGAAATTATTTTATTTCAGATTTTTATAAGGATCATTGCAATACATATTCGGTTACTGGTTCTGGAAAACGTCCTATCTATTGGTTGTTTGACTCTGGTAAGCAAAATGGTTTCAAATGTTTGATTTATATGCACCGTTACAATAAGGATACTTTAAATCTTATTCGTTCAGAATATTTGCATAAGACTGAAGATGCAGTAGAAAATGCATTAAAGAATGCAGAATATATCATTCAAACATCTGCAAGTGCGGTTGAGAGAGCGAAGGCAACCAAAGATAGAGATAGATATGTGAAGCAGCTTAATGAAATGCGTATTTACTATCAGGCTTTGTCACACCTTGCATTACAGAAGATTGAGATTGACTTAGATGATGGTGTAAAGCATAACTATCAGTTGTTCCAAGGAATAGAAGTAATTGCTGATGGTGGCAAGAAACAAAAGGTCGATTTATTGGCTAAGATTTAACTATGGAAGGGAGTGCTTTAGACTTGGAAAGGTATAAGATTGGTAATAACTACAAATATGTTTATGACATTGGAATGTCAGATACAGATGTATCAAATAGTTGGAACGTTAAAGTCAAGAGAGAGTCTACAACTGAACCTGGTCTAAGACTTCCTCAATTTGGAGCTTTAGCAGCCATTCAGGCTCACTGGTCTGTTTCTTCCGATGCAGCGACGGTTGTAATGCCTACGGGAACAGGCAAAACTGAAACTATGATCATGACCATTGCAAATGAAAGAATAAATAAAGTCGTAATTGTTGTACCGTCAAATTTGTTGAGAGAGCAAACGGTTAATAAATTGTGTACTTTTGGCGTACTAAAAGAGATAGGAGTTGTTGACGAAAAAAGTATAAGTCCAACTGTTGTATTATTGAAATCAGCTCCTAAAACAGAAGAAGAGTTTAATGAATTATTGAATAATAGTAATGTGATTGTTGTTACCATGTCTCTTGTAAACAGATTAAGTGAGGAACAATGCAAAAAAATTGTAGATTTTGCTGAGCTTTTGATTGTTGATGAAGCTCATCATATTATGGCAAATTCGTGGATGAATTTTAAAGAACACTTTTTACAAAAGAAAATACTGCAATTTACAGCTACACCTTTCAGAAATGATGGAAAAAAGATTGATGGTAAGATTATCTATAATTATCCATTACATAAGGCTCAGAAGGAAGGGTATTTTCAAAAAATAAACTTTTATCCTATACATGAGTTTAATGAAAAAAAGGGAGATTACGAAATAGCAAAAAAAGCAATAGAATGCCTAGAGAAGGATATTGCTGATAAAAAAGAACATATAGTACTTGTAAGAACCACTAAAATAGACAGAGCAGAATATTTATATGAGCATATATATAAGAAATATTATTCAAAATATAATCCAGTTCTTATAGTTAGTAAAATCGTATCTGCAAAAGAGAAAAAAGAAAGAATAGAAAACTTGAAAACACTTAAATCTAGAATTGTAGTTTGTGTTGATATGTTTGGAGAAGGGATAGATATTCCTAATTTAAAAATTGCGGCAATACATGATAAATATCAATCATTACCAATTACTTTACAATTTGTAGGAAGGTTTGCAAGAACAAAAAGTGGNTTAGGTGATGCATCAGTAATTACAAATATTGCAAATGAAACATTAAAAGAGTCATTAAGTGATTTATANTCACAGGATTCNGATTGGAANAGTTTATTAGCTGATATGTCGGAACAGGCTATTGGAAGGGAAGTTACTCTGCAGGAGTTNGAAAAGGGATTCCGTGGAAGTGGAATTGATGGAATTAGCATTAAACAGTTATTACCCAAGGTTAGTATGCAGGCGTTTAGGGTAAAAGTAGATACAGCTCAATGGGATAATTGGAAAAATGTATTTAAGGAAGAAAACTGCAAATATTATGTTAATGAAGAAAAAAATATATTAATAGTTATTGAGGCTGCGGAAACTAAAATAGAATGGTCAAGCTACAGAGAAATAAATAACCTTAATTGGGAATTGCATTTGATATATTTTAATAAAGATAAAAAGGTTGTATTTGTTAATTCATCTGTTAAGGGAATTGCTGGAAAGATTATGGATAGTATTTTTCCGGAAAATGAACAAATAAAAGGAGAATGCATTTTTAGGTGTTTGCAAGGAATTAATAGATTAATGCTTGGAACTGTCGGACTTAATTCCGCAATAAATGGGCCGATTCGTTATAAGATGTTTGCAGGAATTGATATAGCCCAAGGAATAAACGAAGCACAGAAATCTACCAGTACAAAATCTAACTTGTTTGGAATCGGATATAACGGTAATGGAAAAGTAAGTATTGGGTGTTCCTATAAAGGAACGATATGGTCAAGGTGGGTAGAAAGTATTGATTTTTGGATGGATTGGTGCAATCAAACGATTGATAAAGTTCTAGATACATCCATTGATGTAGAAAAACTATTGGAAGGAGTTTTGATTCCAAAAGAAATTTTTGAAATACCAGACGTTTATCCCTATAGGATAGATTGGCCAATAGAACTGGATTTATGTAATGATGTAAATGTTTATTTGGGTAATCAATTTCATGAAATTTCACTTCTGAATTCTGCGATTAGGCTAGTGGAATGTGATGAAAAAAGTGAAATTCATTTTAAGGTGGAGACCGAAGAATTNTATGAAGAAATAAAACTTACAATTGATAATAATGGATATTATTTTACACATTGTTCCGGTGATTTGCTTAATATACATATCAAAAAGCGAGAATGCTCTTTGATAGATTTCTTTAAAGCGAATCCACCAAGAGTAAAATTTGTGGATCAATCAACGTTGGAAGGGAATTATTATGTCACATTATTGCAAAAATCACCTTTAAGGTTTCCTGATTCAAACATTATCAGATGGAACTGGGAAGATAAAGGCGTAGACATAATGGTTGAATCACAGGGATTAAACAAGAAGAAAAATAGTATCCAGTATTGTGTAATAAATTACCTTAAGTCATTAGAAAAATATGACGTGATTTTTGATGATGACAATTCGGTGAGATTGCAGATATCATTGCTATAAGAATTGAAAAAGAAGTGGTTGATTTTGAATTCTACCATTGCAAGTATTCTCATGGTGAAAAAGCAGGACATCGTGTATCAGATTTGTATGAGGTTTGTGGGCAAGCTGAAAAATCTGTGGAATGGAAACAAGATATGATAAGTGCAGTAGACAGAATGATCAGAAGAGAAAATAAAAGAATAAATGATGAAAAAACATCAAGGTTTGAAGTTGGTGATTTTGAAGTATTGGGGGAGATAAAAAATAGGTTAAAAATGTATCCGGCGACTTTAAAGATATTTATTGTACAGCCNGGNGTTGNTGGTGATGTTATAACAGATGATATGAATCAAGTGTTGATGGCTAGTAAAACATATCTGCAAGAAACATATGGAATAGAAATGGGCATGATTTGCAGCTGATTACTGGACTTAGCAGAGAAAATAATTTAGGAGATGACTTTTTATGGATTTACAAGANATTCAAAATAAATTGAATACACTTCTTGCAGGTACGGAGAGAAAGATTGTCTTTTGGTATGACGATGATGCTGCATATGTCGAAGATATTGCTAATTTAGTATTGGCTGAAGGTAATAAGATATGTCAGTTGAATGATCATAACTGGTTTGAAACGAAGTTACTCTTGGAAGAGCGTGATACAGAATCAAATTATCTGGTCTATGCACCTTTTGCTAGACCAGAGGACAAAGAGAATAGTCTTGTAGATATTTTCTATTATTCAGAGCATTTTTATACGGACAAATTAGTTCAGTTAATGGGCGATTTAAATATTCCGGTAGAGTGTCAGGATGAGATGAAGAAATACAAGAAATTTTGGAATGCGACCAACACGACCAAGTTTCAGAATCTGCAAATTACAGATTACACACCGGAGAAATTGGCGTTAGGTGTAATGTGTGTACTTGCAGGAATTAAGACGGTAAGCTTTGAAGAGTTGATGAAAAAGGTTGTTCTTGCCGGTACTGATGAAAATGCAATATTGAAAAAGTTTGCTACAAACAAGATTGATAAGGCATTTTGGCAGTTCTGTGAGAAACAGTATGGTTACAGAGACAATAATCCAACAGTTTTGAAGTTTATGGTTACAATGATTGTAACATATACGGACACATTGGCTGATGGGAATATTCCAAAGGAATGGAAAACGTTCTTGTCTGGTAAACAGAATGATGATGTCGTTTTCGTAAAGAACCTGATGAACAATGAAGAATCTAAGGCTGTGTACGATGATATTGCGGATATGATTGCTCGTGAGCTGAATGTAGAGAAACTCATGAAGAGCATCCCGTTGGAAAATATTGTTGCTTGCGATTCGTTTGAATTGTTTGATGAGAATATTGTTGACTGGATTATCTCTAAGATAGAGGACAGCATGCTTGATGAGAAGATTGCAGGCATGACTATTCCGGAGATTTGTGAAGCACGTATTAAATCGTGTTATCACTATGCAGATAAATACAGAATCAACTATTTGATGCTTTACAATGCATTTAAGTTAATCAAAGAGGTTTCTTTGCACTCATACAAGCCACAATTAAAAGAAGTGGTTGAGGACTATGTAGAGAGTACCTATATGATTGATACCTATTATCGTAAGTTCTACTACTTTATGGACAAGATTGGTATGGGTGAAAATGTAGAAAAGATTAAGGAATTGGTTGAAAATATCTACACCAATAAGTATCTCACAGACTTTGCTTGTAAGTGGAATCAGACATTGACGGATGAATTATATAATACCTACCCGGATATGAGACAGGAAGATTTTTACGGAACATATGTAAAGCCATTTATGAGAGAGGATGGCAGAGATGGTAGAGTAATTGTAATCATTTCTGATGGTATGAGATATGAGTGTGCAAGAGAACTGTTAGATAATCTTGATTTGGATGAAAAATGTGATGCAAAGATTAGTCATATGCTGAGCGTGTTACCATCTGAGACAACATTGGGAATGGCTTCTTTGTTGCCTCATAAAGAAATTGTGGTTGATGAAAATTACAATATCACAGTGGATGGTATGCATTGTGGTAATAGTACAGCCGAGAGACAAAAGATTTTGCAGGCTGCTGTGCCTCGTTCTGCTTGCTATGACTTTGATAAGGTTATGAATGCAAAGAAAGACGAAATTCGTCAGATGTTGCAGGATAAGGATGTTGTATATATCTATCAGAACCAAATTGATGACAGAGGAGAAAGCAGCAGATCTGAGAATGAAGTGTTTAATGCGTGTCAGGAAGCGATTGAAGAAATTCAAGCATTGATTCGTAGAATTACCGGATATGTATCTGCTACAAGATATTTGATTACTGCTGATCATGGCTTTATTTATAAGAGAGATAAATTGCAGGAATCCGATAAAATCTCAATGGATAAAGCCCAGATTTCAGTTGTTAATAAGAGATATTTACTTTCGATTGAACGAGTACAGAATGATGCGGTTATAAGCAGAGCATTAACTTATTTAAGCAAACTAAACAATGTGTATGTCACAACCCCTATTGGGGCAGATATTATCAAAGCAAAGGGTGGCGGACAGAATTATGTACACGGTGGTTCGTCATTGCAGGAAATGATTGTTCCGGTAATCAAGGTTAAGACATTTACCGGAAAGCAGGATACTGGAATGGTAAATGTAGAATTATCCTCATTTACAAGTAAGATAACAAGCATTGAGGTTCGCTTAGATTTTATGCAGATGGAGCCAGTATCAGATACCAAGAAGCCAAGACGATTAGTAGCATTCTTCGTAGATGCAAATGGAAATAAGATTTCTTATGATGTGCCTCTCATTGCAAATGTCAGGGATACAGATGCAAGAAAACGAGTAATGAATGAGAAATTNACTCTTAAGAGTGGAAAATACAGCAGGAATGAGGAGTATTTCCTTGTACTGGCTGATATGGATGANGAAAGAGTGGAACATCATAGATACAAGTTTGAGATTGATATTGTAGATATGCTTTAGGATTAGGATTTGGAGGACGAACGATGAATAACTCGTATATAATCAGCAAAATGAATGAGTTCATGTTCCAACTTAACGGAAAAATGGGGACATGGTTAAATAAGAAGCTGCCAACTATCACGGATAATTGGTGGCAGGAACTTATTGTTAATAATCTCAGTACATTACAGAGAGAGCATGTGCTTAACAATGGTATCACAAGCATTGATGGTCTTGATTTGGCTGAATTATTGCGAGTTTTTGACCGTAACTGGTTTGTTATTACCAGCAGATTCTTTGTGAATAATAAGGAGCGTAATAACATTAGAAAAATGCAGGAAGTTCGTAACTCATGGGCACATATTACGCCTAGTACAATTAGCAAAGAAAAGGTAATTGCCGATGTAGATACGATAATTGCTTTAATGCAGGCTTTTGATGCGTCCATGAAAGAAACAAGAGAGATGGAGAATTTTATCTTTGATGTGGAAGAAGATAAGGATATCAAGCTCGAAGAAGCAAAGCCTATTATTATTGAGACTGCTGAACCGGACGTACAGCCAACAGGCGGTATTAAAGTTGGTGATGTAGTTACCTTGGTAAGTGATGTATCAACGATAGGTGCGGTTACAGAGATTGAAGGTAATAAGTATTCTGTACTTATCAATGGAACTATTCAGTCTTTCTATGGAGAGCAGATTCAACCATTAAAGAAACCAAAACGCAGGTTAAATAACTTGCCGATTAAGAGAGTACGTTCGTCTTTGACCGCATATCAGATTAACCATCCGGGCAATAGCAATTTGTACTCTTTGAACTCTGCAAGAATTGATTTTGTACCATATCAGTTTAGACCTGCATTGAAGATGATTAAAGCGGAAACACCGAAACTGCTTATTGCAGATGATGTAGGTGTTGGTAAAACTATTGAAGCAGGACTTATTTTAAAAGAGATGGAAGCTCGCTCTAATGTTTCATCAGTGCTTATCATATGTCCAAGACCACTTGTGGCAGAACGTAAATGGGTGCTTGAAATGAAGCGTTTTGATGAGAATTTCACACAGTTAGATGGTAGAGAGCTGGCTGAAGCCATCTCGGAAACAGAAAGAGATGGCGTATGGCCTGAGCGACACAATAAGACAATTATTCCATATTCCTTATTTGGAGAGGATTCAGTGATGGGAACACAGTCCACATCCTCAAAGAAGAAAAAAGGACTGGGACTGGCAGAACTTGACCCACCGCCACATTTTGACTTGATAATTGTGGATGAGGCACATACTATCAGAAATGCAAATACATGGTGGTATAAGGGGGTTGAGGTATTCTGTAAAAATGCGGATGCAGTGGTATTCCTTACTGCGACACCATTACAGAATAGCAATAATGATTTATATACACTTTTGAATTTACTTAGACCGGACTTAATTATTGATAAGGACACATTTAATACAATGGCAGAGCCTAATCAGTACATAAATAATCTTTTGCGTGTGGTTCGTAATCAAGCAGAGGGATGGCAGGAAGATGGTAGAGCTGAAATTGCCCATATTTTAGAAACAAATTGGGGTAGAAATGTTATTCAGCATAGTCCGGATTTTGAAAAGATATATGACTTCTTGGATAAAGAGATAGTCACAAGAGAAGAAAAGGTCGATATGATTTCAAGGATTGAAGCATTGCATTCATTCCATGGAATTATTAACCGTACCCGAAGAAAAGATATTGAGGATTTCTGTATTCGTAGAAATCTTACAGTTAAGGCACCGTTTAATACTCTGCAAAGAGATTTATATGATGCCTTAATGGAGTTTGAAGAAACAGCACTTACGTTGCTTCATGGTAGCAGGAGTGTACGCTTTATGATGTGTACGATTATGAGACAGGCTTCAAGCTGTATTTATGGTTTAGCCCCATTTATGAATGATATTGTTACAAGAAAGCTAAACCAGATACAAGAAGATGGGGAATTATATGAATACGATTTTGAAATGAATGATGACTTTGAAAATTCTTTGTTTGAATTGGCAGATGAGATTGCAGGTTTGTCTACGAAGTTGACAAAGGATGACCCTAAGTTCGAGAAAATGTATGAGATTATTCTTGAAAAGCAAAAAGAAGAGAATAATCGTGTCATTATCTTTAGTTCATTCAGACATACATTGAGTTATTTGAAAAATAATCTTCTTGAGAGAGGCGTAAGAGTTGGGCAGGTAGATGGTTCTGTACCGGATGAAGAGCGATTTGCAATGCGTCAGAGATTCCTTCTGGACAGAGATGATGATAATGCGATTGATGTTCTTTTGTTTAGTGAGGTTGGATGTGAAGGTTTGGACTATCAGTTCTGTGATACCATGATTAACTATGATCTTCCTTGGAATCCAATGCGTATTGAACAGAGAATTGGTCGTATTGATAGAAGAGGACAGAAGAGTGATACAGTAAAGATTTACAACATGATAATTCAGGATACGATTGATGAAACAATCTATGACAGATGTTTGTGTAAGATTGGTGTATTTGAAGCAAGTATCGGTGACTGTTCAGAAATTCTTGGCGATATTAGCGAACAGATTATGAAAATTATGTTTAATCCGGATTTGACAGAGGAAGAACGTCATATCAAGATTGAGCAGATGGCTGACAACGATGTTATGAAAGTTCAAGAAATGCATAGATTAGAGCAGGAAGAAAAGTCATTGTACGGTTTTGATTTATCAAAATATATGATGGACAATGATGTGCAGAATGCTGAAAACACATGGATTTCACCACAGAGCTTGAATGATATGGTTAATATTTTTATGGATGATTTACTTGGGGAAGGCGAATATATTCGAGGAAAATCAGAAGTAAAAACACTTCGCTTGTCTGGTGAGAAGAGACAGCAGTTGTTAGAAAATCTTCAGACAGTTGAGGTAGTTAATACAAATAATGCCTTGAAATTATGGAAGGCGTATTTGAAATCAAGTGCTCCGTTATTAAGGGTTACATTTGATAGTACAACTGCAAAAGATGAGAGAGACGTTACATTCTTAACACAGATGCATCCACTTGTAAAACAGGCGGCAGCATATGAGAGTACAAGATTCCCGTGCGAGATTGCTTTATCAGCAACATCAGAAGAAATTGCACCGGGAGATTATACATTCTTGATTTATGCATGGAATTATGTAGGCTTACGTCCAGACATTAAACTTGTTGCTATCAGTGACAATGCAGAAGTACAAAAACATATTTTATCCATTATGCAGTATGCAGCGGATTACCATGAAGCAAGTGGAGATTATAATACGAAATGGAATTCGATGGATGGACTTCACTATGAGAAATGGAAAGAAGTAAAAGCCGAATATGTGCAGGATGTGAAGGCAGAATGTGATTATAGATTAGAGCAGCTTGCTCATTCTACAAATCAGAGAGAGGCTATATTCCGTGACATGATTGCAAAAGCTGAGGATGAGAAGATTATCCGAATGAGAACATCACAGTTGGAGAAGCTGCTTGTTGATTTTGATAGACAGAAGAGAGAAATGGATGAAATCGTTTCAAGAGCAGAGATAAAGACCAACTTATTAGTAAAGGGTATTTTACATGTAGAATAAAGGCGGTGGATTTACGATGGGCAAGATTGACTATCGGAAAATATATGAAACAAATAAAGATGAATGGAAAGCGTTGACAAGGGAGCCTCAGAAGTATGAGGCACTCTTGGCAGGGCATTATTCTGATAGCAATCATTTTGTGTATGAGTTATTACAGAATGCGGAAGATGCCAGAGCTACCAGAGTTGTAATTGAGTATCATGGGGATAAATTAATTTTTTATCATGATGGAAAGCCATTTGACGAGGGAGATGTAAAGGGTGTTTCCTCTATGCTTATGGGAACAAAGGATAAAAATGATGCGTCAACGATCGGAAAATTTGGTATGGGGTTTAAGTCTGTATTTAAGTATACATATCAACCGGAAGTATATTCCGATGAAGAGGCTTTTCGCATAGAAAATTACTTGCTTCCGGTAGAGATGCCGAGGGCATGGGATTATCAGGCAGAAAAGCAGAAACTGTCATATGAGGTAACTGAGGGTGGCAGATTTACTCCTTTTGTATCCTCTGAACATCTAACAAAATTTGTTATTCCTTTTGCAAAGAAAAAGGATGACGGAAGCCTTATTAGTGTTCCGGGAAATGAGGTTCTGACGAAATTGGAGGGACTGACAGGGGAAATACTGCTTTTCCTTACGCATATTAAGCTTTTGTATTGGGTGGATAAAAAGACTGGAAAGTATGCAAAGATAATGCTTTCAGAAGCTGAGAATGATGATAGATTGATTACTTGCAGAATAGAAGGAAGTGCATATGCAGGTAAGGAAGATATCAGTAGATACTTGAAATACAAGAAAGTATTCAATCATCCGGAAATGAGCAATGCAGAGGTGAGTGTTGCATATAAGGTAAACAATAGAGCAAATAATATCAATGAGATGGCTCATACGGATATATGGGTTTATTTTCCGACCAGAGATAAAACTGATTTACCATTCTTGGTGCATGGCTCATTTGAAACTGCTGTATCGAGAGAGAAGCTAATGACCCCTTCTGTATTTAATGATGCTTTATTCGATGAATTAGGCAATCTTATTGTAGAATCTTTGGAGGACTTGAAAAATCGTAAGTTGATTACACAGGTTTTTATTCGTCGTGTGCTAATAGCAGCATTCAAGGATGAAGAGAATAATAATACGATTCCGGGATTAAAAGCAAAAGTATCAGAATGCTTTAAGCAGGGCGAATATTTACCGGATAAAGATGGTGGATATAGTGCAGTAGATGATGTGGTGATGGCTGTCCCTTTTGGAATTGCAGATTTTTTCGTCAGTAGTTTGTTCGCGCAATCGTTTTCCAAGATAAAAGGTTTTGTGGCATTCAATAATGAAAGAGAAGCCAATTTTACGGAATACTTTTATTGGTTAATTAATGAATTGGATGTGCATACATTTACTTTGGATAAATGGGCAGATTGCTTAAGGAATATAGGAGAGCAAAAGGTTAATGCAGGAACTTTAGAGGAACTGAAAGAGTTTTATGCATTCCTATCAGACAATAGAGAGTCTCTTTATAGTAGCAATTTGTCTTATACAAGAAGTGGTCCTTACGAAAGAATGATAAAAAACTCGATTGTAAGAGCATGGGAAGTGCTAAAGAAAGCACCATTGATTTTGAATGCAGAGGATGTACTTGTGCCTGCAATTAAAGCAGGAACTCCAAATATTTACTTAGGTGCATCTAGTCAATATAGAAGTGTGGTAACATCAGCAATCGTAAATACTAAAATTGCTTCAGAGTTTGAAAGACTGCTAGAAGATGGTTTTGAAATTACAGAATTTGATAATTTTCAGTATATCAAAGAGAAGATTATCAAGAAGTATATCAATATTGTTAGTGAAATTGGATTTGAAGATGATGACCATTTCGAGATTGAATATATTGAGGATATTCAGCAGATTATTAGGCACATGGAAGAAACTCACAACATAAAGGAAATGCAGGAGCTTCTTGAAGATGCCTATATTATAAAGATTAAAAATGATTCCGATATTGCTACATTTGGTAAACCGTGTGAAGTCCATACGGATATTTCAGAAGATGGAATAGATTTAGATATTTACTATGCAACTATTCCTTACAAAGAAGAGATTGTGCGTTATGAAGAAGATGATGAGTATTGGGATTACGAATATTCGGGATTCGATTATGATGCAGTTGATAAAGAATTTTATTTACAACATGGAATATCTATCAAACAATTAGAACTATTTGGTTTGATTACATCGCCTATTGAAGAAGGTAATCGTAGACAAGAGGGCGTTGGTGATGGTTATTGGGTTGCCATGGGTGAATATTGCCCACAAATGGAGATAAATGGAATAACCGATAACTTGGAATATATAGAGAGACATCCTGATGAAGAGTTAGCACGACAGAAATCAGCAGAGATTTTTAAATTATTGCTTTTATCTACTAGAAAACTTAGAGGAAAAGTAAGATATAGAAAAAATAGTCCGTATGAAAAAGAAGGAAATGCATGGTGTTTGAATAGCCTTATATCAGTGTATGACTGGATTTATTGTAAGGATGGAAAAATGTCTTGTCCTAGTAAAATGTCTAAATATGATTTAGATACGAGTGTGTACGGAGAATTGCATCCAGATAAAGAGAAATATGAGGTACTTGGCTTTATTGAAACGAGTGAAGATAATAAAGCTGATGCATTTGAATTAGTAGATGCATTGGATAAAAGAGATAAGAAACTTTTACTGAAGCAGTTGGCTAGGGAATTAGGTTTGCAGGTCGGAGAAGTAACAGAAGAAAATTATGATGAGGATGGTGAAGTTGTATTTAATCCGGAAAACTGGGTTTCGTCAGAATTTCCTATACATAAGGTACGAAACAAAGATAGTTTGATACAGCATGTACGAGAACAATTTTTCTGTGCTGACCCAGTTAAGTATATGCCTGTTCTCCGACAGATTAGAGTAAGTAAATCTGCGAGGATGATGCGTTCTTATGTTATTGGCATGTACACAAATGAAAGTAATGCTCATATTTGTCAGATTTGTAAAGAACCGGCACAGTTTGTAGAGGCAGTTGAGATAGCCAACTTTGGACTAGAATTACCTCAGATGCATTTATGTTTGTGCAAAAACTGTGCAAGTAAGTATAAATCCATAAGAGATAATCACAAAGATGACTACAAAGAAAAGGTGCATAATGCGATTGTTTCAATGGATATAGAAAATTCAGAAGAATTTGAAATTGGCATAAACGCAGATATATCGGTAACATTTACGCAAACACATTTTGCGGAGGTGCAAACACTTCTAATGTTAATTGATGAATATGGCTTGCCGGAAGATGAAAATAGTGACCTTGAGGAAGATGTAAATGCTCATGGTCCATTGGGTAATATGCCAAGAAGAGAAGAGGAAAATACTTCTCAAGAGACAAGTAACAAGAAGCAGAAAATATCTAATATCGGGGCAAGAGTAAAGCACAAGATTTATGGTCTTGGTACGGTAGAGGAATGTTTTGGGGATAGGATTACGATTCTGTTTGATGATGGTAAAGAGAAAACCTTTGACTTAAAGGTATGTGTACGAGCAGGTTCGCTTACATTAGGCTAATTGGAGGAGATACGAATGAATCCAAAGGATTTTATTGCATTTATATCGAATGGTAGAGAACTTACACTTGCTGGTGTAAAGGATGTGGTTGATTTAGAATCACATGATCAAGTTATCCAAGCTGATGAATGCAACTGTACTCATAAGGAGCATATTGCAAGTTGTGAGATAGTAAATGTTGCTGTTGATGTTGAAAATAGCAAGAAACAGATAAGAAGATATGTGGTGGAAATGGCATTTTGTAAAGAATGTGCAGCATATTACATTCCGCAGAAAAGCTATGAATTTTTATCATCACAAGGAATTATTACACATCATATCAAGGGTGGAGTGCGCCTATTTGAGTATATGAAATATGGGGATTCGTACGATGAAGAACAAGCTCAGTTAAAACATATCGAATCAGTTCTTATGCAGGAGTATAATAATCTTCCCAAGCCTGTAAGCAGATTTGCAGTAGATGATGGTTGTGGTGGACTTCTTGACTTGCAAAGTCAGAAGTATGCTGCGAAAGCAATTTATGAAAAGCAAGATGAAATTAATGAACTCATGGCACAACCGTATATTGGTCGTATTGATGTGAGTGATGCAGGGAAAGCCAGACAGACATTTTATATAGGAAAAACGGATGATAGAACAGTGGGTGATATCTTTGTTTATTCACGTTGGAGCGAGCAAGGTAGATTGTTTGCAAGAACTGCTGAACCAGATGGAAGTATTGGCGGTAAAAAGCGACAGGTGGATTTAAGAAGAAAAATAGATATTCAAGCTGGAAAGCTACGGGGCATTGTAGATGAATTTGCAAGCAATTCAGAATTTGCTGATAAAGGAATCTACGACAAGTTCTTGATTCAAGTATTGATGTCAAGAAAAAAGAGCCATCAGTTGACGGATATTATTGCAACAATTCAAGATAAGCAGAATGAAATTATTGAACGTGCGTATGTAGCAAACTTGATTGTACAAGGTTGTGCAGGTTCTGGTAAGACCATGGTAATGCTCCATAGACTTTCGTTCTGGTTGTACAATAATAAGTCATTGAAGCCTGAAAAAATTAAGATTTTGACACCAAACGAGAATTTTAATGTACATATTGGGGGATTGCATTCTCAGTTAAATTTAGGTGCAATCGAAATTATGTCAGTAGACCAGTATTATTCATGGCTTTTGGATAAATATGATATTGAATTGTCATACCATAAGAAAATTGATGAAGAAGAAAATATTGAAGAAAGATTTCTGAATTATGTATATAGCAAAGCTTTTGTAAAACGTATGAGAGCTTTGTATGCAGAAGTATTAGGACAATATTATACTCCGGAGGAACAGGAATTTATTAGGTGTTGTGCTGATAAATGTGGATATACATATAAAATCATAGATTCAATGAAAGATGGCGAAAAATTGGTTTTATTTGCAAGAACGATAGGGGATATTGCAAGTAAAAATAGTTCTGTTATGTCAGAATTAAGCCGCCATGAAGAAAAAATCGAAGCAAATAAGCATAAGCAACAAAAGTGTGATGAGGCTATTGTTGAAGCAGAAAATGTAATAGCAGATTTATTAGCAAATTATCGTAATGAGCTTAAAACGATTATTTTAGATATTCTTGAAAAATATACGGTAGAGAAGCAGATGATAATGGATGCGCTCGTAGAAGTGCGTGAAGAAATTGATAAATTAAGTGGTCCTATTCGTCGTTTGATAAGTGGTGATGCATTAAAGAAGGCACAGAATAGAGAAACTGAGTTGCAGAAGAAAAATGAGGAGTTAGAAAAAGTCCTTGTTATATGGAATAATGCTCAAAATGCAGTTGATACATTTGAAACGATTGATATGGCAATCGCATATTTTGACGAGAAGAAGGTATTAAAATCTGGCAATGCTGCTATTGAATATTTAGCAAAATACAGACGTGTAAAAAGAAGTATCTTTGAGCAGAACTTTATTAAAGAGAAATTACAGCAAGAAATTGAAAAAGAGCAGAGCGAGTTATCGACAAAGGGTCTGATTTTAACGCAGGATGAGTATAAGAAGGTAATTGAATTAAAGAATAAGTATCAGAAAGATATTACATTGCAGGTGTTCAATGTACTCTTTAATCGCGTAATTGCAGATAAATTGCTTGAATTGGACATGAAGCGTTCAGATAAGATTTATCGCTATGAATTATATGCGAGAGTTATTTTTGCAAGAATGCTATGGGATAAGACTGTCGGAGAAGATGAGCTTATCTGTGTGGATGAAGGTCAAGATGTTTCATATTATGAATATGAAGCTATTATTGAGCAAAATGCGGCAAACAACGCTTACTACAATGTTTATGGTGATCTTAATCAGAGAATTAAGCAGGGTAGAGGATTGGCTACATGGGAACAGTTGAAAACAAAGTTAATTGCTCATCAGTATGAATTGAATGAGAACTACCGTAATACAAATCAGATTACACAGTATTGTAATGAAGTCTTTAATTTTGATATGACACTCACCGGAGTTGAAGGCGAGCCAGTTAGAAATATTACCTTTAAAGAAATGTTAGAGGAATTGGCAAAGAGTGCGGCATCAGAAGATAGAACTGCTGTTATTTTGCCTCGAACGATGGCAAAGACAAGAGTTACAAGAAGTCCGATTGTAGATGCAGTTAAGAATAACTTTTCGACAAAATTCGACACAACCAAAGTTTCTATTATGTATGTAGATGAAATTAAGGGTATTGAATTTGACAGAGTGTTTGTTGTGGATGAGGATATGGAACGCAATGAAAGATACATAGCGTTTACAAGAGCATTAGACAAGTTGACGATTGTACATTCGTAATTGTGAGGTACGTTACTATGGGAAAGATAAATTACAGAGCCATATATGAGAAGAATCATCGTGGTTGGCTGGATATGACCGAAAATCCGGGGAAATATGAAGCTCTTTTGGCAGGGCATTATTCTGACAGTAACCATTTTGTGTATGAGTTGATTCAGAATGCAGAGGATACAAAAGCATCCTGCGTAGTATTTGAATACCATGAGGACAAGATTGTATTTTATCATGATGGCAAGCCTTTTAATGAAGCAGATGTAATTGGTGTATCATCTATGCTTGAAACCACTAAGGCAGATGATGCACAGACTATCGGTAAATTTGGTATGGGTTTTAAATCAGTATTTAAATATACATGTGAGCCACAAATATATTCTGATGATGAAGCATTTCGTATTAAGAATTATTTGTTGCCGGAGGAAATTGATACTGACTGGAATTATGTGGAGCAAATGCAGTCAGGCATTTCCTATGCTCTGAATGGCGGTGAGCAGTTTATACCATTTGCGCAATCAGAGCACCTTACAAAGGTTGTATTACCATTTCAAAAGAGAGAAAAGAGTGGAGAAATACATCGTATAGATGGTAGTGATATCATTCTGAAATTAAAAGATTTAGAACCGGAAATTTTACTGTTTTTATCAACCATTAAGTGTCTGTTTTGGATTGATAAAACAAAGGGAAAATATGAGAAGTTTTCTTTGATGGAGCAGGAAGATGCAAACCTAAAAATATGTCAGTTGAAAGGTAATGCTACAAATAGTTCCAAAAGATATAGTGATTTGTATTATTACAAGTATAAGAAGCAGGTGGCTCATCCTAAAATGGGTAATGCCGAAGTAAGCCTTGCATTCTTGACAAATACACAGCAGAAGTCTATTCAGAAGATGGAAAATACAGATATTTGGGTGTATTTCCCTACAAAGGATAGAACGGGATTCCCTTGTTTGTTGCACGGTTCTTTTGAGACTGCTGTATCAAGAGAAAAATTGATGCGACCATCTGAGTTTAATAGTGTATTATTAAGTGCTGCGGTGGAACTTTTTGTAGAAGCGATTTTGGACTTTAAGAAGAGAGAACTCATTACTCAGAATTTTATTAGACAGATTCTGATGACAGCGTTTAATGATGATACGTTACCGGGGTTAAAGACTGCCATTACTAGATTATTCTCAGAAAATGAGTTAATTCCAAATCGTTCAGGAAAGTTATCTGCTTGTAGTGATGTATGCGTTGCTGTGCCTTTTGATATGGCAGACCTTTCTACGAATGTATATTTGAAAGGAACATTTGCAAGAGATAAAGAATATGTGCTTATTAACGATGAAAAATCAGCAGGTTTTTCAGAGTATTATAGTTGGCTAAAACTTGATTTAAAAGTTCCGGTGTTTTCTATGGAAACATGGGCACATAGAGTTGTTGAAAGTTTCCAGAACATAGATGACATTGCTGACTTTGATGCAATGAGAGATTTATATGAATTTTTGGATGAATATAAGTTATCTGAATACACAAAGGACTTTAAGATAGCAAGAAAGAAGAGTCTGTATGAAGAAGATGTGCAGGCTTTTGTAAAAAAAGCATGGACTATCTTGAGAGTGGCTCGCATATTGATAAATGCTGAAAGCAGGTTTATAGCAGCATATAATGAAGCGGAAGAGGCACAAGTTTATTTAAGTTCCACAAGTGAATACCATAAGATTGCCAAAGCTGCTATTGTTCTTTCGTTTATCACAGACGACTATAAAGCCTTATTAGAGGATAGCTTTGGAGTTAAAGAATTTGATAACTTTGAATATGTAAAAGGTAAAGTCCTTGTAAAATATTCAAGACTACCAAAGACGGTACAACTTACGGAAACTTTTGAAAAAGAGTATATTGATGATATTTTACAGATTTGTCGTTTGATGATTAGTGCATCATATATGCAGGAAGTTCAAGAACTGATTGCTGATAGATGTATTATTCTTGCTAAAGATTCCGATGGTACAACAAAGTTGCTGAAGCCGAGTGATGTCTACCGTGAAAAGTCCATTGAAGGGGCTGATATGCGTGTGTATTATTCTGGCTTAGGTAAAGATGTTGCATTTTGGGATGAGGAATTTTACAAGGAGAGAGGTATTAGTACCAATAGTGTAATGCAGTTGGGAATCCATGTTACTCCGGTTGAAGAAGGACCTCGAATTGGAAACGGGATAAAAGCAGTGGGAGATTTCCGCCCTTATTTAGAAATCAATTTCCTCAGAAAGAACATAGCCTATATTCAAGACCATACAAACAGTGATTTGGCAAAGAAGAAATCGGCATGTATTTTGAAGATAGCATTAGCGAATGCTACGAAACTTGCTGGAAGAGTAATCGTTGGAACAGATGATTCCTTTGAAACTAAAGAGGGCATCTGCAATGCGTTAAAGCAGCTCCGTAGTGATGATTGGTTATATACGGATGGAACACTTCAGTACATAGAAGATATATCCAAGAATCAGCTTGATAAGAAAATTTATCAAGAAATTGGCTTGTCGCAATATAGCGATGAGTGTCGATTACTTGGCTTTTCAGCAGATGAGACAGAGATTGTTATTGATGGTATTGATAACTTAGATAAAGATGCAAAACAGCAACTTCTAAAAAAATTAGCGAAAGAACTTGGTGTTGAAATATCTGTTACAACGGGCGGTGGAGAAAGTGAAATCTTTGACCCTAACAGTTTTGATATGAATGAGTTCCCGGTGCGCTATGTTGTAAATAGAGAACGATTGGAAAGATATGTTGAGAATCAGTTCTATGCTGCCGATCCGGTAAGATATAAAGAAGTTGTAGTGCGTCAGAGGCAGAATGGTAATCAGCAAATAAATCGTTCCTATGTTAAGGGAATGTACACTAATCAGTTTGGAAAAATTATCTGTCAGAGCTGTAGAAGAGTTATGACAGATAAGGAAATATATGCGGTAGAAATTGCTAATTTTGGTGTTGAAATGGAACAGTTGCGTTTATGCCTTTGTCCGAATTGCTACCAGAAATACGAGGCTATTAAGAAAACTCGTAGTGATGAGTATAAGGCAAGTATTAAGAGAGCAATGGAAAATGCAGCGATTTCTATAAGAGAACCATATTACAAAGTGTCTGCAAGTGTGGATATGTCCTTATATTTTACGCAGACTCATTTAGCTGAAGTGCAGAATATTTTGCAGTTGCTTGATAAGTATGGTGTACCAATGAAGGCGGTAGATGTGCCTGTAAGTTCTGCTGGAACAGCAATCGTCGGAGGAAAATTGGATGAAATAGTAGTACATGATGGAGAAATGATTGAGTATGAGACGATGGACGATATGAAAACTCATCGTGTCGAATTAGATATTGACAGGTACAGATTACATAAAGTGATGGATGGTAGACCAATCGGTGTTGTATTTGAATACGAAGGAAGGGAATACCGCATTACTAAAAAATTGTAGTGTTTGAATTGGAGGAGATAGAATGGCTCAACACATATCGGTAAGAGTTCCTTGGCATGATAATAACTGGAATGGTTCTGTTTGTAATCAGCCAGTTTGCAATAGTTCATGTCTAAGACTTGCAAATATATATGAGAATAGAAATGACCATGTAGAGGCTAGTTTATGTGGTCAATGCATGGCAGGACATGAAGCAGAATTACCATGTATTGGCGAGGGCGCTGCATTTATGTCACCGGATGAATTGGTAAAAACAACAATACATCCATATAAGAAATACTATTCTCCTTTGCATCAACATTTTCTTGAGACAGAGGTAACATATCCTGCTTATTCATTTGTTGCAAAGCCATTTGCATGGATGATGAAAGAACGTATAGAGACAATTTGTAAAGATTATGGAATTGCTTATGATGCAAAGAAAGAACCGATTTTATCATGGAATACAAGCTGGGTTCAGGAGGCTAGTAACCATAGAGCAATCTTTGATTATTTCTATGGGGATGTTGTGCCTAATGAGTCATTGTGTATTGCGTATGTAAAGCAAGTGCCTTTCATAGAAGATAGCAGGAGAGTGGTTGTTGCGATGGGACATGTAAAGAACATTATTCCTGCAGTAGAGCATAATCACACTGACGAAGGTTCATTACGCTCAATGACCTGGGAAACTATGATATGCCACTCTATTCGAGAGGACCATAAGGATGGATTTGTCATACCGTATAAAGAGATGATGGAATATGCAGAGCAACACCCGGAATTTGATATGGCGGATATTACTGTATTTGCACCCGAAGATTCTTTTGAACAATTCTCATATGCAACGGAGCACGTTGGGTATGATGCAGTTATTGATGTTATTTTATCTTGTATTAAAGCATTTGAAATAATCAATAATTGCTTGGATGAGGATTACAGTAATGTTCTTGAATGGTTAAACTATCAGCTTGCTCAGGTATGGGAGGATAGAGGTGCTTTTCCGGGACTTGGTGCGATGTTGTGTGCAATGGGAATTCCGATGGGAATTTTGATTGCCAAGAATATTAAAGAAGAGTTACTGGAAGTCGATGAGGATATATGGCAGTATCTTGATAAGGTAATTCAGTTGCCGGACAAGTATTTACCAATGAACCTTGCTGAAAAAATTACACCAATTGTACAAACTACATGGAAGAATTTGTCTGAAGAAAGAAGAACCTTGTTTCAACTGCTGTCACGATATTCATTGACAATAAATCAGGCGTGTATGCTTTTTAATGCTAATGAGAGAGAACAGCAGGGACTTAAATGTACGGATAGGGAGATTATAGAGAATCCGTATGTTATTTATGAATTAACCCGTCTGAAAAATGACGAGTATTATATATCTGTGAAGAAAGTAGACAGAGCAGTTTTCCCGGTGGCTTCCATTATGGAGAAATATCCTGTGCCAGAGCCATCAAGATTGACCTCTGATAATGATCAGAGAAGAATAAGGGCGATTTCTGTTGCTGTATTAGAGCAGGAAGCATTAAACGGTCATACCATTATGCCAAGAGACATTTTGGTAAATAAGGTAAATGAGTTGATTTTAGAGCCTGCATGTCATGTGACGACGGATATTATGAAGGCTATCCAAAAGTTTAATGAGCCGTTGATTATGGCACGTGAAATGAAGGATGGTACAGAATATTATAAGTTAGTCCGTATCCATGAATATGATGAAATTATTGAAAAGCGTGTAAGAAAGAGACTAAATGCTACGCCACACGAAATCAATGCAGATTGGCGTAAATTATTTGATAACTATTTGGAAAATATGGGTGTGTCCGGTGAGATTACACCGAAGGAAGAGCGAGCAAGAAAAGAAAAATCTGCTTGCTTAGAAGTGTTGGCTAAATCAAGGATATCTGTCCTTGTAGGTGATGCAGGAACCGGCAAGACGACTGTTTTGGCAGCATTATGTACTGAACCATCTATTAAGGCAGGTGGAGTATTATTACTTGCACCTACGGGCAAAGCTACAGTGCGATTAATGGAAAGTATGGGTAAAAACGGAGATTCCTTTGATGCATTGAATGTTGCTCAGTTTTTGGCTAGAAGCAAGAAATTTGATTTCCATGATATGAGATATTGTCTGTCTGATTATAAATATGTGGATACACATGAGACAGTAATTATTGATGAAGCATCTATGCTTACAGAGGAAATGTTTGGTGCAATGATGCAGGCACTCAGCAAAGCAAAGCGAATTATTTTTGTTGGCGACCCTAATCAGTTGCCACCTATCGGTGCAGGCAGACCGTTTGTTGATTTAGTGCATTTACTGAGAGAAGATTTACCTGCTAATGCTTTTCCTAGAGTTTGTAAATCATACGGAGAACTCACAGTAAACCGAAGACAGGCTTCGGAGGATGAGAGAGCAGATGTTAGACTAGCTCGACAATTTACAGATGGAATTGTTGACGATGACGATGTGGTTAGCCAGATTATTCTTGGAGATGATGAGCATATACGATTCGAAAAATGGCAAACCAAGGAAGAATTAGAAGAAAAGATACTGTCGATTGTTGCCGAAGTTACCGGAATGAAGAATGTTGAGGACGTAGATGGTTTTAATGCTTCACTTGGTGGTGAGAAAATGGAGTATGCTACATTCTTTAATGTAGGAAGTGCGAAGTATACAAGTGATTGGCAGATATTAGCTCCGGTTCGTAATATGCCGCAGGGTGTTATGTATATGAACCGATTTATACATGAACTTTTTAGAGAGAAGTATATAGAATTGGCTACAAGAAGTGGAAAATATAAGCGTATTCCTAAACCATTAGGTCCGGAAAAAATTATATATGGAGATAAAGTAATCAATGTAATCAATGGTGGAAGAGAGGCTTTTCCTACTGATAATGCAAAGAATTATGTTGCTAATGGTGAGATTGGTATTGCTTGTAACAGTTATAGTAGCAAGAAACCTTCCGATTATCTGCGAATTGAGTTTGCTACTCAGCAAGGAGTTACATACTCTTATACCAAGAAGGATTTTGATGAAGAAACAGGAAAAGCTTCTTTGGAATTGGCATACGCACTAACAGTGCATAAGGCGCAAGGTAGCCAGTTTAAGACAGTAATTCTAGTGTTGGCAGAGCCTTGTCGCATTATTTCAAAGGAAATGCTTTATACGGCATTAACAAGACAGTTCCAAAAAGTAATTATTCTCTACAATCAAGCACCTCATGAATTACTGAAATATTCATCAGAAGAGTATTCTGATATATCAAGAAGATTTACAGATTTATTTGCTGGAGTCTTTGTTGATGAGGGAAAAGATTATCGACCTAAGATTGTACAAGTAGGAGATAAATTCTATGAAGATCGCTTGATACACCATACGATAGAGGGTGAGATGGTTCGCTCTAAATCAGAAGTAATTATAGCGAACTGCTTGCATTACAATGAATTGGAATATGAATACGAATCAGTGCTTGAACTGGAACCTGGCAAAACGTTAAGACCTGACTTTAAGGTTGTAGATGGAGATACCGGAGATGTGTGGTATTGGGAACATTGTGGAATGATGATTGATCCTAAATATGTGAAACGATGGGAGGATAAAAAGAAATTCTACGAGAAGCATGGAATTGTAGAAGGAAAGAATCTTATCGTAACATATGATGATGAAAACGGTGGATTGGATTCTGCTTATATTGATAAGCTGATCAAAGATACTTTCGATTTGTAGGAGTTCCATCTTTGCAGAAGATGTATTCTGCAGATGATGGCAACACAGAGGTATTTTATTTTAAGAATGCCATTGCTACATTTTCATCATTTACACATGAACCGAAAGTAGTGAAGTTTTAATGACAAAGGATGAATAGTATAAGCTGTTATTTGAACGACTTGGTAATTCCAAGTTTCGTAGCAGTTTTCACTTGAAACAGAAAGATATTGATTACATAAATGAGAAGGGACTTGATACCATCAGACAACACGCTGCGGACTTTATTGCAAAGAGGGAAGCTCCAGCACATATACCGAATGATGGAAAGCAGACACCGACTAAGGGGCATCCGGTATTTGTAGCTCAACATGCGACTGCAACCTGCTGTAGAGAGTGCATACGGAAGTGGCACAAAATTCAGCCGGGAAAGGAATTGAGTCAGGTGCAGCAGGAGTATCTTGTGGACGTAATTATGACATGGATTCAAAAGGAATTGGAGAGATAATAATGCAGATATTTGTGGATGCGGATGCCTGTCCGGTGGTAGGCATTGTTGAATCGATTGCTGAAAAATATAATATTCCAACAACATTGTTGTGTGATACGAACCATGTTTTGTATTCTGATTACAGCGAAGTGATAGTTGTAGGAGCTAGTGCAGATGCAGTAGATTATAAGTTGATCAGTATTTGTCATAAAGGAGACATCGTTGTTTCACAGGATTACGGAGTGGCAGCAATGGCACTTGGCAAAGGTGCGTATGCCATTCATCAATCCGGTAAGTGGTACACGAATGAAAATATTGACCAGATGTTGATGGAGAGACATCTTAACAAGAAAGCAAGACGAGGCTCTCACAAGAATCATATTAAGGGACCGAAAAAACGTACAGACGAAGATGATGAACGTTTTGCCCAGTCCTTTGAAAAACTCATACTGATGTCAAAGTCAAAAGAAG